>Ga0209138_1000050_pt1 | contig 119495 bp, 121 predicted proteins | sample SaaInl3SG_22_DNA_FD_184645 | JGI IMG/M metagenome (GOLD analysis project Ga0209138, IMG submission 184645) | Marine microbial communities from expanding oxygen minimum zones in the Saanich Inlet - ESP_153SG_22_DNA (SPAdes) (version 2) | ecosystem: Environmental > Aquatic > Marine > Intertidal...
ACAAAAACGAAGAACCGTTACCTGATAGAATGAAGATTGATAGGAAAACTAAAAAGCCTACAAACGAGCCAAGATATCTAAGAAGCTACACAGGTAAAAATGTAAACACACACGACGAAATGGGCTATATGGCATACGGTCCTACTATCAACTTTGACTTTGGTGGTATGCAGATCAAAAGTGCAAGTGAACTAAGAGCCAGTTGGCCGGAAATGAGTGACGAAGATAAACTAAAAGCTGCCAAACTCATGTACGGCAATGGTGCAGAAGCAGCAGTACAACTACTTGACAAAGCACTCGGCGGATCTGTAGACGAAGGTGATGTAATACCTTTTAAAAAATCAAATCCTGCTAATCCAGATTTAGACAAAGATGCTCTTGATACTTGGAATAAAGAACGAAATCAAAAAATGGCACAAGATATGATAAGACTTGCTCCAGAAATAGTTGAGTATTATAAAGAACTAAAAGACCAAAACAAAGATACAGAAACAGCAATAGATATAATAGCCTATGATTTTGATATAGACCAGTATGATGTCAAGAGAATTTTACAAGCTGATAATGTAGACGAAGATGTATCGCCAGAAGATGAAAAAAAATTCCACAACGAACTTGACGATTTAGTACACAAATACTTTGGCGATTCACCTGATGAAGTGAAGATGAAAAAGAAGTATAGAAAGACTGTTGAAAAAGCACCTCCAGGTAGAGAGAAGCAAGTCAAAGCACTAAAGAAAAAGTTTGATGATCCTGGCGCACCATATGCAATTGCGTGGGCACAGCACAACAAGAAAAAGAGAAGCTAATATGTATAAAGCAGTAAACACAGATGATATATTTAGTGCAACAGACGGCAATCGAAAAGATTCTGCTGCTGTAGCTCCTGTCGAAACTGAGAAAGTTGCTCCAGTATCACAAAATGGTAATGCAAGCGAGGCTGAAAAAATTAGAGCAATGGGTGACAGACTTGCAAAGATCTGGGAAGAATAATGGATGAACTTGAGCGTATAAAGAAACTAGCTGGTGTAAACGAATTCAAAGGTTACACAGAGTATACGCTTGAGAACATAAGTCAGACTGCTGACGCTATAAAGAAAAAAGAAAAAGCGAACAACATCAAGCCCGGTGATAAAGAATGGTTTGAACTATGGTTTAGTAAACCGTATATGACAGGGCATACTTTTAGAGGACGCAAGTAATGGGTTTAAGAACTTGGTGGAAGAAAGTAACAAGAGAAGAGTATGAGCTAATCATAACTGTTCCCAGCGAAACAACTGTACATGCAGATGGCGCTCGTACTGAAAAAACAAAGCAACAATTCTATCAAGCAAAGAAAATAGCTAAAGCTACACCTAAGTATTTTCTTTTTTACGATTTAGACGGCAAGAAGAATGAAATAAAACTTCAAAAGCCTGCAGACTTTCACATAGTAAAGATTTGGTAATATGAGATTACGTGAGATAACAGAAGGCGTTGGACGCATTACCAAACAGAATCAAACTGTTGACGTAGGTCCTGACGAAGTTACGAAACAAGCTGCTAAGTTTGGCAATAAAGTAGACCGAGACGGACGTCCGCCTACACTAAGCAAACGTGTAAAAGGTAAATCGACTAATGTGTTGTTTAACCTAGGACTTGCTGAAGGTTACAAACTACAACTAGAGCGTGATAAAGAAATGCTGGTGTTAAACATTACTGACACTGCTACAGGCAAGCGTACTGAGGTACGTGGTAAGCCGGGTTATGAAACAGACTACGATCCTAACGACAGTTTGCACATACTATTAGACAAAGTAGGCAAGAGTGCTAACATTAGTGATCTAATGAACGGCGAAGTAGTTGGCATTAATCCTAACCACCCAGATGCTGATCGTGCAAAAGCAGCAACAGACAAAGCGTATAGTGAAAACTTTGCTGATGGTAAGAAAAAAGGCAAAAGCAGACCAGGGCGTGTAAAACGTTCAGGTGCAAGTTGCAATGGTAGTGTAACAGCACTACGCAAACGTGCTAAGAATGCAAGTGGTGAAAAGGCTAAAATGTATCATTGGTGTGCCAATATGAAGAGTGGTAGGAAGAAGAAATGAAGATCAACGAAATCACCGAAGAAGTTATACCAGTTAACAATACTGAACATGCTGTAGAACGTTTGAAAGTTGCTGCTGAACTTTGTAGTAAAATGGGCAACCAGCCTATTCTTTATAGAGCAATGCACGGAGGTGAATATCACGGCGGTGCTAAAAATAACCTAATACAAAAAATAACCAATCCTGCTAGAAAAGGTGTAATGGGGAATTTTAATCCTATACAGACAGCAGTGCTTAAAGGGCTGAACATTGCTAGTCCTGCACAAACAACTACAGTAGCACCTGCAAGCAACAGCAACTATTTTGGTACAAATCATATAATAATTCCAGGTAGCGACTTTACTGCTTATTGGAACCCAGACATCGACGACTTGGGTGGCTTCAAAGGATATGATCCACAATACGCTCAAGGTGCTGGACCTAGAGGCAGCACTATTAGTCGCAGAGATGAGCCAGAAGGTGAAGAATTACAAAAAATACTAAGTGGTTATCAAAAAGGTATTCCTAGTTATAGCCAACACAAAGGCGAAGTTATATTAGATACAGAGTTTTATTATATGTTAAACTTAGAATCGTTTTTGAGTAAGTTTGGCGGTAAGAAAGTCAAAGAATTAATAACAATAGATAATAGGAAAAGTTTTGCTGCTATCAAACAAGATCTATTGGTAGATAAGTTTAAAACATATCGTGATGTTGGATGGTATCTAGCAAATCCTGCTACAAATATGATGAAGTGGATTGCAAGTAAAGAAAAAGAAAGACAGTAATAATGTTTAGCAAAGAGTGTAAAAAGCATTTAGAAGAACAAAATGAAACCGGCTTACAGCATATGCGAGCTGCACTTTGGACTGCACTACGTTTACAATTACTTGTACCAATGCTTATAATACACAGTATTGCTCCTCGATTCTTTACACACAAAGGATCACAAGTGATACAAGACATATTAAATGAAAGATACGGAAAGAAATAATGGACATAGAGTATTACGTTAAAAAGTTAAAAGAACACGAAGCACGTAGAGCTAGTACTAACGAACGTAATGCATTTTGGAAACAGTATACCGAAAGGCAAAACTATGCACCAAAGTCAGTGGCAAGGTTTGAACACGGATAAGGACAACGCAAATGAAAATGAGTGATATAGTAAATGAAAATACATCAGGTGCAATGGCTGTAGCAGTAACTCCTGTAGGCGGCAAAAGTATGATGCAGAAACGTAATCCAGACGGTACTGCTAAAAATGCTGTTGACGGAGACATGCTAATGGCTGGCAAGAAAAAGAAGCCTAAGAACAAAAAGGCATAAATACACTATAATACGTATTGGAGCACCTCAATGAGAGATAAAGAAATTAGAGAAGGATTAGGCGACTTAGCACACGCTGCTGAAAAAGACCATGAAGTACAAATGGCTCGCGCTGATCTATATAAATTAGCAAAATATGCAATCAAACTACACGACATGCTAAAAGGCGTTAGTGAAGCTGAAGGCTTAGAAGGTTGGGTACAGAGTAAAATTACCAAATCAGCAGACATGATTGGCAGTGTATATCATCATATGGACTATGAAAACAGTCCTATGGGCGAAGTGACTGAGGCAAGAGATACACATTGTTCAGACAAGTGTTGTGGTGCAGATACTAAAGCAGAAGATTGCACATGTCCTCCAACTTGTAAGCACTGTAACTGTAATGCTGTTGCAGAAGGCAAAGTTCCTCCGCAGTTCAAAAAGAATGTGGAGAAGATGAAAAATAAGAAAAAAGACAAGAAAGATTACAAAGAATCACTACAAGACAAACTAGCAAATAAACTTTCTGAAGCAACACAAACTTGCAATGAATGTGGCAAAACTATGTTAACTGCTTCTGAGAAAAAAGAACTTGCAGAACTAGAAGAAGGCAAGCGTCATGGCAACAGCAAAATTTATAAAAAATGCTGGAAAGGCTGTCGCAAAGTTGCAGGCGTACCGCGTGGCGAGCCTGGCTCGTGCAAATGTGACTAAGGAATAACTAATGGATTTTAATGCACTACAACACAAATTATTTGCACTAGATCCTAGTGATCCGGCAGAAGATATGCGCAAGCTAGCTGAGAGTGCAGGCAGCGAAGCGCAGAAAAGTGCCGCGCCTGACGTAAACTACGTGCAGGAAAGTGTAGAAGTACAAGAAGGTTCATTAGAAATGGATCGTGATTATAGTGTAGCAGACTTTGCTGCACTAGCAGGTGTTACTCTAAACGAATCACAAAAGACAGGCAGTGCAGGTCAACTTAAAGGTAAAGACGCTATTAAGAAAAATCCTGCAGGAACTACTAAAAATCCAACTCGCGACAAATTAGTAGGCGAAGACTTTAAAGACGACTTTCAAACAGGCAGAGACAAGTATAACAGCTTAAATTTACTTAGACCAGAGAAAGATTCAACTAAAGATTCGTCAAAAAAAGATACTAAAGATAGTAAAACAGTAAAAAAGTCTTCTGCTCCCAGAGCATCGAAACAACAGTATTCAGCTTTTCTTAAAAAGCATACAGTTGCACTACAACAAATTGCAGCAGACCCTAAAAAGATACAACGTTTCGAAACTTGGTTAGACAAGTGGAACGAAGATATCGAAGAAGAAAACAAAGGCTTATACCACAACGTAAACGCTCGTAAAAAAGCTGGCACAAGTCGTTCGAAAAATCATCCCAAAGCGCCAACAGACAAGGCATGGAAAGATGCAGCAAAGACTGCAAAAACCGAAAGTGTCGAGTCGATTAAAGAAATGCTTTTGCGCAAATTAAATTCTAAAAAATAATTTCCATAACAGTGCAAAGTCAGATTGTTGATTGACTTTTATAATTAGTAGTATATACTAGTAACAATTACCTTGAGAAAAATATATAATGAAAATTTTATTAGTTTATCCTAACTTGCCTCTTATGATGTCGCCTAGTATTGCTATGGCAATTTTTAATGCTATCGGAAAGAAGAAAAACTGCGATGTTGAAATTTTTGAAACTACGCAGTATAGCGATGAATATGCTAACAAACATATACGGAGCACAGAAGTAGGCGCAAATAGGCCTAATAAAGAAGAAGAAATAAAGGATATGTTTTACATTAAGCCTACTAATGAAATCATTCCTGATTTTATTAACAAGGTAGAAACATTTAAACCTGATTTAATATTAATGAGTGTACAAGAAGACGTTTGGTATACAGCAAAAATTTTATTAGAAAGTATTAAAGATTTTGACATTCCTCATATTTTAGGAGGAATATTTCCTACTGCTGCACCTGATATAGTCATAAACAATCCAAATGTAAAGGCCATATGTTTACATGAAGGAGAAAGAGCATTATCAGATTGCATTGATGCATTGCAACAGGGTTCTACTATTGAAAACGTCAGAGGACTATGGGTCAAAACATCCGCCGGCACAATTAAAAAGAATCCGCCGCAGCCGTTGTGCGATATAACGGAAATTACACCAGATTTTTCTTGCTTTCAAGGACAACGATGGAATCGTCCTATGGGAGGCAAGTTATTCAAACGAGCAGTTAGTATGGAAACATATAGGGGCTGTCCATACAATTGTACATACTGTAACAGTCCATTTACACGAAACTTTTCTAAAATTAACAATAATGAAAATTATATGAGAAGAAAGCCTGCTTCTATTGTAGAGAGAGATTTATTATATTATAAAGAACTTTATGATCCAGATTTAATTATGTTTCAAGACGATAGTTTTTTAGCAAGGCCCAAACGAGAAATTTTTGATTTTTGTGAAATGTGGTCAAAGTATAAGATTCCGTTTTGGATGAATACTAGAATAGAAAACTGTACTCCGGATGTTTTAGAAGCACTAAAGGAAGCAGGCATCTACAGAATGACATTTGGTTTAGAAAGCGGCAATGAAGAATATAGAAAAAAATATCTAAAACGTAATGTTTCAAATGAAGTATATTATAAACATATGGAGTATATTAATGACAGTAATATTCCATATAGTTTAAACGTTATAATCGGCATGCCATTTGAAACAAGACAACTGGTTTTAGATACAGCAGAATTTGTGCATAACTCTAAAGGATATGATGGATTATCAGTAGTAATGCTACAACTGTATCACGGAACAGATTTAAGGAAAATAGCAATAGAATCGGGCTTTATGGATCCTAATCATATTAATGGCGATACAAAAAATGATATCGGAGGGTTTTTGGACAGTTGGCTTTTAAAAATGCCCCAGCCTTATTTACAACCTGATGATGTACAAAAGTTAATTAAAACATTTAGTCTTTACGCCTATTATGATAAATCAGTTTGGCCATTAATTGAAAAAGCAGAAACTGACGACAAACTTTACAACGAACTATTGGAAAATTATAAAAAAGAATTTTTTACAGATGTTCAAATTGGTGGTAAAGACAGAATAGAAAATATGTATTGTGCCAAACATGACTATAGTAGTACATACAATTTTCAAGAAATAAAATCTTGACATCTACCTAAATATACCATATAATAGTAACAACACTACAAACTCACAAGGAGAAAACTATGAGTGATCGTACCTATGGTGCTGAAGAAAAAGCAAAACTCGAGCGTCTTGTACAAGAAGGCGTGACTGTACTACAAGAAATTGAAGACTTACAAGGTGGTCTTAAAGACACTGTAAAAGCTGTAGCAGAAGAACTTGACATCAAGCCAGCACTGATCAACAAAGCAATTAAGATTGCACAAAAACGTGATTGGGAAAAGCATGCAGATGCATTTGACGATCTCGAAACACTTGTTGCTACAGTAGGTGTTGACAAGTGATCAGCCGTATAGGTGAATTTTTTAAGGAAAGCTATAGGACAAGTCCGGTGGCTTTCTATGCAGAAATGATAGAAGCAGTACTGCTAATCAGTGCAAGTGCTGTACTAACATTTACTATCTTAGATCCTGCAACAAAGATATTTGTTCCAATGTATCTTGTAGGTAGTCTTTTAGGTGTAGTTAGTGCTGTGATTAGACAAGCAGCATTTGTTATTGTATTGTGCAGTTGGTTTGTGATGATGAATACTATCGCTCTTTACCAATTGTTTTTTATATAATACTATATACTTGTAGATTCGCTCACTTTACGAGCAGGTTAAAGGTTAGTTGGCCAAAAAGCAACAAGGAAAAAGAATGTTTAAGAAAAAAGACACTGCTACACATCTGATATTTCATACATCAGGTAGTAAACAAAAGAGAGACTTATTTTCTCCACAGGAAGGTATGAAATTACTTCCAGATTGGTTTAAAACAATCGATCGAAATCAAGAGTATCCTACACTTGCAACGTGTCCAGGATTTATCGAATTATTCAAAAAAAGTATTAATATACCTTTATGGTCAGATATTAAAATCACCTATAAAGGCAACCAGCTTACAGATGTACAGATGCCGGGCATTGGACAAATGTCTAGAGAATTTATTCAAGTGCATACACCTGATCAATGGGGTGATGGTTTTAAAAATAGCCTGCATATTAAATTGATGAGTCCATGGCATATTACTAGTAATAAAGATACTCCTTTTTTAATGCATGATGCAGTTTGGCACAAAGAACACATTGATGGGTACAATGTGTTGCCAGGAGTAATGGAATTTAAATATCAACATGCAAGTCATATTAATATCATGTTACCTAATAGTTCTATAGAAAAAACTTTAATGTTAAAGGCTGGTACTATTATTGCACACCTTACTCCGTTATCGGATACGAAATTAAGCATAGAATCTAAATTAATTTCGCAAGAAAAATGGATGGGATTACAAAACTATATATCTAGTTTTAAAACACCATACGCAACAGCTAAAAAAATAGGAATGAGACTAATAAAATGAGCTATGTAGACGCAATGTTTGACCGTGATCAAGATATGATCAAAGCAGTCGAACGCAAAGACGGTAAAAGAACTTACCGCGAATATCCTGTAAAATATACATTTTATTATAAAGACGCTAGAGGCAAGTACAAGAGTGTGTACGGTGATCCTCTAAGTCGTATTGTGTGCAAGAACACAAAAGACTTTCGTAAGGAAGTTGCTATCAACAGAGACAAAGAACTGTTCGAAAGTGACATCAATCCAATCTTTCAATGTTTGAGTGAACACTATCTCAATCAAGATGCTCCTAAGCTAAACATTGCGTTTTTCGATATTGAGACGGACTTTGATCCGGAAAAAGGCTTTGCTGATCCTAGTGATCCGTTTATGCCTATTACGTCAATCTCAGTTTACTTACAATGGTTAGAGACAATGGTGTGTCTCGCTGTTCCACCTAAAACACTTACTATGGAGCAAGCTGAAAAAGAACTTGAAGGCATTGACAATGTAATGCTATTTGAGCGAGAAGGTGATATGATTGACACGTTCTTGACACTAATCGAAGACAGCGATATCTTATCAGGGTGGAACAGTGAAGGTTATGATATTCCCTACACTGTAAACAGAACTGCTCGTGTATTGAGCAAAGATGACACAAGACGCTTTTGTCTTTGGGGACAGTTGCCCAAGAAGCGTACATATGAAAAGTTTGGCAAGGAAAGTGAAACATTTGACTTGGTGGGTCGTGTACACTTAGACAGTTTGAACTTGTATCGCAAGTACACATATGAAGAACGCCACACATATCGACTGGACGCTATTGGCGAGATTGAAGTAGGCGAGAACAAAGTTCCGTATGAAGGAACACTTGATGCACTATACAACAACGATTTCCGCAAGTTTATCGAATATAACATTCAGGATACTGCACTACTTGACAAGTTGGACAAGAAATTACGCTTTATTGACTTGAGTAATGAGCTTGCACACGCTAACACAGTGCTTCTACAAACAACAATGGGTGCTGTTGCTGTTACAGAACAAGCTATTGTAAACGAAGCGTGGCATAGAGGCTTACAAGTACCTAATCGTGCAAAGCGTGATGATGAAAACACACAAGCGGCTGGTGCATATGTTGCGTTTCCTAAGAAAGGATTGCACAAGTGGGTAGCGTCAATGGATTTGAACTCACTGTATCCGTCAGTGATTCGTGCGCTGAATATGGCTCCAGAAACTATTGTAGGACAAATACGTCCTGAGATTAGTGATGCTCGTGTTACAGAAGATATGGGGCTAAAGAAGAAGAGCTTTGCAGGCAGTTGGGAAGGTAGATTTGCAACTGAAGAATACGAAGCAGTTATGGAGCAACGCAAGGATGTTGCACTTACTGTCGAGTGGGAAAATGGCGGCAGTGATGTACTAAGTGGTGCAGAACTTTACAAAGTAATCTTTGATAGTAACCAACCTTGGATGCTCTCTGCTAACGGTACAATCTTTACAACAGAGTTTGAAGGTGTTATTCCAGGTATCCTCAAGCGTTGGTATAGTGAGCGTAAAGACTTACAGAAGATGCTGAAAAAAGCAAAAGATGCAGGCAATGACGCTGAGATCGAATACTGGGACAAACGACAGCTGGTTAAGAAGATTAACTTGAACAGTTTGTATGGTGCGATCCTTAACCCTGGTTGTAGATTCTTTGACAAACGTATTGGACAATCAACTACACTAACAGGACGTACAATTGTTAAACATATGAGTGCAGAAGCAAACAAAGTTATTACAGGCGTTTATGATCATGTCGGCGAAGCTGTTATTTACGGTGATACTGACTCTGTGTACTTTAGTGCTTGGCCCACTTTAGGCCAAGAAATCGAAGCTGGAAAAATTCCGTGGGACACTGAAAAAGCAATCCAATTGTATGATCAAGTGTCAGAAGCTGTAGACAGTACATTCGTTGACATGATGGGCAAATCATTCCATTGTCCAAAGAGTCGTGCAGATGTTATTGCAGCAGGACGTGAGATTGTTGCACAAACAGGTTTGTACATTACTAAGAAACGTTATGCGGCACTGGTTGTGGACAATGAAGGTTTTAGAACAGACACAGACGGTAAGCCAGGCAAAGTAAAAGCTATGGGATTGGACCTGAGACGTTCAGATACTCCTGTGTTTATGCAAGAGTTCCTTAGTGAACTCTTGCTAATGGTACTTACAGATAAGCCACGTGAAGATGTACTTGAACGTATCACTGTGTTCCGCAAGGAGTTTAGTGCAAGACCAGGTTGGGAGAAAGGTAGTCCCAAACGTGCAAACAAAGTTGGACACTACAGACGCTTGGAAGAAAAGCAAGGCAAAGCAAACATGCCTGGACACGTAAGAGCAAGTATCAACTGGAATACACTAAAGCGTATGAACGGTGACAAATACAGTGAAGAAATTGTAGATGGTATGAAAGTTATTGTTTGCAAACTAAAACAGAATCCGTTAGGGTACACAAGTGTAGCGTATCCAACAGATCAAATGAGACTGCCAGAGTGGTTCAAAGAACTTCCGTTTGATGACGCAGCAATGGCAGAAACTATTATCGACAACAAGTTGGACAACTTGATTGGTGTGTTGAACTATCCACTAGAAGATACTAAACAGCACACTACATTCAACAGTTTGTTTGACTTTGGAGAGTGATATGAAAATTAAATTAGAAATAGAAATTGATACAGAAAGCGAGCAGGACCTAAATACAATTGAAGAACTTATAGAAAAACTAAAAGAATTAGCGGAGGATATGCAATGAGAGTAGGTTTTACAGCATCTACGTTTGACCTTTGTCATGCAGGACACGTACAAATGTTGCGTGAAGCAAAAGAACAATGCGACTATTTGATCTGCGGATTGCAGGTAGATCCTAGCGTTGATCGTGCTGAAAAAAACGCTCCTATACAAACTGTTGTAGAGCGTTACACACAACTCAAAGCAGTTAAGTATGTTGATGAGATTATCCCCTATGGTACAGAAAAAGATCTAGAAGATATCTTGACAATGTACAATATTCATGTTAGAATATTAGGAGAGGAGTATCGTGACAAAGACTTTACAGGTAAGGATATTTGTAGACGCCGCGATATAGACTTGCATTTTAACAAGCGTGATCACCGTTTTAGTTCAAGTGATTTGCGCAAGCGAGTAGCAGAAAGAGAACAGTGATGTGGACACTTTGGATTGTTAGCACAGTTATCGGACTTGAAGAACCTAAGGTAACTCATTATGCAGAGTTTGAGACTGCTATGAGTTGTCATATTGAACAAGCTGTACTAGAAACAATGTTTGAAAATAATGAGGTTGCATATTGCGATTATGAATAAATTTATATTTGATGTAGACGGTACACTAACACCTAGCAGAGGTATTATTGACATACATTTTAAAATGTTCTTTAATTCTTTTTGTTTGAGTAATGACGTTTATCTAGTTACTGGCAGTGACAAGTCTAAAACCATCGAGCAACTAGGCGAAGACACTTATATTCTATGTAAACGTGTTTATCAATGCAACGGAAATGACGTTTGGAAAGGCGCAACACACGTTCATACAAACGATTGGACATTACCAGAGTTTGCTGAATACTTTTTAAATGGTTGTTTGTACGAAAGTAGATTTAACTTGCGCACAGGTACTCATATTGAAAAACGCCCTGGTATGGTAAACTTTAGTGTAGTAGGACGTGGTGCTGATGCAGAACAACGTCAAGAGTATGTAGCATACGACACATCTACAAACGAACGTAATACAATTGCAACAGCATTTAATACAATGTTTCCTGACTTAGAAGCAAAAGTTGGTGGCGAAACAGGTATTGATATTAGCCCTAAAGGTTTTGATAAGAGTCAAATCATAAAAGACTTTGACAAAGAAGATACTACTTGGTTCTTTGGTGACGCTATCTATGAAGGCGGTAATGATCTTCCTATAGCAAATGTAGTAAAACATTTTAGAAAAGTAGACGGCTGGAAACAGACTATGGAGTATTTGCAAATATTTCAAGAACAAGGTATAGCAGCATGAATATTCTATTAACGGGTCATAAAGGCTTTATTGGAACAGCGTTATTTAAACGTCTTATTAACAGAGGGCACAATGTATTTGGCGTTGACGTAAAGAATGGTCCTCAGTTTGATTTACTTACGTATGATAGATGGCAAGACGACACCGATCTTGTTATTCACTTAGCAGGCAAAAGTGGTGTACGTGAAAGTTTTACAGACCCTGCAGGATATTGGAACAACAACGTAGAAGCAACCCGTAGACTATTCGAACGCTATGAAGGTACACGTATACTGTATGCGAGCAGTTCGAGTGCTTACGAGCCCGATTTGAACCCTTATGCAGCTAGTAAGTTCATCATGGAAGAACTTGCAGAACGCTACGGTACAGATCATGTGGGTATGCGTTTTCATACAGTGTATAGCGATAGTTGTCCTAGAGAAAATATGTTCTTTAACAAGTTACGCAACGGCACACTAGAATACGTAACTAACCACTATAGAGATTTTATTCATCTAGAAGATGTACTAGATGCAATTGAAATATTAATAAAGGCTACACACGTTAAAGGTGTAGTTGATATTGGCACGGGGAATCCTGTTAGGATCCAAGACTTGGCTCCGGACTTACCGGTGCGTCTAAATACCCCAGGAGAAAGAAGTTGGACATGTGCTAACACACAAAAAATGAAGGCACTGGGCTTTGAACCTAAATACACGGTAGAAAAGTTCTTGACAAATGAAGACAAAGGCAATATAATAAACATATTCAATGGAGAAACAGTATGAAAGATATTTTACAAGACGTAGTTGCACACACACATGCACTAGGATTTTTGCCACTGGTTAAAGTTACATCGGATAACGGTGAAACAAAAGTTGACTCGATGGCAGAAGATCGCAGTGTAATTCTAAGTGCAACTACACATAATGCAGTTAACGAGTTCACAGGCACATTTGGTATGCCTAACCTAGACAAGCTTGCACTACACCTAAAGAATCCAGAATATAAAACGGATGCTAAAATTGAAGTTGTACAAGCAGAACGCAATGGTGAAACAATTCCTACGCACATTCACTTTGAAAATGCAACAGGTGACTTCCAAAATGATTATCGCTTTATGAACAAAGCAATTATCGAAGAGAAGTTAAAAACTGTTACATTTAAAGGTGCTGCATGGGCAGTAGAGTTTAAACCTAGTGTTGCTAGTATCGGACGTATGAAACTGATGAGTGCTGCACACAACGAAGAACCTACATTCAATGTTACTACTAAAGCAACTGGTGGCACAAATGATCTCGTGTTTAGCTTTGGCGATGCAAGTACACACGCAGGCGAGTTTGTGTTTCAGAACGCTGTAGAAGGTACACTACAACACACATGGAGTTGGCCTGTGGCTGCTGTACAAGCAATTCTAAACTTGAGCGGTGATGTTACAATGAGTATTTCAGATCAAGGCGCTATGAAGATCACAGTTGATAGCGGACTTGCAGAATACAGTTACATTCTTCCAGCGCAGAGCAAATAAAATATGACACAAACTCAAGTAATATTTGCTATCGTCAGCTGGTTGTTATTGACTAGTGCTGTTTATACTGTAACCGGCTGGCGTAATGTTCTTGAATGTTATAAAATGTGGTTTACACGTTCTTACTGGACCAATTACAATATTATCGAAGCTGCTAGTTGGATTGCAAAAGCTATTATCATTATTCCTGCATTAATATTCGGTGTGAATATTTGGCAATTATATTTTGTAGCACTGGTTACTAGCCTGTCTCTTATATGGGCAAGTAACAAAAAATTGTTACCTACACTTGTTGGATTTAATACATTATGGATTTGGCTGAGTATGATGGTAATATCACAAAACTTGATAGGGAATTAAATGATCAAAGACTTAACATCAACACAAAGTGATTATGCACTATTTTTACCGGCAACATCCGGATTTTACTCAGCATTCGTTGGATATCAGAGAAATAGGTATCCGTATATTGAACCTTCTAGACTGCCTAAAAACTTTACAAACGATGTAGAAAGTATCAATTACTTGGATCCTAAAAGTCCGTTACTCTATTACAAATGGTGTTTGTACTCTGCAGGACATGCTAATCTTGATTTAAACAAGCAAGATGATAGAGAAGATATGTTCCGCAAACGCCCACGTAATGGCGATAGTTGGGTATTAGGCGACTCAGGTGGATTCCAGATTGGTAAAGGCAAATGGCCCGCTGACTGGAAAGATCCCAACTGTCCTGCTGCTATGAAAAAGCGCAAACAAGTGTTGACTTGGATGGACAGCCTAATGGACTATGGTATGTGCTTGGATATTCCGGCATGGGTTGCTCGGTCACCAGAAGGTCAAAAAGCTACAGGCATTAGCACATACGAAGAAGCATGCAAAGCTACTGAAATTAATAATGAGTACTTTATCCAAAACAGAAACGGCAATTGCAAATTCTTAAACGTTCTACAAGGCGAGAATCATGCAGATGCCGACGATTGGTATGATCGTATGAAGAAGTTCTGTGATCCAAAGATATATCCAGACAATCATTTCAATGGTTGGGGCATGGGCGGACAGAACATGTGTGACGTACACTTGGTTCTTAAACGTTTGGTTGCACTACGCTTTGATGGATTGCTAGAAGAAGGACTGCACGACTGGATGCACTTCTTGGGTACAAGCAAACTAGAGTGGGCGTTGGTTCTAACCGACATTCAACGTGCTGTGCGCAAGTATCATAATCCTAAATTTACTATTAGTTTTGATTGTGCTAGTCCGTTTCTTGCAACTGCAAACGGTCAGGTCTACACCGAACTTGAAATAGAAGATCGCGGCAAGTGGTCATATCGAATGGCAGCAGCATTAGATGACAAGAAGTATGCACAGGATACAAGACTGTTCCGAGATGCTGTGGTCCAAGACGGTCATCATAAAAACTTTTCTAATAGTCCAGTTATGAACGATGTCTTAACCAAAGACGTGTGCATTTATGCACCTGGTGATCTAAACAGAATTGGCAAGGAAGGTAGAACTTCGTGGGATAGTTTTAGTTATGCAATTCTAATGGCACACAATGTATGGATGCATCTAAACGCTGTACAAGAAGCAAATCGTCAATATGACGAAGGAAAAGTTCCTGCAATGCTGGTGAATGAAAAATTTGATCAACTCTACAGCAGAGATGTTATCAATGCTGTTTTTGCTGCTGAAACTAGAGAAGAAGCAAATAAAATAATAGAAGATCACAGTAGATTGTGGATGCAGATTCCTGGCACACGCGGCGCGGTTGGCAAGAAAACAGTAAATGCTAGCACACATTTTAATGCACTATTTGATGTAGAAGAGCCAAAAGTTTCAGACGACGAAGAAACTTTTGACGAAACTAAGTTGGAGAATTTGGATGAGCAACTATAATGAAACTAAAGATAAACTTTTAGCACATTATGATGAACTAAGTCGCAAGCACAAAGAACTTGACGAAGAACTTGAAACCAAGTATAATAATATGACAGTAACAGATGAAGTTCGTAGAATGAAAACTATGAAACTTTATCTAAAAGATGAAATGCATCGAATCAATGCATACTTGCTACAAAAAGGTTTAGAATGAAAGAACATACCTTCGACGAACTTAAAAAAATATTTAGAGACGCAGGTCTTGAATACTATATTAAAAAGAACAAAGATGGTGTTGTTAAGGTTCACTTCTTAGTTAAGGAAGAAGAATGAAAAGTCTTGTAATAGGAATGGGCATAGGCGGATTATACAAGTCTGTGCTATCTAGTTTAGGATACAGTGTAGTAACTGTAGATACTGATCCGAGCAAAGACCCTGATTATGTTAGAGTGGAAACTGCACTAGAAGTTCACGGACACTTTGACACTGTTAATGTGTGTACTCCTAATTTTACACACAAAGAAATTACAGAACTTGTTGCGCCACATGCTGATATTGTGTTTGTAGAAAAGCCTGGCTTTAAAGATAGCAATGAATGGAAAACTGTGTGTAACAGTTTTCCCGATACACGTATTATGATGGTAAAGAATAATATGTGGAGAGACAACATTTCTGAAATGAAGTCTCTAGCAACTCAGAGCAATCGTGTAGACATTAACTGGATTAGAAAGAACTGTATTCCTAATCCTGGCAGTTGGTTTACTAATAAAGAATTAGCATACGGCGGCGTGAGCAGAGACTTATTGCCTCATCTTTTAAGCTTGTACATTGTAATGAATACGGACTGGAACAATACATCTGCAAGTGAAAAACAAAGTAAACAGCAATGGCAATTGGATGAAGTTGACAGCACTGACTACGGCACTATCAACCGTCAAGGCACACATGATGTAGACGACTTTAGTAGTTTGCAATATGACAACAAATGGCATCTTGAAGCAAATTGGCGAGATATGACTAAAGAAGAAAGTTGTATTAGATTTGACAAAGATACTGTTATTGACCTAGGTTGGTGTCCAGAAAGTGCATACAAAAATATGATACAAGATGCTGTGGACAACCTAAATAACAATGAGTTCTGGCGTGAACAATTGTCACAAGATGTTTGGATTCATCAGCAAATAGAGGCACTATGAAAGTTAAACTGTTAAGCACAACAGGCAAAGGCAAGTTCGAAGAAATCGAATGGACCAAGCCTGCGCACACTGCGGATGAGATAGAAGTTAAAGCTGTCATGACCGGAGTGTGTCGTAGCGATTTAGAAATGATGCTGGGAAACTTCGGGCCGCTTCCACTGAGTATGCAAGGACACGAAGGACTGGGTGTTGTTACACAAGTAGGAGACAACATCAGTAATGTCGGTGTTGGTGATTATGTAGCAACAAGGGGCGAGCCTGCATATGCAGACTACTACAATTGTAGAGCAAATGAATATGTTCCTGTTCCCAGTGCTGAGCCTAAATACATCCTAGAACCTGTTGCATGTGGCATTAATGTTGTGATGCAACCGTTAGATGCAATCAAAGTTCGGGCAGGCGAAGGCAAACGCTGTCTTATTTTAGGCAGTGGCTTTCTTGCACAAATTGTATACAAAACTTTAGAACTACTTGATATCAAGTTTGAAGCTGTTGATGTTGTAGGCAACTATAACAGAGAGCTATGGGGAGACACTTTACAGAGTGAGCCTGTTGGAAGTTACGATGTTGTTATAGACCTAAGTTCAAGAACAGACGTGTTGGATGCTGTTGAATATACCAACGAAGCATTGTTGGTGCTAGGAGTGCAGAAGCAATTAACAAGTGATTACGGCAACCTACTTTGGAAAGCCTGTACTATTGTTTTTCCCAGTCCGAGAGCAGAATGTTTTATTGATGCAATGGTGTGTGCCGAAAAATGGATCACTAATGAGCAATTAATAGTTGACAACTTCTGGACTAAAGCGTATAATAGAAGTACGGAATGGCAACAAGCATTTGACGATGGACTAAATCGTCCTAACGGCTACAGCAGAGGTTATATCAAATGGGACTAAACACTGAAGAAAGACAAGATGTAGTATACTTTATTGGTACTGAAGTCGAGCATACTGCTATGTACGGTGAGCAAACACTGTTTGTTGTAGGTGTACAACCTGCAGAAGAAATTAAAAAACGTGCAGACGCTCACGGCATCAAGCATCTATACTTTGGAACTAGCCAGAGCTTTACTCCCGGTCTAAATCTTCCAGAAGATGCAGCAGACTGGCAAGCATGGGAAGACATGATTATGCCACTTCTCAAAGAAGGCTACTGGTGTACACTAGACTTTGATGCAGTATACAGTTATGGTGTATTAGAATCTGGATATGATGAATACAATAACTTTATTAGTATGATTAGTGTCAAACTTCCTTACATTAAACAGTTCAATTATAATGCAACTGTTAAGCTAGATGACAACACATGGGGCGATACAAATAGCGGAGTGTGGTGTCATAGCGTACACAATCTAATGGATCGTAAAGTTTATACAGATTGGAACGATTATGGACTTGACACAGTCATTGATTGAAGGTATAATAGTATTATGCAAGAACGCTATCACGATTACATGTTACGTAAATTAAAAGAAGAGAGAAACATGGACACAGCACAACGTAGTATTTGGGTAACTTTCGCTAAAGAAGGTGTACATATGTACCCAGGCGCAGATACTGATCCTAAACTAGCAACAGGCGATTGGGATGATGTATCATTCCTTGGCATTCCGCATCGTCATATCTTTCACTTTCGTGTTCGTATTGAAGTATTTCATAATGATCGCGACATTGAGTTCATTCAGTTTAAACGCTGGATGCAACGACTCTATGACGTCGAAGGCGTACTAGAGTTAGACCACAAGAGCTGTGAGATGATCGCAGATGACTTGTATCAAGAAATCGCTGCAAAGTATCCCGGCCGCTTTGTAGAGATCAGCGTAGCTGAAGATAACGAAAATGGCTGTTCTATTTTTTATCCCAAGTCATAACAAGAGGAATATATTATGACAATTGCTAATCCAGCAGTGAATAAAGTTTTTAACGATCTCGATCAATATCGTGATTATTGTCGTTTTGAAGGCAAAGTGTTTGATGAAGCAGCACTTTATAAGAAGGATGATCCTAATTGGATTGCCTATCAAAAGTATCAAGGCTGGCTACGAGCAAAAGCACGAAACGGCGGCAAAGACTTTGTTCAACGCGAACGCAAGTTTACACCACGCAATAACAACCGGAGTAACTAATTATGACCATCTACATTGTCGACATCGAAGCAGTAGACACACGTTATACTAAGCAATGGAAAGAACATTTGCCCAAACAACTGCGTCACGCTACAAATGACAATGTAGTTGTTATTAGTGGTGGGGAAACGCCTCAGGCAACTACGCCTGGGGCTTTCCTTAACTTCGGTGGTACTAACGTTTATAAATCTAAACAACTCGAACAAATTGGCGAGATGTTTTGTAACGGAGAAATTAAAGATGGAGATTATTTCCTATATACGGATGCGTGGAACCCAACTGTTATCCAGTTGCGCTACATGGCTGAACTCCTTGGGGTCGACATTGGAATCGGTGGCCTTTGGCATGCTGGTAGTTATGATCCTCATGACTTCTTGGGTCGTCTCATAGGAGATAAACCTTGGGTTAGACATGCTGAAATGTCAATGTACGAGTGCTACGATGACAACTTCTATGCCACTGACTTTCATATTGATTTGTTTACAGACACTATGATGGACAATTATGATGTTGACATGGACAAAGCGATCAAAGTAGGCTGGCCTATGGAGTATTTGAAAGACAGTCTTATACAATACACAGGAATGGAAAAGCGAGATCTTATCTTGTTCCCGCATCGTGTAGCACCAGAGAAGCAAGTAGACATTTTCCGTGACCTAGCTGAACAACTTCCTGAATATGAATTTGTAGTGTGTCAAGAACGTGAGCTTACTAAGAACGAGTATCACAACTTGTTGGGTGAAGCTAAGATGGTGTTCTCAGCTAACTTGCAGGAAACACTGGGCATTAGCTGGTATGAAGGCGCACTTGTAGATGCTATTCCTGTTGTTCCTGATAGACTGAGCTACAGTGAAATGGCTGTGCCAGAGTTTACATATCCCAGCAAGTGGACAGAAGACTACAGCACATATCGTCAGCATCGTGGCGAGCTTGTTGCTAAGATTCGTGACTACATGGAAAACTATGATGATTATCTTGTGAGTCTTGAAAAGCAACGCACAAAACTAAACAAAGAATTTTTTAGCGGAGCAGCATTGTATGACGCAATCAAAGGATGACAATGAATATACAATTGATTTGTCTAATATGAACGGAACTACAGATACAATTACTATCACAGGTACAACTGATATGGACAGTAGTTGGGTATCTGTAGGAGATATTACTACATCTACTATAGATATCTCTAGTATACTCTCAGATGATAACATCACATTTGATTGGGATACTATTAACATTTCGCCAACACTGTGGCAAGACACCTTGCCCGATGTTGAAACTGTTAATAAAATGTGTCAAGAATATCCAGCACTTGCAAAAGCATATGAAAACTTTCAAACAGTGTATAAACTGGTAGAACAAGATTACAAAGGCAAACAAGAGGACGACAGCCTATGAGCATGAACCACGATGCGAAACCCAAAGACGAAGAACTAGAACGCATGAAAGCAGAGTTCCTTGCTAAAGGCGGTACTGTTACTAAGGGCGAAACTAAAGCTATGCCCAGTGAACTTGGCATTAGTAACAATCAATGGAACAATAAATTAACTAAAGCAGAAAAAGATGCAAAGGCGGGCAAATGATTAAAAAACATTACTACAGCTGGCAAGACGTTGAGAACGCTTGTACTAACATTGCACTACAGATGTACAAAGATGCGTGGCGTCCTGACTACATTGTAGGCATTACACGTGGTGGCAACATTCCTGCCACTATCCTTAGCAACATGCTGGACATCCGTTGTGAAGCACTGAAGGTTAGTTTGCGTGATGACGAACAGGGTCCTGAAAGTAATCTTTGGATGAGCGAAGATGCAGTTGGCTATGTAGCAGAAGATGCATTAAAAGTTACTGGCGGCCCATTAGAAAAAAAGATTTTGATTGTAGATGATATCAACGATACCGGTGCCACGTTCAACTGGATCAAACAGGATTGGCAGAGTAGTTGTTTGCCTAATGATCCTAAGTGGGAGAAAATTTGGCATAGTAATGTTCGCTTCGCAACATTAACAGATAATTTAGCAAGTGACTTTGACGGAACAGTAGACTATACTGTACACGAAATTAACAAAGCAGAAGAAGATGTTTGGCTAGTTTATCCTTGGGAAAACGTCGGACAATAACAAATCATAACATAGGAAAGGAATATGGATTTGAAAGAACAATTAGTAAAAGCAGCACGTATGCATGCTGAAGGAGAGCTCGAAAGAGCAAAGACTAACATTATGGTATATATGAATCAAAGTGTTGGTATCGGCGAACACTCAGATATTGTAGAAGCTATTCAAACAGAACTTGACACAATGGCAACTGCTAATGATCGTATCGAAATGCTTGAAAAGTTTTTTGTATAATATACTTGACAAAAGCCTAAATATATGGTATACTTATAATATGAGTGTACCATATTTTATGACATCCTCGTCAATAACTCGGAGAAACAAATGAAAAAACACGAAGAAATTATCGAACGCTGTAAGAACGCAGACAAGCGTTACTGGGCAGGCGATAACATTGCTCGCTTGCTACAAGACGGCGACAAAGAACAACTGATTGACGAAGCTACAGAAGCTTTTGAAACTGTACTAGACACACTGATTATTGATCGACATACTGATCCTAATAGCCAAGGCACAGCACGTCGACTGGCCAAAATGTACTTTAATGAAATTATGGCAGGACGTTACGACTATCGTCCAGATGCAACTGCATTTCCTAATGATTCAGAAGATCGCTATGAAGGTATGCTTGTGGTACGCTCAGAACTTAAAAGTATGTGTAGTCATCACCACCAGCCAGTAAGCGGCGTAGCGTACATTGGTATTATTGCAGCAGACAAACTTATTGGACTTAGCAAGTACACACGTATTGCACAGTGGTGCGCTCGACGTGGTACACTGCAAGAAGAACTTGCAAATGATATTGCTCGCGAGATTGCTTATTCAACAGGTGCAGAACACTTGGGTGTTTACATTCAAGCTACACATGGCTGTTGTGAAAATCGTGGCATTATGGCACACAGCAGTCTTACACAAACAACTGTACTCAAAGGTGCGTTTAAAGAAGATGCAGGCACAAAAAAAGAGTTCTTTGACAACATTAAACTACAACAGGAGTTTAGTTGCTAATGGGTGATTATATTGCAGTGCGTATGGCACAAGTTTTTATTGTGGTGGTATTTGTATTGGGCATGATTAGTCTAGGAATTGAACTTTATACAGGAAGGCTACCGCTATGAAACTAAGGTATTCAGAAGCATTTTACAGCGTACAAGGTGAAGGTAAGTTTGTAGGAGTACCCAGTGTATTCCTACGTACATTTGGTTGTAACTTTCGTTGCATGAACTTTGGACTGGGCAAAGGCGAACCTAGTCGTGCAGAGAAACATGCAAACGGACAACGATATAATGAAGAAGTAAAAGCATTGCTGGACGACGGCATTATTGCTAAGACCAAAACATTCGAAGACTTGCCTATTATTCACACAGGCTGTGATACATATGCAAGCATTTATCCAGAGTTTAAAGACTTCAACAAGTTAGCAGAAGTAGACGAAGTGGTTGATCACTTGCTTAGTTTGCTGCCAGAAGGTAAATGGACTATGGATAACGGACAAGACATCCACTTGATTTTAACAGGCGGAGAACCGTTGTTGGCGTGGCAACGACTGTATGTTGACTTGTTCGAGCACCCACGTATGAAGGATTTAAAAAATGTCACAATTGAAACAAACACTACGCAACGCTTACACGAAGATTTCTACAAGTACATCAATGGCCACACAAGACTTACTTTTACCTTCAGTTGCTCACCTAAGCTATCCGTTAGTGGAGAATCTTGGGAGGACGCTATTAGGCCCGATATTGCTCGCCAATATTTTGATGTGGACGGTAGTGATACTTATTTTAAATTTGTTGTTGCTGATCGTGCAGATATTGATGAAGCTGGTAGAGCTGTGCAAGCCTATCGCGATGCGGGTGTGGACTGCCCTGTGTACCTTATGCCGATGGGCGGACGTTCGGAAGAGTATAACCTCAATGTACAAGAAGTTGCTAACATCTGTATGGAAAAAGGATGGCGATTCACTCCCCGACTCCACATTAGCTTATTCGGAAATGCCTGGGGGACTTGATGACGAGGCGTTAAAAATATTGCGCAATAAAGTCATTACTGAAGAACAGTACGAAACTATAAGGAAACAAATATGAAAAAGTTCTTGAAAGATATAACAGGTATTACTGCTAAAGAACAAGCACTTGCTGCTGAAAAGGCAGAAGTTGAACAAAAAGAACTAGAGATTCTAAAACAGCGTGATCCTAAAGAATATCACACACGCAAAAAAGAACCGTGGGTAAATGTAATTGATGTTAAAGTTAATGAAGAGAATGTGCGTAATGGCTTCTTTGAGCTGGACTGGAACGAGTTCTTTATCGCACAATTAGTCCAAGAAGGCTACGGTGTAGCTAACGATCCAGAAGAAGAAATTGTAGATCGCTGGTTCCGTGACATTGTATATAATATGCTCGACGAAGAAGGACAAGATACTAATCGTGGCGCGGGCTATATTAACGTAGTTCCTATCTCTAAAGGCAAGTCAGAAGTTAGTTGACAACTGTACACAAGGATGTTATACTATATTTAAAATAAAACAATATAAGGCAATACAATGGCAACTTATGTACTAGTAGACACTGCTAACACGTTCTTTAGAGCTCGACACGTTGTACGTGGCGACATTGATACAAAAGCAGGTATGGCAATTCATATTACACTTAACAGTGTTAAAAAGGCTTGGACTGACTTTAATGCAGATCATGTTGTATTCTGTTTAGAAGGTCGTAGCTGGCGTAAAGACTATTATGAACCCTATAAGCGCAACAGACAAGTAGCTCGCGATGCACTTACTCCGCAACAACAAGAAGAAGACACTGTGTTTTGGGAGTTGTTTGATGAGTTCAAAGACTTTGTAAGTGAGAAAACTAACTGTACTGTTATGCGGCATCCGCAACTCGAAGCAGATGATCTTATTGCAGGTTGGGTACAATCACACCCCAATGACAATCATGTTATTATCTCTACAGATGGTGACTTTGCACAACTTATTGCTCCTAATGTACGTCAGTATAACGGAGTAAGTAATGTTACAATTACACACGAAGGCTACTTTGACGACAAAGGCAAGCCTGTAATCGACAAGAAAACTAAAGAAGCAAAGCCTGCACCTGAGCCCGACTTTATGTTGTTTGAAAAGTGTATGCGTGGCGACACAAGTGATAACGTGTTCAGTGCTTATCCAGGTGTGCGCAAGAAAGGTACTAAGAACAAAGTCGGATTGATCGAAGCATACGAAGACAAAGGCACTAAAGGATTTAACTGGAATAACATGATGCTACAACGTTGGACTGATCACAACGGCGATGAGCATCGTGTGTTAGATGATTACAATCGTAATGTCGTGCTATGTGATCTAACTGCACAACCTGAAGACATTAGAGAGATAATTGACAACACTATTGCAGAAGTTGAACCTAAAAACGTTACACAAGTTGGCATGCGTCTTATGAAGTTCTGTGCTAAGTGGGATATGCAACGTATTGCAGATCAGGCACAACAATATGCACAAGCATTACAAGCGAGGTACCCTAAATGACACTAAAAGCGAAACCAGTATTAAAAGATAAGTTTTGGATTGTAGAACAAGACGAAAAACGTATCGGAACATTATCATGGAACGATGATAGATATATGTTTTCTAATCATATTGAAACATGTTTCTTTGATAATAAACGACAAATGAAAAAACGATTTGGTACAGATATTGTATGGAGCGATGCAGATACTGTAGCAGAAATTTCTAAAGAAAAATTCGTTGTACACGGTCTGCCAACTAGTGTTAAGCCATATAATACCATGTATGACATAAAACGTAAACTTCCACTTTTTACTAAAAGTGACAAAAGTAAAAGTGTTTATTGTGCAGGATACTACATTATCCGATTTGAAAAATCATGGACTAAAAGTTTTTGTCCTAAGCTAATCACATTGGATCGTTACGAAAGTAAAGGGCCGTTTAAGACAGAAATAGAAATGCGTGAGGAACTACGCCGTGCAAAATCTTGAACCATTAAACACTATTCCGCTACAGCAGTTTTTAAATGCTGTAAAGGCTGCTGAACAAAGTCGTGCAAGAGAAGTTAAACTTGATATCGCTACTGCTAAAACATTAGCATTTACATTAGGTGCTGTTATGAGCAGACTACACGGAGACTTAGAAAAGCTTGTTGCAGAATCTAAAGGCAATGGCGACGAAACTATTGAAATTAATTTAGATGGTGGATCTAAGTTTTAATATACGTAGATAACTTTTAAAAGAGATAAATATATGCGTAGTTAATTAAAAGGATTATGCATATGAGCAGACCAAAGCCTAATGTACTATTAGAGAACATTAATAATAAAACGTACAAAAGTGAGCAAGTTTTAGAAGCAGAAGCTATCTGGGCTGTATTCTATAAAGAAGCGGCATTTAACCTTAAGAGTGCAAATGCGTTAACTAACTATCCAGGTCCAAAGTATAAGAAAACAAGCTTTAGTAATCCAGGTCATGCACACAATCTTGCTAAAAAACTAAACGAAATGTTTAAATGCGAAGATTTTGCAGTTTATAAACTTACCACTGGCGAGTTAGTTACAGAAGAATGAACTGGAAAGAAACATATACCAGACTCTTTTTGAAAGAGCTTGGAAAAAGTACAAATCCAGCTTCAGTAAAAGAGTACATGCCTCTATGGTGGAAGAACAATAGAGAAAAGGACGAAGGTGGTCTGCGTCTTACAGAAGCTGGTTTTGATATATTAACAGAAATAAACTTGACAACATATGACATACCATATCCAAGAGATGTACCATTATCTACTCAAGTGATCATACATCTTGACAAGTTTATTGACTGTCCTTACTATCTTACAAATAGAAGTATTGTAGTAACGAACGAAAAGAAAGCAGTTGAGCTTACTCTTTTCAGTGGCGATTTACGCAAATATGGTCTAACCAAAGCGGTTAATAGACAAAAAAAATCCTAAGTTATTGATAATTAACAAGTTCTTTTTTTAGAAAACAGTTGACAAATCCTGTAGATATGTTATTATATATGTATAGTTTAAATAAACACGCTGATGTAAACAAAGAGGGAATACACAATGGATACTTCAACACGCACAGTTAGCCCAAACGGCGCAAAAAACAGCATCAAACATGCGCTTAAAAAGCAACGTCCTATCTTCTTATGGGGTCCTCCAGGTATTGGTAAGAGTGATATTGTACGTCAAGTTAACGACACATTTTCAAACTCACATCTCATTGACATTCGTTTGAGTCTTTGGGAGCCTACAGACATCAAAGGTATTCCGTACTTTGACAGCAACTCAGGTACAATGGTATGGGGTGCGCCTAACGAACTTCCTTCAGAAGAGTTTGCAGCACAGTATGACCATATCACACTGTTTTTGGATGAGATGAACTCAGCAGCGCCAAGTGTACAGGCAGCAGCATATCAGCTTATTCTTAACCGTCGTGTAGGTACTTACAAGTTGCCAGACAATGTTTCAGTTGTTGCGGCAGGCAACCGTGAAGCAGACAAAGGTGTTACATATCGTATGCCTGCTCCGTTGGCTAACCGCTTTATTCACTTGGAACTTGCTGTTAACTTTGATGATTGGTTCAACTGGGCAGTTGCTAACAATGAGCACACAGATGTTGTAGGCTACTTGACTTTTGCTAAGAAAGACTTGTATGACTTTGACCCTAGGAGCTCATCACGTTCGTTTGCAACACCTCGTTCGTGGTCATTTGTAAGTGAGTTGTTGGAAGACGAGTTGGACGAAAACACCACTACAGATCTTGTAGCAGGTGCAGTAGGTGAAGGCTTGGCTGTCAAGTTTATGGCTCACCGCAAGGTAGCTGCTAACATGCCTAATCCTACTGACATATTAACAGGCAAAGTAAAAGAGTTGAAAACTAAAGAAATTAGTGCTATGTACTCTTTGACAGTGTCTTTGTGCTACGAACTTAAAGAGTCCTGTGACGCAGGTGATAAGAAGTTTGATGACAAAGTGAACAACTTCTTGCGCTTTTCAATGGATAACTTTGACACTGAGCTTGTTGTTATGGGCATTAAGCTTGCACTAACACAATACGGCTTGCCAATTGACCCAGACGAAGTAGAGTGCTTTGATGAGTTCCACGACCGTTATGGCAAATATATTAAGGCTGCAAACGCTGCCTAAAGAACAGAAAGAACGAGTTCTTTTGAGCTTGTTCTTTCCTTTTGATTTAAATAATGGTTGACATATACACTACTGATGCTATAATATATGTATAAGTTAGATAAAGGGCAATGATATGAGCACTAAAGATACAGCAAGTAAACTAAAAAACTTTACTCCAGATCCTGACATTACACCCGAAGCATTAGAAACAATGCGTGTAGAAGTTATGGATCGTATTATTACTGCACGTATTGGTTTGCTACTGCGTCATCCTTTCTTTGGCAATATGGCAACACGTTTAAAAATTATTGCTGCCGATGACTGGCTTCCTACTGCGGCTGTAGATGGTCGCAACCTATACTACAACACACAATTCTTTAATGCAATGAACAATAAAGAAATTGAGTTCGTTGTTGCACACGAAATCCTACACATGGTGTTTGATCACTTGGGACGTCGAGAAGATCGCAATCCTATGATCTACAACATCAGCGCAGACTATATTGTAAACAATACACTTGTGCGTGATCGTATTGGTGCAATTCCGAGCATTGTTAGTTGCTACCAAGACTTTAAGTACGAAGGTTGGACTTCAGAAGAAGTATACGATGACGTATTTGAAGAGGCTAAAAAGAACGGTGAAGAATACTTAAAACAACTTGGCGAAATGTTAGACGAACACCTTGACATGGATGAAGGTGACGAAGGCAGTTCAGATGGTGATGTAGACGAAGACGGCAACGGTAATGCTACAAGCAAAAGCAAGCCCAAGTACTCTAAAGAAGATATGAAGCAGATCAAGGATGAGATCAAAGAGAATATGATTAGTGCGGCACAGAGTGCTGGCGCTGGCAATGTTCCAGGTGCTGTACAGCGCATTATCAAAGAGCTTACTGAACCCAAGATGAACTGGCGTGAGATTATTCGCCAGTCTGTACAAAGCACAATTAGAAGCGATTATACATTTACTCGTCCGAGCCGCAAAGGTCAAATGAGCGGTGCTATATTGCCCAGCATGGACTTTGAAGATACCATTGATATTGCAGTTTGCATTGACATGAGTGGGTCAATTGGTGAAATACAAGGCAAAGACTTTTTAGGCGAAGTCAAAGGTATTATGGAAGAATTTCCAGACTACAACATTAAAGTATGGTGCTTTGACACAGATGTTTACAACGAAGAAGACTTTGAAGCTAATGACGGTAAAGACCTGTTGGACTACCAGCTAATGGGCGGTGGCGGCACTGACTTTATGGCAAATTGGAAGTATATGAAAGAGCAGGATTATGTTCCTAAGAAGCTCATTATGTTTACAGACGGCTATGCTTGGGATAGCTGGGGCGACCCAGACTACTGCGATACAGTATTTCTTATCCACAGCAACCGTGACAAGAATTTAGAAGGACCGTTTGGTACAACTGTACACTACGATGCAGCGGCATGATTAAGAATAAAAAGATAAATCCATTAAATGTATTTGAAGTGAGGCAAGTAAAGTCTGCTCCGCCTCACTTTGAGTACGTTAATTTACCTATGAAATATAATTTAGAAGACAGTCTGATCAAATGGATCAAACAACACCTAAAAAATAGATTTTATGTAGGCAAGAATGTATCACTTGACAGTGACAACAAATTAGCACAAGTACTAACTGTTGGATTTGAAGAGACAAAGGACATGAGTTATTTCATGTTGGCTTGTCCACATTTAAAGTACAAATAAATAAACTGCGCATATATAATATAACAAGGAGATAATTATGAGCGAAGATACAACCGTTGAAGCACAAGTTGCAGAAACACCTGAAACAAGTGAAGCACAAGGTCCTGATCTAACTGTACAAGATCTACAAGCACTAAAGAGCATTATTGATGTTGCAAGCCAACGTGGTGCATTTAAGCCAAATGAAATGATGACAGTTGGTCAAACCTATAGTAAATTAGAAGCATTTTTAGGTGCAGTTGCACAACAACAGCCTGCACAAGGAGCATAATATGTTAAAACACGTGGGCCGGATGGCTAATAATCAAAGACGAGTAATTGTTGCATACAAAGTACTTCCTGGTGATCCAGATCATTGTGTTGTAGTAACGACAGAAAATTTAGAAGCAGGTGATCACGATGCACTTATTCAACTTGTCGAATCTCCCGCAGGACAAGAAGCAGATGACTTGGCAACTGTTATGATGCGTACACAACTATCCGATGGTAGTAACATGCTTGCACGTTTCCATACAACTGGTAAAATGGTTAAGGCAAAAACTTCTGAGATTGAAATGATTCCTAATCAGAATACTTCTATTAAACTGAGCGAACTCAATGAAGTTATTGCACAACAAAAAGGCGTAACTGTTGCTGATTTGGCTGTTAAAGGCCCGGACGGACAAACAGTACAGCCTGCTAATGCAGAGCCTACAATTACTGCTGATCAAATGGCAGCAGAAATTGTACAACCTGTTGCAGAAGATGGAGTAATTAGCGACGAAGCACTTGCTAAAAAATACCGTAGCGATGCAGATCGGTTAAGCAAAGAAGCTGCTGAACTGCGCAGACAGGCTGAAGAATTAGTCCCAACTAAAAAGAAAGCATCTACAAAGAAGACTTCGCAAAGTGCCTAAAAATAAACTTCCTGAAGAAGTAATCAAACATTGGCCTGAAATATTTAAAGATGTTGAAATTACTGCAATACCGATAGAGTATATCAATAATATATACGTATACTTTCATGACGGTAAGGTTTGGCAAATAGATATGGATAGTCAATCTAACAACGATGTTTCCCCATTAGAGGAAAGCCTTGAAGCGTTTTTAGAACAATACAATGACGAAATTGAACATGTTGACTTTCGCTTACATACTTCTAAAATAGTAAAAGATATTAAAAATCGAACCAAAAGTTTCATGAAGAAAAGGAAATAGATTTCAGGATATCTTTAAAAATGTATAAATACTAATAATAGATATTCTAGGAGTATATACATGGCATTACGTCTAAGACGCGGCACAGATGCAGAACGCTTGCAAATAACACCCGCACAGGGTGAATTAATCTACACCACTGATACTAAAGTTCTTTATGTAGGAGACGGTAGTACAGTTGGCGGGACGCTCGTTACAGGCGGCGCTGGCAGCGGCTCCGCTACACTAGACGGGCTGATAGATACAGATCTTACCAATGCAGAAAATGGTGATGCACTAGTATTTAATTCAGGAACCAATAGATGGGAAGCTGCCGAGATCCCTGGACTTTCAGACTTTGGCCTAGACGATTTAGAAGATGTGTTCATTGACATTAATACAAGAAACACAGGCGATTTTTTAGTACTCGATTCTGCTGGAAACTTTACCAATCAACCCTTAAGAGAAACCTTTGCAGAAGATGCAAACTGGCGAATTAATATTATCGGAGACGATAGTACAATTCTTGTTAATACAGACAATAATACACTAAGTGGTACATTAGTCGGAGATGTTTTAGGTGATGTTGATGGTGATGTTACGGGTAATTTAACTGGTGATGTTACGGGTAATTTAAATGGTGATGTTTTTGGGAATGTTTTTGGGAATGTTATCGGCGACCTTCAAGGTGATTTAAGTGGTAGTGTGTTTAGTGAAGACAGTTCACTAATAGTAGACGGTACAACCAATACTATTACTGCGGACTCAGTAAATACAAATCTACTTAATAGTTCGATCAATACCCCGATTGTTTTGCAAAATGTTGATAGAACTCCAGTGCGGATTTCAGCAATTACAGATGGCAATCCCGGCGGCTTTCCTTATACAGAATATCTATCTATTAAAGGAACATTTTTAACTCCAGAATCAGTAGCTCCAGGCGATATAGTAGGTGGTTGGAAGATATCTGGTTATGACGCTGCTGCCGGTATCGGTAAATCAACAACTATATTGGCTGCTCGCTTGATGGCTGATGCTGTGATAACTGACACAAGTCCCAATTCTCTTACATCTATGCTTGTTAGTGGCGGTGGTACTAATACTTCTAGTTTCGACTTTTATGGCAGTGGTCAGTTTAAATCACCAGGTGCCATTACTCCTGGAGTATATGCTGATGCTGCTGCACGTGATGCAGCTATTACAACTCCGACAGCAGGTATGATGGTATTTGTAACTGACATTGCTAAGTTCCAAGGTTACGACGGTAGCGCCTGGGTTAACTTAAACTAATAGCTTAAAATATTAAAATAAAATGCCAGTTTTAGAGCTGGTATTTTTTTTGACTGCATATATATTATTATGTCATTAACTTTATTAACTTCCGGAACAACAAAAGCACCCAAGACTGTTAATCATACTTGGAGAGATCTAAATACTGCTATAGATCGTAGTATTAAAGAAATAGGTCTTACAAGCAACGACATAGTCTTAGACGTCTTTCCTGCTAATACTATTGCACACTATACCATAACTGCTATGCCTGCTTACAGGGCTAATGCAACGCTTGTAAGTGCTAAATTTGAAGCTAATTATTATATTAAATTATTTAAAGAAACACAGCCTACTTACATTGCTCTCATTCCTAGACACTGGGAATTGCTTAAAGAAGTAGATAGCTGGAACAATCTCAATATGTCTAGTGTTCGTTACATGGTTACTGGAAGCGGACCAGTTCCTCAAGAAATGATAGACGACTTTAAAAGCAAAGGTGTGCAAACTGTTGCTAATTGGTACGGGATGACAGAAATGCCGCCGCCGGTGTTTATAGGTTATAACTCTGAAGAATTTGATTTTGAACCAAAAGAAGGTTACGATGTAGACTTTTTAGACGACGGCGAATGTATTATTAATGGATTTGCTACAGGCGATATTTTTGATGTACAATCTAAAAAATTTTTAAAAAGAAAACTTAGTAATTCTATTAACAGTACATGGAAGAATATTTAATTGTATATATTCTTCTTTAACCACTGATACGTATTCTCGCAACCTGCACTTATCTGCTGATGTTTGTTAAATTCACTTATAAAATAATCATATGTGCGGTTAACGTTATCGTCATCAATATCAGTTCTGTTCCATGTAGACAAGTCTACACCCCATGCTTTAGCAACCTGTCCCCACAAGAAGTCAGGAAAGCCTGAGGACTGTCCGAATTTAAGTTGTTCAAATTTATCTTTAATCATTTCTAAGTGGTTGTCTTTGCGTCCTATCTCTTGCATATCTTTCCAAAAATCAGTATCATCTCTATTGCTAAGGGTGTAGTGAACAATAATAAAATCATAGATGTTATCTAATAGACCTGTGATTTTATCATTATAACTCGATAATGATTTTTCTCCTGCAAGCACATCACTTATAGTTTTAATTGATTCTGTAACTACTAATAATGATGTAGCTTCTAAAGCTTCGACGAATCCAATACTTAGACCAATTAATGCAACGTTACCTTTCGCAGGGGTTTCAATTCTGCCCGGGGTCCATGAAATTAATCTAGGTTCCATCATTCTGTTATCTGTGCGTTCTTTAAAATATTCTAATACTGCTTCATCTGATACATGCGATGGACTAAAACTATAACCAGTTCCCATCCTGTGATACAAGCATACTTTAAATCGCCAGCCAAACGGCTCAGCTATACTTTGAGTATGGTTAACAAGTTCAGTAGTAGGATCACCATAGGAACGCTGGCATACCCAAGTTTTCCTTATAGGATAGTCTGCATATTCTTTATACTTCCAACCTAATTTTGTTGCAAGCACACGCCTAAATCCTGTAGCATCGATAAAGAAGTCGGCAGACTGTGTAGTATCATCTGCTAGTATTAGAGATTTAATAGTATCTCCTTCTGCTACAACATCTTTAACTTCGCCTAACACATGTATTACACCGCTTGGTATTGCATGTTTGTCTTTGATAAAGCTTGCTGCTTTTTCTGCGTTTATATGCTGGCTCCAACTATATAACGGACTTAGTGTATATTCGCCGGTTTTATACGGCATAACATTGTTGTTCATATAATGATATTGTGTATTAAAATACTTGTCAAACTTATCTAGTTTTTCATTAGATAGAAGATGCATAAGAACATCAGATGTGCTGATCTTATCTTTCCCTAAAAACAATTCAGATACATCTGACTCGGCTGTATTTAATCTAGTAATATCTCTTGGATAGTTGAAACTCGAATATTCAATCTTATTTTCTTTTGAATTCCAATCTACAAACTTGTTGCCGAATTTGTAGATTGCTCCTGTTTCCTTCATCCAAACTTTATCGTCAATGCCCAGCTGTTTAAAAAACTGTGCTACGTGAGGTGTAACAGTTTCTCCAACTCCTATCTTAGGTATGTTTGGAGATTCTATCAATGTAATTATTAAATTAGGATGATATTTTGCTAGCCATGCAGCAGCAAACCATCCGGCGGTACCACCCCCTACAATCGTTACTTTTTTCATAAACGTCTTTTAAGTGTTGACATAGTTAATACTATTCTAGGCGGATTCGGAATAGTAACACTATGGAAGTTAGCTACATTTAGTCGATGCCAACGTCCTACATCGATAGTATGTTCTTCGTAAATAGTATCATCTGTTTTATCTGTATGAAATCTAGTCACGCCGTCGCCTGATTTAATAACGTAGTTAAACGCAACGTCTCTTACTTCAAGATTATCTATGTGTGGCGGAATGTGATCAGATAAAACAAAAATGTGTGCATCGTGTTTAAAATTAAACAGACTGTTTGTAAATTCTTTTAGTTTATCACTAGCATTAATACTAGCAAAATGTTTATAGCTAGATGCTTCTGTATTGCCTTTTGAACTGTAACGTTCGCCAATTTCTACTGTGGTTAGAATATCGTCTACTAACTCGTCAGGAATAGTAGAAAGATGATCTAAATATTCTAGGTTATTCATACACTGTGTCCAATTCAAATTTATCGTACTCAAAATCTCCAAAGACTCTTATACTCATTTGTGTACCTGTTGCATTAGGAAACCCGTGAGGAATACTATCGTTAAAAAATACATTCTTTTCTTTAACTTGAACATCGTCTGGCATTGTCATAGGTACTTCTAATTTAGATGCTATAGTTAATGCTAAATTATAATCAAGATTCGTAGGCGTAGACTCATTACTGTCAACATGTATAGGCAATGGCCCAGTTAAAATAAATGCGCGGATCATTCCTACTGTTTTAATAGGTAAAGATTCTACTAAAGATTTTATATAAGGTATAGTTAAATCATCTCTCCACTTCCACTCTGAGTGCGAAATGCTTTTTGCTAGTTTAAAATCAGGAAATTCTGCAACGTCATTTGTACGTATCCAAATTGTATTCCAGGAAGTATTAGATTCATGATCTACTCCGCTATCCCATAACTCTTTTGGGATAGACTCTAATTCTTGTGTTAGCTGTTTAGTATCGACATCGATATTAACTGCTGCTGCTTTAATATTGTTCCAATCCATAACGATATTTATCATGTTAGTCTGGCATATAAATAGCATTATGAACTATATAGAAGATAAGTTACAACAGTTTCTTAACAGCACGTTAGTATCAGATGTTATGGTAACTAACAGCACTCTTAGTGATTATAATATAAGATATAACAATCTAGACTATTTAAATGATACACTATTTGAAAAAGGGTCTATGATTCATGTTCCCAACTTTCAAGATTCTCCTAACAGAATATTTATAGGAGCGTATTCAAGTATACGAGACGGTGGCTACATGCGATCTAATATTTTTATGGGAAGACATAGTGGACTAGGCAGACGTTGTACTGTTGCTGCTGGGATGCACAATATCACTGGCGTTAGTATTAATTCTGACACAATTATGGCAAAGAAGTCAAATTATTCTGACGACGAACTTGCTCGATTAAATATTAGAAGAGATCAAACTGATGTAAAAGAAATGAATAGCAAGCCAGTAATTATAGGCAATGATGTTTTTCTCGGAGACAACATTATTATAATGCCAGGTGTTACTATTGGCACTGGAAGTGTTATTGCTGCTAATTCAGTTGTATCTCGAGATATTCCGCCGTATGTAGTTGCAGGAGGAACACCTTGTGTTCCTATTAGAGATAGATTTCCTGATGATGTAAAAGAAATGCTACTAGATACTAAATGGTGGAATGCTAAATTAGACATCTTAAAATCTCTACCTGTTGATAATGTATTTCGTTTTGTTGATGAATTTAAAAAGACTAAAGATAATATCGGAGATCAAGTATGGGACTTAATACCTACGTTAGGATATACTCATGAATAATTGGATAGCTACTGTTGATTTAGATTTAATGACTGCATCCGATAACGACTTATTAGAGTTAGTTAAGCTATGTGCCATTCATACTTGCGTTAAAATACCTAGTCAAAAGCTTACAATAGAACGAGAAGCTGAAATTGTAAAGTCTTTTCCTAACCCGTATGTGCTGTTTACACCTGATAGTCCAAACTTTGAGCGCAGTGCTCTAGACGCTGAAGGATATATAGGACTCGTGTCTGAAAATAGTATAGCAGGACACAAAGAAGAAATGTTATGGCACAACGAAAGTCCACATGCTAGATTGGGGTCTAGTGTTGCTTGGTTGTATGGCGAACAAGGTATGGAAGGCAGTACAACAGTATGGAATAATACTTTGCTTGCATATGCTGACTTAGACTCTGATACAAAAGAAAAAATAAAAGATTTAAAGTGTATAACGTTTGGCAATGTTAATCATAGCGTAGCACGAACAGACGAAAACTTTAAAAATAGATCTATATACAATAACGTTCCTACTCCGCTAATACAAACTAACTATGCAGGAAAAACAGGATTATTTTTAAGCTTGCATCAGTTTGAACGATTTGAAGGAATGACTAGAGAAGAAAGTTTAGAGATAGCAGAACCTTTATTTGATTTTATCACACAAGACAAATATTGCTATACACATCAGTGGAAAGACGGTGATGTTTCACTAAGTGATCAATGGTTAGGAGTACATCGAAGACTGGAGTTTAGTAAAATGCAGGATAGAATTGTGCATCGAGCTACTTTTGATTATCCGGCTTTTGTATAACAAAACTTTGATTTTCTAAAGGTTCTAGCGTAACAGCATATAGTTTCCAATTGTTAATTACAACAAATTCGTGTACTGCACTCATTACTCCGTATGAAAACCCATTTGATACACCAACCTGAAAGTAGTCATGACCTGAGATGAATCCGCCTGGTTTTATTTTATCTGCAAATGAATTTAGTTCTGCTTTGGTTCTTTCATACGTGTGAGTAGTATCTATATAGATCCAATCAAAATACTCGTCATTAAACAAATTTCCTGCTTCTGCAGAGTCTATTTGATGTATTTCTATGTTTTCTTTTTTACCTAGTATACTGTTCACTGAATTTAATTGATAATCGAATTGAAAAATATCAATAAGATGTAACTTTTGTGGTTGTGTAACCTCGTATATACGTTCTGCAAAACGACCTCTATCAACACCTATCTCTGCTACTACAGCATTTTTTGGCATTTGTCCTAGTAAACTCATACGGTCGAGAATTGCTTTACAGCCATCTACATGATGCGGTTCAAGAAACCGTAAAGTTTTAATAGAATCAAAAATTCTTTGATCAGTTTTACTATCAAATAGTTTACCTAAGTATTCGTCAAAAAACTTATCAATATCTTCTATATGACCTATTTTAAAAGATCGAGTTTTTTCTTTAAAAGCATCTATATGCTGATGTAAATCTATCTTTAGCTGTTTTAAAAACTCTTCTGCACTTTCTTGCACAACTTACCTCACTTTACCATCTAGGATGTTTGTTTAATTCTTCAAAAAATTTGTCTGGGAAAATTTCCCACACTGTTTGATTGGTGCCTCTATAAAACACATCTTTTATACGTTTCATTTGCCCTGTCTTTTCCATAGCAGGAGCAAATACTCTGTGTACTATACGCTGTGTACCTGCTTCGTTTTCATTAGAGGTTATAAATGCCCTGGCGCCTTCTGGAAGCCATTCTAAACAAGCAGGAATTAAAAATTGTCCAGTGGCATGTTGATGTGTGACAATCTGATTACGTGTTCGTAAACTGACTAGCGGTAATTTATCTGTAAACACGCATGTTCTAGCAGCAACCCTAAATGTATTAGGGCCCATTACATCGTCGAATGTATGTGCTGCTACACTACCTATTGCTTCATTATTATAATATAAAATCCAAGTTTGCCATTTAGCTTCTTTATGAAAACAATCTACAAGCATATGCTGCGATGCATTATTTTCAAAACCTCGGGCTTCTGCGTTTTTATAAAAATCTTCTAAATCTAAGTCTTCTGACCAAGGTATAATATTATACATTAAGTGCGTTCTCTATAAAATCAGCTGGATAATTTGTTCTAAAACTGTTCCAACATAGTTTGTCCATTACTGCCCAAGGCTGCGGTGTATTCCACTCTATGCCTAAACTTTCTAAATGTTTGCGCATTTCGGCTTGACGTGTACTGTATATATGACTTTCAACTTCTGCAATACTTACACAAGGCTCATCCTCATGATATGTAAAAAAGTAATTCATACTTTTTAATTTGCCGTCAACAATAAAATAACTGCTAGGATGCATACTATACTTGTGAAACCCTAAACTTTTATGTGCTTTAATTATTTCAAGCATTTGATCTTGCCAATCTGGTAATACACTATCGTAATTTTCTGTTAAGCAGCCTGCACTATTCCAAAAGTCTTTTCCGTCTATACTTAAAAAGATTTTTTTATTTTCTGTATCTAATTCAAACTCAGGAACTAAGTTTGGAAATTTTTCTGCCATTAATGAGAGATATTTAACTTCTCTTTTAAATTTTTCTTCCATTAGTGCAGGATCGACTACTTGATTTTGTCCTTTATGATACTCGCCGTCATTATAATACCATTGCACAAATGTTGTTAAATCTTTATCAGCTAAACTTGTGTAAATTAAGTTGTTTCTACACAATCCAATACCTGGTACGTTGTTCCAATAATATTCATAGTCCATAATGATATTCCTCAGTGTTATTTATAGGTAAATAGTAGCATATAATTAAAATGTGAGTACTTAATGAATACACTATTAGACACACTATCAATGTGCGAACACTGTTATCGACATATTCCTGCTGTTAGATTTGAAAAAGATAATCAAATATGGCTAGGAAAAACGTGTCCCGAACACGGTTATCACGAATGCTTGGTAGAAATAGACGCAGATTTTTATCTTAATTTTAAGTACGAACGCAGAAAGCCTAATACGTTTTGGTTTGAAATAACTAACCGTTGCAATTTAGACTGTCCGCATTGTTATCAGATGCCGGATAATTTATCAATAGATCCTACTGTTGCTTCAATAATAGAACAAACTAAAAAACTACCGGATGATATGGCTATTGCGTTAGTAGGAGCAGAGCCTACAACACGTAAAGACCTAGCAGATATTGTAAAGAATATACAGTCGCTAACAGAACAGCCTCGGTGGTTAATGGTTGTAACTAACGGAATAAACTTAGGCAAGCGAGCATATGCAGAAAAATTTGTTGGGATAGAAGGGTTAACTTGGACTATTGGGCTCAACCATCCTGATTATAATGGCGGCGTTATTAGAAAAAAACAACAAGTGGGAATCGATAACTGCATTGAACTAGGCCTCACTATTAAGAACTTTACTTACACTTTAGGAACTATGGATCAATTAGATGACGTATTAGAAGAAATACAAGAATGGGATCGTAAAGGAGTATGTAGCGATGCAAGAATACAACTAGGTGTTGAAATTGGGCGCACTCCAGACGAAGACGAACCAGAACATTACTTGTCAGAGTTAGTTAAAGCAGCAGAGGCACTATGTAAGAAAAAGGGATGGGAGTGGGAAGTAAATGAAACGCACGGCAATCGCACTCATTTCTTAGTAAAAATAAACGGTATTACGCACAGGTTTATAAAATGGTGCGATGTTAAAACTATAGATTTTGAAGAAGTGTATTCTGAATCTTGGGCCACTGTAGTTCCAGGAAAACCAAAAAGTCCACTATTACATCAAGTTATATTGAGAGATAGAGCAGTTAACGAAAGAAAACCGTTGTTTGATACATTGCCAGAGAAATATCGATGAATAATATTAAAAATACATTGTCGATATGTCACCATTGTTATAGACACGTTTCGGCAACTAGATTTGAAAGAGACGGAAGTATATGGTTAACTAAAACGTGTCCGGAACACGGAGAATCAACACATCTAGTAGAACCAGATGCAGATTTTTATAACAATTATGTTTACCGTAGACATGCCCTACAAAGTTATTTTATTGAAATTACTAATAGATGTAATTTAACTTGTCCGCATTGCTATCAAATGCCCGATAACAAATCCACCGATCCAGCAATTGATACTATGCTTAACAAAATTCAATCTTGGCCCGATGACGGCTATCCTGTTGCGCTTGTTGGTGCTGAACCTACAGTAAGACAAGACTTGCCTGAAATTATCAATCGCATACACACTCTCCCCGGCAAGAAGCGAACTGTAATGGTATTAACTAACGGTGTTAATATGCATAAGGAAGATTATGCAAGAAAGTTTGAAGGTATCGATAATTTAATGTGGACTATTGGCTTAAATCATACAGACTACCAAGGTCCTGTAGTGCGAAGAAAACAGATGCAAGGTATAGAAAATATGATGAAGTATAAACTTCCAATTAAAAATATTTCTTATACCTTACTAAATCTTACACAACTAGAAGACTGCATAGACGAACTTATTGGGTTTGATAATAAGTATTGCAGTCAGTTTAGAATTCGATGTGGCGTAGATATCGGAAGGTCTCCGGAAGATAACGAACAAGTGTTTTTAAGTGATTTGCTTAATGCTACAGAAGAAATTTGTAAATCTAAAGGATATACTTTTGAAAGAGAGCCAGAATCAGGCAATAGAGCACATTATCCAGTAAGGATCAACGGCCTAGCTACTAAAATTATACAGTGGCCTAGTGCAGAAACACTAGACTTGAGCGAAGTACAAACAGAAGCAATTGCAGATATATTACCTGGGCAGCCTCCGAGTCCGCTAGTACACCAAGTGTTACTTAGAGACGGCGCAATTAATAAAAGACTCCCACTACTAGATACAATACCAAAGGAATGGATAGACAATTATGGCAAATAGAGGAATTAACGGAACACCGTATTTTGATATGGAACAATATATCGATATGGAAGGATTTGAAAAGTTACAGCCTGAGATTGTAACAGGCTTCGCTCTAGCAAGAGAATATGCAAAAGAAGCAACTTGGATGACTCCTGGATTTACATTTGAAAATATGAGCTATATTCATAATTGGAAACCTATATACCAAGCACTACAGGAATGGCAACAGTTGCCTGATGATGATCCAATTAAACAAGCTGGTGCAAAAATTATGCCTCAAGACTTTAGTGATTATAAACAGCGTAATATCTTTACTCGTTTTCTAAAAATGGCAATGGGTGCATACGATCCTTACATTTATTATTTCTTATGGGAGGAAGGTAGTTGGGATGACAGAACTGCTGAAAGAACATTAACCGAAGAAGCAAGGTATTTTCCTGAAACAGTCAAATGGGTTGAAGATTTAATCGATCAAAAGATATTTAAACATATTGGCAGAGTTATTTTCTTCCATTGCGATGCAGACGGTATTCCATTCGAACACAGAGATTTGGATGCTAAGAATGGTATGAACGAAAGCTTTCCACATAAAAACGAGTTTATACATATTCGTCCTAACACTAAAAAATCATTTTATATATGGGATCCTAAAACTAAGAATAAAACATACTTAAATACTAGAGCTGCTTGGTGGAACGATCAAGACTGGCACGGCGGAGAGCGCATTATGGAACAAAGTTATGCATTACGCATTGACGGTGAGTTTACAGAAGAGTTTCGTAAAACGCTTGGCATTAACAATATAGAGAGTTATTAATATGAAAATGTATCAAAAATTAAATGTTCCAGAACTACCATTAATTCAAAAAGAGTTATTAGAATATATTAACAAATATCCCGATAATGTTTTTGACGAGACAGCGACATCAGAATATTGCCACTCAGTAGGTATAAAAGATTTTCCAACTCTTAGCGGGTTTTTACTTCCGAGATTAAAACTGCCTTTACAATATACTAATATTTTGATTGTTCCGCCTGTGAGTAACTTTAACATTCATTTAGACGGGAACAACGAGTTACATCAAAAAGTTGTTATTACTATACCGATAAAAAATTATGAAGAGTCTGTAACACATTGGTATGATCATAAGGATATTAAAGAAGAATATATTTGGTCTAAATTTTGTGCAAATGAGCAGCCGCCTTATAATGGATACACAATTAATTTTATTAAGGAAGAAATTGTTTTACAGCCTATTGCAAGTACTACCGTCGACAGGATTACTTTAATGAGAGCTGACTGGTATCATGGCGTTGAAAATAGTATGAACGAAAATAGAATAGTAATAGTGATTAGGTGTGGAGACACAATGATGGATGAAAATGTTAGTTTTGAAGATCTTATGGAGTTTCAAGATTTAATATGAAATATTTAGGCAATTACGCAGACTGGATACAACCAGAATGGATCGACTTTATAAAAGATAACGATGGCACATGTCGACCTGGAGGTGGCAGAAATCCTGACAGTGAAGAATTTAGAAAAGCAGCAGAACACGGATACGATTTAACACAAACGTATTGGTATATTTACGAGCCCGATACGTTTCCGTTTGATGTTAAGTCGCCTATTCCGTTGGATGGTGAGTTTTTGTGGTGGTTTATAAAAATGAATCCAGGTGATAAAATGCCAATGCATAAAGATCCGCATGCTCTTATAGAGAAAAATAGCAAACGCTATTGGATGGCATTACAAGACTACGAACCAGGGCATGTGTTTATCTATGAAGATAAACTTGCAACAGGATACAAAAAAGGAGACTTATTTGTATATGACGATAGTAAAGCACTGCACGGTGCATGTAATATAGGATGGAGCACAAGAATGATTGCATGTTTTAGCTCTTATGATCTGCAATGAATTATATAGGCAATTACGCAGATTGGATTAATGATAATAACATTATAGAAATGTTAAACAGTAAACAAGGCGAGAAGACTCCAGTATGGCAACCTGATCGCTGGACAGGCAATGAAACATTAGAAAAGTTTAGAGAAATGGCAAGACCAGGATACTCAAATAATAAGTGTTTCTTCCATCAGCTTAACGCAGGATCTCCTGAAATGGAAGGATACAACTTTGTGTATCCTGATTTACCAGATACTAGAGAATATCAGTTTTGGTGGTTTGTAAAACTATATCCTGGGGAATTTCAAGCAATGCATGTCGATCCGCATTTAACCGAGCTTACTAATTTTGTAAGATATACTATGTTCTTACAAGATTGGGAACCTGGTCATATATTTGCGTATGATGACAAAATGCTGTCCAACTATAAGGCAGGCGATTTATACGAATGGAGTGATCCTGAGTGCATACATGGGCCTGCTAACATAGGTTACAATCCAAGACTTACATTACAAATTACATTACACGATTAATATAATTTATTAAAAATCTCTGGGAATGGACAGTCAGGCCAACACTTCGGCAAGTGTACATTCATTGTAAGATTAAAGAAATTTCTGAGATCAATTACGCCGTCAGCTTCTGACTGATCAAATCTATAAGAACCTTCGTCTCCAATCATGCCTGCAATTGATTTTCTTTCAATAAAATAATCGTCATGCGGCACAACTGAGTAATAATCAATAATTTTTAAAATACCGTCTTTGTTTATAAAGAAACAATGTGGATAGAGTGCTAATTTATAATGTTTACTATTTTTAAATTCTTTTACAACACCATACAATCGATCCTTCCAATCAGGAATTTCTTTATCAATTGACCTAGATGGATCAAATATTATTTGCGATAATGTTTCTGTGTTCCATTCTATAAAAACTTTATTATTAGCACGATCAATTTCTAAAAGTTTAGGAGTGCAGCTTAAATGTTGTAGCTCTTCTAAAAAACGTACTTCTCTTTCAAAAAAGAAATCTATTATCTCTTGTGTCATTCCAGGCTGAGAGCCTTGATAATCTTCGTTAATACAATAGTGTTTGCATAAAATATCTTTATTTGGATTCATCAGAGCTGTGTATAACATATTAGATGACGCCGTTACAGCATCAGCTGTTCTTTTGTAATAATAATTCCAATTACTTGTATTCATAAACATACTTATCATACATTTACAATCGATAAGTATGTTTATGATACATAAGTTAAATTTAAAATATAATATAGATGACGCTGTTGAATATTTTAATATATTAAAAACAGACTTTAATTATTTACACTGGGATTATTTGAAACATCATAATCAACCGACATTTATTGATGCTAAAAATACAATTGATAGTGTTAATGGCTGGGGACTACAAACAATATACAACGATCCTACATTTCCGTATCACCCTGATTTAGACCCGCATGACGAAGGTCCTGAATATTTTAAAGATACTCCAATGGTATTTGGATTCTTTAAGAGATTAAAAAATTTATTAAAACAGCCGTATCGGTCATTTTTATTTAATTATCCGCCTAACCAAAAATTAGGAAAATGGCATTCTCATAACCGAGACCATGTTACTATTGTAATTCCTATTATAACCAACGACAAAGTTTGTATAATTAGTCATCAAGAAAATATTCAAACCGTTGTACTAGAAGAAGGCAACGTATACTTATTAGATACAACAAAATACCCTGCTGAATTTCAAAACAATAGTCAAGGAGAAATAACTATAATAATTATTAGTGTTCTAATAGAATATAAGCAAGAAGTATTAGACATGATAGGAATCATATAATGGATAATCCTGGCGCAGCCTACGACAGAAGATTACTAACTTTAAAAAGTTGTGCGTTTCTAAATGCATATAGACGCATAAATTTAAAAGAATTAACCGAATCATTAAAGGACAAACAAGGCTCAGATGTTACCACTGAGCCAAGCCGCTGGAACTTAGATAATAGCGACTATGGAAAAATACATGCTATTTGGAAAGAAGCTAATTTTAATTCTTCTGCTATGAAGTGGACAAACTACTATCCTGGAGGAGAGTTCTCACAGGAGTTTGTCGATGATGTTGCATTTTATTTACGATTAAAAGGTGTGCATCGCGCTTGGATTAGCAGAGTTGATCCCGGATACTATGCTCCGTGGCATTGGGACGTCGATGATAATGAACAGGAATATTTAAAGTATGGTGAGATTAAACGCTACAGTATTATGATGGGAGATAAAACTCCCGGACATATTTTTATGCTAGGGGAAGATTATTTGTACGACTGTGTTCAAGGATCAATATTTCGTTGGAATAATCATAACGAGTGGCACAGTGGCATTAATGCAGGTATGACTCCAAAGTTTATGTTTCACATAATCGGATATTAATTACTAGTTGACCAACTTAGTTTTTTATTAATATAATTTTGTACAAAAGTTTTAAACTTAGGATCGTTAGTATCTGTTTGTGACATATTTATATCGTAAATATCTTCATATCGTTCTGCTTCTGTTAGAACAAATAATCTATCTGATAAGAATGGATTGCAGCCTCGAAGTCCAGTAAAGCCGTTATCTGAATAAAACTCTTGAACTAAACTTTCTGCTTCATACCAATTCATAGTGTCGTGATCCCAAATAACAATATCGTTTCTAGTGCTGCCAACGCCGCCTCCTCGAGGAGTAGTAGACTGGAATACTACATTGTTATTTTTATCTTTGTATACATTGTAACCTTCGTTTTGTCGTGCTTCTAATTTTACAAGTCCGTTATCAGTTAGTTGCTTTGTAAATCTACTTTGATTAGTAAGACTTAGATCATAATCACCAATTTCTAATATGTGAGCACTTGCACTTTGTCTATTCCATTTAGTGTTTAACCAATTAACTGAATCGTACCATGACTCTTTTGTTTCTCCGGGAATGCCGCAGATAAGTTGTATATTTGCTCGATACCTTTTAGGAGCATGTATATCTGTGTATGCTTGAAATTCTAATAGACCTTCTTTTACTTGATCGGGGTCCATGCCTTTACGCACAAGCTTTCCTGCTTCTTGATTGAATGTTTCAAGACCCATGCTATGCCCAAGAAAGCCTAATCTAATGTAAGTATCCCAGTGCTCTTTGTGTTTAACAACTAAATCTCCGCGGGCAAACCCGCACATCCAAGGATTATAATTTAACTCGTCTACTGCTTCAGCATATTTTTGTAATTTTGACGGACGATCATTAAACGTTTCGTCCATAACTCGCCAGTTTTTAATTCCCCATTTTTCATATCCAGTCTGTAGCTGACGCTTAAACTCTTCTTTGCTTACACTAACATCTTTAGCTTGACCTAACAATGGAAAATTACAATAGCTGCAATTAAACATACATCCTCGTGCAGTTTCAATTTGCGGCATTTCATAAGGTTTTATAAAATCTCTAGCTTCGTAATCAGTTAAGTAGCTGTCTAATGGCGTAGAAGGATAATGATGCAATCCTCTAATAACACGTTTATCGGTAATAACTGTATCAGTTTTTAAAGGCGCACCTAAAGTGCCAATTAAATGTCTGCATAAAGCTAATACTGCATTTTCTCCGTAACTGTCTACCCAATAGTCAACGTTCTCAGCCGGAGTAACAAGAGCATTTTGTCCTCCTACTACAACAGGTATATCAGGATATTCTTTTTTTAACCAAGCAATAAATTCATTTAAAAACGGGCTCCATGGATTTAAAAATGCAGTTCCAAAACAAAACATAACAGTACTCGACGATGCACGAGAACGTACAAATTCTTGTAATTCTTCTAGTTTCCAAAATGCAGTAAAGTCTACTACTTCTGCATCCCAGTCGTGCATCCTTAAATACGTAGCAACTCGATGAGGCCATATGGATCTCTCCCATCGTTTACCAGTAAGTGAAAAGAATATTACATTATTCATATATTGCTCTCAAATTTAAATTCGTTAGGAACTATAGATTTTAATTCTTCTAACGATGACTGTTCTACATCAAAATAAACCGATGTTTCAGATTGTTTAAAATTACTTATAGTTTTATTTTTAGACGCACGGTTTAACCAAACACTCATAGTATTATCAAAACTATACCTAGGATTGCTGCCGCCGGCTGTTATTTTTACAGACACAGAATCATTTAATACATTGCGTGTTAATAATTTTCGAACTACTAGCTGCATCCGAGTATGCTCGCCTACACTAATTGCAGTGTGCAATCTTCCTGCATCCATTTCGTACCATACTCCGTCTTTTACAAGTTTATGCATTTGTTGATTATCAAGATCAATAAGGTAGTCTTGATCTCCTGACAAATTTAAATGATACCTATCGTCGATGTCAGCATGTTGTGTGTAACAACTAGGCGACTCCATTACAATAATTCTTGCTTGTCCAGTGTCAATAGGAAGGCTATTCCAAATACTTTCCCACACTGTGTTTTTATATTCTTCTAATAATACCCAAGGATCATAAAAAAAGTCTCCAGAAGGTGCTGTTAAATCGTGCTTTCCTTTTTCAAGTAATGGCATGTCATCAATAGATGCAGTATATGGTGTTTTAACAAGCATATGCATATTTACCAAGACTAAGTTAACTACGCATATTTCTTGGTAAATATCATTATGAATCTAACTATAGATAAAAAATGGAAGCGTATAGGCATTAGTTTAAGCGGGGGTGCTGATAGTGCATTGCTTGCATATCTTGTATTGTCACAAACCAATGCCGACATATATTTTACTACACAAATACGCTTATGGAAAACTAGGCCGTGGCAACGTTATATTGCACAGGAAGTAGTAGAATGGTTCCGTAATCGTTTTGATAATCGTATAGAGCACATAGAAGGGTTTATTCCGCCCGAAATGGAAGAACCGCATACAACGTATATTACAGACGAGTACGAAAAAACAAAACCAGGTAACAGAATTATACTTAGAGCACATAACGAGTTTATTGCACATACACATAAGTTGGATGCGTGGTTTGCAGGTGTTAACAAAAATCCAGACATAGATATTCCAGGTGCATTAGCAGAACGTAACGAAGGTGTGTTGCCATTACACACTACACATATGGGAGTTGACATTTGTCATCCTTTCGTGTATACTACTAAAGACTGGATCATTAAACAATACTATGATAACAACATAGAAGATTTATTAAATTTAACACGTAGCTGCGAAGGAGAATTTGCAGAGTTAGATTATACAACATACACACCTAGGCAATTTGTTCCTATATGCAATGAATGTTTTTGGTGTAAGGAAAGAGAGTGGGCTATTGAACAAGTCAAATAGTTGTACATTCTGTATGCATCCTTTTACAGGATTAGCTACAAGAGAAGACGGCGCGATTAAAGTTTGCTGTCGTAGTCAACCCATTGGGTTCATACAAAATGAAACATTAGAAGAAGTTTGGAACGGTGATGCAATGCGTGAAGTGCGCAGGCAAGTACTAAATGACGAACGCCCAGATGTGTGCAAGCCCTGCTTTGACCTTGAAGATCAGGGGGTACAGAGCTTACGACAGCGTCATACAGCAGGTGTTATACCCGAAGCTAGGGTCAACTTATACCCAGACGCACTAGACGCACTAGAAGACGATTACACTATGCCGTTCGAGCTTCCTACTATGGAAATTAAATTAAACAACTTATGCAACTTGAAATGTCGTATGTGTAATCCACTGGACAGTACTAGTTGGAAGGACTGGGAAGAAGTAAAACCGTTCTACGAAAAAGAAAACAACATTCTTATTCCTATTGTAGACAATCTTACTACCAAACCTGGACAATACATCGGACCATTTGATAACAGTGACAACTGGTGGGAATCGTTTGAAAAGCTATTGCCGTTTTTTAGACGTGTAGAGTTTGCTGGCGGGGAACCTTTAATGGATCCCTATCATTACAAAATACTAGACAAGCTAGCAGAGTACGGTGATCAGATAGAATTAAAGTACGCTACAAACGGTACTACGCTAGGCATTAAGGGTGGACGTACTATACACGACTACTGGCCCAAGTTTAAAAGAATTGCTGTAAACGTAAGCATAGACGGGTTACACGATGTCTACGAGTACATTAGAGGCAATGGTAAGTTTAGCGAAATAGAAGCTAACATCGAAGTTTTTAAAAGCTTTCCTAATGTAAGTCGTGTGGTAGGTGCGTTTACTGTACAAGCAAACAATATTATGCAGATTTGTAATGTTATCGATTACTTTATTAACAATCTGGGCATTGTATTTTATTCTCATCGGGTAACTTACCCCATGGCATTAAGTGCGCAGGTATTACCTCCTGATCTAAAGAAAAAAATAATAGCACAATTAGAAGAAATGAAAACATCAGTATTAACATACCCAATGGTTAAACAGCATAAACTATTAGAAACAGTAACATTACAACAGATACAAGATAATATTAATTTTTTAGAAGCAAAGTGCATGCATAATACACATTGGCAAGACTGCATAAATTTCAATCGTGCGTTAGACAAGACTCGTAATCAAGACTTTCTTGCAGCAAATCCAGAGTTTAAACTGTATGTTTAAAGTAGAGAGTCGTTGGGGACATCAAAACAGCATACACGTTGAATGGAATATAGGCAAACGTTGTAATCTAGATTGCGCTTACTGTCCTGCAGAAATACACGATAACTTTAGTCCACACACTGATTTAGATGTTATGGTTAATACTATATACGAATTAGAAAAAATTGGTAAACCAATACGTATGAGTTTAACAGGTGGCGAGCCTACTGTACATCCTAAAATTAATGATATATTGGAATGTGCTAGAGCAAGATTAGAATGGCTAAGTGTTACTACTAATGGTTTACGTAGTGCAGAATGGTACATCAAACAACCAGTAAATCAATGGGTGTTCAGTTTGCATTTTGACAATGAGCACAGTCAACGAGCAGCAGAAAATATTGTTAGATATAGCCAGCTATTAGACATGGAAGGTATGCCTACTCTATATCAAGTTAATCTAATGGCGCATCACGGACACATGGATGCAGTAAGAGCCGCTGCTATTCTTTTAGAAGGTCATAATATTCCATATGTGTGCAGGCGTATACGCTGGACCGAAGCAGATGATCGAGAATGGTTCGACGACATGCGCTATAAAGAAAAAGATTTAGAATGGGTACTAAGTAAAACTGCAACTGTAAAGGCAAACTGTGTTATAGATGGTAAAGATATGCTTCATGCAAGTGACATTATCAAACATAAAATTAATCAATTCGAAGGATGGAAGTGTAATGCTGGACTAGAAAGTCTTATGATCAATTGGGACGGTGAAGTACATCGTGCTACATGTAGAGTAGGCGGAAGTTTAGGCAATATTTATAATGGCACGTTTGAATCACCTGTTGCTCCTGTTAATTGCACACGCAAGTGGTGTACGTGTGCAGCCGACATTCCATTAACTAAAGTTTCCACTTAGTCATTAGTTGCTCAGGTTGACACCAACAGTGTTTCTTAGTACAGACACTAGGAATTAATTTAGGATTAAATTTAGTAACAAAATCAGTATCATAAAGATTATACAGCTTATCTTCTCCGTATACTAGATTTCCACAAACGCCGGTTATTTGCCCTGACTTTTGTATATTAATATTCTCAAGTCCAATATTACACATCCATCCTTCAAATCGATTTAGGTCGTTTGTCGAAAGATAGTTGCGTTCTACTCGTTTCTTAGTCCCGTCGTCAAATATTATTTGCGGTTTGCCTTTTAGTATATTTTCGTATTCGTCTTTTATAAGTCTATGTAACGGGGGGTTGCGTTTTACATGTTTTTTAAATATTTTTCTTTGATCGAGCGTGTACTTCGGTGGATGAATTTCCGCAGCACAAATGAACCAAGGATATTTGCTTTGTTTCATGAGTTCGATTGCATCTAGACAAGCATCCCATTGTGTAGGATCCATCATTACTAACGTGTTTACTGCAACTCTTTGATTATAAACATTATCAATTACATTTATATAATGAGTTAGATTTGCTTGCCCGGGATGATAACTAAACAACACTTTGTCAAATGCTGTAGCATTTTTCTCCCACCATCGAATTGTCCTGCTGCCGTTAGTAGTAATAGTAACTTTTACATTATATAACGCCTTTAAGTCTCTTGCAAAGTCAGCAACTTTTGGCCATAATGTTGGTTCGCCGCCTAGCAAGTTAACTTCAAACTTATTCCTACCGTTGCGTGTATAAAAGTCTAGTAAATGTTTAAAGTTTTTCATTAGCGCATTGTAATCTTTTGGCCATCTAGTGTCGCCGCCGTTTGCATATGGACCGCAGTATGTACATTTAAAATTGCAATAATTTCCTACCATATATTCTATACGCAGCCTATTGTTAGGTTCCATTGTTTTTATTTTAATAATTTCCTTCATAGTAAATGTGCCAATTCTGGAAATATAGTTGTAGCGTCTAATCTACGAATTGCATCTAACTTGTTTACATACTCTTTAAATCCTGGTAATAAGTGACTGTTGTCTCGACTATCCATATGTTTTAATAGCCCTTCCCACTGTCGCCAGCCTTTAGGATTATGTATCCAAAATTCATCTTCTTGTGTATAGTTATCCCATAACCATGTTTTAAGTTCTGCAAAACGCTCACGTACATCTTGCTTGTCTGCTTCAGGCAAGATTGTAATGTTAAGGAATGTAGGTATGTGTACTAAGTGTGCATTGACTAATCCGCCGCCCATTGTTACTCCATTTATTAATCCAACATTCATTTTCTTAAATTTGCTGTTTACTTTCCACTTTATAAAGTCCGGTATATGTTTGATGTTGAATATCTGTACTGCTGTTGCCATACTAACATGTATATTATCAGGAGTATTGTCTAGCATATGCAAAGTGCGCTCAACTTCTTCAAACTTTCCAGGGAAGCGTATATAATCATCGCGTTCAAAACTTGCATCAACACTAACAGCAAATTTAACTTTGCGAAATTTACTCCATAATTCGATCAGTTCGTCGTCTACAAGAATACCATTTGAATTATAACGTAACAATACATTGTCTTGATAACCTTGCCTAATGATTTCTTCAATAAACATTTTATGTTCTTTAATCATTAAAGGTTCTCCGCCTGCAAAATAAACTTGTTTTAGGTTAGGAACTTGTGCATATAACTCTTTCCAAAATGATTCTTTTTCGTGCCACTTGTTGTTAAATTCTTTTTTGTCCCATGTCATCTGTTGCTTTACAGATTCATTTTCTAATTGCGGGACTAGTTTTTTCCAATCTGCTACCCACTTTGAGCTATCATGCGGACTACACATAACACATTTAATATTACAAGTATGTCCTAATCGTAAGTCTAGGTATTGCAATTGTTCAGGTACTGTGCCATCTTCTGCTGTTTGCGCAATAAGTTCTTCTACATCAATACCTTCGTCATTCATCCACGTAGCAGTTTCCCAAATACGTTTACTAACAATACCTTGCGCTTCTTCATCAAAGCAACCTGTGCAACTAGCAGGTATGTTGCCTTCAAGCATGGTAGTACGAACGTTTTTCATAAAGTTACTATTCCATGCTTCCATAGGAGTTACCTTACCAAAGTTAGCGTTACTACCGTCATTGTTTTTAATCAATCCAACCGTATGATTATCACCTGCGCCGCTGGCATTTGCAGTACAGCAAAGTCGCATATCGCCATTAGGGCGTGTTGCCAAGTGTATCCAAGGAAGCACACAAAAGGTACAACTTGATTTAGTTTCTAAGTCGCGCTGAAACTTACCAAGTCTTGTGTCGGCGCTTGCATACCAGTATTTAGACATCTAATCTTTCTCCTTGCACAAACTGATCTTTAGGCTTACTAAGTTTGTTTACTCCGCAGGTTCTTGCACAAGTAATTAATTTATGTGTGTTCCAGTATTTGTACCAAACTGTTTGCCAAGAATTAGAATCTATTATATCTTTTATAGAATAATCAAGCGCATTAGTATTTCCTAAATCTTTAATAAGACTAGAGTACTGTGATTTCATCTTTTGTCTAATATCTTTAGCTAAATCATTAGGATGTATATAATTATATGGAGTACTTGCTAAAAAGCAACAAGGCATAATGTTTCTTTGTGCGGTTATATAAATTTCTTTTGTTTTTTGTACAAAGCAATCTATTTCACTAGTATCGACTATATGTTTATAATTATCGATTGTTTCTTGAGTTATTAGAGTCAGATTGCTTCCTGTTGGCGGTTCTAAATAATATTCAAGTTGTCCTGTTTTATCTAATACTTCAAAGTTAGACGAAGCAACAAATCTTGCACTATCTTTTTGTGTAAAATTTGCAAATCCTAATTCTTTGGCGCGACTAGCTGCTTCATTTACTTGATGCTCGTTGTGTTTAAATTTGATAAATGCCCATTCTGCTATGCCGCCGGCAGCAATAAATGCCTGGGCATTTTTTATTATTGTATTGTAATTTGTACCTATACGGTAGAGACTATGTGTATCTTCTAGTCCGTCGATTGCAAATATAACTTTATGACATTTAGGCAGTGATTTAGCAAGCTGTGTCCACCACGAAGACGTTCGTGCGCTTCCGTTTGTGTGTATTCTAATATTTAGATTTGGATTAACGCCTTTACTATACTGACACATATCTATCAAATTATTATTAATAATAGGGTCGCCAAAATTGCCACAAAAATAAAATCCTTCAAGTTGATGTAAAATTTCTTTAGTTAGAATTTTTTTAAAATCTTCTATAGTCCAGTCAGTATTTTTAATAAGTGGGTTTTCTAGTCCGCCATGATAATTTCTACTACACATAGGACAACTTGCCTGACATCTATTAGTTATTTCAAGATGTATATTTTTCAATTCATTAAATTTAAACATTTTTCTTTTTGCCTATAATCATATACCGTGTGTATTTAGATGTTTCAAATTCGCCGCGCCAGTAAGGCTTAATACCACTCATGCGCATAAAATCGTCTAAGTCTGTTGCACAACGAATATGCTCGTCTAGTTCAAAATAGTTATTGCTTTGTACTACAAATAGTGCATTGTCTGGCTGATTGTTTAGCCACTGCTCATATTGTTCTTGTGTAATGTGTTCGCAACTTGTGTTAATAACAATGTTAGCAGGTTCTGTATAGGTACACATGTCTGCTGTTACTGCATCAAATCTTCCTGCTATTTCATAATTTTTATTAACAGTGTATGCAGTTTCTTGACAGTCTTCATCAATATCTACGCTTGTGATATGTTCTATACTAAGGCTGCTGTTAAAAAGTATACTTGCAAGCACACCATTCCAACCACCGTAAATTACAATGCGAGCATCGTCGTCTGCATAGTTTACACGTAGAGCATCAGCAAGCCATACTTTGCTGTTGACTTGTCCTTTCCAAAAACTTTCAAGTGTACGATATCGGTCATTGCTGTTGCGAATTGCATCCATCCAAAATAGTACATCTTGTATATCAACTCTCATTTCGAACCTTTTTATTGTATTCAATTGCTTCACGTAAGATACTCAGCTCAACGTTATTGCGGTGGGCTGTTTTTATGATTGCATTTGTATCTTTAGGAAAGCAATGTCCACCAAAGCCACGTTCATCTGTAATGAATGTATGACTGTCGCCAATGCGTTCGTCCATGCTTGTATAGTGCGCAACTGCTGAATACTCTACATCAAGTGCATCGCACAAATCATACAGTTGATTGAAGTATGCAACTTTAAGTGCAAGAAAACTATTGCGAGCATACTTGGCTAAGATAAGTTCACGAGGCTCTGCAATTTCAATGTTCACTTCGAACACATCTTTCCAAAAGCAGGTATTGGTTCCGCCTATGAGCATTAAACGCATGTTCTGTAGATCTTCTACTGCACTTGCTGCACGTAGGAACTCTGGGGAGAAGTTTAGCATACGATCAGGAAACGCATCTACTAGCATATCCCAGCCTTCTACAGAAATTGTGCTTTTGATTAGTACGGGCACATCTGGTGCTGCTTCGATTACTTCGTACACATTGTCCATGTGACAACTGCCGTCTGGTCGCGGTGGTGTGCTTACACAGACAATTACTGCATCAACATCGTCGTAAGAATTAGTATACCCTAATGCCGGGTCATTGATTACAACATCGTGTTTAAACTTTAGAACTTCGTAATGTGCTTTGCCAACGAACCCATAACCTGCTATTAATATTTTCATATTTTCCTCTTTGGTATTTTACTATCTGCACTGCTTACACAACTAGGTGTAACGCATTTCTTTGGTGTCTTAAACAGCGTAAAACCGCCGTCTAACGTGCCTAAAGCTTCGTCATGACAACTGTAGCTGCGCTTTACTTCGTTCTCTCTTATAACGCATCCTTGATAGCCTGCATTACATTCCCAGCCCTCGAACTTGTTAAAACCAAACGCATTAAATCGTTCTGCTTGATCTATGTAGTAGGTATTTCCGCCTGTGTCTTGCAATTCTACTTGTAGTAAAGGTATTATTCCTTTAAATGCTTCTGGGATCGTTTGCGGGAATCCTGTTTGCATTTTGTGTACTTGTTCATCTGTGTATCCGTGTACAACGTAGGAGGCAGTAGGGTCGGATTGGGGCTTGAGAGTGACATTAATACCTCTGGAGGCAAATCGTTCAAGACGTTGATAAAGTTCGTCAAACATTTCTGGCACCATGACTTGATTGATTGTAACATATACACCTGCTTTCATAAGTTGAAGACATTTGTCTCCAAACTCTTGCTCGTTAGCAAACTCTGAATGATAGCTTGCTGTAATACTTCTACGTTGCAAACTGCTCGTAGTTTCTATCCATTTGTTCCACCATTTGCTTCCTGGGCTGAGATTGGTCGTCATGTGGATACTCTGGTACTCGGGAGTTGCATCACTGCAATAATGGTCTATAACCTTCCCAAAGTATTTATAAGCTGTGGGTTCGCCGCCGCTAAAACTAAAGTGAAAATCTTTAAAACCATTTGCACGGGCCTGACGTTTTATTTCATCTATTGTACGAGTGTAAACTTCTAAATCTTGATGGTCAGGAGTGCTGCTGCGAGCATAGGGCCAGCAGTAGCTACAGTTGTAATTACAAAATCTTGCAAGTATCCAAGACACTGTAAACAAGTTTGTATTTAATAGAGTCTTTTGACCAAAGCTTGTTATATCTTTAAATGGTATGTTTTGAAAATTGTTCATGCAACCACTCAAAATTGTTTATAAGGCTAATGTCACTCTTATTAGAAATCCCAAACTTCCTACCAGCATTAGCACCAGCAAGAGCGTAATTGCCGTAGCGTTTCTCAGAGACTTTTGTACACCACGTATCGAGTCTCTTTTCGGTTTCTTCGTTGTTTTGTCTTGTAATTGTTTTACTACTTAGTTTGGCACATTCTCTAAATGCACTACGCCATGTTTCAAATGGACTTGTGTTAAATGCTGTAGTATTTGCAACTTCATCCATAGCAATAAAATGTTCACTTATGCTTGTAGTCATATCCGCCTTACTTGTATCCATTTCTATTGTAAGTTTGCGGGGAAATAACTTTACTCCTCCATAGCCATATTCTAATCCATTAATAGGATTATTTGCTCTCCATACATGTACATGATCTAATTGATGGTCCGGGACAACATAATCAAAATTAAATGTATTTTTAATAATTGCATCGCCGTCGACTATCCAAAACATCTTAGTAAAGCATTTCTTTGCTGCCTTTATGTGTGCTTGATGTATTCCTTTAACTCCGTGTACACGTTTAGCCATAGGAAATCGTGCCTTTAGTGCAGCATAGTTTTCATCTGCAGAAGGCTCTTGGTAACTAATAAAGACTATATCGTACATTGTATTATTGTAACACCGTGTTTAATAAATGTCAAGAAGAGTATCGATTATATAGTTCAGCAAATTCTGGAAATGTTTCGCAGAAATTAGTGTTTCTACGGGCATCATGCTGATCAAAATATTTAACTAGGTTATAACGATTTCTTTCAACTGCTTCATCGTTATTCAAGTGACGTGCTTTTAATACTGCTAGATTGCGTTCTGCTTTTTTAATTTCAAAGTCATAAAAGCCTACAAAATCGTCAGTATTTGCATTTGCTTTCATAAATTCAATTGCATCTTCTAAATAATGATCAAACTCTTTAGGTAGTATTTGTATTGCTTGCCATGCTGGATTTCTTAGTAACGGAATATCAAACCAAATTCGCTGCCTTGGGTGGATTTCGTAGTCGTCATGTGTATTGTACTGATCATATATAGGAATATATTTTGTTCCTTGATTGCCTTTACTGTACTCGGCTCTTAGAGAAAGTATATATTCTAAAAAGCTTTTAAATTTAGGAACACTCAATGCGTTGAATGTATTGATAAATGTCATTGTTGTATTATTGGTTTCTGCTAAAAATCTATCTACATTACTTTGCATTGCACTGTAATCTAATCCTGTTCTGATATATTCGGCTTGTTCTTCTACACTGTCAACACTAACAAATACTGCGACATTTTTTAATGCCATGTTAACATACCAGTTGTTACCTGAGCCAGGATTAAAACGTTCGTCGTCTTTCCATATTTGTATTTCTTCTAGTTTCTTCAACTTGGTAATAAATTTGTCCATTAATTCAGATTTTGGAGGTGAAAAGTTACTGGTTACGCTAACCTCTAACCATGCGTTAGGATTTTCGTAGATATAATCCAATACTTTAAATGTATTAACGTCCATTAGCGGCTCTCCGCCTGTGATACGAAATACTTCAAGTTTTTTGTATAACTCCGGCCACCATTTCCAAAATGCTGTTACATAGGGATTATCGGCTTGCGGAACTTTTAGTGGCATTAATCCATCTTTTGCTAGATACTCGGTATTATTATGTTCTGCCTTTTCGCCTTTGTCATTTATAATACTATAAGATCCGAACTTGTTGATTTCTTCTTCCCATGCTGTGCTAAGGTGCGGACTACAATATGAACATTTAAGATTACATGCTTGATTAAAGTTTACTTCTACGTAACGCGGAGTTATATCTCCGGTATCTAATGCTTCAAAAACATCCGTTTTAGAATTTTGTGCCCATTGCTCGCCGCTGCGATAAATTCTATCACTGCGTCCGCCTTGATCTTCAATTTTCCAACAGTAATTACATCCTTCAGGACGTTTACCTGCGAGCATCTCTTTGCGTTCTTGTTTCTTTTGTTTTGTATTATGTAGAGCACTTGGATTTTCTTTAATTTCTTCCGCATCAATTTTATGCAAGGGAGGATGATAACAACTATGTGTTGTGCCGTTGGTCAAGTGCATGGACATCTGTGCCCATTTTGCATAGCACATGCTTGACGAAATACGTTTTAATTGGGATTCTGCTACATCAGCAGCATCATTATAATTACTCATTTAAATCTCTCATGTAAATATTCTGCAACTTCTATACTGATAACTTCGCCCGGGTGTTGTAGATCTCTTGCAGTTTTATCAATCTTAAAGTGTTTTTCGGCATTTAGGATTTGGGCAGTAGAATAAAAAAAGGATATACTAGAATACTTGCTGCGTTCTTTCCATAACCACTTTCCAATTAATCCTTGATTATAAGTAAGGCCTATTTCGTGGGAAGGATCTGCATATGTAAGTTGCCATAATTTACTAACGTCAGTTTCTTGACTCGTGTGAGGAGCTTTGTGTCGTCCGTCCCAAGGCCCAGATTTGTGTCTGCCGATCTTTGAAAAAAATTCAAATCTATCCGTAGGAGTCCAAATAGTAGCTACTGCGTATGGTGTTTCAAAGCTTTCCAATATTTTTGTAGAATTATATAAAATTAAACTATTCGAACCTCCTGGAACTCCTAAATTAATTACTGGGCGCCCGGATAGTCGTTCTAAATGAAATGATATTGTCTCGTCGTCCGATAGGCCAATGCCGTATGTACAAGAACAACCTAATAATACAATAGAGTTTTTCCAATCAATTTGATCCCATTCTAGAGTACGGAAACCTGAACTATTAACTGTATATGTAACCTCTTTTGTTAGATATTTCCAATCTTTACCTTTTTTTCTTTTACTACTGTTAAATCTATTTTCGTCGTCTCCTTGCAACCATAGATATTTTCCAGAAACTTCTGGAGAATCAATTTTATTAAATGTGCCGACTGGATTTATTCCGAAAGGGTGCTCTGTATCCGTTAGATACAATGGAAAATTGTCATCTATCTGTTTATCATCAAATAAAGGAGGTGATTTATTAGATTTTTCATTCGTATTTTGGCTTTGAGTGACCGAACGAAATCTTGCCATCATTTTTTTATTTTTTTTACTCATATTAGCCTTTAAATATTGTTTATATAGTTATATAAGTGTTTTGCAAATAAGTCATGTCCTTTCTGACTAGGATGCGAACACGGTGTCATCCATCCGTTATATGAACCTTTTCCTAAAAACTGAAAATAATGATCATGTTTATCATCTAACTTATCTTCTTGAGCAATAACTAAGTCAGCAAATGTAGTGTGTCCGTCAGGTTTAAACATGTTGTTCCATGGAAATAACTCCAACAAATTTGTTTTATCTGATGCAGACTTGCTTAGGATAGGCTTGGTAGATTTTACAAATAACTCATCTTTTCTTGTTACTTCTTTTGATAAACATTCTCGAAAATAGTCCTTGTCGTATCTTCTATCAAAACCCGGTGTAATTATTAATTTTGCCTTTTTAGACTTACACCAAGACATTAGTTCTTGCACATGGGCAAGTTGTTCTATTACCTCAAATTTATCACTTGACAGAGTTTTAGCATACCCTTCCCATAGCGTTTTACGCGGACTCTCTTCCATATCTTTATAATGGGGCCACATGCATTTCCAATTAAAATGGTCAACTGCTACATCATTAACAAAATCAAATCTTTCAAGACCGCTAGGCATATATAGCACTATAATTTCTTTTAATTCGTTATAGTTAATTTCAGGATACATATATAATTCTTTGATTGACGCTCTATTGCCACATCCTCGAAGTCCTAGATTAATTGGAGTATATTTTCCGTTAAAATACTTGTTGCACAAAACACTAACAAAGGCATTTTTGTATTCCATCATAGTAAAATCCATTCCATGCATTGAATTGGAAACACCTTGATAATTTTTTGATATTCTTTTACGCTCTTTTGAAGATGCATCTATAACAAGTGGAAGTCCTTCAGTATACTTCCATTTAAAATTTTCATATAGCTCATCATCAAATGCGCCTTGGCCTTGTACAAAGGAACACCCAATTGCAATAATGGCCCTTTTAGTATTTTTTAAATCTTTGTTTATTCTAGTAACTTGCGATTTATACATTATGTTTCCTTATCGACATAATCTTCTATAACTTTTAAATACGGTGAAGGATGTTTATTAGTCCTAGACTTTAAAATGTTATAATTATGATTTAAAATATCTTCTAAGCCTCGAAACCATTCTAATTTATCATCAACAGACATACTGTTTATTCTAGAAATTTCATTAGTAATTGCTTGCATACGTGGCCAAGTACTTAATTTATCATAACTTTCATCGATAAAGGGACTAAATGTTTTATAGCCTAATTCACGCAATCTAGATAAAGATCCTTTGTTTCCAGCTATTATAAAAGGATGACAGCATGCTATAGGTTTAAATGTTTTTTCACTAAGAAAACATTCGTGCTCACTGTCTCCAAACGATGCTTCGCTAACAACTGTAACCCAGGTGTCTAACATTATTTGTTCGTTAAACATAGTCAAATAGTTTCCGCAATCGTGATCGGCAAATTTTTTTAATCCTGAGTTGTTCGGAGGTAGTAACGGTAATTTACCAATTATATTAGAATAGTCGCTTTCTGTCATTGTTTTGTCTTCGTAGTAAGACTGATTCAATTTAAAGACATTCATACTGTTTATTCCACAGTCTAATAATCCAGCATCTGATAGATGCTTAAAAAACCAAGCACGATGAGCTCTTGGGCGCTTCTGTAATGCACTATATGTTTTTATGGTAGACAAGTTAGTTTCTTTATACGTTAATTGTTGTTCAAAATTTGGATATGTATCAGTTGCAGCATGGGATAAAATGTTTGCAATCGAAGTTTCAAAATGTGGATAAGGAACTACAAAAATTTTATTATCTGGAAGTCGATCTTTAGCCCAGTTATTATATTGATCTCTACTATCTAAATTGCCAGTAACATATATAATTTGCGTAGGAGGTATTCTATACTTTTCAAGATTATTGTGAAACCATGCCCAAAGCCATTCGGTTTGATACCCTTCATGACACTGATCTATTAGTAAGTATGCATTTTTTCGGCTTAATGATTTACGTTGTTTTTTACTTAGGTGTCCAAATAAAGTAACTCTATTAGGATTTTCTTTATCAAGACCTAACCCAGTATCGTCTGGACCGCACCAATCCCACGGGGCATGGGCTACACCAGTTGCAATAATATGTTTCTGATTTTTTTCTCGAGTTGTAGAGAATGTGTGGTATCCGTGTTCTTGTTGTCCTCGACGCTGATGATAATCAATTACGATAGGACTAGGAGTAAATCTACGTATTCCGGATAGATTTTTATCACGGCATTTAATAAAATTTGTAAATAATCCGTGCGTGCCTATAGATTCGAATAAAAAATGCATTTAAATTAACCGATCCGTCCATGTTTTTGGAGTTTTGTAATTTACAATCTCTAGTGGAAATGTGTAGTCAAACGGCTTTGTGCCTCGTTTTTTAATATAGTCAACAGTATATTCAACTGCTGTTTCTAAATTGGTAGTTGTTTTATAATTTAATAACTTGCGAGCTTTATCTGCACTACACATTGCATGTTTAACTTCTTGAGGACGGTCATCGACATGTATAGGATCTAAATTACAACCTGTTTTATTGGCTACTAGTTTTGCTAAATTTTTGATATTTATTGTTCCTTCATCTGGTCCAATATTTACTATTTGGCTTGATATATTTTTATCTAATGCGAGTTTTTCAAGACACTGAATACAGTCATCAATGTAACTAAAGCATCGTGTTTGTTCGCCATCGCCGTATATAATAGCAGGATTGCCTTGTAAATTTCTATTGATCATAATACTCATTACATTTCGGAATGGATCATCATAACGCTGCCTTGGTCCAACAATGTTGTGCGGCACAGCAATATTCCATTCCATACCGTGTACTTCACTTAGCGTAGTCAGTACTTGTTCGCCTGCTACTTTAGCAATGCCGTAAGGATCAACTGGGGCAGGTGTCTGTGTTTCAACAAACGGAATCTGTTGATTTCCGTAACGTGCCATACTAGTACAGTATACAAAACGTTTTACCTTGTTTTCAAGTGCTGCACTAATTGTAGATACCGTTGCTTGAAATATATTCTTAGTAATAAAATCTGGGCTTACTACACTTAGACCTTCATGAGCAGTTGCAGCAGTGTGTATAACAATATCTATATCTTTCATTATATCTGCCATGCGTTCTCTGTCGCAACAATCTACTTTGTACAAAGTAGCTTTGTGATGTACATTATCCTCATAACCGCCAATCAGTGTATCGTTGCCAGATACTTCGTGACCAAGTTCTATCATACGATCTGCTAAATGACTTCCTAGAAATCCTGCAATGCCTGTTATAAAAATTTTCATAGTTTTCCTAAATTTTGTTCACTTGCTAAAGACTTACAATGATTCCAAAAATTATCCATTTCAGGAAAAGTTTCTAAAAAGTTTGTATTTCTTCTACGATCCATCTCTGTAAACCAATTATAAAAATCTGCACGACCTTCTTGTACTCGGGTTTCGTCATAATTAGCTGTTGCAAAGTAATCTCGAACTCGACGAAACTTTTGATATTCTAACTCTGTAAATTTGGTCGGATCGTAATCGTCTTTGTTATCGTTAATAAATTGTAAAATTTTATCAAAATACGGCAAAAATTCTTCTTTTGGTAAAATCATCATATCATACTGTAAAGGTTCTTTTAAATACGGTGTGTCAAATCTAATGCGCCGGCCATATCCTCCTGGATTCATTGTTGGTTGATATTTTGTTCGCCAGTCTAAAATCTTTTGTAAAAAATCTGTAAACGAAGTCACACTTAAAATATTAAATGTACACATAATACTAACAGGTGCATTTGTAGTTGCTATATAGGTTTCTAAATTTTGTTCCCACAACTCTGTTTTAAGTCCAGTACGAATATATTCGGCTTTTTTGCCCCAAGAGTCTAAACTTGAAAATAATTTAAAGTTTTTAATCTTTTTATTTTCCACTAGGCTTTTTACATTTGTTGCTAGTTTTTCTACAAGTGCTGGCTTAACACCTAGATTGCTATTTAAATTTAATTCTAATTTAGGCTTTGCTTCTTCTTGTAAAAGGTCAAATAGTCTCCAAGTACTACGGTGCATCAAAGGTTCGCCGCCGGTGAGACGTAAAATGTTTAGTGTTTTACTAACTTCTGGCCACCATTTCCACCAAGCAGCAATATACGGATTTTCTTCTTCAGCATATGGTTTAAACCAGTCAACATTTAATGTATGATTTTTAACTGGCATTGGCCCGTGTTTTTTTATTTCTGCATCATACGAACTACTTGCCATAGGATGACAGTATCCACATTTAAAATTACATTCGTTACTAAACGCCAATTCAATATATTCAGGATTAATATTAAAATCCCAAGGACTATTAACAATTTCTTCTAATCTATGCTGATTATAAATGCCTGCATTACGTTCGTGCCTATCACTAATATGTGTATCACTAAGACCTTCAACATTCCAGCAGTATTGACAGCCTTTGGGCTTTTCGCCTACCAGCATTAAAGCACGTTCTTTTTTCTTTTCTATCGTATTATGAAGTGCAGAAGGATCCTTTTCAATTTCTTCAAGAGGTATATGATGAGGTGCTGGATGATAACAACTATGTGTGTCACCAGTATGCAAATAAATTGTAGTATGATGCCACTTTGCTAAACAGAAAGTAGGACTAATCTTATTTGTAATCTCTTTAGTTTGTGTTATTCTGTCAGTTTCATTACTCATAGTTTTTCTATAAACCTTTGATTGTCAGTTCTTGACGGATGCTGGTACACTGCTTTAAAAAATTTACTTTGCTGTGCATCTAATGGTTGTTCTGCGATAGGTATATCTAGTTGACTGATTAACTTAATACCGTATTCTTCAATTTCATAATCGACATCTTCAATTGATTCAAACGACACTTTCCATAAATCGTTCAAGTATTCAAAGTCACGTACTTGCACGTAATCCCAGTCTGTACACATTGTCATATACAATCCTGCTCGTGTTCCAAGTATTGCCCAGTCACCGTTTTCTACATCTTTGCCTATCATACTCCATATGTATAGCCAGTGCAAGCAACGCCAGTGATTATTCTTTAGTTCTTCTTTTGAAATTCTTACGCCGCGATCAGTTGCAAGTTTAACACCTTCTCTAAAACCTGCTCTCCATGCTTGTGCAGGAGTTTCGTTGTTGTACACGTCAGAATAACAACTATTCATTTGAATGTATTGTGCATCCCAGCAAAAGTCTACTTGAGCATGTGCATTATCAGGGTCTGCATTTTCATGTGTTTTCATATTCAATACATACTCACGAGGCCAACATTTAAGTCCGCCGTTGCCGTACATTAGTCCATTAATCTCATTACGGCCGCACCAGCTGATAACAGTATTTTTCAAATCTGCATGTTCATCGAAGTCAATTTCTTGATTTAAAAAATCTTCACGTATACGGTTGTCACCGTCTACTGTAATAAATCTATCTGTCTCGCTTAGTTCTGCACAAGCTTTGTGTGCGGCGTCTGAGCCTTCTACACCGTGTACACGTTTAGCCCACGGAACTTTTTTACACAAGTCAGCGTAGTTTTTTTCTGCATTAGGTTCGTCATAACTAAGATAGATAATATCGTAGTCAATTGGTTTAAATTTTGCCATTATATAATCTCATGAGCATAACTTTCAAAATATTTTGCTGTGTATATACTTACATCAGTATCACTACTTTCAGACTCGAATATGAACGGAATTGCCGTTAGACTATCTGATAATAATTCTCCAACAGTAAATTCTAGACTTCTAAAAAGTACATTTGGATCATATTTTGATGTTACACTAAAATATAATACTTCCGTAGGTTTATATCCACTAGTTAATAGGAATTTTTTAGTATGTGGATTTAATAAAATACTCCAATAATTTCCAAAAGTGTTTTGTTGAATAATTATGTCGTATTCTTTATCAACTTGTACTTGATGAAGTTGTTTTCCTGATAGAATAATTTGTCCATTTTTTAAATTTACCGGCATATGCAAGTCTAATTGTATATCTCGATATGTAATTTTTTCAGTTAAGTCAACTAAATCAACTTCTGCACACATATCATCAACATAATACAAAAGTGTAGTAGGATTAGAATAGAAAAAGATACTTGTTTTATCTTTACTAAAATCCTGCATTACAAGTTGTATGCTGTATATACTGTTATCGTTAAGTACAACGTCTCCAGGAGTAATAGTTTTAACTACCGGAAGTTTTTTATTTGCATCTGAATATAATTTTACATTGCTAACAACAATTTCTGCATTATCCATAGTAAATTCAGTATATGCTGGTTGATCTTCTAAGAGTCTATAAACTACTCCGTTAATCCAAACATGCTGTCCTGACAAATGAGATAATTCCTTATACCAAACATCTACGTGTATACCCACGTATTCTGGAATCATGGTTAGTTTTTCTGCTGAATGGGTTTGTGTAGGCAACGAAGTTATTAGTACGTCCTCTACAAAAAGAATATGTTCATCTTTGTCAAATACCTCAGAAGGAACTAGATCTGTCTTTAATTTATAAACATTATCTTTAAACCAAACACACTGGTTTTTACTATAACTATGATTATCGTTATACATATAAATGTCAACACCATCGTAAACTTTTTCTATAGAAAAATGCTCATCATGTGTATGCTTAATTACAGGCAATTGATAACACATTGTATCAGCTGTTCGATGAGAGTCGTCGTATGCTACTTCTTTTAGTCTTATTTCTTTAACACTGACATCATAAAAAATAGCATACTCATCTGTACGGCGTTCGCCAGTAAGTATAGACTGAACTTCGTTCGTATCAATAGGAAAAATCTTGTACTCTTCATCAGGAATATTCTTACTGCTAATTTTGTATATTTTTCCGTTATCGCTGTCATAATAGACATAGGATTTTGTCCTATCACTGCTAACTTGTATTCTTTTAATTAAATTTTGTAAATCAGACATTTGTTAGACTCCTGTATCTTTCTATTGCAGGCGATTTTGTTACGAAGTCATTTTCAGTATAGTGCAGAATTCCTGTTTGTGCATAATTGCCTATTTTTATACTACCATCTTTAGAAATATACACACCTACACGATCTTGCCAGCTAGATTGTATTTCATTCCATCCTTGGCAGTAAGGTTTCATATGTGTAAAATTAGGAAACTTAGCAATTTTATTTGTAATTGCATCTTCACAATCTAGTATACTAGTAACGATAGCAGCACATACATCAATACTTAGATGTGTAGGGCGAGATGTAGCCACTAAATGTTGTTCGTAAAACGCTTGCCAATTGTTTACTATTAGTTCTAACCAAGCATAAAACTCTTGTGCAAATTTGCATTTCTTAAAATAATGAAATCCGCTAAACAAGTTTGGTAAATTGTTTTCTATAAATGTTTTTCTATAGTAACTAGTATCTGCTGCTTCGCCTCTATAATTTAGTACATTGCTAACAAAAAACATTTCATAATTAGACAAAAACTTCCACCACATGTCAATGTTTTGTAACACTAACATATCTGTATCCATTACAATTGTTTCGTCATACGGACTAGCATGATATAATTTCCATCTATTTTCAATTTTCCAGTCAGTGTCTTTGGCTGCATCGTTAAACGGAATAGGAATAATTTTATCAAAGAGTTTTTGATATTCTTCTGGCACAATATTATTTGTTACTAAACTAATAGGAGTATCATTATGCGCTCGTAAACTCATTGCTAATAATGATGCTTGTTCAACGTAGTTGTCTATTTCATTATTTTGCGCAAGAACCATTATACCTTTACTCACCAGTGAACTCCTTATCGATAATTCTATTAAGACTAATTTTATTCATGACATGAATTGTTTGTCCTTGTGTTTTTAATGCTGTGTATTCTCCAAGATAGTCTTCCTTTTCTACTAAAAACAGCATTTCATCATCTACAAGTTTCCACAAAATGTCTTTATCTGTAGTATACAACATAGTTCCTGGTAGTTGTTGTGCAAAATCTCCCTTTGTAAAGCCATTTAACATATGTATAGCGATACTAAATGCAAAATCATTCCTAAACAAACTAGAAGTAATTTGATATGCCCTTCTATAATGATTCCATTCTTGCTCTATATGAGCAACAAGATCAAAAAACACTTTGTTTATTTCTGTTTTTCTAAAAAACACAACAGTAGCCCAGTAAAAGTCGACACTAGGATCACTTATTTTATCAAATTCAGTTTCGTCTCTAACTTTTGCAATATCGCTGGAGTTTTTATAAATTAAAAAATCTGAGGTAGAATTAAAACAATCTTTCAACAAACTGTTTGATACAATATAATCTGTATCCATTAATAGAGTTTCGTCATATGGCGTAAGGTCATATACACTTGCACGATTATTATTTTTAAAGTTAGCTGTTTTTTTAGTCAAGCCGCCGTCGAAAAAATATCGCATATTAGATGCGCTGGTATACTCTAATTCGATAATATTATCAAAGTCATCAGTGCCGAATGTTGTGGTTAGATATTCAGCACTATCAGTAGCAACTGTTACCGGAATATCTAAATATTTTTTTATACGCTTTGCAAGAAATACTGCTTGTTTAACATAGTCAATATGTCCATTATTTCGTGCAATTAAAAATACACCTTTACTCATAATTGACTAGTTTCTCTACACTTCTATTCTTTTTAAGTTTAGCATATGCAGTATAATAGCTGTTAGATGCTACAGTGTATTTGTTTATAATTTCGCCATAAAATTCTTCAAGATTTTCAATCATACACGGAATATTATTGTCATCAGTAATTACAACTTCGTCTTGATCAGCAGATACCATTGCACTTACAAAGGTAATTAGTTCACGAGTAAGCGTAAACTGTGATCCTTTGTAAAAATGAATTAATTCTTCTTGATATTTTTCTGCTAACAGTCTTTTTTGATTATTGAGGGTTAGCATATAATTAGAAAAGTCTAGTGCTTTTTCTAAACGTTCGTCCATAGTTAAACTCCTAGTTTATTGTTACTAGTATATATTAAGTTTTAGGATTTGTCAAGTGGAGTTTGGTTAAGAAAGGGTACGTATAGTAGTACCTACAGGTACATTATCAATCACAACTGCATCGTGTAATACACCATTGATTGTTACTTGGCTATCAGGAGTCGCTGTTTCTACAACACTATTAAATGTTCCAAATACCGGTTCGTCGATGCCATAAGTAGGATCATTTGGCGCACCATCTACAAATTCTACTTTAAATTGTATAGCAGACGTATCATCTCCTGTGGCATATTCAGCAGCGTATATATTATATCTATTTCTAGCATACACTGCTCCGCCTGTTCTAGAATACAACAACTGATAACTTGATGTTAGATCATAATTTCCAAGATTTGATCCAGTACCAATTCCTGCATTATTAATAGTTTCTGTTGCCTTAAAGCTCGTCGAACCCATTGCATTTAATATCGATTGCCAATCAACTGTTTTAGCTTGACTTCCTGTATAACCTACATTAGCACTAATTCTAATTTGGCCTCCGGCATTGAAAAAGTGTCTGCGTTCAATAGCAGTATTAAATGTTATTGTAAAAATGTGAGAAATAGCACTAACCCAGGTAGTTGTATCTGGGCGTGTGCTGGATGCTGCTGAGACTGCTGCAATTGTTAAATTATTAGGATCTACAATTAATTTATCTGTATTAATATTAGTTGCTAAAGATTCTAACCCTTGTACATACGCTTCTTCAATTTTGTCAGCGTTTGCCAAGTTTGTGTCGTAATCTCCAATTACAAATTCATCAATTGTAACGGCGGCGCCCACTTGGTGGAATCTAGTTCTTACTAAGTCAATATATAAATCTTCATAATCTTGAGCAGTAATTTTATCAGCATCGGCTGGAGAAGTTACCGAACGTGTACCAACTACGCTATTAGTGCTGAATAATTGCCCGTAACCAAACTCAGGAGAGGCAGTATTAGATTCACCTAGAATTAAATTTACATTATCTCGGAGAGTATTATATCTACTGGCTAATATTGTTGTTGGCATCAATTATCTCTTTACTGTTAAGTATATTTATTTAAAAAATATTTAGAAAATTAAATGCTGATTATGTCAATGTCTGACTATTAAAATATGCAGGAGCAGGAACTGTTACGTCACCGTTAGCACGGTAATGTTGTAGTACACTTTCTAGTCTGCCGTCAACATTATTGTCAATGTTGTTATCAAACACTACATCATTGAACTCAACTCTAAAAATAATACGTGTATCGATATCCGAACGTGCTTTAACAGTGTAAATATTGCCTGCGTATATTGCACTATATGTGCCTGATCCTATTTTTTGATATATATCTTGATACGAGGCTGTTAAACTATAGTTGCCAATTGATGTGCCGCCGCCTGTTGTTGAAGTTGTAGAGTCTGAACCAAATTTAATTGTTCCTACTTGAGAACATAACTGGCTCCAATCTAGACCTTTAGGAGTACTTGCGCTAGTGTTATTAGCACTTAATCTAATTTCTCCGCCTGTGTTAAAAAAGAATCGTCTAGCAGATGCAGAAGAGAAAGTAACTTGAATTTCGTGTACTATTAACCCGTTCCAAGAACTTGATCTTACATTAGATATACCAGGTTCTAAAGCAGCTTGACTAGGATGTATCAATGCTTTATCTGCTTGCACCTGTGTCATTAAATTTTCAAAATCTACAATTCCTTTTTTAATACCGTCTGGATCAATTGATGTTACGCCATCATTATCTATAAAAGAACTTGTATTTTCAGCAACAATATTTAAATTTTGTAAAACTTCAGCAATTCCAATATCGCCAGGACCTACTTGGTGTACTCTTGCTTTAAGAATGTCAGTATAAATGGCATTCATATCCGCTGCTTCAACTACATCACCTGTATTAGAAACTGGAACACTAGTAACTACTTGTCCGTATCCGTTTTGTCCGGAGCCATTGCCTAATATAAGTGCAATGCTTGATTGCAAGTTGTTAATTCGTGCTGCTGTAATATCTGCCATGATGATTCCTTAAACTTTTAGTACACATTCTACTAGTTTTTCGCCCTCATCGCTGTTGCTTTCTAATGCAACACCAACTAAACTGCCGCCGTTAATTTCTGTGCTTGCACAACCATTAGCGTTGACATAAACTGCTTGCCCTTTCTTAACTGCACCTATAATGCGAACTGGTAAGCGCCCTTTAAGACCAATGTATTGACCTTCTGCTTCACTGTTCATCATTACAGCTGGATCCGTTGATACAACACCAATTGCAATTGCGCCTACACTTGCTGCTTCAACTTCGTGATCTTCGTGTGCGCACACTGTAACTACTGTACCTGGCGCTAGTTCTTCGCCTGTTGAATACTTTTCTGCAAGGTCAGCATAACGTGCTTGTGTTGCAACACCTTGGAATAAGTTTGCTGCTATGTTTCCTGTTGCATCTCTAACTGCTACTGTATTATTAGTTGCGCTCGAACTTGCACTACGGAAATCGCTACCCACTCTTAGTGTAGCAGCTTTAGTTGCTTCGCCTGTAAAGTTAGCAGCATAAACATTTGACCATCCTAGGCTAGCACTGCCTAATGTAAATGTGTTGTCTGCTGCTGGTACAAATCCAGTTGATGTAACTGTGGCAACATGTGTTAGTACACCTGCGCCACTGGTAACTTTTAATTTAATTACACCATTGTTAGTAATATTTTGGATTATGCCATCAAATCCATTAGTATCTATTTTAACTTGGAAATCGTTCGATTCACCAATTAACGCTCCTTCGTCTGGAAATTCAACTGCACTAGTAAATACTGTATTGCCTACTCCAGTTTTAACATAGTTATCTGCTGTAAATCCGCCGAGCTTTTCAGCGTTTGTTGCTGTTCCATGGAATCTGTCTTCTCCAGTAGTAACACCAGCTGTTGCTAGTTTAGTATTACGCAGTGTAATACCTTTGTTAATTCTATCGAATCCTTGTGCAATTAATGCAGTTTCACTTGCATTTAGATCAAACTGTGTAGGACTAATAACAAAAATTGTTTCGTCTTCAATAACACTAGATATCAATCCTCTAGTAGCACTTGTAGAATCAAGAACTTCAAGGCTTTGCATTTGGGTTACGCCTTCACCTGCGTTCTGTGGTCCTATAAGTACAAAGTTTGTACCGTTATACACATAAAGTTGATCATTGCCATTATCCCACCAAAAATCAGCAGTGGCTAATCCTGTTGGTTCTGTTGCACCTACTTCTGCTCCGCCTGTTGTACGCCATTGTGTACCATCATAAAACTTTAGTTTGCTTGTGCCACTGTCAAACCATACCTGACCGCTAATCGGTCTACTTGGCTGATTTGCTCCGCTAAAGTTTTCTAACAAAAACAAGAAGTTTTCGTTTTGAATTTCACCGTACCCTGCGTAGTTTTTACCGATGAATTTAAGGTCAGTTGTTTGATCAACTGTACCATCTTCCACTGTAGTTAACAGTGTGTTATTATATCTGTCTATTGCATATGCCATTTATGTAACCCCTAGTGCTATTAGTATTATTTATCGTTTTTACGAATACACCAGAGTTGACTGGTGTTCCCAAGCAGTGCCGCTAGATTTGTATGTCATCATTGTTCTAGCAGGAGTTAGAATAACATTACCGCTTGCGCCTTCTGCGTCAAACACCACATCCTGAACAACTGATTCGTTTTGTGTGCCGTTGCTGTCGACATCAATATAACTTATGACTTTTGCACTCTCAACATCAACACCTTCAACAGTTGCTCCAGCATATGAAGTTGTATGTATCCTAGCAATTTTATTTGTATTAAGCGAAATAGCAGGATATAAATCATTTAAGTAAGAAGATACAGTTGATTCTAATACTGCGCCAGTACCTAAACCAGTAATATCCATACTAAATGCAATTGCTTCAGTTACAATTTCTTCATCTACGTATTCTTTTGTAGTTACAGTATTACTTACTGATTCGTCTACGGCAAGCTCTGCTGCTTTTCTAGAACTTATTGCTTTAGCAACCCCAGTAATGCTTTGATTATCTGTAATATTGATATCAGCGCCTGCTGTAATTGCAATGCCGTTTGTTGAAGTGATAGCCATATCATTCGTAGAGCTAATTATTTTGCCGTTGATGTTAATTTCGTCAACTTGCAATACAGTTAACGTGCCAATTTGATCTAGATCTAACGCTTTAGTAACATTAACTAACGTATCATTTGTTAGTTTGTCAACTCCGCCAATTTTGTAAGTAGAAGTACTATTCAATAAATCAAAGTTTACATTTGAAGTAAACGAGTTAGTAGCAACTTTCCAAAGTATATCCTTACTGCCATTACTACTATTAACTTGTATACCCGAACTGTCGGCTTGTGCATCAGTAAGTTCTGTACTATCATTTAGCACACCAATTTCGATAATTTTATCTTCAACTCTCAGTGTTTGCACATCTAATGCAACTCTGTCGCCTTCGACAATTAAGTCGCCTGTTACTCTTAAGTCGCCTTCTACATCAAGTGTGTATTCCGGTAGCCTGTCAGTTGTAAATATACCTACTCGTGCAGTGCTTGCATCAATATAAATTGCATCTACTGAAATTGCGCCGAACTCAGTAGACTTAACACGCAGACTTAAATCGTGATCAGTAAGCTGGTTTTCAATATAAAAGCGAGGTCCAACAACTTTCTGTACGTTGTTTTGTGACAATCCAATTGTTAAACCACCTGAGTTTTGAATTGTTAGTGTACCTGTTGTAATACCGTTTGCTGTAGATGGAAGGAAACTATCAGCTGTTCTAACTATACCGCCTGCTGTTACAAGTGCGTTTGCAGAATCTGCAATTCCTCTATATTTAAAATTATCAGTGTCAATAATATTATACCCAGATTTGATAATTCCATTTGGATTTGCATCTGTGACTAGACCTAAAATACGCTGTGCATATTGAGGTGTAAATTCAATATTACTAATAACTGCTGATAGTGTGCCGGCTACATATAGGTATACCACTGTTCTCGAACGGCTCTGGGAGTCAAGAATACTACCAACTTCAAATCCGCTCTTTCCTTGAGACTCTGTATACTGTGGACCCATTAACATTAAGTCCGTGCCGTCAAATGCATACACCTGATTGTTTAGGTTGTCAATCCACAAGTCGCCTGCAACCATTTGTGGACGAGTATTTTGTACAATTGGTCCGCCACTGGACTTCCATACAGTGCCGTCATAAACTTTCAAACGCTGTTCATTGCTATCCCACCAAAGCTGTCCAGTGATCGGATTGCTAGGTGCAGCAGTATTTGAGAAATTTTCTAATAGCTTAATAAAGTTTTCGTTAAAATATTCGCCGTAACCTGAATAATTTCTACCAACTAATACTAAATTAGTACTAGTAGTATCTATTTGTCCATCAATTAGGTCTGTTAGCAGTGTGCCGTCTGTCTTATTTAATTGATAGCTCATTTTATTCTCCGGTATATATAATGTAATTGACTGCTAAGAAGGGATTCATTACATCGATCGGAGTGCCTAACGTAGTGTCTGTTTTTATTCCGCCGCTGCTTGCAATACCTTGTGTACCGCCCAACCCTGGTTCTATCGGCAGAGATATTGCATTATCGTCAACAGGTTCGCCTGCTCCTACTCTAACTCCGTAAAACTGTGTTCCGCTAGCACCTTCTAAATCGTGTTCGTGTTCTGGTAAATTATCTGTTGTAATTGTTTTTGTTTCTGTTCCAGCATTTCCGCCAATAGCATCAGCAGCAATGTCTGTAACACGGTTAGCAGCTGGGCCGCCCATATTGTCAAGACCTAATGCAAATCTACCTCTAAAGTCAGGCAACGTAAATTTAGCAACACCATTATCGCTTACTAAACTAGCATCTTTAAAGTTGTGTCCTATTGCTATCCATAATTCATTATAATCTGATTTATTAACTTCTTGGCCATCACAGAGCAACCATCCGTCTGGCGCTTCTTCTCCGCCGAACGGCATCATCGCACCGGCTGGTACAAGCGGAATTGTTTTTAAGAAGTTGCGTTTGGTAATTCTATAAACACCAGTTGTTCCAGTAGTTACGTTTAATAACAATTCGTCTGCATTTCCTGCATCGTAAGTAACATCTTTATTACTAATAAAACTATTTGCAATACTTACTGCGAAGGTTTTTGTACTACCACCAGTTTGTCCATCAAATTCAAAGCTGTTTGGTTCTACGTCACCACTTAGTGCAAATGTAGTAGCACTAGCTAGTCTATCTGCACTACCTGCTCGTCCACTAACTGTGCCACTTACGTTGCCTTGAATGTTTCCGAAGAATGTAGTAGCATGTATTTGTTCGTATTTGTTAATTGCTGTACCAATACTCCTTGATGCATTTTGATCTGGAGCAATATTACCTGTTTGTAATGTGCCTGCCGCAAGGTCACCGTTACCCTTCATCAGAATGTCGCCGCCTACAACTAAGTTTTGACTGATGCCTACTCCGCCCGATGTTACTAGACTACCATCACTAATAGCTGTAGTGTTTTCAGTGCTAGTAAGAGTTAATACTCCTGTTTCTGCTTCGCCAGTTTTGGGAGATATTTTAATATTACCTTTAACATCTATTGCTTCTTCTGGAGCACTATTGTTGAAACCTACATTACCGTCGCCTGTAATACTCATAACAGTTGGTGTTAGGTTTCCGTTTCTCATTCTAATATCAATACTCGAACCACTAGTGTTGTGCTGAATAACACCAGTCTCGCCATCGATACCTAAACTTAATTGTCCGCCTGTGCCAACTTTAATACCATCATTACTTTTAACACTTAGTTGGTAATCTGTACTACTTGCTGCATTTCCTCTTAAAAAATTACTAGCTGCAATAGTTGTACTACCAACAACCAATGCTTCGGCTTTTTCAGCAGTTCCGTAATATTTTAACGGCTGTAAGTTTACAATAGCCTCGTCTGCAATATTCATGCCAGGATTTATGCCTGTTCTAAATCCCTTGATTGCAATTTTAGGTATAAAACTTTGACTACTGATAATAATTACAGGCTGATCTTCAACCTTAATTGTTAATACGTTATAGGTTACGTCATCAATACCTACTAGTGCATCTGCTTGGGCTCCAGTTAAAAGTCCGTCACTAAAGTCTGGGCCTACTAGTACCCATGCGCTACCTGTAAACAAATATAGTTGTTGACTATCTGTATTAACCCACAAATCTCCAGCACTTGAATTTGCAACTGCTGGTGCAGAACTTGCTTTTTTAAGGCCGCCGCTTGCAACCCAATTAGTTCCGTCATAAACTTTAAGTTGATCCACTCCGTCTGTCGAATCATACCAAAGCTGCCCTTCTACAGGACGTTCAGGAGCTGTAGTATTTGCAAAGTTTTCTAATAAATGTAAGAAATTTTCGTTTACTGCTTGACCGTATGCTGTTGTGCCACGACCTGGAAATTTTAATGTTGTTTCGTTATTAAGCGTGTTATCTTGGACATTGATTGTACCTTTATTAACAGTGTCAGTGTAACTTATTGTATATGGCATAATTTACTCCTTAACCTGCTAAACTTTGTACACGCACTGTGTAATCAATCTGAATTAATCTGTTGAGTGACTTTTGTACTGGATGGAAAATAACATGAGTAATTAATCTGCCTGTACCGCTTGTACTATAACTGCGCAATCCTAATTCGTCAAATACATACGGACTGTCGGTTGCACTTGCAGTATCAAATGCATCTTGTCCATTTGGCTCTCCGTAATCTAACAAACAACTTACAACAATATCAGTATAGTTAGTACCACTTACATGACGTGTTTCTAATTTATTACGTGCAGGATCAGTATTATTCACACTTCTATCATCAACAACTTTGGTATAGGTTTGGTTGTATAGACTTGCATTTGTGCCTGTGCTGTTAGGTGTTAGGTATGTAATAATACCTGTTGGGTCAACACTTGTGCCGCCGTTGCCAAAACTCATTTCATATATAAATCCTTGCCCAGCATTACTTAAACTCTCTGCAAGTGCAAGACTCATATTTTCATAATGAATTGCATTGCGCTTGTCAATATATACTTTTTGTGACTCGGGATCGAATATTTTGATATGTCCCTGAACCAATACTCCATTTGTGTCTTGCATGTTATCGCTCATTTAATTTTTTCCTATACTGTATTTATTCAGGCAGCGCACTTGTTCCTGCACGTAAGAACCTTGCAATTGAATTTTCTGAATCACTTAATGATACGCCGTCATCTGTCCAGGCTCGGCCAACTTTTTTAACAACTGTTACTCTTGTATCTTGTGCAGGAGCAGTAGCTAGAGTAATTTCGTTTGTATCTGCATCAAACGTAAAGTCTGCTACTATTGTTGTATCGCCTTCTGGACTATCTAGTGCTGCGGTGTAATCAAAGACATCTAATGGTGTCTTACGCATACGTGTTCCTGCAACAAACACTTCAATTTCGTTAATTGACGATACTGGGTAACTAACTTCAAAAGTAGTTGTTAGTCCGTCTGCTGTAGTGTTAGATACCAATGTTTGATCTTTATATGGAACAGTTTTGCCTATATTTTGGTCAAACACATCGGTATTTACATCATATGTATCTTTGACTCCTGTCCCCAATGTTCCTCTACGAAGTTGACGTAATGTATTTTCTTCTTTAACAAAATATTCAATACGCTCACCTTCGATAAAGATTACGCCTGGCAAATTTCGACTTTTATTTGGTTCTGATAAATTAAATGCATTATCTAACTCAATTCTTAAATCATAATAATTTAGTGCCTGTGCTAGTTTAGCAGTTGATTTTTCTAAACGTTTGAAATGTGTTCTATTAAGCATATCTTTAAACTGTCGGTAAGCAAACTTAGGCTTGCTTGCTGCAGATGTAAAGTGAATAACGTCTATAACAGCATCTGCATCCGGACGCCTAACTAATTGTAATTTTAATTTATCGTCTGTAATATAATAATCAACGCTAGGCGATAATAGTTCACCATTTACAGCAACCCAGACATACTGTGCATCAATTGCAGGCGATCTTAGTGTAATTTCTCCAACTGTCAGTCTATTATAAGTGATGTAATCTACATCTTCTGGAATCAACGTAGTTCTCGATACAACATCATAATTAATACGTTCAATTCCTAATAAATTATGATTAGTAAATTGAATTATTTCAATCGTTGAATTGTCAGCAGGAACATCGTCTAATGTAATAGTAGATCCATTTATTCTATAATCTCCATCAGTAATTACATACATTTCTAGTGTATCTCCTGGTGAGCCAATATCATCAGAAAGTGTAATATTACTATTTGCAATTTCAAAACGCCAGTCTAATGGTGTTGATAGTTCTGATCCGTTTAAAAATACCTTAACATCTTGAACATCTAAACTACCCTGTGGCATTTGGAATATCTCAAACGGGTATTCACGCTGACTATTTTGAGGTATTGTATATTTGACATTGTATCCTGCATTTAAAATTAAGTTATCAACTTTAACCAGAACGTTGTGTTCTGATGGAATTGCGTAAAGAGGAGCATTTGATAAGTTGAACTCATTGGTTACACCGTCACCTGTAAAGGTGTCTTTGGTAATTTGACTATAATTAACTTGCTCATCTGCTGAGAATACTGTGTAATTAATTACAGCACCGTCGGCAACAACTTCTTCAAATCTGATAACAGTTTTAGGTGTTGTTTCTGATGCAAATGCTGCAACTGTTTGTTGTACACCGTTAATACTTGCATACACACTTGCTCCATCTTCCCAGTCGACTGTTGTCTCAAATTCAGTAGTCGATCCGTCGCCTAGTAATTTTCCAAAGTCTAACAAATTTTGTGTGCCTTGAGATACTGTTACAATATTCAGTTCTGCTCCGACTGTTGCACTATCAAGTGTTACAGTGTTTGCACTCCAATCAATAGTATAATCAGTCTGCGGAAGTATAACATCTGCAACTTTTACAATCACTGCATTGCTGCTATTCGGAATAACACCTAAATCATAAGTTAGTGTGCTATCCATAATGTAGCTCTGACTGTTGATAACGCCTTGACCTTCACTGTCTCTTGTGTAAACTTTAATATCTAGTGTGTCAAGAATTTGTCCTGGAACAACTTCTTCAGGACCGCTGCTTGTAGTAGGTGTAACAAATCCATCACCATCTACAATAATTTCTTCTGCTGCAATACCACGTGCTGATGTATAAGCTAAGTCGCCGCCTGTAAGTGCTGTATCGTAACTTTCTAGATCAGGTATAACACTGCCGTCGCTGGTTGTTTTTCTTACTACAAAAACATCGCCGTCTAACAAGCTTATGCCAAGATCCTGTACATATACAACGTCAGTAGTGCCGTCGCCTGTAATACTGTTTGTGATAGCATATACGTTTGTTGGTGTTCCTTCATCATAATTTGGATCGTCAATTCTTACACCGTTCTTGTAAAGGTTATAAACAACGCCATCTTCTAAAGGTTCGCTAAGTTGTACTGCAATTGTCGATCCGTCTGCTGTAAACACTTCGTCTTCAAAAGTGTCATCAAACTCGTCCCAATTATCAGTGTACCAAGGCTGACTGTCAAACCCGCTTGGGCTCGAAAAATCAAAGCTACGCACTTCAACGCCACCGTAATCAACACCAGACATCAGTTGTGCTAAGTCATTGCCGTACATTCCTGCAATCGGAGTGTACGCAAATTTAATTCTGTCTTCTGCACTTAGCATACTCAACGGAATAACATATTCGATACGAATTACTGAATTTAATTTTGGAGGAGTTGTAAATAGTACTTTACCCTGTTCTCTAGCATAAGATTTATCAGTATTTTCAATATTTTCGTATGTATATTTGCTACGTAGTTGTAAAATATTATCCACATATACCTTAATTTTCGTGTTACTAAGATCCATTGGCCATTCGAGGAAGAATCTATTTTCGAATCCAGTACCTGTGAATGTTTCTGTTTTAGCAAGAGTGTCAAATGTAAATGTTCCACTTGTTCTATCGAATTTAATTTTAACAAGAGGACTTCTTACCAATCCATTACCTAACACTGCTGTTGCTCTTGCAGGTGTTCCAGTTTCTAACTGTGAGCCAGAAATTACAACAGTTGGTGCAGTAGTATATCCGGTTCCTGGATTGGTTATTTTGATACTAGTTATAGATCCATAACCTAAATACGCTTTAGCAGTTGCTCCGGTGCCGCCTCCGCCTACTAATGTAATAATCGGTTCAAATGTAAATCCTGAGCCACCGTCTCCGATTTTGATTTCTGTTATTTGATAGCCGATATTGTCTTTCCAATGTTTGCGAGGGTACGTTGTAGTATCTAAATTTTCATCAACTATTTCACCGTTAACTATTTTTGCGTTACTAGCTTCGATTGTTTTAGAAGTTTTATTGTATACTGGAGAAAGATCAAAGTCACTAATACTGCTATTTGTAGGATCAATAGCATTATATTCGCTAACAAACTCTCTAATCTTTGTCGAATACGGTTTAAATTCTTCTACAAAATCTTGATAGCTTTGTAAATTATCATTATTAAATGTTATGTCTTGCTTACTCAACGATTCTCTGTTATGTGTTGCTTTTACAAAACTAGTTTTAAACATCCAATCTACAGATTGCTGCTCTGCCATTACATAACGTAATGCAGCTATAAATAATTGATTATACTCTGTTTCTAAATCTCCAACAAAAATATTATCTCTAATAGTTTCAAGTATGATTCTTATTTCTATACTAGGAGTATTATCATAAAAATTACTATCAAAACTTCTGTTGTCAAAACCTACAGTGTTTTTACCATAGTCATACAAGGTATCATTAAATTGTATTGTACCGTTTTGTCTGCCAATAACATCGTAGTTAATTGTATAATCTTCACTATCTTGATCATCTATTTTTTGCAACAATAGCCAGCCGCCGCTACCTACTGTTTCAATTTTGACAATATCGCCAATATTATTTTGTAGACTAGGCAGTTCATAAGACCCTTGAATTATATCATTAATATTAGTAAATTGATTATATCCGTCTGCAAACCAATCTGTATATCTCCAATAAGATTCTACATTATAACTTTGTAATTTTCTTCTATACCATTCCTTACCGTCCCACGAGTACAACGCCCACTTGTCTTGTATAGTTTCATCTGCATTTACTAATACTGTAAATGGGCGAACAGTTATTGTAGTATTACTATTATAACCTTCTCCTGTATTAGTAAGTTGCACATCGATTATTTGTCCTAAATTATTAATTTCAATATCGAAATCAACGTTTGAACCAGTGCCATTAACTTTGAAACTAGGAGCAACTTTGTAGCCTCTGCCAGGATCTGTGATATTAATTCTAGAAATACGACCATTAATTACTACAGGTGTTAGTATTGCAGGAACAATTTTATTTGTACTTACAAATGCAAGTTCTGAGAATGTATCAATTGTTAAGTCGTACTCTCTAGAAATTTCTGTAGGCGCTGCATCTAGCTGTGTTAGTGCAGATATGTCGTATTCGTCAACTACTAAAGTTTCTAACAATTTTAGGTTTATTCTTTCAATTGTCTGCTTTAGTGCTTCAAAGCGGTTAACAAACATGCTCTGTCTTGGACGATTTTGTACGCCGTAACGATTTTTAACAGTAATAGTAGGATCTGGTACAATTCTGTTGTTGTCGTCAAAACCAATTAAACTATCAAACCATTTGCGCTCGATATCAGGATCAGGTTTGCTTGTCTTTAATCCATCTGATATTAATTTGTATTGACTATGAACATTTTGAGTTTTCTTTGGACCCGTTGAATATTTAATGTTTAGTACTAAGTCGTCGTTGTCGACAAATGTATCAAAATTGTTAAGCACAAACTTATTGTTAGAAAGTAGACTCAAGAATGGATATCCTTGAGTTCTTGGATTTTCTATAAGAGCAGCAATATCTCTAATGCTTAACCTTCTGTTTTCCATTACAGGAACAGTAACTTTGTTAACTACCCAGAAGTAATATTTGTTGCTAAATGTTTTGCTTACTTCATCGTATATAATTTTGGTAGAATATCTAGTATCGCCAAACAAACTTGTTCCGCTAATTTTAGATACAATTCCACTAGGTGTATCTGCAATACTATCCCAGATACTAGGAATATAATTACTTTCAACCCATTCATAAACGTCAATTCTTGATCCAGGCACTAGCTTATTCCAATTATTTTTTTGGAATGTTGTAGATCCTTGATACGCATGTGTAAATTTAGCAGTTCCAATATTCCACCAAACTTGTCCTGTATGTTTATCTGTCCAAGCTCTGTTTGGATCAACTGAACTGTCCGATGTATTTCCTGTATTATATACTGCTGGATCGAAAGAAGTTTTAAATGTAATTTCTTGATCTGCTGGGCCTGCTATTTTTCCTTGTACTGGATCAATATAATCAATATAACTTACAAGTTTATTCTCACGCTTGTTATATAAAAATGCTCCTCTAATGTTATCTACATCTACTGGAGTTATTCCTTCACTTATAACGTTCCATGCAAATGTATTTGCATTTTTTCTAAAGTCGAGTAATGTTCCTTTATTTTCGTTGCTTACTTGGTCTGGCATTCCGATGTAAACGTGGTTGCCGTTAGCATAAACGTTTTCGCCGAATGTTGTTTGTGTTAGTGGGTATACAAACTGCTCTGAGTATATTAAGTTTTCGTTAACAGTTTCGTAAACGTAAACAACACCTTTGTCTAGTTTAATGTTTCTAAAGTTTGTAAATTCGTTATCAAACGTAGTTGCGGTTTCTTCAGTGTCAGCATATACTGCAACGTCAAACGTAGTTGGAATTGTTTGATCGCCGTTTAAACTCGACACTACCAAGTTGTCTGCGCCAAAATCTAATCCAAATCCAAAGCCTTCGCTTTCTTCGTTGTTAGGCGGTGTTAGTGTTTGTGTCAGTACAAATACACCGTCCGTTTGTGTGTAGACATATACAACACCTTGATTAATTTTATTAGTATCTACTAACATTGAACTAATTGCAATCTGTGTTCCCGCAGGATTTATTGCAACTTTGTCTGCCCAGCCTGTGACATTATCAGGAGCAGATATTATTTGGTCTATTTGGAACTGATCACCAACTGCACGATAAATTGCTATTTTGGTGTCTGTTGTACTATCTGTTTGTACTTGCTTAGTAGTTACAACTAATACTTGCGAATCTTCGCTTATGCTAAAACTTTTACTAAACTCGATTAAATTGTCAATCGGATCAAAGACTTCTTCATTATAAAATCTAGTGGATGTTAAGTTTGGCAAGTAACCTAAATAATCAATATTTGTACTTATTGACTCCCATAAATCATTTGTATCGGAAGGCTCAGTGGCTCCTATTGATATGTTTGTTAGTGCTTTCCAAAGTTTATTGTTTCTTGAAACAATACTACCCAATCTGTAAGAATATGTATTATCAAATTCACCACGATAATTAGAATCTTTTCCGTGTTTCCAACTAATTTTATCCCAATAAATCGGATCTAGTATAACATTTTGTGCGTTGCTAGTTGCTTTGCGGCAAATATAGTAATCATCCCTATATATTACAATGTCGCCGATTTGATAAGAGGTTAATTTATATTCGCCTTTAAAGCTATCTGTAGACTTAGTACCATGACGGAAAATTTCGATTGCACCAGGATGCGTTCTTCTAAGATTGTCCGGGCCTATATCAGCAATACTGTCACTGCCTACTAATAACGTGTAATAGTTTCCTGTTTGTGTAATAGAAACTTTGGAGCCAAAATATCTATTCGGAGCTCTGTATTCAGAAACAAATAGATTTTGGAATCTATAACTACCGTCAGGCAATTTTCTATAAATTGCAACAGCGCCTTCATTTGTTAGTGCAGGACTTGTTCCAAATTTATCAGCAGGAATGTGATAAATTTGTGTATAGTCTTTATTTAAACTATACGGAGGATTAGATAGTCTCTGTATTCCAGATTCTGTAGTTTCGTCAAAGAACCAGTATTCTTCATCAAGTATACTCGGATTATCAACTATATTAAAATCACTAGTGTTTTCAAATACTAGTAATTTTCCAACTATTTGATTTCCTAATATAATATTATTGTTTATATCTGATACTGTTCCAATTGTACGATCAACATCAGTTACGCCGCGCAGTGCAGTATTTGCTGTTCTACGTATTTGATAGCGACCAATATTAGATTGTTCTAGCCATTCTCCTGTTAGCACTTTTAGGTAAACTCTAACACTGTTAAAATTACGTTTTAAAAACACTACTTCGGCACTACTTGTAGTAATTGTAGTTAATGCTAGGCCACCTTGACCGTCACGCGGTGTTTGCACATCTTCAATTACATCTCCAACTTGTGGCTCAAATGCAAATCCTGAGAAATCAAATTCAGTTAAGTCGAAATCAATATAACCGTCCCAAATATCAACAATTGTTTGTTGCTTGTTTAAGATATCATATGAAAATCCTGCAGATGCAACGTCGATAATTCTATTGTCAAGATTATATAGTCTAAATTCTGTTGTGTCGCCGATTGTCGAAGTATCACTAAATGTTTTTCCTACTCTAGCTACCCATTTATTACTAAGAATATTTCGTTCAACTCCATCCTGTCCGTCAAAACCAGACGGATCACCCCTGTATGATAGTTGTTCAATATAACTTGCACGATTTTTTTCAGTTACAAATGTTCCAATAGTACCAACGGTGTTTTGGATATTATAGTATGGATTTAATTCGCGTGATGATCCTTGTAGCTTAACATCTGCATATACTAGACCCCTGCCTGTATCATAATAGACACCGTTATTGGAGTAAGAAAAACTTGTATTAATAAACCAAAATCCGCCGACTGCATCTGTTGTACTATACGTATCTTCTTCTGTATAAAAGCCTACGAAATCCAGTTCATTAATGAACAATTCTCCTGTAACATCAAATACACCATTTGTATCTTTAACATAAATTACAGCACTGTCTCGACGAGTTCCAACATATGCAACTTCTGCACTTCCTGTGTCTGTTGTTACAATAGATCCTACTAGGGGTAAAGATATAAATGTTTCGACAAAGAATACGTGATCAATTTTTTCAACAATTACATGGTCTTGGGACAAATAATCTGCAAATACGTTTTGAGGCGTATCTAATAACCCATCAAAAGGAATATAGTTGTCTAATGTAGGATAAGTGTAACTACGTCTATTCCAAAAAAGATTAATTGTATCTCCAGCTGAAGTGCCAAGATACATATCTTTAGGAGCACGAACTAGCAAGTGGTTAACAGTGTTGTTTTCTAGCCCAGGATCGCCGGCAACTAGTAGATTTAACGTTGTACTATCTGCATCAGCAGAACTTGCAATATTTACATAAGTGTCAAATGTACTAAAAGGCTGACTAGCAATTTCTGGTAGTACTTCTCTATTAACTTTCCATAAGCTCTCTCTATAACGTACAATGTCGTTTTTAATATAAGTTGCGTCTGGCTGGAAGTCGAACGTACTTTCATTAGTTACTGCATCAGTTTTATATGCTAATCGAGTATTAACATCACTAGCTTGCGGAATTCCTACAACCAAGTATTCTCCGTCAGGTGATACAGCAATACTTTTTCCAAAGTCGCTATCATTTCGAGTGAATAAATCATCATTATCTATAACAATTTCTTGATCTAACAATAAGTTTGACTGCTCACGTGTTCTTCTATAAACAGACACTTTGCCGTTAGCGTCGTTTGGTGCGGATACAAAAACATTGTTATTGTTTTTTGTTATTGCAACACTATCACTAAACCCTTGATCTGTACTGTCGTACTCTGATGGATTTACTATTGCTTGCGAATTTAAATAAACTGAATTATTTTCTAATACAGCCCATTCGGTTTTATACGTATCTACCCACAGTCTTTGTTTATTATATAAATCCTGATTTATTGCGTTGTTGATTTCTGATAAATCATCAACTCGGATAGTTCTAAGTGTCGATGCCGTAAACTTTTCATCTTCAAAATTTGAGATGTCATTGTCTAATGGAACTCTTATACGGACTGTATTTAAATTAATACTATCGATTTCATATAACCCATTTACTGAATACTGAGCTGCTCCACGAATTCCAAGATAATCGTTAACAGAAAATAATTCATTTGCCCATTTGTCTAATGTTAATTCTACTAATCGCAAACCGTTTTCTGCTATTTCAGTTATATCAGAATCTAAACTTAGCACATTTACATTTGGATTAATTAATTGCATAACTGTCCAATTTTTATTGTCTGTATCAGTTATCCAAATTGTATCACCTAAGCTGATTTGATTAGTGTCAACTGCTGCTAGATCAGTCAAACTTCCTACAATAAAATCAACATCGTTTTCGTTTGTATACCCAGATGTTCTAATATATTCACTGGCTATGGTTTTAGTAGGTAACGGTGCGTGATCATAATCTGCAGGTTTGTCAAATACTTCGTTTGGTAAAATTCTGTAGATCTTATCAAAGTTAGTTGCAGGCAATGTGCTTACAAGCTCAACTGCTTGAGGTGACTCTTGCATTTTGTCTTGTTGTAAGTTGTACTCAACCTGCTGCACATCATCAACTGCGCCATAACGTCCAACTTGAATTGCCCATTCTTCATAAAACTCTAAGTTATCAGCAGTATTGCCAAGTGCATCAAACAATTTAGTAAACACATTCATTGTGCCTTTGTCTGCAATTGCACCTCTGTAGAATTTAAACTGGCTTACATCATCATTAATAATGTTAGAAAGGTACTGACGCTTTTGATAGCCTATCAAGTTTTGTGCAGCACGTTGCTGGTCAATATCAAAGCTGTCTGAATCTAAATCATAGAAATCTGTAAATTGTGTAACTCTATAATCAAAGTTAGTCATTAATTGTGATTCAGGCTTTTCACTAAGTCTATACCACAGATTATTATTAAATGTTTGTGAACCAGATACATTAGAAGTTGCTACATAATAATATTGTTTGTATTTTACAATATCTCCAATAATATAATCTTTCCATTGTGTCCAGTCTGTAAATTTTGCATCGTCATACACAAACCCAGGAATGTTAAGGCCGCCGTTCCAGTTGTCTGATCTATATCCGTTAACACGTATTCTATCTTGTCTATATCCAGTTGCTGGATTATATATTGTATCGTTAAAATCAGTTGTGTTGTCTATTAGTACAACATGCTCTTTTTGTACCAAAGGTAACGATACATGATATAGTCCTTCTTCGGTTCCGACTGTTTCTATTCCAAAACTGTTTTGATCTCGTAGTACACTATTAAATTCTGAATCTAAAAATAATCCATCGGCTTTAAAAATATTATATCCGTAGAAATCATCTTTAATGTTGTCTACAATGTAATAATCTTTGTTAAATTCTATTAAATTTGAAGCAGGACTTAACGAAATAAGAGATTTTTCTGCCCATCCTTGTGTTGTCCAGAATAAAAACTCTTTTGCACTTTGGCTCCAGTTTTCAACTGTATTGGACCCATCAATTACATTTTCAAACCTAAATCCAATTTCTTGTTGTCTTAAACTATAACCTAATAAAAAGTCAACTACTTCTTGGGCTGAATTAAGTTTACTTCCGTATTGCAATCGGTCAAGTTTTGTAGTTTTAAAGTTTTTCTTAAATTCTGCTGTTCTGCCACCTGTTAAAGGAAGTTGTGGCAACTTAATAATATTGTTAGTATCAAATGTGTTGCTGCTAGTAAAAGAGTCAATAACTCGATAATAAGAATTATTATGTAGTATTACTTCTCCACTTATAAAAGAAGTATTAGGATTCCAAGAAACAGTTTTCTCTGATATTCCGCCTACAGTTACAACTGATTTTGACGATCCTTGTTGCGGACTGTAATACTCAAAGTAAGGCTTTTCTAAATTGTAACCTCGTAACACATATCCTATTTCAGCTCTTTCTACAATTACCCCACTATAAATTGCCAACTCAGAAGGGCTGCTGGTATTTAAAAATACTTGATAATTTTCTTGAGGTACAAATATACCGTCTTGTGTAAGATTTTGTGTCGGAGATCTGCTATCTAATATTAAATTAAATTTTTCTTTGCTAGTAAATCCTGCAATTTTAATTCCAATCTGATTGGTTATTGAAGCAAGGTCATCTGCATAATCTTGATACACTGTAAGTATATCACTAGCTACTAAGTTATAGATATAATTTACCAAACCAGAAGTCATAGTTCTAGTTTCTGATTGAATAGTGTTCGGTAGTTTTAAATCTTTAATAACAATCGGCTTGTTTGTTTCAATGTCTGTCCATTGATTTGTTAAATTTTTAGAAATTCTAGAAATATCAAACCCTAAACTCATTGTTTTTGCAGGTTTATTTAATAATAGTGCTGCTAGTACAGAAAACGGATATTCAGCGCTTCGACGCCACGCATTTTCAACAGGTGAATAATCGCCAAATTTAAAGTTATTGGTTGCATTTCTTATGTTAAAGTTTTCAGCAATGCCGATATCTAATGGCGATAATAGTTTACCATTACTATTAACAGGAATAAAACTAGTTAACCCGGGACGAGAATACTTTAGATCAATACGTGTATTTTTAGGGTCTGAAATACGACCTTCTTCTAGATCCTTCCATAAAACTAAATTATCTCCTGTATAAGGAGCAGGCCCGTATACTTCATTCCACCAATCAGGCTTAGATGTTAATCCTAGCATTTCCCAAGGGTGACTGTGAGGCCTATCAGTATCAAATAATCTTACAAAAACGCCCCGCCAAAAACCTGGATTGGCATTGTTGTTGGGTGACGACGTAGATGAATAATTAAAAGTCCAATTATTATTTCTATTATAAAAAGTATTTTCAGTATAAGTTTGATTATTTAGGTTATTTTGTAACCACTTATGAAATTCACTTAATAGTGTGTTATCAATTTCTGTTTTTGTAAATTCATTGGTTCTAAAATCGCCGCCAATAAACTCGTTAATGTCTAATCTATCAGTTGAATATTCTGCTTTAATGTTATTGAATATTCTTTTTTCAAACTCTAATAATAATTCATCTCTAAAGTCTTTATATGCTCTAATATAACTGCCATCGTGACCTCTAATAAATGCAACTCCAATTGGGTACTCGGTAATTTCAATATTATCGTTTCCAGCAATAGTTGCATCTAATGTAGGTATATAAAATAGCTTGTTCATTCCTACAAAGGAATAAGATTTAGACAAGTTAGCCAAACCTGCTGCACTTTTAGTTGTATAAACAGGGTAAAACCACCCTCTTTTTCCAGTTGACTCGTCTTCTCCGTAAATTTTGAAAGGACCAGAAGAAACTGGTTCTTCTGCAAGTACAGTATCGTCAATTGTTAACTCGGGATAATACTTTGGGTATAGACCTAATTTTGTGGGAGTCGGAGGAATAAAACTACCGTCAGAATTTTCATATTCGAATATTTCAATTAAGTCATTTTCAGTTTGGCCTGCATCGATTGAAATATAACCAGGTATATCAAAATTATAATCTTTATTGTAAGTTAGCTGGACATTGTTTAAGTAAACTATTACACTTTTAACACTCAATTTACTTAAATTAAAATTAGTACTTAACGGGTAATCTGTTACTCTAGAATCTAAAACAGTGTATTCAATCTTGTTAGATGATCCAAAAGGAATCATATCAGAAAAGTAAAATGGTTGAGATTTTAGTTTTCCTGCATTAATTTCTTTTAAAATTTTGTCAACGTGCTCTTTAGTAAGACCATCAAATCCTAGTGTTGTTGCAACATCAATAAACGTCTTTTTAAATCTTGAATATTCTTTTTTAGAATACTGCAAAGCTTTAATAATATTATAATTTTTATTAGTTATATGATACAGCGGCAAATTGATCGGACCACTATGTTTGACAAACCTCTTACCGTAACGATCTAAATCTCCTAAATCACGGAGGTTACTAGATCCTAAATATGTGCCTGTATATCCGGGCACATCTTCTAGCATACTATCAACATGATCGATTACTTCGCCTAAAGTAAATTGATTAACGTCATCATTTAATGGATTGCGTTCTAAATTATAAGGAAATTCATAATATCCATTATTATTTTTAATACTGTTTGAAGTTGTTTTAATTTTAATAATATCGTCGGCTATCAAATCTTTTACAAACTTAATAATTGCATTTGAAGAAGATTTATCAATTATATAATCATCATCAAGTAATTGTAACTTATGATTAACGTAAACAACAGTTTTTAAATCACTAATACTGCTTGAATTTTCATAGACGTCGATTTCAAAATCGTTAGTCTGCACAGTAGTAGCAGCATATTCTCTTATAACTTTTTGTTTGCTAATAGTTGGAGTTCGACTAAAGCCATTTTCATAAGTAAAATTAGTAAGAGAAGTATATTTTTTCAAATATCCGCTGTCTATTTTTTGAGTTAATAGTTCAGTATCTGTTTGATATGTAAAAGTATCGTTTAATAAATTAAAATCAAACGTAATATCGCCTGAATTATCAATTGACTTATAACTTAAAGGAAATCCTAATTCAGTATCATCGATGCCATCGCCTTGTGCATATGAAAACAGCTTAGTGCCTTTAAACGTCGACGACCCGTAGTATGTTTCGTCATTGAAACTATTACCATTTACATCACATACATCAAACATAGGCGACTGGTTAGTTTCTGTTTTTTCTTGAGCAGCAAGCCATTGACCTTTATGATAATGATAACTTTTGCCTGCGTTTTTTACACCTTGTGTAACTAATACAGTTTCAAGATCAATTGGCATAGTATCTTCAGTTTCAATTAAACTAATTTGTCTATTATTTCCAATATTAATAAATTTAACTTGATAAATTTTTCCGTTTACTAAAATATCTGTATCTGCTGTAAACAAAATGCGCATATTTTCTGCTAGATTAATGCCATCGATATTATAACCAATTTTTCCTTCGATAGTAGAAAATACATCAGTTGTAAACGTATCAATTAAGTCAATGTCTTTTTTAGCAATTGCACCAAAATTCTCTAGTTTTAATCCTGCTTCAAATTCGATGATAGGACGTTTAGCACGAGCCAATTCGTCAACATTTCTAGGCAAATTATTAAATTCAAAACTTTTTAAAATTACATCTTTATGATGCCATCTATTGTAACGACTCCATGCATTTCTATCAGGCGTTGCACGGTTGATAACAACATAGTCTTTTTCAGTAGCATAAGAGCTAGCATCAGAAAACGGTAATGTATCAAAGTTATCAGAGTCAAACGCTATCTGTTTGTTATCACTGTATGCTGCTGGAATTATTAAATCTAAGTCTCGTATTAACTTAATTTTGTCGCCGACGCCTTCAACATACCAATCACTATTTGCATAAATTTCCGGAGTTACATCGCCTTGAAACTTAATTTTCATACCGTTAGACAGGCTAACATTATTAGAACTTGTATATGTCTTTTTACCTAAAATTTCTTCTTCAACATTTAAGAATGTGTTTTCTTCAACATCGTAAATTCTAATTTGGCCACTAGTATCAACTGCATTTTTACTAATGTAATACAATTTGTCAGGAGCATTGACTGGTATTGTGAATTCTATAGTACCTTTTTCAATATAAGCAATAGCAACTTCTTCGCCTTCTTCACCTAATTTACGTATGCCATCAGGATAAAGTGTAGATACGTTTTCGTCATCTTCAAATGTTACGCTACCTCCACTAGGAAGTATAATAAAATCTCCTTGGTCGTATTCATTACCATATAGTGATGCACCAAATAGACCGTCGCCTCGCAACCCTTCTGTGCCTGCTGTTAATATAGCAGTGCCAGGTGTAAATGTTCTACTAATTGCAATAGCCATTGGATGTCCGGGAGCATCAATTTCAAAACGGTATGTTTGTCCTCGATATAGTTTTAAATTAGGATTTCGTGTTAGTCCATCATTAAACACATAAGAAATATTATCGCCCTGATCTTCAGTAGTAACTGTGTACGTACTTACTATTTCTCTGCTTTGACCTTGTACAGAAATACTAATTGGGCCGTTTGGTAGCCAATAATATTCACGGAAGTTTACAAATTTATCCCAATCAATATTTGGGTTCCATGCATATGTTTCTTGACTGTTTAAACGACTGTGATTTTCTACATTAGCTCCGAATACATTCAGTTGCCCAATATAATCGTTGTAATCTTTATAAAAAGTTACATTGTCATATAAATCTTTAATAACTGTTGCAGGTTCTAATTGATAGTTAGTTCTATTATTGGTGACATCATCAACGTAATTGTCCGCAGCCTTAAATGACTTAGCAGTTTTCCTACCGTAATACCCGTTAATTTTTTCGGCAACGCCTGGTTGTATTAATTGATCTAATGTGCCTTGTAAAAACTTTTTGTTAGCTTGTGTTCTAAAAAACTTAGGTAAAAAATCACTTGCCGTGATTTTATTATTTTGTCCTGGAACTGGAAGTGCGCTTTCGTTTTGATCATTTTTAGCCATTAGTAACTATAGCCTCCGCCTGTTGTATTTGTGTTGGTATTAGTTGCTTTTGACATTTCACTTGTTATTCCTGCTGTTGTACTGGAAGCAACACTATTAATTATTGTGCCACTGGCTTGTAAATTTGTAGCTGTTAATTGGTCTATTGTTTCAATATCCGTTACTTTTGCTGCACTTGCAAACACTTCATCTGGTTCACTTTTTATTTCAAACAAACTACCAAAACTTTGTGTAGTCTGTCTAGGAACTATTAGTATACTTACCAGTTTTGGAGATAGCTCGTTCATAATATAGGCACTAAGTTCTTGAAAGTAAAATGTCTCGCCAAAATCCCAATTTTCAATATCAAAAAACTTATTAATTGACTCAATAATTTCTGATTTAAGTTCATTATCGTTGACAACTAAATTAGGATTTTTAACAATTTTAAATTTAACCTGCAAGTCTGGAGAAGCTTTATCTCCAAATAAAATTTTGTATTTTGCTGGATGATAAATTATTTCATCACTAATTGATTTAATTTTATTAATTTCGCCGCCATAACTTCTAAACAATTCATCATTACTAGGAGGCTTAGGTTTAGAAGTTATTATACCCGAGATATACTGTTTAACTTGTGTATCATAAGTTTTTGAAAGTATGTAAGTATCAATAATATTACTTGCACTTGGATCAATTCTATAACCGCTATCTGCAACATGAATGTAGTGGAATTTTAGACCTGCTCTGCCAAAGTATGCTTTATAATCAGTATTAAGAACTGTATTGTTTAATTCCTTGTTTAGCTTTCTAAATACACCTTCATCAATAAGATAAAAAATTTGTCCTTCTAGTCTGCTACTGTAAGGAGCAATTGCTGATTCGTTTTGCACTACAATAATTTCAGAATTTGCATTTGCAAAATATTTAAAATCTTCTACACCATCAGTAGTTGTATATTTTTTTTGAAATACTATCTTATCTGCTGTAGAAATTTCTGTATTTTCCTCACCTACAATTTGTTCAAAAATATCAGGATCATCAATTACGCCGTCATCATCCAAATCAATAAATTGAACTTGTATCTTACGGCTATCTAAGTATCCTTCGGCATCTCTATATGCATCAGTAATTGTCCAGTTAAAATCTCTGGTAAACGGTGTTATTTCTCCAGGTTTTCTATTAATATTTAAAATATCGATTTTATCTCTTACTATTTGACCTGTGCTAGGATCGTAAATCTTATCAGCTGCGTCAAAGAAGAATCTAATTTCATCAGCACTTTCCATTACGTATCGTAAATTACGATGTGTAATAGTATATTTTTCGCCATCTGTTTTAAAGTACAACATCCAGCTTGCATCGAGGTTTTCGCCAGTAATGTCGCCTGCTTTACCTGTAGCAAATTTACTAAGAGTATTAATATCTTCTGCTAGTACAATCTTCCACTGTCTATCATATTGATCATAACGCAAAGCAAAATCTTTATATTCGAATACTTGATCAATTAATTGTGTTTTGATATCGTTAATTAGTGTTCGAGAAAAATTAGGAATAATTTGTTCCAATAGTGCGCCAGTTGGAATAATATCATTTAATACTATCGGAGCAATGCCATCTTCGTCTAGTTCTGTGCCGTTTCCTGATACAGAAATTACTTTAACCCATTTATAATCAACTTTGCCTAAATGGTCTCCAACTTCGGAATCGTTCATTAATGTGCCATCGGGCATAAAGTGTTTTCCTTCAGGTGCAACAAATTTTAGCATGGCGCCTGATTCCAATAGTCGCAAACTGTTAGCAGTGAAAGACCCCACTGTGTAAGGGTTTTCGTCTATATCACGAAATAATCCATTGGTCTGATTTGTGCTTACACTTGATTGTAACCACGATGCTGTAAGATCACTAACAATAATTTTAGGGTATTTTGCAAGATAAAAATTTTGAGAATTAACATTGCCTAAAATTCCTTCGATTGTGTTATATATAACTCCCTCGATATCTGTTTGTGTTGAAAATGTAAATGACTGTTTTTCTATAAATTCTTCTTTGTAAATTACACCATCATCTGAAAACAAACTTGTATTAGAATATTTGCCGCTGGCATCTTTTAGATCAAAAAATCGACTAATTCCGCTACTGATTCTATTTGAACTTTTGGTTTTAATAATATCTTGGCTGATTGCAAGAGGTCCAATATTATAATCTTCACCTGTAATCAAACGGTTTTGTGTGTAATACGTAGTAGGTGCATTTTGTTTAATTTCTGTATTAGTTTCTGATGCAGTGCCATTATTAATGGTATAATTTAATTTAAGCCCAACAGTAAGAGTATGCAACGAACCGTTTCTTGACTGGTAAGGTATGTCTATTGTTAACGTGTTGATAGCACCCGGGGTTATTACACTTCGTAAGTTATTACTAGTTCTATAATAAGATCTAAAATTACCAGTTGGCAGATTTCCAAAAACGCCGTCACTGAATACTAAATTAATTCTGTCGCCGATGCGAGTGGTTACAGCAAACACATCTCTAGTCTGATTAAACAAACTATTATAGATAACGTTATTGCCTTCAGTTGAGTCAATTTTCGTCCATTGATTGCTTTCTATTCCAGCACTGTTTACTGCAAATAACCAGACGTCCGAATCGTTAATATTTTCTACATCAATTTGTACAGCTTGGTTAGGAGTAGGATTACTTACTGAAAAATTTCCTGTCTCAAGCTTGCCTTGACGGAAATGCATAAAGAACCCTGTATTATTACTTCCTGCTCCTTGGCCGTCATCTCGGAAAAGAAATGCAGGACTATTACCAGGAAGCGGAGCTTCTTCTAAAATAGAATCTTCTGATATGTCAGTACTTACAATTTCAAATCGAGTACTTACACCTTCGATTCGTTTAGTAAACGGGTATATTGCCTGTCCTGTATTTGTAGCGTTGAATCGATATTTTTGTGTCTGAACATCTGCAATTAATGATGTCTTTAAAGGATTGCCAATTGAGTTAGACAGCGGCAATGCTGAATTCATAATTTTGACAAACTGCTCAAAGTAGTTTGAGTTAGTTTGATCATTCCATTTGATCGTAATACCTGATAAGTTTAGACCGTTTGAATCTAAAATATTTTCAGTTGTTTTAATTGTGTCAAATTTTAGTAAACCGTTTGCTGCTTGATTTCTGCGTGGATTGTAGGACAGCATACGTGCAAGACGTAGTACGCTTTCTCTGCGTTCTGCTGTTTCAAGGAAGTTTTCTCTAGCATTCAAGTCAATGCGGAATGATAAGTTTTGCCCAAGGAAAGCAATCATATCAATCAATGCAAGATATTCACTTGACTCAATGTAATCGTTAAAATCTTCTGGGTAGTTTTGACGCAGATAGTTAATCATTGTGCGTCTTAGATTATCAAAATCGTAGCTCTGGAAATCAGCGTTTCTAAAACTTTGGTAAATTCTCTTCCAGTCCTCAGCTACTAATAGCCTTGACTGCCTATCATTTGCAGACATGTACGTTTCCTTGTTTACTGATAATATTTATCTTATAAGAAAAAGTGCGTATTTAATTATTTGTTAAAGCAAACCGTTTTCTTTATCAAATTTAAAACGTAATTGATCTGTTATACCGAACGGTAAGACTGTTATTTTACAGTCAATCTGTATACCTTGTTCATAAGTGTCAATTAAAATGTCTTCTGCTTTTATTCTAGGATCATAGTTTATAATACGAGTAACATCTTCAATGATTGCTTCTTGAACTTCAATTGTAAAAGGTTCGTATAAAATATCCCAAATGATTGTGCCAAATGTAGGATCACTTAGTTTTTCAGTTTGGCGTATGTGAAAGTGATTGATTAGATCTTGTTTAATTAGTTCATAATCATATATACTAAAACTTTTAGCATCTGCAACTGTAGAAAATCCTCTATATTTTCTACCAGTAGACGCTGTTTGTAATGCAGTATTAACAGTTACACGCTTGTATAAGTTTTTTTCTAATTGGCTCATACTATATTTACCCTTTATTATACCCTATTCTGGCGTAGCAGAAGTTCTTACTGTCGACGTAGCAGCACTATTATCTGTCGGTTCAGAAGTTGGTGGATTGGCATTAGCTGCTGCAATTTCTTGTTCTAAACTTTTAAGTGCATCTGCTTCTTCGTTATGGAATCTGTTAACAACAGATTGACGAATTGCAGCAGTACTACTTCGAAAATATTTGCTTCCGTTTTCTGCTCTGCGTTCAGCATATATTGCTCTAAGCAAGGCAGCATCAGTAGGCGTTGTTGCAGTTATTTCATTTGGCGGGTAACCTAAACTTGACAACGCACCACGGAATACATTTCTTGCGCCGCCTGGCCCATGTTGTATCGATGTTGAAAATACTGCTTGCTGTACTGTTCTAGCTCTTGTTGTAGAATCAAGTCCAGTTGCTTTATTAATTAATCTATTTGCAGGAGTAAAATATTGAATTGCAGTATATTCACTCTGTGCATTGCCGCCTTCTGCGGTTCCCATTGCCTGTGCCCATGCTGCTTTATATGCATCTGTTCCGGCTCTTCCTGCTGCTGCTCCGCCTGCTGCTGCTAACTGCGATTCTAAATCAGGATGTGCTGTTGCAAGCCAAGAATGGAATTCATTTAATGCACCTGTATTTGCTGCAAGTTGATATTTTCCGTAGCTCCAGCCGCCTGTGCTATCCCAGCCGATAATTCCCGGATCGCCTTTAGATTCGTATTTTTCACTTAGTGCGCCAATATTAAAATCAAATGTATGAGTACTATTATAATTTCCTGGAGGGACAGATGCTTGCCCATTGCCACTTACTCTACTTTGTACTCCAGTACTAACATTGCCTCCACTGTTCGTTACATACGCACTGCTTGTGCGTCCTTGTAAGTTTTTATCAAACGTATCTGGTGTAACTATACGATCAGCTGATGGCAATCCACCAGGCTGTTCTCTATCTGTTTGTATTTTCTTAAATGACATCGGATCCATGTTTTCATGGTGAGGCCAAGGCTCGTGTTGAGGAGATCTTGTAAGTATAGTTTCGTATGGGCTAATAACTCCGCCTGGTCGCACACGTGGCAATGTGTGTGTACTCAGCGGTTGTACTGCTTTTGCCGGATTTGCTGTAGGTGCGTTAGGGCCATTCATATGAACATAAGTTGCTGTTTCTCTATGTTCTTTTGCACTGTTAATAAACGTGTTTGCGCCAGCAGTAAGTCTATTATCTTGTCCTGTTTTAAGATGTAACGTTTTTCCAGTTTCGATATGTTGCGTATCTTTTACTTTTATATGCTGACTTTGTCCTACAGTAATTTTACTGTCTTTGCCAACATGTAAATTAAAATTGTTTTTAGATTCAATTTGAACTCTGCCAGTTTCTCCACCTTTGGTGTTGCGTCCTGACGCTTTAATATTAACATTTCTGCCTGCTTCCATATTAATATCGCGTTCAGCAGTAATGTTAAGATCATTTTCCGTCATGATACTAACACTGTCTTGTGCATGAATATCAATTTTGCCATCACTGGTCATTTCGATCCATGTAGATCCACGAGCATTTCCAATGTAAATTAAATCTTCTGAATTATGCATTAGTATTTGATGACCAGTTCTAGTTCTAAAACGCATTAATTCATTTTGTGGTATAGTTCTATCGCCGCCGGATTCGTTATTGCCTTTGTTTTTATAAACAGGCGGGCCATCTTCTGCATGGGTTGTACGAACAAATCTTTCGTCGCCGTCATCCATAACAAATGCACTGCCGCCTAATCTATTGGACGGGACAACAACCTTATTTCCTACTGTTCCAATTTCAACTGTTGGATGTCCGTCTCTTCGATCTTTAGGTCCGGGTGTGCTAATGCCAAATACTGCACTTGGCATTTCACGACGAGAGCTACTTGTAGTTGTTCCACGTACTTCATCATTAAGCAGACCTTGTATTTCTAAAGATTCTGCAAAGTCTTTGTTGTATGGTTTTGCAAACAAAGTAGGGTCTACTCTTGATCCTGTTTCGATCGATTTGTTGTATTCGCCTACTGGGAGTTTTCTGCCTTTTAAGGGAGGAGGAGTTATTCCTGTAGTATTCTCAGTCGATGCTTTGCCGTCGGGAACCATAAAGTTCATGTAATCTGCAGGAATGCATCCGATCCAGTAACCAAAGTTTGCATTACCTTCTGCAAACATTACTAGAACTTTTGTGCCTACGTCCGGCGGCACCATCCACATGCCGTATGATTTTTGTGTGTGTTCGTATCCATCATTGGCAGTAAGTGCAGCATTTGGCGTAACACCATAAAACGGACTTAAATACCTTACGTTTAATAACTGTCCTGTACGTTCCGGTGACCCGCCTGCACTTGTATATTTTAGTAATTCAACAACTAAGCCGCCCATGTACCTAGTATCAAAATTATTAACAACTATAGCTTCATACGGGCCGCTGTCTTTAAATCCTGTTCTTAGTGTACTTGCTGTTCTTGTGTAATTTCCGTTTGCCATTTATTAGCCTGCGCCTCCGCTTAATGCTGCCTGTCGTTGCTTTAATAAACTTCCTGTTGCAGCAGTAGTTGTGCCAACAGGAATGCCACCATCAACAGGAGTTACTGGAGTGGAATCAGGAGCAACTGACGTTCCTGATACATTCATACTAGGGCCGCCTGAATTAGGTGTAAAAACTTTTTTACCACTATTAAAATCGTATCTGTCAAATCCTCCTTCTAGTGGCTCGTATATATATACGTTTGGCCTACTGTTAGTCGGTGTTGTTGACTGCCCTGCTGTAGGCGTAGACGGTTCTTGAGTTACTGTAGTAGGTGCTGTGGAAGTAGCATCGGCTTGTCGTCTTGCTACTTCTGCTGCGCCGTTACCTCTACCGCCTCCAATGCCAGGAATTACTGACGCTGGTGATGCGGCTGCTGCTCTTGCTTGTCTTATAATTGCATCATCATAAGGCATATTTGATGGCGGTGTTGCACCACTTCCATCTGCATTAGTAACTGGAGGATTGTTAGGCAGGCATGGATCAACTCCTGTACTTACGTTAGGAGAAAGACGAGTTGCTGTTGCACCGGCAGATGAACTTGCTGAAGACGAAGTAGTTGACGATGGCGTTGTTGGTCCAGGAGTTACAGACGCAGAAGCAGACGATGTTAGTGGTATAGGAGTATCACCTTTAGAATCAAACCTACTAGTAACTTCGCCTGTAGGAGATGCAGGTTGTGTAATCGGAGCGGCACCTTTAGAATCAAATCTACTACTAAGTTCTCCGGGTATAGTCTCACTTTCTGTAACTACACCCGCAGCACCTGGTTTAGCAGTTGTAGTAGTTACAGTAGTATTTCCTGTTGTTGCACTAGTCGTAGCTTCTGATTGTGTTTCTGGCCTACTGTCATCTCGTGCGGGGTCAGGAACATATACAGGAAGACCTTCAAATCTGTCTACTCTTATTCCGCCTTCAGGCATTCGTGTAAATTGGTCGTACTCTTTGCCCCAACGACTGCCAAAATCGTGGCGTAATGCAGAGTAATGGTCAATTAGTGGCATTATATCTGTTGTATTATTGCGAGTATCCCACTCGCCCATGTCTACATATCGTATTACCCAGTAATTTTTGTTAGCAGGATAGGGTATATCTTCGCCTTCATTATCGATTACTATAACTAATCCAGACTCTCCTTTTCTTAAAAATATTTGGCCGGCATGTTCATACAAATCGTCAACATTTTGAAAACAAAGTTGTCCGAGGCTATTTCTCCAAGGCGTTGTTGGACTAACTTCAACCGAACTTTCTTGATCTAAAATATTTCTTGCTTCTTCTGGTAAACCGCCGTCGTCTTCATCTGCCATTATTTTATCCTAATAAACTTTTAATTTTAGATTTTGCTGCACCAGTAGCTGCTGCAATTCCTTGATTTGCAGCATTATTTACTGCTGATTGTGCTTGATTTGCTGCGGCTCTGGCTTGACTTTCAAGACTGCCTAGAGCAGATTGTGCATCACCTAAAGCTCCTTTTAGATCTGCGCCTGCACCTCCAAATGCATCAAGTCCTGGTATAACTTTTGTTAAATCCGTTAATTTAGCAACACCAACATCTGCACCTTCTATCGCTTGTGTAAATTGACTTCCTACTCCAGCAACTTGTTCTTCAAGATTAGCAAGCGGAGCTGTTAACTTTGCTGCTACATCTTGTGGAACTGCCGGCATTAAATTTCTAATATCGTCTTTGGACGGAGTAGGCATACAATCTGTACTAGGTTGTCCGCTTTGTCCTACTGTGCCATCTGATTTTGTAGTTTGGTTAGCAAGGGCTGCGGCATTATCAACTTGTATTAGATTATTGTTCCCTGTAGATGCCTCGTCATCTTGACCTCGACGTCTGATCATTTTAAGAGTTTGAGTAAATTTGCCGCCACTAAAATTATTAGTCACTGCCCATATTTGAAATAACCCACTGAATCCTGGAACAGCCTGCGGCATTTCCATAGTTGCACCTGTAACTTGATAGTCGAAAGGAGTTTTAAAATTAACCACACAAATTACAGGACCTTGAGTATACTCCATAGTTCCATCTTGTGACAGTCCTGGACGTCCACTATTTGGTGCGGTATAATTACCAGTTTGTTGTGGAAGAAAGAATGGATCTCCCATAATTTCCATTTCAGCAGTTACCATATCAACATTCATATTTGTAATTCTGTCGTGAAAGTGTTCAGCAATCTGACGACGTACATCATTACTAAGAGTGCCTACTGGATCTGCTAGTCTATTTTTTAACGCTACTGCCGGCTGTGCTTCGTCATTGGTTTTTCTATCACTATCTTTTTTTGCAGAGGCGCCGCTTGGAGTATTATCTTGAGTAGATGCTGTTTTGCCGGCATCTACATCCATAATAGACCCTGCGCCCATACCAAAGTCTGAAGTTGCTGTCATTAAAAATGCATTATTAAAGTTAATATCAAAATTTAACACATCTTCATTTTTTCCAGTATAGATATAGTTGTATTCTTTTATAGCAGATTCTCTTAGTCCTTTGGTGTTTGCAGGAGCAGAATTTGGAGACATTGTAACTGCTTCATCAACTTCATAAGGAACAATACTATACACATAAACCTTTGGCTTGCGGCCGACCTGTTTTTCTGTACTATCACTGTCATCAATAAACACCTGTGTATCAATTCTAAACCATTTGTTTAAACCATTAGTTGCACCTTCAGTGGAACGTTCGGCTGCATATTTAGATTGCAGTACCATTCGTTCAATAATACTAGTAATTTGTTCGCCTTGACTAAACTGAAAGTCTCTCGACACTGTTGCAGGCTGTGCAGCAACAGAAGTAGTGTCAACTAAATTAGTATCAGGATTAACTACCGCTCCTGCTTCTGCTTCGCTCGTGTTGCCAGGAGCATTAGTGTCTTCGTTGAGAGGACTTAAACCAATTTCATTCATTAAATCAGTGTTTTCAGCAAACGATTTTAATACAGCATATGTGTCTGTAGATTGTTGTATAGTTACAATTTTAGGATTAAACGAAGATCGAAGTCTTGGGTTATTTGCTCCTGCACCTGTACGCTGTGCTTCTTGTTCTTCTGGCGAAGTAGTAAATGCACTTTCGTCTATTCTTCCTGTTTTGAGTGCATCAACTAAAGAAGTTGGGTTTTTTGGGAAACATATTACATACCTGTCAAATTTTGAAAGAGCACTAGATTGTTCTAAACTTTCTATCTGGCCGTTGATTGCATTTGTTAATGAATTATCGTTAGTTTCAAGCACTTGATGCAGAAGTGTTCCGTTAGATCTTATTTGTGTGTTAATTGTATTGACATCGTCTGCAAGTCCTGATTCACTCATGGGAATTGCTTTAACTTCATACTTACTTCCTTGCCCGCTTACATTAAAATCCATATTAACAAATTTTATAGGTATAAAAATAGGACGTTGAAGGTTATTAGAATCAGTTGTGCCATCTAAATTCCAACCGTTAAAATCAATTCTTATGCAAAAAGGAGCGTTAGTATAACTACTGTATCCAGCAGCAGCCGCTGCTGTGATTATAGCTTGTATAAAATTGCCCATACTATATGGCTCAGTTACTGTGAATCTTAATGAAGTTCCAAGAGAAACCCGTGTATTAGGATTAGGAGCAACAACTGCATCCATCTCAAAATCGTCTATATAGTATTCTGCATGATCACTGTTTCCGGCACCAGTTTCATCAAATACCTGAACACGTTTATCTAAGTTTCCGCCAGACGATTGTATAATATAATTGGTAAATCCTCCAGAACTTCTATAACTTTCTGGATTGTTATATTCAGATGCACTGAGTACACCTAGTGTAATTGAATAATTAAATCCGTTGTGATTTCTTAACGGATTAGGTATTCTACTAGCAGAAGTGTCGTCTCCTGCATATGGAGCTCTGTTTCCCCTGTCTGCAAACTCAGTATATGCACTGCGTTCGGATAGTTCTCTATATTGTGATAGTGTTAATGCATATTCTTCGCCTGTAAGTCCAGCTAAATCTGCTATACCTCTTTCTACAATTTTTAAAGGATTGTTTGCTAATCCTGTTAGTTCTTCTGCATTAGCAATCAGGCCACCTAGTTTGTTTTGAATTCCTCCGAAAAGATCTCCGCCAAATGCTCCGCCGAGTTTGCTAGTTGCTGCACCTAATAAAGCACCTTTTACATCGCCACCACTTAATGCTGTATTAATTAACTGACCGCCTACTCCAGGAACAGCAGATCCAATACGCTGACTAACACTGCTTACCACAGAAGATTTTAAACTACTTTTTAAAGATGCACCTAGGTTAATTGCCATTTTAGAATCCTAAAGTATTGCGCAGTGCTGTTGGATCGGGTAGATAAATTTTTGTTCCTGCTACAAAATCAAATACAGGATCCTTTAGAACGTCCAAGTTTCTCTGTGCAAATACCCACCACAATTCTTTTTTACCGTAAGTAATGTGTGCTAATAAATCTGGGCGATATGTATATTCTGATGTTATTTCAAAAAGAATATCTTCTCTATTAATAGGAACAGGACGCGGCGATAAAACATCTAAGTATCCGTTTTCATTAATAGGCGTTCTTGCGTACTGACTTAAACTGGTGTTTTTCATTATACAAATCCTTCCGGACCGTTAACATGGCCGCCGCCTGCGAATTCATTTAAATTAAATCCTGCTTGCGAACGTCTTGCGTACTGAGGTTGTAGTGTGACTGTTATCGCACTCTGTGTTGGTACATAGTTTACCATTCCATTTACAGTACATTGTATATAATCTACATCTACTGGCAAGTCTGTTGTAAAGTTTGTAATTACAACAGGAATATCATTCAATACATGTTTACCGTAACCGTTTAGTCTACAAACCACTGGTGGATTACCTAGCGGAGTACTATTACCGTAAAACATTTTGGTTGCTGTTCTTAAAAAGTGCAAACAAGCAATCCAATATTTTGCATCGTTTTCATTTTCTTGATAAAATTCACCTGTAATAGTAATTGCATCAACTTGACTATTTTCATATGCATTATAGGGATAGTTAGTATGTGTAGGTTGTATTTGGCTATAATTTGCACTGTGACTTAATAGTACTGTAGGATTGAATGGAAATATCATTCTGTTTCCTGTGTTAAACGCACTCGATCCACTTGATTCTCTTAGAGGTGCTAGTATATCACCTTCATCTAATATCACAGAAGGAACTTCTATACTTACTCTCCAGTCGCTTGGATCGGAAACACTATTATTAGGCGAAATAACTGCTCTAGAAATAGTTCTATTATTAATAGATGATCCGAATCCGCCAGTTTCATTAATGAAATTTGCAGCAAGTTTACCAAGAGGTCCTAAACTACCTAACTTATTGTTGATAGTTTCGCCGATGGCGCCTTTGACAGCACCTTTTGCATCATTTACAATACTGCTGACAAAATTGCTCGAATCGAAATTAATTTTAAATGGCATATTTAATTTATCTCCTACAATACTATTTAGTTGACAAAATTAAGTATGTATATTATAATAAGTATAACATAACCGGAGATGTCAATGAGACCTAAAAATTATCTAAACAATAAAGATATATTAAAAGAAATACACAAATCAAAAAATAAGTTCAACAGTTATCTTGCACCTGAATATGCAGATTACGACATTATTCTGCCAAGTGTAGATAAAATTAATCGATTAACTGTTGCAGAGGCGAAGCGTAACAAAGCAAAAAAGCTATCATCTGCTGAATACGAGCGCAGAAAAGGGTTAGGACACAAAGTTAAACAAGCAGAATGCGAAACAAAACCTACAGAAATTACTAAAGAAGAATTAATCTTCCGTGTAATGACGTTTGATCATATTCCTGAAGAGCCGGGACGTAAAAAGAACCCAAAGACAGTAGCAGACACTCGAGTTAAACTTCCGTTTCCTCCGTTTCATCATTACAAGTATAACGAAGACGGTGAAATTGTTCTTGTTGGAAAAAGCCACTGGGTAGGCGGTATGGACAACGGACATTTTAGTCATCAACACGGTAAAGCAACTGACAAACTTGCTATGATGTGGTTAAAACTCGTAGATAGATATGCAACTCGTGGCAATGTTCGCGGATATACTTACAATGACGAGATGAAAGGACAAGCAATACTGCAATTGGCGCAGATTGGGTTGCAGTTTGACGAATCTAAGTCAGATAATCCATTTGCATACTATACAGCCGCCGTTACTAACAGTTTTGTGCGTGTTATCAACATAGAAAAGCGCAATCAAAACATTAGAGACGATATTCTAGAAATGAATGATCTATCGCCGAGCTACACAAGACAAAATCAAGGCGAATGGGAAGCAAGTGTTAAGCGGAATGAAGATGCTTCACCAACTGCGTATACAAATTCCAAAAAATAGGTTGACTACTGTTAATTTTTGTTATATACTTTAACAAGTATATATGGAGGATACTCTTTGTTTAAAAAAGCTGCGGTGTTTACGGACATCCATTTTGGTCTAAAGGGCAATAGTCGTGTTCACAACGAAGATTGCGAAGAATTTATCGATTGGTACATAGAACAAGCACAAGCTGCTGGTTGCGAGACCGGCATTTTCTGCGGAGACTGGCATCACAATCGTAATTCACTAAACTTAACTACTATGGATGCAACAATTCGTAGTATGGAAAAGCTAGGCAAAGCATTTGAGAAGTTTTACTTCTTTGATGGCAACCACGATTTGTATTACAAAGACAAACGTGACGTCAACTCAACTGCATTTGCTAAACACATTCCGGGTATTACGTTTGTAGACGAGATTCTTATTGAAGATGACGTTGCACTAGTACCTTGGCTAGTAGGCGACGAGTGGAAGAAGATGAGTGACATCAAAACAAAGTATTTGTTTGGTCACTTTGAACTTCCTAGCTTTTATATGAATGCCCTAGTGCGTATGCCTGATCACGGTGACTTAAAACCTGAACATTTTAAGCATCAAGACTATGTATTCAGTGGACACTTTCACAAACGTCAGAAGCAAGGTGCTATTCACTACATTGGCAATGCGTTTCCGCACAATTATGCTGATGTAGGCGATGATGATCGCGGTATGATGATACTTGACAAGGAAAATAACCTAGAACCCGAGTACATCAATTGGCCCAATTGTCCTAAGTACCGCACAGTTAAGCTAAGTGAACTGATTGACAATGCAGATACTATTATAAAGAGTAAAATGTACTTGCGTGTGACACTTGACTTGCCTATCAGCTATGAAGAAGCTAGTTTTATTAAAGAAACGTTTATTAATCAATACGGTTGTCGTGAAATTACACTCATTCCGCAAAAACAACTGGAAGAAATTAGTACAGAGCTTGATATTGCACAATTTGAAAGTGTAGATCAAATTGTGAGTAACGAAATTGCAGAACTAGACACCAACAACTATGATAAAAGTATGTTGTTGCAAATTTATAATGGATTAGAATCGTAATATGATTAAGATCAAAGATTTAACAGTCAAAAACTTTATGAGTGTGGGCAATCAGACTCAAGCAGTAGACTTTGACCACGAACAGCTAACACTTGTACTAGGTGAGAACCTAGATCAAGGCGGAGACGACAGTGGTTCACGTAACGGTACTGGTAAGACTACTATTATCAACGCACTAAGCTATGCTTTGTATGGCAATGCACTTACAAACATTAAAAAGAACAACTTGATTAACAAAACTAATTCAAAAGGAATGTTGGTGACGCTTACTTTTGAAAAAGATAATAACGAATACCGTATTGAAAGAGGTCGTTCGCCTAATATCTTTAAATTCTACATGAATGATCAAGAAAAACTAGTAGACGAGTCACAAGGCGACAGTAGACAGACGCAGGACGATGTAAACACACTATTAGGTATGAGTCACGACATGTTTAAACACGTTGTTGCTCTGAATACCTACACAGAACCGTTCTTGAGCATGCGTGTTAATGATCAAAGACAGATTATTGAACAGTTGTTGGGTATTACTATCCTTTCTGAGAAGGCTGATGCACTTAAAGAACAAGTTCGTCAAACAAAAGATGCTATTACAGAAGAAACACTAAAGATTAATGCTATTCAAACTGCTAATGAGAAGATTGAAGGCAGTATTGAAGGATTAAAGCGCACTCAACGTGCTTGGATTGCTAAGAACAAACAAGACCAAGACAGTTTAGCAAGTGCTATTGAAGAATTAGAGAAGCTGGACATTGAAGCTGAACTAGAGTCGCATGAAAAATTAGCAAACTGGACTGAACACAACAATGCTATCCTTGCTCTTAAGAAAGAACTAAGCACACTTGAGCCTGCACTACAACGTGCCGACAAAAGTGTAACCAAAGCAGAGAAAGACATTGCAGATCTTGAAGATGCAACCTGTTACACATGTGGTCAAGAACTGCATGCAGACAAGAAAGCAGAGATTGCAGAACGCAAAGGCAAAGAACTTGCTGATGCACTAGTATATCAAACAGAAGTTGCAGGCAAACTTACTGATGTAATGAAAGCACTTGAAGAAATTGGTGACATCAATGGTAAGCCTACAACATTTTATGACAGTGCTAAAGAAGCATACGAGCATAGAAGCAATGTAGACAATCTAAAGAAAGCACTTGAAGACAAAAAAGTTGAAACTGATCCTTATGCTGCACAGATTACAGAATTAAACGAATCTGCTATTCAGCAAATCGACTGGAACAGTGTTAACGAACTTACAAGTTACAAAGAACATCAAGAGTTCTTGCTAAAGCTGCTTACGAACAAAGACAGTTTCATTCGCAAGAAGATTATTGACCAGAACCTAGCATATCTAAACAACAGACTTACATATTATCTCGACAAACTAGGATTACCGCATCAAGTATTGTTCCAAAACGATTTAAATGTTGAAATTACACAACTAGGTCAGGATCTAGACTTCGATAACTTGAGTCGAGGAGAGCGCAACAGACTTATCTTAGGATTAAGCTTTGCATTCCGTGATGTTTGGGAAAGCTTGTATCAAAATATCAACTTGTTGTTTATCGATGAGCTTATTGATAGCGGCATGGACACTGCTGGTGTAGAAAATAGTTTGAGTGTCCTCAAGAAGATGGCTAGAGAGCGTAGCAAGAACATTTATCTTATCTCACACAAAGACGAACTGATTGGTCGTGTTAATCATGTGTTGCGAGTTGTAAAGGAAAATGGATTTACAAGCTATGCAAACGATTTAGAGGTTGTAGAATGATAGAAGATGACGCACATGATTTGCTAGTAAAAGCATATCTTGCATATTTCGAAGCAAACGAAAAGTTTATAAAAAGAAATAGTGTAAGAACACATCGCGCAGTACGAAAGTGCTTGCGCGATATTCGTGCATTAGCAAAAGAACGTGCAGATGAAATACACGTTCATCATAACACAACAAGGCAAACCAGAAAAGACAAATAACAACTTAGGCACTGGTAAGTAACTGATGCAGTGGACTTACCGAGGTGAAACAATTGACACAATACCAGATGAGTATGAAGGATTTGTTTACCTTATCACTAACAAGACCACAGGCCAAAAATACGTAGGCAAGAAACTAGCAAAATTTAAAACCACTAAGCCACCTCTAAAAGGCAAAAAAAATAAAAGACGCGGCTACAAAGAAAGCGACTGGAGAACATACTATGGTAGTTCAGACAGACTAAACGCAGATGTAGCAGCACTAGGCGAAGAACACTTTACAAGAGAAATATTATATCTTTGTAAAGGCAGAGGCGAAATGTCATATATAGAGGCAAGAGAACAATTTGATCGGCGGGTACTTGAAACAGATGAATACTACAACGGTATCATTAATGTTAGAGTAGGCGGATCAGACAAACTCAAACAGGCATTGCTAGAACATCACATCCAGGCAAAACAATCCAACACATAAGGTTAGCGGGCCAGATCGAAAATACCGCTGTGGAAAAGGCTAGGGTGATACCTGCACACGTAACATACTGATTGACTACCCAGAGGTAGGAAGCCATCAAACAAATTGGGCTCACTGGTTGGTATAGATTGATTGTTGGCAGTCGAAAAACACAAACACAGTACATAAAAACTCTTTAGCAATAGGAACGAAGCGAGAGGTAGCTGGAAACAGCGATGTCGACGTAGGTTGGGAAAGGTCAGAGCCCATTGTACTTTGTGTATAAACAATTACCTACTTCCAATGTCTCGGCTGGTGCAGACTCACATGAAGCGCATTTTGAGATTAGATGGGACCGTAACTGGTTCCGTCTGACTGAAACAATCTACATGAAACTTATACATTATCACTTTGTGATAATGATTATTCATATATAAATCATTTAATCAAAACGAAGTGTAAGTAGTTTGAGCGTTAGCGAAAACTTGTATTAACGAAGTTAATACACTAAGCACTAAAGAATAATAAATACATTATATTGATACTAAGGAATACTCGAAATGAAGATCTCTGAATTTGCTGTTGACAAACAGGTAGATGAATTAACTGCTGGTGAAGTAGGAACTGCTGCTGGTAAAGCAACTAGAGCTGTTGGTTCTGGAATAAAAAACTTTGCTAAGGGTTTTGCAAGTGGTGTTACTGGTAAAGCTGCATCTAGTGATAAAGCTGCACCAGCAAGTCCTCAACTCAAATCTATCAAGTCGAGTATTGCAGCACTTAATCCTAAACAACAGGCAGCACTAAGAAAACAACTTGCTAAGAAAGCAGGAGTAGCATAATGAAACGCACACTAATTACTGAATCGTGGAATGATCCTCGTCTTACACTTCTCGAGACAACAACTATTATCCCGTTTGTATCTAGTATTGAAAAATATATTACTGAAGCACAACTTACACCAGATCAAATCAGTCAACTATTTACTGATGTAGAAAAGGGTGCTACTGCTGCCGGCGGCAATAGAACTATGATCGGCAAAGGCACAGACGCTGCTAAGTTTATCAATACAAAAATGAAAGAGCTTGGTCAAGCTGTTAAAAAGTCTGGACCTGTTCAAAACGCAGATGCTAAATTTGCAGAACTAAAAACTAAAATAGGTTCTAAAGATTCTAAAGTTGTTAGTGCAATACAAGGTGTTAGTGATTGGGCAAAAGAAAATCCTGGCAAAGCAAGTATTGCTGTTGCCGTACTAACTGTTGCTGCGTCGATGGCTGCCGGACCAATGGCAGGCGCTATTGCAGGTTTTATATCTCGAGCAAGTAAAGATTTACTACAAGGCAAAGACCTTTCTAGTGCAGTTGGTAATTCACTTAAAACAGCAGCAGTCGGTGCTATTGTCGGTGCAATTGCAGATGGTATTGACTTTGGTACTCCGGATGTTGAAGGTGGTGTTAACACAGTATCAGGAGATGTGGATACTAGTCAACTACAAGATAAACTTGCAAAAGAGCTAGGCGACAATGCTAGCGATGCAAATCAATCTGTTGCAAGTGCATTTGCAGATATGGATGTATCACAATTTAAGATGAAGTATGCTGAAGAAATGTATTTGGCTCAACTTGAAAAGTTTGGCGGTGAAGCAAGTCGTAGCATGATGATGAAGATGGCCGAAAACATTGACATTCAAGGTACATATCCAGATGATTTTACTGCTAGTTTTGAAGGAAGTTTTGTTAGAGGGAATATTTTCTTAACGCCAGATGAAGCTAGAGAACTTAGTGCTGCTGGATTTGAAGGCATGGACATAATGGGCAGTGAAGCAACAGAATGGATTAAAGCAAATGTTGAAGGCGCAGACGAACAAATTCAAGCAGGAATTGATGCAAGTGCGCGAGCAGACGCAGAACTAAAAGCAAAATACGATGCAATGAGTGCCGAAGAGCAACGTGCATTTGACCAAGAGAGAGCTGCAAAATATGGCGACTTTATGGATGTCGAACCTCCGGGAACTCCTAAGTACAAAGAAAGTATCGATTTTAAAAATATTCAAATTGAAACTATTATTGAATGGTGTGACCAATCTCCTGCTGTTATACTAACAGAAGGCCCGATGGATGCAATTAAAAAAGGTGCAAGTGCTGTAGGCGGAGCAGTTAAGAAAGGTGCAGCAGCCGTAGGCGCTAAAGCAGCAAAGGTTGGCAAGAATATGACAACTAAAGTTACTGCTGACAAATTAAATAAAGCCTGGGTCAAAGCTGGAAAGCCTACTGACAGTGATAAAATTGCAAACATTCTTAGACAGCAAGGTGTAAGTGATCAAGTACTAGCACCTGTATACAAACAAATGGGTGCAAAGCTTCCTGCTGCTCCTGCAAAAGATACACAAGCAAGTAAGCCAGGATCAACAGATAAACCACAAGCAGGTAAGCCAGGTGCAACAGGCGGACAGGCAGCTGGCGCAGCAGCGCCGATGGACTTTAAAGCTATTCAACAAGCTGTAGCTAAAATGAGTTCACAGGATGCAAAAGAATTAGTTACGCATATTGACTCGCTCAGCGGCAAAAAAGCAGCAGCACAGCCTCAAACAGCCCCTGCACAAGGTGCAACTACACAACAGCAACCTGCACAAGGACAACAGCCTGCACAAGGACAACAGCCTGCACAAGGACAACAGCCTGCACAAGGACAACAGCCTGCACAAGGTGCAGCGCCTGGTAAACAGCAACCTGCTGCACAGAATCCTAAAAATGCCGCAGCTGGTGATACTTATGAAAAAGCAAAAGGTGATATTCGTAAAGTACAAAGTGGACAAAAGCCTATTCCACCTAAAGCCGCAGCAGACATTCAGGGTGCAATTGCTAAACTAGCTAAGGGTGATAAAGAAAGTGGAGTATTTGCTGCACAGAAAATTATGAATCTTGCTAAAGCAGGAGTTGATGTCAGCAAACAACAGCAAGCATGGGTTGCTAATTCTAAAGCAGCTGAACGGTTCTTAACACAGAGTGTTTACTTTGCAATTACTAAAATGTTGCGTGAGCATAATTTGTCTTGGAGTAATTTAGGTATAAGAGTGCATTTGTTAGAAGGTACTAACAAAATGTTTGGAATAAGTTACATTTAAAAGAATGGAAGACCACTTTTCTTAGTGGTCTCTAAGTTTTCTTTTACTATATCACCGATAAGCATTCTATCTTCGTGAGATAGGTTATAACCTTCGTCTATAGTAACACCGCCACGCATATACCAACAAAGTTTTAAGATTTCACTCTTAATTTCCTTTTGTTCGTTTTCCATATGCTTAACTTCTTCTAGGATCTCAGCCACGCTCCAAGCTAAGATCCTTATCCGAAAAAATTTGACTGATCAAATGTAATTGCAACTTCGTAACTTTCAGGTGCTCCGGCTGCAATATCTTCTTCAGATGAAGTAACTTTTAGAGGTTCTAGTGCAAATAAATCTTTTTGTGATTCGATATGTTTTAGTACTTCGTTATAAAATTCTTTATCTGCGTTTTCAATAAATTCTTTTATATGTAGTGGATTTTCAACTACAGTATCACCGATAGAAATACTAACAACACTAGCTGATAAAGAACTTATAGTTAAGTTTGTAAGTGTTTGAAAGCTTTCATTAAACTTTGCTAATTTTTCTTGATCTGGAATTTTTTCATCGTTAACAAGTGCAAATATACGTTGTTCTTCAAAAGTTTTTAAGCTTGCATCAGTAAATTCTTTGTATGTCATTGGTCTAGTAACTATAGACATATCGTTGATTACAAATTTATCATTATAGTCTTTTGTTACTAGTTTATTCAATAACTGTCGAAGATCGACAGCAAAAGATCTATCTTCTCCAGTATTTGGAACTTTTGTAGTAACATCCATTGTGTCACCATATGTTGCAACACGAATTGCAATTAATATCGCATCTAAATCAATGCTTGGCATGTGCCACGGATTTTTAATATTTGGAACACAACTTTTAATAATTTCAACTGTGGCTGCACCGTTTAAAAGCGCATCAGGAGTTTTCATTGTTAGCTCGTCTTTAGCTGTCATTGCAAATACTGGAAATTCTTTATTTTCAGGAATATCAATAGATCCCTCTGGATAAAATTTTCCCTTGCTAGGAAGAGTAATATAGACTTTAGGTTGTCTAAAATACTTTTTCAAAGGGTTTTGTTCAATATTACTATTAAACTTTGTTGGATCAAATTCTGGCATGTCATTCTCCGTATAAATACAATGTATAAGTATGTATCTCTATTATTTATATGCGCATATAACTTAGGATTCGAATAGTGGCTGAAGAAGTACAAATTAGTAATGTTGGTGGCGATGGAGTAGCTAGTGAAGTTACTCTACAACGTCTCGTAACTAGTATTGAAGCAATGGCTAAAAAGTCAGGCATTGACTCAAAAAGCCAAGCTGCAAAATTACAAAAGTTATACAACCAAGAAGTTGATAAATCTAGCAAAGCTACAAAAGATCAAACAGCAGAAACACAAAAACAGACTACTGCAACCAAAGATGCAACTCAAGAAACAAATAAGCTTGCCCGCAGTCTTGGAGCAGCAGCAGGCAAAGGTCTAGGTGCGCTATTCCAGTCTACTGTTGGGTTAACTAAAGCATTTTACAATAATAATACAAGTGTTGAAGCGTTTGCTTCACAATTGCCAGTATTTGGCAAAACTTTAGGATTCTTAGGCGGTATAGCCGATGAGTCGATTGATGCATTTAGAGGTCTGTCAGCAAGCGGTGCATCGTTTGGTGGCTCGATAACTAATATGCGAAATGCAGCAGCAGGAATGCAAATTAGTTTAAGTGAAATGACACAGTTGTTTGCTAGCCAAGCACCTGCACTAGCAGCATTAGGCGGAACAGTTGAGCAAGGCGCACAACGCTTTGCCAAAATGAACAAAAACATTAAAGCTACAGGCGACTTTGACAGTCTTATGCGTATGGGCTTTGCTGTTGAAGATATTAACGAAGGCATGGGAGATTACATTGCACTTCAGGCAAGAATGGGCACACTGCAAGGCAGAAGTACAGCAGAATTAGCAGCTGGCAGTGCAAACTATCTAAAACAAATTGACTTACTTGCAAAAGTTACTGGCAAGACAAGAGAAGAAGCTAAGGCTGCACTAGATGCACAAGCTGCTGACTCGGTGGCACGTACATTATTAAATCAATTTGATCGAAATACAGAAGAAGGGCAGAAAAAGTTTGATAATCTAACCACCAGTTTAGCATTACTAGATGAAGTAGGCGGAAGTACTGCTGAAGCATTAAAAGGAATGCTTACAGGTAACCCAACTAAAGCAGCTGGTGAATTGTTAGCTGTACTAGGTGATGCAGGCACTCCCGTTTTAGAAGCAATGGAAGCTATCGGCGATGGCGCAGATCCTCAGGTACTATTAAATGCATTTAGAATGGCCGGCGGAGAATTAGAAAACTTTGCAGGAGCAGATGCAGATAGCCGTGCAAGAATAATACAAGAACTTAAAGATCAAGGTAATCCATTAGGTGACTTCTTAGATAACGCTACTGTAATGATGGATCTATCAGAACGTGATCTAGGTGCTGCTGCAAGATCACAGGCTGCTGCTGCCGAGGCAAGAGATGCAGCAACTGATGCGATGTTAACTTTTGAAAATCAACAAAGAGAACTAAGTGGAAAAATGCACGAAATATTCATTCAATCGGGTGTATTGGATGCAATTGGCGCAGGATTAACTGTATTTGGCGATATTCTTTCTGGAATAACTGGCTACCTAACAACTTTCTCAGAAAATGTTGCAACCGGCGGCTGGTTCTCTGCAATTACTACTGTTCTAATGGATGGGCTTGGTGCTCTTTGGGATAATGCCGGAGTTGTTGGTGCATTAGTTGCAGGTATTGGCGTATTGTTTGCAAGTAAAGCAGCAGCTGGCGCACTTACTAGAAGCATCGGTTCGAAAATTAGCGGCATGTTTGGCGGCGGCGAATCCGCCGGCGGGAAAACTGGCGGCGGCAAAACTGGCGGCGGCCTCGGAAAAGGAATAGGTAATATAGGTAAAGGTCTTGGCAAAGGACTGGGCGGAGTACTAAAAGGTATTGCTAGTGGACTTATTTTCTTTGCAAATCCATTAGTTCCATTAGGAGCAGCAGCAGTAGGAGCAGCAATAACAGCAATCGGCGCAGGTATAGCCGGTGCAACATGGTTAATAGGTAACTCATTGCCTTCTTTGAAAGACGGATTAAAAGGCTTTGAAGAATTAAACGGGGATGCATTAATATCTGCTGGTAAGGGCATGGGCGCTGTTGCACTAGGCATGGGAGCATTTGGTGCAGGGTCAGCAGTTGCAGGTCTAGGATCATTAGTAGGAAGCGTTACATCGGGCATTGCAGGATTGTTTGGCGGCGAAACAGATCCACTGGCACAACTTGAAAAATTCCAAGAAAAGTCATTTGACGAAGCTACGATTACAGCTAATGCTAATTCAATAGTTGCATATAGTAAAGCAATGGCTGCATTAGGAGCAGCAGAAGGATTATCAGGCATTGGAGCAGCAGTTGGAGCAGTAGGCGGAGCAATAGCAGGATTGTTTGGCGGTGATGATCCGTTAACAAAAATGAAGCAATTCGAAGCGTACACGTTTGATTCAGCAAAAATTAAATCTAATGCTGAAGCAGTAAGTGCATATGCAAGTGCAATGAAAGATTTTCCGACTAGCCCAGCTCCAAGTATTTTTGGTTCGTTTGCAACTGGTGTAGCAACGCTGTTTGGAGCAGAAACAGATCCGTTTGCTCCAATGATGAGATTTGGAGATCTAACATTTAATACTGCTGGTATTATTGCAAACGCAGGAGCAGTTGCAGCATATGCAACAGCAATGAAAGATTTTCCTGCAACTCCTAGTGCTAGTGTGTTTACTGCATTAAAAGATGGCGTCATTGGATTACTGGGAGGCGAAACAGATCCGTTTGCTCCGATGATGAGATTTGGAAACTTAAAATTTAATTCAGAAGGCATTGCTACTAATGCAGGAGCAGTAAGTGCATTTGCAGACGCAATGGCTAATATGCCAACTATAGATGCTGAACGTTCAGGTGGCGTACTAGGTGCAATTGCAGGATGGTTTGCTGGTGACGAAGTAATGCCGTGGGATTCTGTAAAAGCATTTGGCGATGCTAATATAAGTGCAGAAGGTGTAACAGCTAATGCTGCGGCAATTAATGCTATGACATCATCTTTAAATGGTTTTAGTGTAGAAAAACTTGACACAACTGGAATTGTAAGCTATACTAGTGCTATGGAAAGATTGGTAGAAGTTCTCGGCGAGTTGAACGATGAACTTGCAGCAGACAATAAAGCAGGCCTCGGCACAGGTACTAATGCAGGTGATGTAGTTAGCAAAATGGATACAATCGGCTCTGGAGGCGGAGCAGGCAGTGATCAGTTAAATAACATTATGAATCAAGTATTACTAGTGCTAAACGAAATGCGAGATTTGGATATTGATGTTGAACGAAATACAAGAAACATAATCGGAAGTAATCTTGCACAAGGCGGCGTAAGCAATGTCGCAAGATGAGGAAAATAAATGAGCTGGAAAAAATATTTTACTCCTGTGCCAACAGGTGATAACCAAAACGGAAGCTATAGCCCGTTAACGAGCAGAGGCAATGGAAACATGGCAGGTCCTGCTCGATCTAACTATAGTTCATATCTTCCTGATGTATATGTAGGTTCGCCAAATCGTGTTGAACGTTATGGTCAGTACAACACAATGGATCAAGATTCGGAAGTTAATGCTGCGCTTGATATTCTTGCTGAATTTTGCACACAAAAGAACAAGCAAAACAATACTCCGTTCCTTGTAGACTACAGAGGCAAATCACCAACTAATAGCGAAGTTACTATTATTGGACAGTACTTGCAACAGTGGTGCAAACTACTGCAATTTGAAACAAAGATTTTTAGAATACTACGCAATGTATTCAAAATGGGCGACCAATTTTTTCTACGTGATCCAGAAACTAAACGTTGGTTTCATGTCGATCCTGCAAACGTAACACGTATCATTGTAAATGAATCTGAAGGCAAAGTTCCTGAGCAGTATGTAATTAAAAATATAAACTTTAATTTTAAAGACGGCATTGCAACAACACCGTATGTAAACAACGGCAACATGAGCCCTGCAGGAGGCGGACAATATAATAGTTCAAGTACTGTAGGCGGCGGCGGCGCAAAGGGAATGGTCGGCCCGCAATCAAGTATGAGTGGAAGTCGCTTTACAACCGACGACAGTGAATTTACTGTTGACGCAGAACATGTTGTGCATTTAAGTTTAAGTGAAGGCTTAGACAACAACTATCCATTTGGTAATAGTCTACTAGAAACTATTTTTAAAGTATACAAACAAAAAGAATTACTCGAAGATGCTATTATTATCTATCGTGTACAACGTGCGCCTGAGCGCAGAGTATTCTACGTTGATGTGGGCAACATGCCTTCACACCTTGCAATGCAATTTGTTGAGCGTGTTAAAACTGAAATACATCAAAGACGTATCCCATCGGCGACAGGTGGAGGTCAAAATGTCATAGACAGTTCTTACAATCCCCTGTCAATCAACGAAGACTACTTCTTCCCGCAAACAGCAGAAGGTCGCGGCAGTAAAGTTGAAACACTTCCGGGCGGTACTAACCTTGGAGAGATTGATGACTTACGATACTTTACTAATAAGCTGGTACGCGGATTACGTATCCCAAGTTCGTACTTACCAACTGGAGCAGATGATTCAGCTTCACAATACAATGATGGCAGAGTGGGAACAGCTTATATCCAAGAGCTACGCTTCAATACCTATTGTGAACGTTTGCAAAACTTAATTGTTGAAGAATTTGATACAGAGTTTAAACGTTACTTGTTAGATAAAGGTGTAAACATTGATACTGCAATGTTTGATCTCAAGTTCCAACCACCACAAAACTTTGCAAGCTATAGACAAGCTGAAATTGATAACGCTCGTGTACCAACATATACACAAATGAGTGCTATACCTTATATTTCAAATCGTTTTGCAATGCAACGTTTCTTAGGATTGAGTGAAGAAGAACTTGCAGAGAATGAACGTCTATGGCGTGAAGAGAATGAAGAAAACTTAGATCCAATTCCAGGAGACGCAAACGCAGAAATGCGAGACGCAGGTATTAGCAGTGCAGGAATTGCTGACGATTTAGGTGGAATCGAAGACGAAGCACCAGATGCAGCCGGCGGAGAAGATGCAGGCGATGGCACAGCACCAGACACAGTTACAGGTCAAGAGCTAGGCGCTCCGGCACCAGGAACTGAGCAAACGATATAAATACAATATGATACTTAGAGAATTATTTTATCACGATCCAGAAACTGTTGACTCTGTAGAAGATAAACGCTACGAGGCAGACTATGATGACTCGCCTATGAAAAAAGACGATACTCGTAAAACACGACTTACTCTAAGTCAAATCAATCGAATCCGCAAAGCATCTGAGCTACATACAGAAGAAAAGCGTAAAGAACAAGAGTTCGTAAAGCAAATGTATGGTATAGCAGCAAACGCAGAAACAGGCGGAGTTTAATTATTGAAAAAAACAGTATTTGTGCTGGGCAACGGCACTAGTCGAAAATCTGTCGACTTAAATCAACTTAAAGACAAAGGAACTATATACGGTTGTAATGCACTGTATAGAGAATTTGAACCTGATCATCTAGTTGCAGTTGACACTAAAATGATTTTAGAGATTAATAAAGCTGGGTATCAGCACAATCATAGTGTATGGACTAATCCTAATCGGGCATACCATAATATGAATGGATTTAATATTTTTAATCCATCTAAAGGATGGAGCAGTGGGCCTACTGCTCTATGGCTTGCTAGTACACATGATACTACAGATATCTATATATTAGGATTTGACTATCAAGGAATAGATGATAAAATAAACAATGTATATTCAGATACTCCTAATTATAAAAAAAGTAGCGATCGTGCAACATTTCACGGCAATTGGTTGAAGCAAACTATGACTACTTGTCAAAAATTTTCTCAAAAGAGATATATAAGAGTAGTACAGGAAGATACTCCTTTTATACCAAAAGAGTTTTCTAAACTAGAAAACTTAACACATATTACAGTCGAAGAATTTAAAAAAATCTTCGATATTTTGTAATTTTTATAAAACGGCCCGTTTTGGGCCTATTTCTACGTACTTTTCTATTAATAAAGTAAATATATTATGACAGCCCCGTACAGGAGTTATCTTCTGTGCACCAAAAAACATTTATAGGAGTTTAAAATGGCAGATCTAAATAAATTTGAACAGATGCTAGAGCTACTTGTTAACGAAAACAAGGAAGCAGCACAAGAATTATTCCACGAGATTGTGGTTGAAAAATCACGTGATATCTATGAGTCGCTACTAGAAGACGAAGCAGATGTTGACGAAGCAACAGACGAAGAAGTTGATGAAGCAGCAGACGAAGAAGTAGATGAATCAGACGAAGACCTAGACGAAGACGATTCAGAAGAAGTTGAAGAAAACTTTGACATGGATTCATTTGAAGTTGAAGCTGATGACGACATGGGCCCAATGGATGACACAGGCGATTTAGCTAACGACTTAGGCATGGACATGGACGGTGAAGAAGGCGACGAAGACGAAGGCGAAGAAGGCGATGTTGAAGATCGTGTAGAAGACCTTGAAGATGCGCTAGACGACCTAAAAGCAGAATTTGAAAAAATGATGGCTGGTGATGACGAAGGCGACGACATGGATGACATGGACGACGACGAAGGTGAAGAAGAGCCAGAAGAAGCATTTGCATTTGAAGCAACAGACGAAGAAGTTGAAGAATCAGCTGACGAAGAAGTTGAAGAAGGCGCACATAAAAGAGAAGTAACAGCTGACATGGAAAAAATGTCAAAAGCAGAATTTGCTAAAAAGCATGGCAAAGAAATGGCTGACGACATGTATGAAGCTGAAAAAAGCGCAGGCGAAACAATGCGTGAGTATGTAGAAAAAGTATCAGCAACAATGGGTGACAATGGCGCTAATACTAAAAGTGCAGTAGCAGGTCCAAACGATATGGGCGGAACGGCTGCAAACTTAGCACAAGGTGCAGACGAAAAAGGTGGATCAGCAGATTCAGCTAAAGAAGACAATGCAGGTAACGTAAACGTACCAGGCGCAAAAGCTTCTAAGTCAATGACACCAAATGCTAAAGGCCACGGCGCTGAGAAAAAACAGAGCGGCGGCGAAACTGGCACAAATGGTACAAAAAGTATTATTGGCCAATAAGTAGTAAGGAAATCTAGATGAGAAACTTACAAGAGCATTTGACATTTGACCAAGCTAATATAGTGCTTGAGAATGCCAACGAAGGAAAAGACCTTTATCTAAAAGGTATTATGATCCAAGGCGGTGTTCGCAATGCTAATCAGCGAGTGTATCCTGTAAATGAAATAGGCAGGGCTGTCAAAACTCTCAATGATCAGATTACGAACGGGTTTAGTGTTCTCGGCGAAGTTGATCATCCAGAAGGACTTAATATTAATATTGACCGTGTAAGCCATATGATAACTGAATGTTGGATGGATGGTGACAACGGTTACGGAAAGTTGAAAATTTTACCAACACCGATGGGGAACCTAGTTAAAACGATGCTTGAAGCAGGCGTTAAACTAGGTGTCTCGTCACGTGGTAGTGGTAATGTAGCAGATGACGGCAGTAATACCGTTTCTGACTTTGAAATAATCACTGTGGACGTTGTGGCTCAGCCTAGCGCCCCTGGTGCATATCCTACACCAATTTATGAACATTTGATGAATGCACGTGGGGGAATGAAGGCATACGAATTAGCACAGGCAACAAAACACGACGACAAGGCACAAAAGTATCTTAAGGAATCACTAATCAGTATGATTAGTAAACTCCAATGAAACAGGAGAATGTAATGATAGATGCACTAAAAACTCTATTTGAAAACGACGTTGTTTCAACTGAGATTAGAGAACAAATTGAAGAAGCTTGGGAAGCAAAAGTTCAAGAAAACAAAATGCAGGCAACTGCTGAGTTACGCGAAGAATTTGCTGAAAAGTATGAGCACGATAAGT
>Ga0209138_1000051_pt1 | contig 115958 bp, 113 predicted proteins | sample SaaInl3SG_22_DNA_FD_184645 | JGI IMG/M metagenome (GOLD analysis project Ga0209138, IMG submission 184645) | Marine microbial communities from expanding oxygen minimum zones in the Saanich Inlet - ESP_153SG_22_DNA (SPAdes) (version 2) | ecosystem: Environmental > Aquatic > Marine > Intertidal...
TTCTAAACTTTCTATGCATATAGCTAAAGATTATAATGTTAATTTAGATGTTGTTTGTCTTGGTGCATTGTTGCATGATGTATCGGATCATAAATTTAATGGAGGTGATTTAGAAAAAGGTGGTCAAATTGCCAAGAAATGGATGGATGAATTAAACATAGATGCTGTTGTACAATTAAATGTATTGCACATTGTTAACAACATATCCTACAAAGGTGCGCAAGTAGAAAATAAGATATCTTCTTTAGAAGGGAAGATTGTACAAGATGCAGATAGATTAGAAGCCATTGGTGCAATTGGTATTGCAAGAACTTTTGCTTTTGGTGGTTTTATTGGTCAGCCTATTTACGACCCAGAAATCACGCCTACTCTATACCAAAATTTTGAATCATACAGCAAAGAAAGAACACATACAATTAATCATTTTTACGAGAAATTACTACTCTTGAAAGACAAAATGCATACTAGTAAAGGAAAAGAAATAGCAGAAGAAAGGCACCAACTTATGGAAAACTTTTTAAAAGAATTTTATAAAGAATGGGAAGTAAATTTATAATATTGAAGGATGCAAGAACAACTTGTTTTAGGAATTGATATTGGAGGAACAAATATTGCATTTAGTTTGGTAAATAAGAATGGAGAATTATTAGCTGAACAATGTATCAAAACTACCTCAATAAAAAATCCAAAAGAACTACCTGGAATTATTAAAAATCAGATAAATAGTTCTGTAATAACTGCTATTGGCATTGGTGCACCTAGTTCTAATTATTTTTCTGGAGTAATAGAAAATGCACCTAATTTGAATTGGGGAGAAGATATTCCGTTAGTTCAATATTTCGAAGATGTTTTTAAAGTGAAAACTGTACTAACTAATGATGCAAACGCTGCAGCTATTGGAGAACAAGTATTTGGAGTAGCAAAAGGCATGACAGATTTTGCTGTGATTACACTTGGAACAGGGTTAGGCGCTGGTGTTGTAATCAACAATGCACTTGTTTACGGTAAATTCGGCACTGCTGGAGAATATGGACATGTAATTATAGAAGAAAACGGCAGAAACTGTGGTTGTGGGAGAATTGGCTGTTTAGAAACCTATTGTTCCACTACCGGCTTTTTAAGATCCGTAAAAGAGTTAGAGCATAAAGATAAAAGCAGTTCTTTGATTAACTCAGACAAAAACTACGCAGCAGAAGAAATCTTCGAATTTGCAATTAATGGTGATGTATTTTGTAACTACGTTGTAGATTATACAGCCCAAAAACTAGGTCTAGCACTCGCAAATTTTGCTGCTTTTTCTAACCCAGAAGCATTTATTCTTTTTGGAGGAATAGCACAAAACGGAGAATTCTTTAGAGAAAAAGTAGAAGCTAGTATGAACAAAAATCTATTGAATTTATATCAAGGAAAAACAAAAGTACTTACCTCTTCCCTACACAATAAAAATGCTGCAATTTTAGGAAGCGCAGCATTAGCATTTAAAGAAATAGCATGAAAAAATTCTTAATCCTTTCAATACTTTTAATGAGTTCTGTTGGTTTTGGTCAACTAGTAGATTCAAATTATATAGATTATACAAAATTAGTGAATCCGTTAATCGGGACAGGTGGACACGGCCATACATACCCCGGAAGTGCTTTCCCTTTTGGGTTTATGCAATTGAGTCCAGACAGTAGAAAAGAAGGTTGGGATGGTTGTGGTGGATATCATGATTCTGATTCTACCCTTTATGGTTTTAGTCACACTCATTTAAGCGGAACAGGCGTACCCGATTATGCAGATTTATTGTTTTTACCATTTGTTGGAGAAACTGTAACAGAAAAAGTAGCTTTTGATAAAACTAAAACAAAAGCCTATGCAGGATATTTTGAGACGTACTTAAATGAGGATAAGATAATAGCGCAATTAAGTACAGCTGCACATTCTGGTTATCACAACTATATTTTTGATACTGAGAAAGAAGGGAAAAGACAACTAAAAGTTGATTTAAGATACCGAGACAAGCTAAAAGACGTAGCTTTTGAAAAAGTAGATGATTACACGATACAAGGAAAGCGAATTTCTAAAGCCTGGGCAGAAGAACAACACTTCTATTTTTACTTTAAAACCAAACAAAAAATTGTTTCTATTGATTTTTACAATAATTTATATCACATAAATTTCGGTAACCAGATTGACAGCTTAGAAATTAAAGTAGGTATTTCTTCGGTAGACATTAATGGCGCAATCAAAAATTTAAATCAAGAAATAAACCATTGGAATATCTTAAAAACAAAAGCTGAGAATCAAACCGCTTGGAACAAAGAACTTTCTAAAATACAAGTAAGCAATTTTGATAGCGAACACGATACTATTTTTTACACAGCCCTGTATCACTCCTATTTAAACCCAAATATTTTTTCTGACGTAGATGGAAGATACAGAGGAATGGATAATAAAATTTATACAGATAAAAATCATACACAGTACACCGTTTTTTCTTTGTGGGACACTTTTAGAGCTACACATCCACTTTTCACGTTAACACAGCGAGATAAAACGGTAGATTTTATAAACACTTTCTTAAACCAATACAAACAAGGTAGAAAATTACCAATTTGGGAACTTGCTGGAAATTATACAGGATGTATGATTGGCTACCATGCTATCCCCGTTATTGTAGATGCTTATAATAAAGGAATTAGAAATTTTGATGCTGAATTAGCACTTGAAGCAATGGTTGCAATTGCTAAGGAGGACGAGTTAGGGAAACATACTTACGCTAAAAATGGCGTTTTAGAACAAGGTGATGAGCCAGAGTCTGTTTCTAAACAATTAGAGTATGCGTATGACGATTGGTGTATTGCCGTTTTTGCAGATAGCCTAGGAGATTCAGAAATTGCAAATGAATTTTATTATAGGGCGTTGACGTATAGAAATAGTTTTAACGCTCAAAACCAATTTATGCAACCTAGAATTAACGGCGGTTTTGCTAGTAATTTTAAACCAAAAGAAGTTACGTTTAGTTTTACAGAAGCAAATTCTTTTCAGTATTCTTTATTTGCACCGCAAGATATTACTGGCTTAACAAAATTGTTAGGCGGTAGAAAAGGACTTGAAAATTGGCTCGATAAACTGTTTACAACAAGCTCAGATTTGGAAGGAAGACACCAATCTGATATTACAGGACTAATTGGACAGTACGCCCATGGAAATGAACCTTCGCATCACATGGCGTATTTATATAATTATACAGACGCACCACATAAAGCTAATTACTATGTAAATAAAATATTAACCGAGCAATATTGGAATGCACCAGATGGATTATCTGGAAATGAAGATTGCGGACAAATGAGTTCTTGGTACGTTTTATCTGCCTTAGGTATGTATTCTGTAACGCCGGGTAAAAGTTATTTCGACCTCTCTGCTCCTATTGTCAATTATGCAGATATCTCTTTAGAAAATGGTAACCATTTTGTGGTTGAAACAAAAAACAGATCAAAACAAAATATTTACGTTCAAGAAATACTGCTGAATGGTAGCAAGTTTAATCAATTATTTATAGAAACAAAAACCATACTAAAAGGTGGAAATTTAACCTTTGTTTTTGGATCAGAACCTAGTAATAGCTTAGTCGCATACAAAAAAGCTAATTCACAAATTAACGATGAGCAATTTGTTTCTATACCTACATTTTCTGTAGATAAAAGAAGTTTTACAAAGCCCTTTGAAATTACTTTATCCAATACAAATAAAGATACTATTGTTTATTTCTACACTAACGAAGGTGGAGAATCTATACAAAAAGTGTTTAATTCTGAAGAACCAATAGTTGTGAGCGAAACATGCCAAATCTCGGCTTTTGCTCTTAAAAATGGTTTAAAAAGTAAAACGGTAACGGCTAGTTATGCTAAAATAGATAACAGATATTCTGTAGAAATTATTGGTAATTATGATAATCAATATAATGGTGGTGGACCAAGAGCTGTAATTGATGGAGTTGAAGGAAAAAACAATTATAAAACAGGAGAGTTTCAAGGTTTTCAAGGTCAGGATGTTACATTTATTATAGATCTAAAAAAGAAGAAAAAAATTAAAAGTGTAGAAGTAGGAATTTTGCGTGATATTAACTCATGGATTTTCTTTCCGAAAACGGTAGAAGTCAGTTTCTACAAGAAGAATTTAGATAAATTTAGAATACTAGAAGCACGGAGTGTTATGGATAACGCTCAAGATGATTACCACAACCCTAAAAAAAGAAATATGAAATTTAGTTTCGACAAAAAAGCAAGATACATTAAAGTGACCTTAAAAAATTATGGTGAATGTCCAGATTGGCACTTGGGCGCAGGCGGAGATACTTGGATTTTTGTGGATGAGATTAAGATTAAATGATTAATCACTTTCAATCCAACTCGTAATAGATTCATCCAAAGGTTTAACAGATGGCGAAATTGTTTTCTCTAGCTCACCTTTCTCGTTAATTAAGAATTTTTGAAAATTCCATTTAATTTCTTCTGTCTTGCCAGTTTCTTTGTTTGTGGTTAAGTATTTAAAAAGTGCTGTTTTGTTCTCTCCTTTTACTACCACCTTCGCCATCATTGGGAAGGTTACGCCGTAATTCAATTGGCAAAACTCAGCAATCTCTTCGTTACTTCCAGGCTCTTGTTTCATAAAATCATTAGCTGGAAAACCAATAATTACAAAATTTTCGTCTTTGTATTTCTCGTATAACGCTTGTAAATCCTCATATTGTGGTGTTAGTCCGCACTTAGAAGCCGTATTCACTATCATCACTTTCTTTCCTTTTAAAGATGCTAAATCGAAGCTTTCGTCATTAATATCTGTTACTTTAAAATCATAGATTGTAGTTTGTGCAGAAGAAATTCCTCCGATAAAAATGACAATAAATAGTATAAACGATTTCATAAGTTTTCTTGTTTAAATATAGAATAGAAACGATTACAAACTTAATATGTTCGACTGTGTTTGGCTTAAAAGTCACACTTAGGTTTATTTTTTGAATTTAAGCCTTAAGAAATGTGAATGTATATCGATTTTTATACGAACCAGAAACCTGCTATCCACTATAGTTTATTGCCATTAAATAAATACTTGCTAACCGTTTAGTTCGCTTCTAAAGTCGCAACCTAACCCACAAGCAAGTCTAAAATTAAGAGCAATAAAGCTGCCGTTTCTATCAGGGGTAAAAATCTTTTCTACAAAAACTAATTACCTCACTTCCACAATGCTTCTTTTTAGAGTAGGAAAATTTAAAAATCACAGATAAAAAAAAGTCCCACAGAAAACTGCAAGACTTTAACAAATTTTATTTAGGATGTTTAAACGTTAAATAAGAAGTGCATAATATCACCATCGTTAACCACATAATTTTTCCCTTCTACTTTAAATTTCCCAGCTTCTTTAACGGCATTTTCAGAGCCTAAAGTTGTAAAATCGTCGTATTTCATTACTTCTGCTCTAATAAAACCTTTTTCAAAATCTGTATGAATCACACCAGCAGCTTGCGGAGCTGTTGATCCTTTTTTGATCGTCCATGCTCGCACTTCTTTTTCTCCTGCAGTAAAATAAGTGTCTAAGCTTAATAACTTGTATGCAGATCGGATTAATCTATTTACACCAGGTTCTTCTAAACCAAGCTCATCCAAAAACATTTTTCTTTCCTCGTAAGATTCAAGCTCTGTAATATCTGCTTCAATACCTGCGCCAATTACTAAAACTTGTGCATTTTCGTCTTTCACAGCTTCTTTCACCTGTTCTACGTAAGCGTTACCGTCCTTCACAGAAGCTTCGTCTACATTACACAAGTACATTACAGGTTTTGCTGTAATTAAATGGAAAGCTTTAACAAAAGGCAATTCGTTTTCTTCAAACTCAACAGACCTTGCAGATTTTCCTGCTTCTAGTGCTTCTTTAATCTTAAGGGCAACATTATTTTCTTTAACAGCATCTTTATCTCCACTTTTCGCAGCTCTTGCTAAAGAATTAATCTTCTTATCTATTGTTTCTAAATCTTTTAACTGTAATTCAAAATCAATAACTTCTTTATCTCTAATTGGGTCTACAGATCCATCTACGTGTACAATATTTCCATCATCAAAACAACGAATAACGTGTATAATTGCATCTGTTTCTCTAATGTTTGCTAAAAACTGGTTACCTAGTCCTTCTCCTTTAGATGCACCTTTAACCAAACCAGCAATATCTACAATTTCCATTGTTGTAGGTACAACTCTCTCTGGATTTACTAAGCTTTCCAATTTCTCCAAACGTTCATCCGGAACTGTGATAGTACCAACATTAGGTTCTATTGTACAGAAAGGAAAATTTGCAGATTGCGCCTTAGCGTTAGACAAGCAGTTGAAGAGTGTTGATTTTCCAACATTAGGTAAGCCAACTATACCACATTTTAAAGCCATGTTTCAATTTTTTTTTAGAGGTGCAAATTTAATTAATAAAGAATTAAGGATTGATTAAATGATAAATATTTCAGTTTTTATTTTAAATCAGAAACAAAAAAGCATTTCTATCCAATCTTAAGCGAATCAACTGCTCAGATATTAAAAAGCTAAAGCACGTTATTTTAAGCTATAAAAAGTACCCTCTTCTGTAATTTCCATTTTTACCAACTCCCAACAAATAAATAAGATCAACAGCTTGTCTATGTCTCCTTTTTTTATTTGCATTAGCTTATAAAGTCTACTTAATGTACACTTCTCATATTTTTCTAACTGTGCTAATAAGAGTTGCTCATTCTCACCAAACTCTTGAGGTTTAGCTGTTTTTCTTTTTTGTTCTTTCCAAACGCCAATTAAAATTTTGTTGGCGAGTAATGTATGGTCTTTACTACGTACATACGTTTTTAAGATACCGTTTTCGTCAAAGGATTTATGCGGTTTGGTTTCGCTTTCTTCTACAATTATTTCAAGAACAAGCTTGTGTTTTTCTTCCCAAACGTGTGATGTAAAAGGTACAATAGGCTTACAATATATTTCTGAAGCAGCTTGTATCATATGAAACTCTTCTTCTGGATTAATTCCTGTTACTTTACCGTTATCTTTCACACCAATAAGGAGTCTACCGCCATCTGTATTGGCAAACGCAGCGAGTGTTCTTGCAATTTTTTTAGAATCATCAATCCTAAATTTAAAATCTTGCGTTTGGTGTTCACCTTCTCTAATATATGATTTCAGGGTATCCATAGGTGTACAAAGATAGCAAAGGACAAGACAAGAAATGTTCTCTTATACCATTTTTGAGAATTCAAGTATATCGTTGGCCATTTTAACCCAAGTATTCTCTTTTTTCTCTAGTTTAATATTGGCAGACATCTCTTCTTTCAGCTTCTTCTCAAAATAATATTTGATTACCTCTGCCAATTGCTCTGCGGTTCTTTCTTTTACCACTAAACCTGTTTTTCCTTCGGCAATAGTTTCTTTTAATCCTCCAACATCCGTTACAATTAAAGGAAGGTTAAAATGATTAGAAACTGCGGTAATCCCAGATTGTGTGGCCGTTTTGTAGGGCAACACACAAACGTCAGCAGCATTAAAATAAGTTGCAACATCATTATCTGCTATAAACTTGTTGTGAAACGTTACACTATCTTCTAAACCTAATATCTTTATTTGATTCATGTAAACGCTCACATCTCCATACACCTCACCTGCAATTAAAAGATGAAAACTGTTATCTAGTTTAGAAATTGATTCTATCAAAAGATCCAAACCTTTATAATCGCGTATTAAACCAAAAAACAAAACAACCTTACCCTTATTGCTGATATTAAGGGTTTTACGCGCTTCAATTTGAGAGGTGTTGTTCTCGTACTGAGCATAAACGGGATGCTTTACTTCTAATACTTTAGCTTTATTTTGAAGTGTTTCAATATCTTTTTTTACTGCAGAAGAAAGTGCAACAAAGCCATTGCTTCTCTTTAAAAAATAGGATGTAAAAGGTTTATCTATGAATTTTTTTTCGTGTGGAATTGCATTATGAACAATAGAAATAACTTTTGTTGTCTTGCTTAGTCTACCGGCAACGTATCCTAATGATGGAGCCATAAAAGGCATCCAATAGCCAACAATAAGTAAATCTGGCTGGTATTCTCTTATTTCTCTAGCAGTTTTTATATAAGAAAATGGGTTAATACTGTTTAGTATTCGGTTAGATTCAAAGTTTATTGCGTTATCATCTTCTACAAATTGTGTTTTACCAGGAAATAGAAAATTTGGATATTGCGTAGTAAAATTAAACGCCTTGATTTCATGCTCAGATTTAAAGGCATTAAAAAGTTGCTCGTTAAACTGAGCTATACCTCCTCTAAATGGATGGAAAACAGATAAAAAAGCTATTCTCATATACTTAAACTACTCTTTCTATGGCTTGTACAACCTGTTCAACTGATAGATCGTACATACAGCTGGTTTTTCTGCAACATTGTGTTCCAAAGTAACAATCACAGCCAGTTTTTGGTTCTACAATCTCACCTAATTGCATAAGGTTAAACTCGTTTTTATTAAAGATATTATTCATTAACACAATTTTTGTTTGTACTGCTAGCGCCAAATGCATAGCCATAGAAACTTGTGTAACAATTAATTGAACATTACTACAAAGTGCAATAAATTCTGGTAAGGAGTAAAAAGTTCTATATCCTGCACCAGTAGAAAGCGCTATGAGTTGGTTTTTGTCATGTTCTTCTTCACCACCTAATAGTATAACGCGATATCCTTGTGTATGTAACTGTCGAATAAGGTCTTCCCAATAACTAACTGGCCACAAGCGAGTTTTCCAGCGTTTACCACAACCTGTATTTAACCCAATTACAGGTTTTTCACTGTTTGGTAAGGATGCAACTTGCATAACTTCTATTTGCATTTTTTCTTTCAATGCTTTACTTTGGTTAATGCCGTACTTTTCGTCTTGGTAGTTTAATTCACAGATATCAAATATCTCCGTTACGTAGTCTTTTGTGTTTGCTTTAGAAATAGAATCAAATAAACCGGTGATAATTTTTTGCTCGGCAGCTTTATTATATCCAATAATATGGTTGTTTTCGAAACCGTATCCTAATTTTTTATCTGCTTTTATTTCATTAGACAGAATACACGCTTCTTTATCTTTATCTAGGTTAATTACAAGGTCAAAGCTTTGTTTAGCTAATGTGAAAAGCTGTTCTCCACTGTAAGTAAGTATGGTATCTATACTTTTCCTTTCTAGTATATCTGGACTGTGGGTTAGCCAAGTTATTTTAGAATTAGTATATTTTTTTCGCAGTGCGGAAATAATTGGAGTTGTACGAACAACATCACCTAAGGCGCCTAATTTTATAATTAAAATGCGCGTTTCTATTGGTGAATAATGGTTGCAATTATCACATTGAACGCCGTGTTCTTTGTTGGGTAAACACGGTATATCATTCCTAAAGTGAGAACAATCAAATTTTATTTGGGAAAACTCCATAAGCTGAAAGGCGAATATAAGAAGAAGCTGTTGTTGTTTTAGAAATTATGTGAAATTTTACTCTTTTCCGTAATTCAGGAGCTTGTAATATTTTTCTGTTCCCTTAGAAATATCTAGGGTGTCAAAGTTATTTATTTGTAAATCTTTAAAATAGAGATTAACCAATCCTATTCCATTGGCATAAACTTCGTATTTTCTTTTGTAATCAATAAGAGATAGGAAGTCGGACTGCTCCACTACCAAAGTTGAATCAAAGGTGTATCCATTTATTGTTTTGGGTTGATGAATTTGATCGTAGTAGCAATCTAGTTCTTCTTGTGTATTAAATGCATTAGCATCCCACTCTTTTGAATTTGAAATAGCAAAAGTGAGTTTAATCCTACGTTGATTTTCTTCTACTAATTCGGCTCTACCATCATCTATAATGGTTGTCCATAAATCTAAGTTTTGGTATTCTTGAAAAACAGGATTATATACTTCTCTGTAAAAGGCATGAGCATTTCTACCTTGGTTATCTTCTATAATTTCTCCAACTCTAGTTCTAAGTCGATAAATTGTGGTATCGTGTTGTGGATTTAAGTTTTCGTCGTGCGTAATATGCGTTACTTCATATTCTAAAAACCTACCTTGTTCTAAACCAAAATATGTATAACCAAAATAAGGTGCTTCGATTTCTTCTTTACAGGAAAAAAGCAATAAAGCCAGTGTTATGAAAGTAAGAATTGATTTTATCATATGTTGTTTAACGCAAAAAAGAATAAAAAAGTTGTTATTCGTTCGGACTTTTTCCGGCTTGTTTAAGTTTACTCATATGATTTTTGAGCGTTGCGCCTTTTAATTCTTTCCCTTTATAGAAATATTTTCTACCAATTTCCTGACCTTGATTATTGTAAGTTAGCCACCAGCCATGTTTTTTTTGATTTTTAAAACGGAGTACAAATTGTTTTTGTCCGTTAGGATGATATTTATTGACTACACCATCTAATGAATTATTCTTATAGTTCCCATCCATTTTCTTTATTCCATCTGGAAAGAACTCAGAAGTCGGACCATCTAACACATCATTTTGATAAGTCAATGTTTGCATAATAACCGTTCTTTTATCTTGTAATTGTTCGGGTACGTAATAAATTGTTTTTAATCCGTGCAGTTTTCCATCCACATACGTTTCTTTAAAACTAAGGCGTTCAGAAGGACCGTAATGTGTCCAAACAGAATCTTTGATTTGATTTCTGTATATACCAAAAGACATCAGTTTACCGTTTTCGTGGTACATATATGCTTCTGATCTTGTTGCGTTTTCTCCGTGTATAATAATCGCCTTTATTCTATCGTTAGGATATTTATAGACAAACTTACCTACCGGTATATCATCTTTAAATTGTCCTTCGTATTGAAGAACAGATTTTCTCTCGTATTTTTTTGCCCATTTTCCTTGCTTTCTACCTTGGCTATCTATTTGGTTTATTTGCGCAAATAAACCCAAAGAAAGAAACGTAGATAAAAATACTATACTTAAATTTTTCATTGTTCTCTTACTATATGTGTTGCAAATTCAAAAAGAGAATTAAAATGATAATCTGCTTCTACGGTTAACTTCTCTTCTGTGCGAATGGCAGCAGTTTTCATGCCAAGATTTTTTCCAAACATTAAATCTGAATCTGTATCTCCTACCATAATCGACTTAGAAAAATCAATTTCAGGAAAGTCTTTTTTCGCTTGCATTGCCATTGCAGGATTTGGTTTTCTAGTGTTGTTCTCTTTAGATTTTAAATCTGTACTAAAATACACCTTATCTAGTTTTCCGCCTGCTAACTTAATTCTCTCATGCATATAAGCGTGAACATCTAAAAGGTTACCTTCTGTCATGATTTCTTTACCCACACCTTGCTGATTGGTAACAACAAGAACGCGATCAAAAAACGTTTTGAATAACGCAAACGCATCTGTGGCCAGCGGGTTAAACTCAAACTCCTCTACCGTAGTAACGTATCCATTCATAATACGTTTATTAATTACTCCATCACGATCAAGAAAGAGTGTCCAATGTTTATCTACATAAAGCAGGTTAGAAAAATCCATTAAATTTCTTTTTCTATGAGGTACATATTTCGACTACTCGAATTTCTACCAATTAATTCAGACACAAACCCGGCTAAGAAAAATTGAGTACCAATGACCATTGCAATTAGAGCAATGTAAAACTCAGATCTATTTGATAAACGAATAGCTGCTGTATCAAAGAAGAGTTTATCAATTCCCATATAAAAAATCAATCCAAATCCGAGAATGAAAAGTAAAGTGCCTACTGCACCAAAGAAATGCATGGGCTTTTTACCAAACTTACCCATAAAAACGACAGTTAATAAATCTAATGGACCATTAACAAAACGATTTAAACCAAATTTTGTAGTACCATATTTTCTTGCCTGATGTTGAACAACTTTTTCGCCAATATTTGTAAACCCTGCAAATTTAGCCAGTGGTGGAATATATCTGTGCATATCTCCATAAACCTCAATACTTTTAACCACAGCATTTTTATACGCCTTTAAACCACAGTTAAAATCATGTAAATAAATACCTGTTAATCTTCTGGCTGTCCAATTATACAATTTTGTGGGAATGGTTTTAGAAATAGGATCGTATCTTTTCTTTTTCCAACCCGAAACCACATCAAAATTATCTTCTGTAATCATTTTATATAAACCAGGAATTTCGTCAGGAGAATCCTGAAGGTCAGCATCCATGGTAATCACAACATCTCCTACTACAGCTTCAAATCCTTTTTGCAAGGCTGCAGATTTTCCATAATTGCGCTGAAACTTTATACCGCGTACATTCTCATCTTTTTCTTTGAGCATTTCTACTACGTCCCAAGAACCATCTTTACTGCCATCGTCAATAAACATAATTTCGTATGTAAATTGCTGCTCAGTCATTACCTTTAAAATCCATTTATGTAGCTCTGGAAGGGATTCTACTTCATTAAAAAGAGGAACTACAATAGATATTTGTTTTTTAACACTCATGGTAAAGCAAAGATATAAATGTTAACCAAATGTTTATTTTAAATGACTTATTATTTCAACTTCAACCTTCTTTCTCTATTTTTACTGTATGAAGAAGATTATCCTTACGTTTTGGGTCTTATTGACTTTCCTTAATTTCGCGCAAGATTTCACTTACTTTTCGATAGGTGATACCTCAGATGTTGCCATTACGGGTACAGGTGGTGTTTGTATTATGGGAGGAGGAACTGAAGATGATACTGCTATGCAATGGTTTTTAAATAAGGCACAATCTGGAAATGTATTAGTTTTAAGAGCTTCTGGAAGCGATGGTTACCAAGATTATTTCTACAATCAACTGGGTGTTAATTTGGCATCTGTTGAAACACTTGTTATGAACAATGCAAACTGTGGTTCTCATCCTTTTGTGTTAGACAGAATAAGTAAAGCAGATGCTATATGGTTTGCTGGTGGAGATCAATTTCTATATAAATCTTACCTAAAAGGTACGGCTGCAGAAGATTTAATTAACGAACATATAAATGTAGAAAATCAAGTAATTGGTGGTACAAGTGCTGGAATGGCGATTCAAGGAGAATATTATTTTGACGCTCAAAATGGAACAATAAGCTCACAAACAGCTCTTAACAATCCGTTTGATCAGAACCTAACACTCGATAACAACTTTTTAGAAAACGACTACCTAACTAATTTAATTACAGATACCCACTTTGATAGTCCGGATAGAAAAGGAAGAATTTCTACTTTTTTAGCTCGACTAGTGAACGATAATCAAGAACGCTTTTTTGCCATTGCATGTGAAGAGTATACAGCTATTTGTATTGAAAATAATGGAATTGCAACGGTTTATGGAGGTTATCCAGAGTACGACGACAAAGTCTATTTTATCCAAACCAATTGTGAAGGATACGGTTATCCAGAAGTAATTGAAGCAGGACAACCACTAACATATACTAATAACCAAAAAGCCTTACATGTATTAGAAATGCAAGCTACTACTACAGGTACTGCAACGTTCGACTTAACGGATTGGGTTACTTCTAATGGAGGAAATTGGCAAAACTGGTACGTTTCTAACGGTCAATTATTTGAAACAAGCGGACAAGCTCCAAACTGCACTTTATCAAGTTCCAAACCGAGTAATCAAACAACATTGAACTATTCTGTAAGCGAATCACACCTACTCTTTAATCAAATATGCGATGAAATCATATTGTACTCAACCGATGGAAAAGTGCTTAGAAGGTCTATACAAACTAATCAGATTTCAATTTCTGGATTGGAAAAAGGACTAATTTTAGTACATGCTCATAAAGATGATACACGCATTTGTTCAAAATGGTTCAATTACTAAACCTGGATTTTTTTGTTTGTGTTATTTATCAATTTATTTAAACTTAAACCAGAAATAATAGCCAACAGTACATAAATTGAGAAGAAATATAATCCAACTAATACCCTACTATCGGTTTCGACTCCCACATTTATTTCCGAAAAGGAAAAATAACTCACAAAAGTAGCTGCAACAAATACATCCAACATAGAAAACTTAGTAAAATAAGCCAACACCTTTCTAAACCGTGTATTCTTTTTTACAGAATAAAATAGAAAAATAAAACTTGCACATAATTTAATAAAAGGCACTACCATTGAAAAAGCTGCAATAATTAGTGCAATCGGAATATTGCCCTTTTTCCAGAGCGTTTCAACCAAATCAAAAATACCCTTGTTTTGATAGAAAAAATACATTCGATCTGCATACACTTTCTCAAAATTAATACTTGATGAAGGAATCCATTTTTTTAATTGCTTAATCCCTTTTGCAACATATGTATCTAATCCTAAAGATTGAACTAAAGCATTTTGTTCAATGCCTTCTGTTGTAGACATAAGCTCTAGAGCGTCAACTTCTAAACGTATTGATAGATTATCTTTATATGCTTCAAGTTCTAGTACTGGCGAAAATAAACCTAGTACCAAAAAGGCAAGTGCTGCGGTTAGCAAACCAAAAGATAAACCAAACCATTTATTAGTGTGGTGGTAAATAAAATAAAACAGTAAGCAAGAAAACAAAATTATACATGAAAATATCCAGCCAAAATAAAGCGCTTCTTGATAATGATTCTCGGCATTTGTTAATAGTTCGGCATACTTAGCAGCTTTTGTATTCCAAAGTAAATCTCCTACCATTGGTATAGCTTCGGTTATATTCAGTAAACGATCATTAAAGTCTAAAATTTCGGCTATTTTTGTTTTATCTACTTTATAGAAAGATGCATTTCGTATTACTTTTTCTGCAAAGAAGCTGCTTACTAAAAGCGTACAAATAGATAAAATAATACCTGGATAAATAGAGAATTTTTTCATATGCAAAAGATATGTAAAAAATAAACAATTTACCCAAAGCACTTCAATTTTTAATTCGAATCGTTTACCCTATTCTGCTTTACGTACTTATTCATTTTACAGTAATTATAAAAATAGATATCAATTTAAAATTGATTCAGGGTATCTTTATGTTAATCTGGGCAGCATTAGAATATTACTTTTTCTTTTCTCAACGGAAAAATTAAAAAAAATGATTCTTTAGCTTACATATACCTTATTAATGAATTAGAAATGAAAGTGGGTTTTGATAGTTATTGGGTTTAAATTGTAGAAAGTTCAGCACTACTGGTCTTATGGATTATTTTGCGAGTATTGGTCCGTTTTTCATGAAAATTAAAACGGCAGAGAAAGAAATAATTTCCCTGCCGAACAATGTTCTACTTACTAAAGCAATTAAGATTATCTCAAAGAGCTAGCTTTTAATGAATTTTATTCTGCGTTCGCCAATCTGAATGAAATACATGCCTTTGTTTAAATCTGTTACGTCAATTTCCTTAACATAATTCCCTGAAAGCACTTTTTTACCTAACTGATTGTAAATAGTATAGACAGTATTTTCATCAATGTTTAGAAAATGAATTTTGTTCTTTACAGGATTTGGATAAACTTTAATTTCATTTTGAATATCTGTATCTTCAACTCTAGCAACATTTTGGTTAGACACAAAAAAGTGATCAAACCCTACTTCTGTAACATTTGGAGATAATTCTTGGTCTTCTGTAAAAATGTTTATTTGCATATTGGCTGTTGGCGTTATAAAATCTGCAACGCGAATAGATTTGGAAACCCACATACCTTCTGTATTTGGATCAGGACCTTGTTTTTCTATTACAACAGAGCTTAAACCGTTACTTAATGTAATTAAAAGCGTATCATTTTCTTGTTGAGGACCGAATCTACAAACCCAAAAACGTTCATAATTAATATGCGGATCCGTGAATCCAGTTAAGTCAAATACGGGAGACGTTAAAGAAACGCTTCCTTCTGTAACATGGTCATTTACATTTGCAACGATTGTTCCATTTCCTGTTACCCAAGCTTGCTCTCCACAGTCTGCACCGCTATCTCCATAAGGGTTGGTATTCAAACCTGGTGCACCATGACCAATAGGAATTGTTCTCACAAAAATACCTTGTGTAGCAGTTGCTACGGCTGTCCACCCAAAATCAAATGAAAAATCATCGTAAATACCTTCTTCTAGTATTATTGTAATAGAATTGGTACTTGCATCAATTACTTGATCTAAGCACACAGTTTGATATCCCCAGTTACCAACGGTTAGCGTATAGTTTACTTCGTAATACAAATCAAAACTTGCTTCTCCAGCGCCATCACTTGCACCATCTAATGTGATAAGGTTGTTCTTCAGGCGCACATCTGCATCGAAAATAGGCGCATTATTTGCGTCTAGTACTTCTATCGTTATAGAAAATGGATCTATAGGTACAAGCTGCACATCTTGAAGAACTGTTGTTCCCTGCGAAAAAGTGGTAGGAATTGTCTGCGTTTCAAAAGAATATTTTGTGTAGGTAACGTTTCTAGTTGCATTTTGCGCAATACCACCTTTATAAAATCCAGAAAGATCGCTAAACTCTGTCTGGTTATGATTTTCTATTGTAACCTCAACGTCATTAATAGTTGCACCTGACACTGCATTGGTTATCGTACCTTCAATTTTTGCTGCTGGCGTATAGGTTGGACTAAGAATAAATAAACCATAATCAATATCCGTAGCCAGTAAAGTTCCCGATTCAAAATAAGGATAAGCACCCCAATTACCAATGGTTGAAGATGAAGTACCTGGATAGGTATCATAATTTCCTACCTCAATCAAATTAGTAGGGTCAGATATATCGTGAATAGTAATACCATCTGCGTAATAAGATGTAACAAGATAATCTCCTAATACATGTGCGTTATGCGGAATGGTTTGTGTACCGGGATTGGATTGAATTTTATCCACTTCAACAATATTTGCCGGATCCGATACATCAAAAGAACCAATATAAGAATCACTTACTTCATCGGTTGTAAAAACATAATCTCCATCATCGCTGAGCCAAATATTATGTGAAAAACTGGTAGCTGTTTCTTTGGTGCCAAGTAAAACTGGATTGCTTTTATCAGTAACATCTACTATAGAAATAAAACCATCAAAAATATGTGCAAGATACATGGTGTCATTTCTTACGTAGCCGTCATGACAATACCAGTTGTCAAATTCTCCAACTTCTGTCGGATTCATTGGGTCTGTTGCAACATCTAGCATAATAACACCACCATTTCCTCTGTTTGCGCCAAAGATATAGCAGATCCCATTTTCATCTATCCAGAGATTGTGAGCAGAAGACCAAAAGTCGGCACCTGTATCGTACCAATTTGTTATAGGTAAATTTGTATTTGAAGGTAAACCTGTTAAATCAATAATCAACAAGCCATCATCAGCTTCTGTTGTTACATACGCATAATCACCAAATGTCTTTAAATCACGCCAAACGCTTTCCATTCCTTGCGTCCAAAATACCTCTTGTGGGTTTGAGGGAGTAGTAACGTCTACAATTGAAACCCCTTTCCTTGCACCTACTAAGGCGTATTCGTTGTTGAGTTCATCCGTATAGCCCCAAATATCATTTAGCTGGGTAGCGTGTAAAGCATTATAATCTACAAGCGAAACGCTGTCTATGTTTAATTGCGACCAACTCGACAAAGAAAAACAAGTAAGCAAAAGAAGAAGAAATATTTTCATAAAAGTAAAGATAATGAAAAACGTCTGGCTAATAACCAGACGTTTAAATTAAAGTATAAATAATCCTGCGAGGATAAAAATTAAAATAATTACTAAATACTGCCAAATATCTAAAAAGTAATTACTGTATTTCTTTATAAACTCGTCGAATCTCATCTGCGATTATAAGTTTTGAAGTCGCTCTAAATTCACCTTTTGTTTTTGTCTTAATGCTTCTTTTTGATTGAATACCTCGCGTGTTTGTTCTATTTGCTGTTTCAGCTCTGCCTGTTTATTATTTAGCGTTTCTATTTCTTCGCTTAGCTCTGTTTTTTCTTTTTCAAGTGATTTCATACCTTCTTGTAATTTTTGAATCTTCTCTTGTTTTTAACTATTTTGGCGTCAGCTTTGGTAATGTTTTTTTCTGCTTTTGATCTTTCTTTTCTAGTACCTTGTTCTTCTTTTACGAGGTCTTCTAAATTATCTCCTGCATCTTCAACAACTTTTGTAGTTGCATCTAAACTTTTATTTAAGAAAGTACTGTAGTATTGCTTTACAAAAGTTCTGAGGATATTTTTAGCTGCTGTAGCTTCTAGCGCGTCTGTTTTTGAACTAAAATAAACATCTAAACCTGGAGCCATCCATAAACGCAAGTGATTTCCTTCTCCATCTTCCTTTACTAAAAGCGTATAAACTAAAACGCTTTTCAGAAATTATGATATTCGTTAACTCATCACCTGTAATCAAACCATTTGAAGACTTTAGTTTAAAGTCAAATTTATTTTCTAAAAAATCTTCAAACTCTTTCAAGATATCTTTAGCTTCTCCTTGAACCATTATTTCAAAACCGTTTCTCAATTTGTTTTGAAGCATGTAGTTGTTCTCATTTACTTGTAAAGAATTAGGAACTTATATGTTTGTTTGAGCTTGAGTTAAAGTAGTAATTGCGAATGCAACTAGTGTAATTAATTTTTTCATTTTTTAAATTTTAGAATATGTTTTTCATGTTTTAAACTACTTACGTACCAAATTAAATTGTAGTTCTTTTGCCGTTCGAAATTAACAAGAATAAAGTTAAATGAACTCCGTTTTTAATTAATTTCTAATAATTTGAATAATTTATCCTTTTCTAAAAATGATGTGCATCAAACTCTACAAACGTCATGAATTCAATTTTCAATGAAAGTCGTTCTTTAGCATCACTTAAAACCAATCTGCCTGCTTTTTTTCTCGGAGTTGGATATACACAGAAGAATTTGAAATCTGTAAACTCATCACACAGAAGTAACATATCTGCCAAACGCTCACGCACATTTTTTGGAGAAGTATCAAAATCTAACCCTTTAACAATTATTTTTTTGTCTTTACTATACAAATCTAAACGAACAGGTGTTTCTGTTTTGCGTTTTACTTTATTAGATAAAATATTCCTTCTAAAATCAATGTATCGGTTTCCATTGCAATGCGCTTTCCATCTATGGTAAAAACTCTTTTTTACTGTTTTTACTTTTACAGGCTTCTCGCCCAGCAATTGCTGTATTAATTGTTGGTGCGTATCTTCATCCATCCACGCATTAACGGAAACGGGTAAAGAATATCTTATGGTTTTTTTTGACAGTTTACTTACTCTATTCAATTCTTGTTCACTGTAGGTAGGATCAAAAAGTAGTAAATCTTTATTGGCATTTCTGTATTTATCTACCTGCTGTTGAAATGATTTTAAATGTCGGCGAATAGATAAAAACGTATTTCTGTGTAGCACATCGTTTAACAACTTTAGGCGTTTATCTGAAAGGTATACGCGTGGACCTTCGGAACCTGCTGTAAGCAGCGCTACCGACAAATGCTCGTCTGTTAAATTATTCGTTTTTATATATAAAACAGCGTAAAAAGAATCCATATCAAAGGTGCATTAAATAAGCGTTAAACGTTGCCATAACGTAGGTTTTAAATTTTGGATCGAAACAAGGACTAATCTCTTTCCACAGCTCATTTCTGCGCTCTGGAAATAAACTGAGCTGATGCTTTAAATCGATTTTAAAGCGTTCATCACACAAAGAAAAGAACTCTTCTAAAAAGCGTGGTAGATCTTCTTTAATGTAACTAAAGTAAAGTTTGTAAGCCGGCGAAGTTGCAAATTGTTGACTTAAAGAAATGGGATTAAAATGAAAAGACTCATAGTTGTTGGGCGGAATAGCATGGTAGACCACCCTATTTTTCTTTCCAGCAAGAATATACTTGTTGTTAACACCTCCAAATAGAGGAAAAACAGCCTCAAACAGTAAAATTTGAAAGAGTCTTTCCGGTTTTAAAAACTGATTAAACTTTCTTTTATTTTCCCACAAAGCATAATGCCATTCGTCTAGTTCAGTAACACCTTCTAAGGTTTCAAAACATAAATAAGTAGTACCGCGTAACGAAAACTTAGCAGTATCAAAGGTTTTAATCTTGAAATGCGCCAACATAAAGGAACGCAGGTAGTGTATAATTCTTACATTATCTGTAATCGGACACCACAACATATATTTTCTACCCTCTTCTGTTAAAAGAACAGTCGGTTCATTTAAAATACTTTTTGAAATTGTAAAAGGCCTTAACTCTTCCACTATTTCGCTGTGTTTTTAAGCATAGGAACAAAACTAAAATCGCCGAATTCTTCTTTTGAATAATCGTCTTCGCCATGTTTTACAATTTTTGTCATGATTTGTTTTTCACCATCTCCAATAGGAATAACTAAAATTCCGCCTACTTTCAGTTGTTTTAGCAAGTCGGTTGGAATAAAAGGAGCTCCGCAGGTAACTAAAATTTTATCAAAAGGAGCAAAACTTGGTTTTCCTTGGTAACCATCGCCATAAAATAGTTTGGCAGTATACCCAAGTTTTTGAATAAGCGGTTTTGTTTTTAAAAACAAATTGCGTTGTCGTTCTACACTAAATACTTTTACTCCTAATTCGCACAAGACACAGGTTTGAAAACCAGAGCCTGTTCCAATCTCCAGTACTTTTTCTTTTGGCTGTAACTGCAATAACTGTGTTTGAAAAGTAACGGTATAAGGATGTGAAATCGTTTGACCTTCTCCAATTTGAAATGCCATATTTGAATAAGCCTGATTTACAAAGGCTAGGTCGAGAAAAAAGTGACGCGGAACCTTGTAAAAGGCCTCCAACACATTTTTATCTGAAATTCCCATCTGCTCAAGTTCATCTACCAACTTCTTGCGCATTCCTTTGTGTTTAAAAGTATCTTCCATCCAGAACAAAAGTAAGCGAATGCGTGTTACCTTCGAAGAATTAAGTTTTAAGAATATTAACAATTAGTAAGTGAATAAATCATTTGTATTCCAATACGCTCGATTATCTTTGCTAGCTTTGAACAAAACACCGCAGTATGAAATCTTTTGATATACCCGAATTATATAAATCTGAAATAATTTCTAAGGTAAAATCTGCCAGAAAGCTTGAAGACCCAAGAAAAAGAGATTTTGCTCCAAGTTTACTTGATTTTGGAAATGTACGTTTCCTAATTGCCCGACATTTCGGTTTTTGCTACGGTGTAGAAAATGCAATAGAAATTTCTTACAAAGCTATTAGAGAAAATAAAGGAAAACGCATCTTTCTCCTTAGTCAAATGATACATAATCCTTTTGTAAATGAAGATTTGCAAGGTCACGGTATTTCTTTTTTACAAGACACTGAGGGAAACCAACTTATTCCGTTCTCAGAACTTAAAAAAGAAGACGTTGTAATCATTCCTGCCTTTGGTACAACGGTGGAGTTAGAAAATAAACTAACAGAATTGGGAGTTGATATCCAAAAATATAACACAACTTGTCCTTTCGTAGAAAAGGTTTGGAAACGCTCTGCAAAACTTGGAGAAGATCAACACACGATAATCATACACGGAAAAAATAACCACGAAGAAACGCGTGCTACGTTTTCGCATAGTAGTCAAAATGCACCTTCTATCGTTGTAAAAGATTTAGAAGAAGTAAAAATACTTAGAAAGTTTATATTAGGAGAATTGCCGATAACAGATTTTTATAAAACATTCGAAAATCAATTATCTACTAACTTTAATTTAGAAAAAGACTTTAATAAAGTGGGTGTTGTAAATCAAACTACTATGTTGGCTTCTGAAACACAAGAAATTGCTGATTTTGTCAAAACAGTTATGGTTGAGAAATTTGGCGAGGAAAATATTAAAGATCATTTTGCAGATACCAGAGATACGCTATGTTATGCTACAAACGACAACCAAAATGCAACGCTGGAATTAATGAAACAATCTGCAGACTTAGCAGTTGTAGTTGGTGGATATAATAGCTCAAATACTTCTCACATTGTAGAGTTGCTTGAAGAAAAGTTTAGCACATTTTTTATCTCTTCGGTAGATGAAATAAAAGAAGATAAAAGCATTCAACATTTTAACTTACATACTGGCAAAGAAGAAATAACGACTAACTTTATTACTAGCAAAGAAAAGCCAACTTTGATTTTAACAAGTGGAGCTAGTTGTCCGGATGCCATGATAGACGAAGTGTTGCTAAAAATCTTAGATTTTTTTCCAGGACACACACCAGTGGAAAAAGTGTTAGCTTCGTATTCTAAATAGACCAATTCTTGGCAAGTTAAGAAAGGTGAAACTAAAATGATTTTTTTGTGATTATCTCAGCTTAGTAAGCTCCTTTAAATCTTCTAATGAACCATTCTAAGCCGAATAGCGATACTATCAGCACAAAAAGCCATTTGTAGTCAATAAGGTCTACATATTTCTCAGATTCGTATTTTAACGGAGCAATATCTTTTCTGTTTTGCAAAGCATTATAATAATCGTTTATTTCTGAAAGTGTAAAAAACGATGCACCACTGTTTTCTGCGATTTGGTACAACAAGTTATGGTTAGCGCGCGTATCTAACTGTTCTAATTCTAATTTTTTAACCAAAAAATCACCCGACTTCTCTATCGATTTACCGTTGTAATTTGTTTTTGCTTTCCATTTGTATCTACCTGGTTTCAGCTCTCCCAACTGCGCAATGTAGTTTGTTTGCTGCGGAATGAAATCGTATTTAGAAAGCTTTTCCTTTTCATCCCAAACGGATAATTCAATTTTCTGAGTAACAATAGGTGCTAGATTATCATTGTAAAAAGCTGCATTAATTATTATAGCCTGGTTAGATACAAACTGAGAAGGAAGGGAGATACGTAAATTCGACGCATCGTTTTTTAAAACGAGATACTGAGTTGTTTTTGCTACTAATTCTTCAAAAGCTATATTTTCCTTCGTTTTTGCAAATTCGGCTAATTTCCATCTCCACAGTCCTTCTCCATAAAACACTCCGTATTTTAAATTATTTTGCTCTAAAAAGTAAAACAAAGGATCTTTTTTACTTACGTTACCCAAACGTTGAAACAACAATGTATTTACATTATTGGCGGTGGCTATTCTCCCATATTTTGTTTGAACTGGTGGAAAATAGTTAAACGCTTTCTGGAGAGTTTTACTCAATTCAAAAGAATTAAATTGTTCGTTTACTTTAGCTTGTACATTATCAAACTGACGCGTGTTTTGAACAGTTAATCCAATGGGTAACTTGTTTAACGTAGAACTAGTAGTACCAGGTGCAATAAAAAACCAAATGGGTTTATTACTACGAAGAATTTTATCTATTTCTGTACCGTATTTGTTAGCATCTGGCTGATGTAAAACAAGTAAATCATACTGATCTAAGTTTTGCTCAATTGAATTTAAAAGCGCCGTTTCTATAGATAAATTTACATCTTTCGACAACACACTTTTCAACGCACCTAAATCTGGGTGTGGACCGTCAGAAATAAGCAATATTTTACTTCTTGCATCTAATATCTCTATATAAACAGACCTGCTGTTGTTTAAAAAATTATATTCATTTTCTATCGGTTGAACCTCTACTGTATATTGTTTTACTCCTATGCTTTTGGCTTCTACTAAAAATTGAACGGTTTGTACGTCAAAATTAGTGTTGGCGTAAGTTATTTGTTTTTTTGCAATCTGTTTGCCTCCTTCTTTTAGGCTTATCCAAACAGTTTTTTTTCCAATTTTATTGGCTTCAACTGCAACTTCTATCGGAAATTTATTTCCTAAAAAGGCTATATCATTAGCAATTACATTCTGAATAAAATGATCTGCTTTTACCAAAGTATCTCCAACTCCAATTGTATAAATGGGTGTTAACGGTATTTTACCAGAACTGTAGATAGGATTTTTACCTACATTAAAGTTTCCATCTGTAATAAGCGTAATGGCACCGATATTTTTTTGGTAATATTTGTCTTGGATTAGTTCAAAAATAGAGGATAAATTACTTTCGGGTTCTTCAAACTCAATCGTTTTAAAACTAGCTGTATTTTTTCCATCAATAAAGTAGTTGATTACATCATACTTGTTTCCGTATAGTTGGTTAACTTTTTGTTCAAGATTAACAAGGCTATTTTTTACCTGATTACTGTCGGCATAATTTAGCATGGAGCCAGAATTATCTACCACATTTATTAGTATTGGCTTTTCTACTCTAAACTCATTGGATTGAAATAAAATACCAAGTAACAAAACACCAATTGCAAAAATACCTGCAGACCGTAAAGCAAATAATACTACACGAACACGGTTACTTAGCTCCTTTAACCACTTCTTTTTTTGATAAAACCAGAAACTTACAAGTATGCTTATGACTGCCCAAAGTGCGAGCCATCCTAAGGGAATATCTGTAATTATTTTTTCCATCCTATTCTAGTCCTTCTGTGTAGGCCTGAAGATAAGAGAAATACTCTGATAATTTTCCATCTTTGGTAGTTTCCGAACCTCTAGCAATAATATCTGTTGCATCATCGATTAATAAAGCAGGAAAGATGTGTTTAATTAATTCACTACCGAAATCTTCAGATGCGTCTCTCGGTAATTCGCAAGGTAGATTGTCTACAGCCATTACAGCGATAGTATTTTCTGCTTTGTAATCGTCTTCTTTCTCTGTTAGAGGATTATAACCATAAATAGGATCTGCAATAGTTGAAGGTCGGATCGTTGAGGCAACTGGACCGTCAATATCGCAAGAAATATCAGCTACTACAGTAGTTTTTATGTTGTTCTTTTTTATATCTTCTCTCGTAAAAAGGAAAGGTGCACTGTTATCGTAATAGTGACAAGCAATGTACATATCTGCAACAGTTAGATAATTTGGAAAAATACTTTTGTGTCCTTCTCCCGAAGCATAAAATGCCTTTTTATCAAACGGTGCTCCATCTACACGCGCATTGTAATCTTCTACATTTAGTTGTGCATAAACGGGTTTGTTGTAGGTTTGACTTAAAAATTCTTCTGGCGAAACTTCCATAATAGGTAGTAAATCTATGATTTCTCTTGCACCATGACCTACTCTACCAAAACCGGTTAAAACCACTTTGAAATTTTCTGGCAACTTAACTTTAGCAAGCTCAGATTCCATTTCCTTTCTGTCAAAACATTGATGCGCTGCCTTCAGATTATATAAATCGTGCTTTAATCCAAATGTTCTAAAGCCATTGTAAGCACCAACAATACCGGCATATCTGCCGAAACCAATTAAGCGTGCTCCATTTTGCTTAGTGAGTACTTCGTAGTCTGTAAGTTGAATTTTTTTAGCTAGAATTGCGTTTAACAAATCTCTGTTATACGGCTGTTTTTTAAAGGTATGCGAAAAGAAAAAGAAGTGCTTGTTTGGAATTAAGTCTTCTATATTTACTTCTTTCACACCCATAATTACATCACAAGAAGAAAGGTCTTCATTAACTGTAATGTTCAGGTTAGTATAATCTTCATCTTTAAACGCTCTAATCGGACTAGGTTGTACAACAATTTCGGTTCCTTCAAACTTCTTCATTACCTCTGCACACTGCTTTGGTGTAAGAGGAACTCTCTTGTCTGGCGGTACTTTCCCTTCTCTTAAAATCCCAATCTTCATAACTAATCAATTTCAATGCAAAAGTATCAATTTAAATTGATATTTAAATACCGAAAAAAGGGTAGTTAAAGACCGACGAGTCTATTTCATTTTACGGTAACTAATCTTTTCAATAATTGCACTTAATTAAGCCATTTTTCTAAGTCAAGTTACATTGAAAATATAACTTTATACCGCTGAAAACTGATTATTGTTCCTTGCGCTTTTTTTGCGTTGGTAAGTGAAATAAACAGCCATGAAAAATAATTACTTTTTGATTAAACATCAAAACTCTTATTAATTGTTGTGTGCAGGCTTTTTTTCTAATCGAATTTTCCCTTTTTTATAGTTCTTCAATTTATACATAAACGGTGACACTCCGCCAACACACCATTTATTGTCTTTACTTCTTTACACATTTCTTCTGTTTTTAACTTGTGTACAACGGTCTGGCTGTGCGCAGTGACCCGCAGGGCATTGCGTATAGGTGTTGTTGTGCCTCGTTTTTATTTTATAATTCTTTAGATGTTTCAAGTATTAAAGTTTCAGCTATTAGTCGCATTAGATATAACTCAGAAAGCAAATCTTTATCATTCTTGAACGGAACATATTTACTTTTTTCATTTTCTTTACTATGCACAATAGAGTTACGAGTACGATATATCCTTTTTGCGAGGTTTTTGAAGACCTCTTCTTTATTAGCAGAAGTAAAATCTACTTTTGAGCCTTGACAAAAGGAAACCTCATTTGACTTGTAATAATCTATAAGCGATTCGTCTATTTCCGTTAATGATTCATTAAAATCTTCAAGATTCTCGAGATATTTTTTCAGAGTTAGTTCCAAAGCTTCAAGTTCATTAATGCTAAACTCTTCGTTTCTGTATCTGAGTTTTTTTTGGATTATACCAACAAGACCTTTAATGTCCCTTTGTCTCTTATATGAGAAATTGGGTTTTGTTAGTTCTTGACGAATTGTATTCATAATATCATCATTATAAATCTTCTCAAAGAAATGTTCTAAAACGTGATAGTATGAGAGATATTGATGGTCCAAACTATCAGAAGAGATGCCTTTCTGATAATGCAAAACCAAGTCGTTTATATATAATCTTTTGGGAGGTTCAACATCCGCAACTCTAGCTCTTCTAATTCGCCCCATTCTGTATGGTTGTGTAAACTCTTCAATGAATCTTAGGGGTTGAATATTCATATCTAAGTTGAACCCCAAATTGAATATGAAGGCATAAAGAAATCTTTCATATTCATCTAACTTACGATTCGTAGTTGATCTTATCTGTATTGTTTCTAGTCTAGGAATACATTCTTTAATTACTTGTAAAACAGAATGGTCAAACATTTCTTGTTGACCACCTTCCTCTCCAAATATTCTTCTAAGACGGTGTCCCATTAAACCTCTTCTTAAAATATTAGGTGTATCTTCTTTATGCAGATTATATAGAAGGAATATTAAATACTCATCAGATGGTTGGTTCAGGTCGTATTCTAACTTGTTTACAGTATCATTCTGATTTACTTCCCTTCTTATTGCAAATCTTGATTCATTCCTGACTAAAACCTCATAAGTCTGTGAATTATATAACTCGATATTCTCACTCGATTGTAAGTCATCTAATCTCTCAATTATTCTAATTGTTGCTTCTTTATCTAAAGAGGCCGTTTTATCCGAAATAATATTGAAAACTGCCTGTTCATCATTCTGTTCGATTAATTCAAAATCTAATAGTTCAGTTATTGCAGTAATTATCTCGTCTATTGTCATAATGTTTAATTTAATGAGGCACAACAATTTGATGTAGTAAACTAATTAACTATACAACTGTTTTAGCTTTTTATGTATTTTCTAAATATTTCAATAAAATTAAATTCATAGTCGAAATTGAATAGTTAATAACTTTTTATTTATATTTCGTCGATAATTTTACCGCTTAAATATACTATTAATTTAAAATTCTGTGCAACTATTTGTAAAACGTATTTGAGTAGTTTACATGAAAGAATTGAATTAATTTCTTTTTTCTTACTTAGAATTTACCTCTACCCCTGATAGGAACGGCAGCTTTATTGCTTTTAAATTTTAAGGATACTTGGGTTTTGGGTTGCGACTTTAGAAGCTAACCGAAACACTAGGAACCTTTAAGTTAAAGGTAATGAACTATAGTGGATAGCAGGTCCCGATAAGTATCGGGGAAGGTTCTGAATAAACTAATAGTTTTTAAATTTAAATAGTCTGTCACTTTTTTGCATTGCCCAAAAAAGCCTGTCTGCTTTTAGCAGGTAACCAAAAAACGCTAGGCTTAATTTTGCTCCACCATTTTTTCTTGTCTTTTTCGATTCAGTCGGTGATCTCCTATCGTTCCTGGCACTAACGTTTAGTCTTCAAAAACCTTCGTTTTTTCTCCTCGTTCATTACGAAAAACTCTTCGAAAAAATAACTTCTCAAAATGAGGCCGGTCAAGTTTTATGAAACTGATTTTATATTAGAATTGGATTTCGGTTTGGCGAGTGTTACACTTCCTTAAAAATCAAAATCTGCACCAGAAGCTCCGCCTCCTCTTTTTTCTCTACCCATTTCAAGTTTTCCGAAACGGTAAGATAGATTGAGGTAAAACCTTCTGGTTTGCCATTTAAATTCTGCTTGCTGTTCTAGGTTGCCCTGCTCTACATAGTATTCAAACCCTTGATTATCGAACACATCTGAAACGCGTAATCCTGCAGTAAATTTATTGTTGAAAAATTTGCGTTGTAATGAGAGATCTAAACCTCTTCTTGGTTTAACCCAACCTTGTGCAGTAATTCTTCTGGCAACATAAGCCGTTGAGATTTGAAAAGTGGTTGAATTGTTCCAAAATGTGAAACTAGAATTTAATTTTACATTCCAACTAAATCCTTGGTTGTTCACCAGATTAGGCGTACTTCCATCGTCTTGTATAGAAATACCATAACCGTTAAAAGAGATTAAGTTTCTTAACCATTTATACGGTTTGTAAACTCCAATTACCTCTAAACCATAGTTGTAGGCATCGTCTAAATTTTTATAGGTTACGGCACTTGTACCATTATCGTAAAACTCTTTAATTCTTTGAATTTGTGAGGTGGTATGACGTACATATAAAGAAGAAGTTAAGTTTACTTTTTTCCAATCTCTTTGAGAAACCAACTCATAAGCATTGATATACTCTGGGTTTAGGTCGGGATTCCCTACCCTTAGATTTAAGGGATCTGAAAAACTAGGAAATGGATTTAATGTTCTTGCCGAAGGTCTGTTAATTCTTCTACTGTAACTTAACGTTAGGGTATGCTTTTCTTTTAACTTATACAATACATTTGCCGAAGGGAAAAAAGAAAAGTAATTATTTTCAAAATTCTCGTTAGTATTAATTAAACGTGGTTCGGTTAAGGCTTGCTCTAATCGTAACCCAATTTGGTAACCAAACTTATTTACTTGTTGACCAAAAATACCGTAAGCAGCAAATATAGATTCGTCATACACAAACTGGTTATTTAAATTTATATCTGGATTATAATTTTGAGTTAAGGTATCGTAACTTTCTGAATATGCTATTTTATCTAAAGATCTGCCGATATACTTTGCACCGTACTCTAGCTTTTTATCTTTTTGATAGTACTTTGTTACATCTAGCGCAAGTGTAAGTACATTGTTTTTACTTTCGTTATTGATTTCTTGTAAAAAAGGACTCCTATATTCATTTCCAAAATCTGAATAATAGCGTTCTTCATAAAAGCCTTCTGTGTCCGTATTTCCGAAAGATTGATTAGCACTTAATTTTAAATCTCCGCCTTTATTATTGAACTTTTTCTGATAATTAAGTGTAAAATCTATACTTCTTCTTTTAATAGGATCCTTAGACAGTCTATTCCAATAATCATTCAAATCTTGGTTATACAAACGGTTATTTATTTGATCTCCTGTTCTTTCTCTCAAGCCAATGTTTCCGTTCACTGAAAAGCCAAATGTTTGTCTATTTTTAAGGTTGAAATCTGCACCTAAACGCATGTTTTGATTTTGGTTCAAATCTGTACCTTCGCGCAATTGGTTTAACTCTAAAAGCGTATCCCCTAAATCAGTATCCCAATAACTAAAACTATTTCTAAACCCTTCATAATGTCTGGCACCATAAGAAAAGAAGAAGTTAACCTTTTCATTACGTGCGTTAAAGTTTATATTTCCGTTTAAAACCGGACCTGTTCCAGCATTTAAGCTTACGCTTCCGTTTACACCTCTCAACTTTTGCTTTTTAAGTACAATGTTGATAATCCCGGCAGTACCATCTGGATCGTATTTAGCCGAAGGATTGGTAACCAGCTCTACCCTTTCTATACTGTTTGCTGGCAACGCATCTAAATTTCCGGCAGTTAAGGTACTTGGCAAACCATCTACTAGAATTGTAACGTTAGAATTACCTCGTAAAGAAATTGTTCCATTTTCATCTACTTCAACCGAAGGCACGTTTCTTAGAATGTCTTCTACTGTTCCGCCTTGCGTAGATAAATCTTGAGAGGGATCGTAGATTTTTTTGTCTATTGTAGTTTCTATTAATTTTTTAGTTGCGGTAATTTCTACGTCTTCTGTTATTTGAATGTCTTCTTGCGTTAAAACAACTGACTTAACTCTAAAATTAGTGTTTGGTTTCAGGTTTTCTATTTGAATGTATTTTGGTTCAAACCCAATAAACTCAAACTTTAAATAGTAAGCTCCAGATTTAATATTCTGAAGTTCAAATTTTCCGAACAAATCTGTTTCTGTACCTTTCACAAATACAGAATCTGGAGTATAGAGAATACATTTGACAAAAATAAGTTCTTCTCCCAATTCATTTTTAACCTCTCCAACAATAGAAGCTGGTTTTTCTTGTGCGAAAGAATATGAAACAGCAGAAAGAAATAGAAGCAATAAAGTAATTATGCGCATTAATATTTTTGTTTGATTGTTTTTAAAATAAAATAAGATAGAATACTGGTTGCTACACCCATGTAACCGACCCACTCAAAATTATAGTACACCAACGTACTTTCGTTTTGCACCACAATAAAACTACCAAGAAGTACAGCAATACCGCTAGATAGTTGTTGTAATGCAGACTGTACACTCATGAAACCACCTCTTTCGTAAGGAGCAGCTGTAGAAATTACAATGGCAGTTCCTGGAATTCCTCTTCCCATACTGAAAATAAAAAACAAGGAGGTAGCAATTAAAACTATCCATTTAGCTGTTGGTCCCATATTAGTTAACCAAAGAATAGGAATACAGGAAATAAGCATGGTGATTAAAAATACCTGAATACGACCAAATTTATCTGCCAAATAGCCAATAATTGGAACGGTAAGAAAGGTTGAAATTCCACCAAATAGGTAAATATATTTTAAATCTTGTTTACTAAAGCCCACGTTATTTTCTGCAAAGTCTGCTAGATAAGGAATTATAGCAAATTGCCCAAATGAAATAGTACAGGTGAATAGTAGTGCTTTTAGCTGGTCGTTATTCTTTACAATACTTTTAAAAATATGATACGTTTTTCTACCTTCTTGCAGTTGCAAGTGTGCATTAATCTGAGGAAAGAATAAAACAATACAAATCAAAACAATAACACTAAACGCTACAATAGCAAAGAAAGGAATGTGCCAAGAGTAATCTAATCCGATAATAATACCCAAAGGAATTCCCAGAGCTGCAGCGGTTGCAAAACCTACCATTACAATTGCAGTTGCCTTTCCACGGTGCGCATTGTCTACCAAATCTCCAACCATTGCTAAAACAGTAGCGGTAATTACACCACCAAAAAAGCCTGCAAAAATTCTAGCGAAAACAAAAAAGGCATAATTATTTGCAATACCACAGAAGTAAGTTCCCACAATAAATAAACTATAAAGTGCTACTAAGAAGCGTTTTCTATCAAATTTATCTATAAAGAAGATACTTAGAATTCCTGCAACAAAAGCAGCAAATAAATAAACAGAAATTGCAATTCCCCACTGGTTGTCGTCCATATTTAAATCTGCCTTAATGGTTGAAGCCAAAGGCATTAAAATCATGGATTCCAGTATGTTGGTAAAGACAACTCCGGCTAATATTATCATCCAGAGTATTTGTTTTTTTGTCATATTACTTTAAAAGTGCATGTGTAAGCCATAAAAATTTATCTAGAAACACTTCTGTTTTCGTTTCAAAAGATTTTTCTAGTAAAGTTCCTTGCTCATTAAACAAGGCATCTACATTGGCAACCGAAAGAACACGAGGAAGAACAATTCCACCATAATTCATGGCTTGCTGTCTTAAACTCAAACCTACACGCATTCCACCTAATTGTCCAGAAGAAACACTTACAATGCCAAAAGCTTTATCATTATACTCTTTGTAGTAATAATCCATTGTGTTTTTCAAAGAACCTGGCGCACCTCCATTGTATTCTGGAGAAACAATTATAAACGCGTCCGCATTATCTAGTAAGACGTGTCCGTTTTCCATTTCTTGTGTTGGATTTGGATATTGATCAAACTTATACTCCATTAAAGGCAAGTTAAGTGCTTTAACGTCTAACACTTGCGCAGAAATAGTTTCTCTAAGATTTAATTGCTCTACAACATATTGAGCAACCGTATGCGATTTTCTCCCTTCTCTTGTGGTAGCTGAAATTACAATAATGTTTGTCATACTAAACTGTTTTAAATGTTACGCCCTGTTTCATGTATTTGGCTACCGGACAAAGCTCTGCTATATTCTTAATTCGCTGTACTTTATCTTCATCTAAAGCTGATGTGATGTGAATGGATTGATTAATAACAAAGTCTTCTTTACGCGAAGTATCAAATTCCATATTAATCCTAATTTCATCTACCTCCCAGCCTTTTCTGTCTACATACATTTTCATGGTCATTAACTTACAACCTGCTACAGAACTTAGAAACAAATCTTTCGGACTAGCAGCTTCTGCGTTTCCACCATCTACTGGGTTTGCATCAGAAATAATCGTATTATTATTAACAGAAAGTTCAACCTTATATTTTTCTTGCGTTTTTCCTTGAAGTGTTAGGTTTGCCATTATCCTCTTAGCTTATCTAGTAAATTACTTAATGTAGCAGCTTCGTTTTCGGAAAGGTTATCTGAAAAATTAACCTCTTCAAAAATGGCGTCAATTTTAGACAATACTTTTAAACCAAGATCAGAGATTTTAAGGTAAACCACTCTTCTATCTTCTTCACATCTTGTTCTGGTAATGTACTCTTTCTCTACTAACTTATCAAATAAGCGTGTAGTATTTGGTGATTTCTCTATCATCCTATCTTTTACAATCTTAACGCTTATTTTTTCTTTTGCTCCACGTAAAATTCTTAGAACATTAAATTGCGGTAAAGACAAACCAAATTGAGCTAAGTGTGAGTTATGCTGACTTGCAATCCAATTCGAGGTATATCTTAAATTTACTACTGCTCTGTGATTCTCGTTATTGAATCGCGATTTTATTACATCGTCAATTTTCATCCTACAAAAATATAATTACCATGGTAATAAATACACTTTTACATAGATTTTTTTCTAAGATTGTCACCCTCAACCCTTCAACGCGCATCCATTTACGCTTATCTTTGATATCATCCGTACAAATTAAGGATGTGAAATAATTGGATACTTATTATAAATTTGTTTTATGTGGAAAGGCAGTTGGCTTTATTGGATAGCGCAAACCGTAGGCTGGGGACTATTTGGTGCGTTTTTGTTCATGACCGTTTATATTTCTTCTGAAAACGGAATTTCTATTACAGATGTTTACAAAGTGTTAATTGGATTAAGTATTTCTATTGGTCTAAGTCACCTTCTCCGTTATATTTACATCAGATTCAATTGGCTCAACAAAAAATTTCTACCTATACTACTCCGCGTATTAATGGCCTGTATAATTTCTGCAAGTGTTTATTGTTTGAGTTATTGGTCTATAAAGTTTAGTTTTTTCTTCAAAGAATCCGACACTTACACCTACGGTAGTTTCTTTTACATGAGCTCAATCTATCTTATTATATTCTTGTTGTGGTCTATTCTATATGTAACCTATTACTTAGTTCAGAAATCAAGAAACCAAGAAATAAACAACTTACAACTGGTAGCAAGTAACTCTGAAGTAGAATTGAAAAATTTGCGAGAACAACTAAATCCGCATTTTTTATTTAACTCGTTAAACAGTATTAGAGCTTTAATAGACATTGAACCAAAAATTGCAAAGAGCAGCGTAACCACACTCTCGAGCTTACTTAGAAGTTCTTTGCAAATGGGAAAAAACAACCTAGTAAGTTTGAATGCAGAACTTACGCTCTGTAAAGAATACTTAGAACTAGAGAAAATACGTTTTGAAGAAAGATTAAACATCAATTGGAATATAGATGTGAAATCCCAATTTGAAGTTCCACCGTTTATTATACAAACACAAGTTGAAAATGCTATTAAACATGGGATAAATAAACTAGAAAATGGCGGAGATATTTGTATAAAAGCTTTTGAAAAAGAGGGTGTTTTAACACTAAGAGTTGAAAATTCTGGCTTTTTAAATAGCGCTGCTACTAATGGAATAGGAATTGCAAATACAATGAGAAGATTACAAATACAGTTTAAAGAAAAAGCAAGTTTCTCTTTAAACCAACAAGGAAATAAAGTTATTTCTGAAATAATAATAGACTACACTATATGAAAGCTTTAATAATTGACGATGAACGTTTGGCTCGTGCCGAAATGACTAGCTTACTCAACGAATTTAACGAAATTGAAATTGTAGGCGAAGCAAAAAATGCTACGCAGGCAGTTGAGCTAATTAAAGAATTAAAGCCCGACGTTATTTTTTGTGATGTTCAAATGCCCGGTGCTAGTGGGTTTGATATGCTTAAAGAGTTAGACGAAATACCACAAGTTGTTTTTGTTACTGCGTATGACGAGCACGCCATTAAAGCCTTTGAAATAAATGCTATTGATTATTTATTAAAACCAGTAGATCCCGAACGTTTAAAGGAAACAATAGACAAGCTAAACGAATCCGAAGACGATTTTTCTACGAATATAGACCTTACTTCGAGAGCAGAAAGAAAACTAAACTACGAGGACAGAGTTTTTATTAAAGACGGTGAAAAGTGTTTTTACATACAGCTAGAAGAAATCCGCTATTTTGAAAGTAAAGGTAATTATGTAAAGGTTTACTTCAATAAGTATAAACCGATGATTTTAAGGTCGTTAAATAGTTTAGAGGACAGGCTAAATCCTGAGCAGTTTTTTAGGGCTAACAGAAAATTCATTATCAACCTTTCTTGGATTACTAAAATAGAAAATTGGTTTAATGGTGGTTTACAAGTTACCTTACGAGACGAAGAGAAGATAGAAATGTCAAGAAGGCAAGCCATTAAATTCAAAGATATAATGTCGCTCTAATAGCACTACTTAGTAAGGTATTGTGCCCAAATAAATACTGAATACCATGAAGTTAATTTCTCTATTGTGTATATTATTTGTTTCACTAGTTCATGGCCAAACAAAGTCAAACATCATAAAAAGTTTAGTTGATGCTGCCGAACAATTAAAGTGTGACTCAATACCTTTTGTTGATTTAAATAACATTGTAAACTCGAGTAAAAAGAACATTCAATTTACTGCCAATAGTAGGTTTGGATTAATAGCAAAGTATGACTTTGAGTATAAAGAAGTTTTCGGCAGTTTGCCAAATACAAAATCATCGGATACACTAGCTGTGTGCTTAAATAATAAGGCAAATACTTACACGGAACACCAATTATTATCTACGTTTGATTGCAGTACTACTTTAAAAATAGCTTCTACCAAAGAAATACCTAGTTCTTTATTCTATGAACGAGGAGCCGACGGAAATTCCGTTTGGAGTGCTTACAAGGTAAATGATTTCCTAATTATTCGTTACGTGCACAATTACCCAAACGGCAACATGACCACTTTTTCAAAAGAAACACGTTTTTACTTTAGAGCAAATAAAAACGATTAATTCCCTCCCTTTTTCTTAACAGAATAGCCTTCTTTCGTAAGAATATCGGCAACTTTATCCTTAAACGCACCTTGCACCATAATTTCTCCATCTTTTGCAGTACCGCCCACTCCACATTTACTTTTCAGTAACTTTCCTAGCTCCTTTAAATCTTCGTCTGTTCCAACAAAACCCTCTATCAAAGTTACATCTTTGCCTTTTCTTTGTTTTCTATCTATAGAAACGTATAGTTTTTGTTGATTGGATGCTAAGGTGTCTTGTACTTCATCTTCATCAAAGTCATACCCAAAATCTGGATTAGTACTGTATACTACGTCTACTCTTTTCTTCTTACTCTTACCCATTATTTCAAACAATTAATCGTTCGTTTTATATCATCTGTACTTAAAAAGCTTGGCTGCATCAGAATAGCTTTTTGTATTGATTTTGCAGCTCGTACATCATAAATACCCACTAAAAAGTCGTTTTTTTTATAACTTTCTACAAAAGTAGCAGATATATTATTCAACCTCAACTCTACACCGTCAAAGTTATAAGTATCTATTGCATTTACAGCATCTTGCTCTGAGTCTGCTACATAAAGTACAGCATAGCCCGCTTGTTTAAATGGTTCGATGTATGCTTGAGAACTTACGGTAAAAAACAGCTTTTCTGGAAGCGCAATACTTGATAAAGCAGAAATGTATCGGTTAACATTAATTATTTCTTGAGTACAACTGTTTAAATGCCGTATATCTAAAAAGTAAGTTTTATTATTTAAAAAGTTTACTTGATCTAAGGCTGCAATCTTTTCTTTATTTAGCGTTTTGTACTGTGTTGTGATTAAATCTACTCTATTATAATCTCTAACACACCCTTCTTTATTCGTATTCTGCGATAACTCCGTATTATGAAATAAAATTAATTGATTATCTGCCGATAGTTGCAAATCCAGTTCTACACCGTTGCATTTTGAGTGAGAAAAAGCATAGTTAATTGCTTCTAGGGTATTATCTTGAAATGGAACAGAAACATTGGCTAAACCAGAAGCAGCGTGTCCAATAATTAAGACATCTTTTTGCTCTACTTTTCTGCAAGCAACTAATGTAATTAATAAGAAACAAAAGACACATAATCTACCATGCATAACGTAACCCAAGATTTACTGTAACGGCGACATAATTTGAAGAAACCGACTGATTTTGAAACTTTCCCCAGCCTACACCTGTACTTTGAAAAAGGCAAATCCTGTCTCCCCAAGTCAGCACATAGCCTATTTGATGCTCAAAATACAAGTCTCTATTTTCTTCTACTTTTTGTTGTAAGAAGTTAAAAAAATAAGTTGGAGCAACACCTAAATTATCTAAAATTTTAAGCCGATAACCTACATTGCTACCAAATTCAACTACAGGAACACCAGTTGTAAAGAGTGAAATTGAACCTAAACCACTATAAACCCCAATGTCAAATGAATTATCAAGGGAATATGTATAGTTGAAACGAGTAAAAACATCAAACCGATTAACACTAGCACTTAGGCCAGCACTATGTTGAGAAAATGTAAATCCTACAATCAAGCAACACACAACAAAAGCAAGTGGTTTCATTTAAAAATTGTACACTTTTATTCTGTAATTACTGTTTACATCCTGACCTTCTAACTGTATTTTAAGTTGTTTACCTATTTTCGTGTTCTTTGCCTTTTTATCAGTTAAAGAAAGAGAATCTGTGTATTGAACAGCAATTGCATAGACCGTATCCATAATCGACTTACTTGCGCCTACACCTTGATAAACCTCCACAGCTTTAACCTCAGGATAATTTAACGCCAAATTTTTGAGTAGTGTTTCTATGTCAATTTCACTTCTTAGTTTTAAATCTAGTTCTAGCTGTGTTTTATCTAATTCAGCTTCAATACGCTTTAATTCATTTTCTTTTTCTTGAATAATGTCGTAACCCTTCCCAGAATCAGTTGCGGTTTGACTAGACAACTCATTTTTTAGTTCAGCCAACTTACTATCTACATCTTCTCCTTGAATAACAGTAAGAAATTTAGAATCTAAACCATATTTATCCATTTTAGATTTCCATCTTAATACTGTAGCATCACTTACTACTTTATTGGTGAGAATTAATTCAATTTTACTTAGATCATCATCAAATATTATTTTTTGTGTATGTCTTAATGTCGGATCATCCTCTACAACCTCTTTAATAAAGGTGCGTGCGCTTTGATTAAAAATCGTTTCTTGAATTTTACCATAAAACAAATAAGCTGCTGGAATAATTACGAGAAAAATAAGCACATAAGATATCACTTTCACCTTTTTTTCAACCTTAGGATTGATAAAATTTCGTAAAGGAAACTTGAGGTAACGAACTACGATTATTGTGGATAAACAGATAAATAAGGTGTTTAAAAAGAATAAGTAGAGCGCTCCAAAAAAGAAAGGCCAATTACCAGAAGCTAGTCCAAAACCTGCTGTACACAACGGAGGCATTAAAGCTGTTGCAATGGCAACTCCAGGAATCACAGTAGAGTTATCTCCTCTGCTGGCTGCAATAATACCTGCTAGCCCGCCAAAAAAAGCAATAAACACATCCATTAAATTTGGACCTGTTCTACCTTCTAATTCAGGAGTAATTTCTGTAAGTGGTGAGATTAAAAAATACAACCAAGCCGTAAGCAGAGAAATACCCACTGCAACACCAAAATTCTTTAACGATTCAAAAATGAGCTTAATATCATTTGTACCAACACCCAAACCAACTCCACGAATTGGTCCCATTAACGGAGAGATAAGCATGGCACCAATAATAACGGCTACTGAATTGGTATTTAAACCAACAGATGCAACAATGATAGAACAAATAAGCACCCAAACATTTGGTCCGGTAAAATTGATGCCCGACCTAATATTTTTGATGGTACCATCTACATCAGAACCGTCTTTAAAAGAAACTGTTTTTTTGAAAAAGGCAAAAATACCCTTTAAATTCTCGCGTATGCTTGGATTAAAATTAATACGAGTTGGATCACCTTCTATCGGATCATTAAATTTATTATCGTTATTGTAAAGATGCTCAAACTGCTCACGCCTTTTCTCTTCTTCACTTTTTTCTTTGTCTTCCATATTATTTTAATAAAGCCTACGAAAAGATAAATATACCTTTTCTGTTTGTATTTTTTTACTTGAAAATGTTAGAGCAGTCTATTTACCTTCAAAAAATCAGTAACCAAATACGCTAAGGCTTTTCCTACTTTTTTATTCTCTATTGCATTTAAAGGTGCACCTTCTGGCAAATGCAAATACGAAACGTGCTTTGAAGCAGCAAAATATCGCATATAAATACGCGCCCTTTCTAGCGTTACGCCAGTAGGAGATGCAGCACTTGAAGGCATATCAACCAACGCATCTAAATCAAGCTCAATACCATAGCTTTGTTGGTCTATCTCTTTTTTATATTTCTCAAAGTCATCTGAAAATCTCGACTTACCGGTTAAATAATCTTCAAAGAATGTGAATAGATGTCCATCTTTCTCTAAACGCCCTAACATCTCTTCAGAATTATAACTCTCATGCAATCCTAATACAAGGTATTTCTTTAGGTAAGACATCTTGAACGCATAACTAAATCCGTTTCCGCTGTGCCTTCCTTCCAAAATACGATAATCTGCATGCGGATCTAGGTTAACCACATTAAGCGCTTCCTTCTTTTGCTGCGAAAGGTGCTTTAAAATAGGATAACAATTGTTGTGACCACCGCCAATAACAATAGGAATTTGATTTTCGTTCAGGTGAACACCCAGAACGTCAGTAACAAAAAAGTCTAGCTCATCTACAAGTGTTCTTGCATGTTCAGTTCCTTCTAGCGTGTGAACGAAAGAAATTTTACCCAAAACCTCTACATCTTCACAAGATAAAAAGCGATTGGCTTGCATGTTTAAAAACTTGGATAAGAATACCTCAAAGCCATTTTCTGCACCCGTATTTCCTAAATTGGCTCGCGGACCAACACTTTCTTCGATACCTAAGATACAATATTTCTTCGTACTCTCTTTTTGTATTGTCTCCCCAATTCGTACTTCTCCCTCTCTTTGTGAAGTACGCTTTTCAATATCGCTTAGGGTAAATTTAGAAAATTCAAAATGTTTGTTTTTACTTTTCATATTCTTTTAAGGTGGTTATAAATGAATCTGGTGGAGACATTGGTCGCATATTCGATTTACTTACAAAAACAAGCGTAGTGCTTGCCTTTGCTACACACACATTTTTTTCATTTGTAACTTCATAATCAAAAAATATACGCGCTCCGTTTATCGATTGGATTTTTGTAGTAATCGTTAATTCATCATCGTAATACGCTGGGGATAGATATTTCACTTCGTAATGACTCACGGGCAACATAATTCCCATATCCTCCATATTCTTATACGACATTCCAATTTCTCTCAATGCTTCTACCCTTCCAACTTCAAAAAATTGGGCATAATTACCATAGTAACAATACCCCATTTGATCTGTTTCTCCATATCGTACCCGTAACGTGATACTGTGTTCAAAATTGTAATTCACTCGTTCTTAATTTGATAAAAAACAAAGATGAGAAAAAAGAAAAATAAATTAGTTTTTGATGTACTTTTTATTCAGTACATTAGTACACATTATTCCAAAAACAAGTAATAACAAGGGTTTTAGAAAGTTTTATAGTGGTTTTTTTATAACTACTTGTAAATGTTAAAGATATTGAATATTGGTCGATTTGTTAAAAATTTAATTTCTTAACTGTAAAATTTTCTTAAAAGTCAATAGCAAAAAAACTTTTTTTTTAACTTTTTTCTGTAAATATTTGTTCCGTTGAAAATCTGATCGAGTATTTAAATAGTTTTTAACGATTTAAGTATAAAATAAAGTTTTGAACAAACTATAATAACCAAAATAAAGACCAATAAATAAATGAGCGCTTTGCATGAAACAAAATGGAACGACTGTCTACGAGTAATCAAAGACAACATCTCACTTCAAACATTTAACACTTGGTTTGCTCCTATCATCCCGATTAAGTTAGAAGAAAACGTATTAACAATTCAAGTTCCATCACATTTCTTTTATGAATGGTTAGAAGAGCACTACATTGGCCTGCTAAAAAGAGTAATAAAAAAAGAGCTTGGTGCAGAAGGTAGGTTAGAATACTCTATTATTATGGAGAACAACCAAACCAACTCAAAGCCATATACAGTTAAGTTACCTGGATCTAATAAAAGTTCTTTGCGCAATTCTCCGGTTAACATGCCGTTGATTGTCAATGAAAAACAAATTAAAAATCCGTTTATAATACCTGGTCTTAAAAAAGTAAACGTAGATTCTAATTTAAATCCATCTTATTCTTTCGATAATTTTGTTGAAGGAGATTGCAACCGTTTAGCACGTTCTGCTGGATATGCAGTAGCGAATAAGCCTGGAGGTACAGCTTTCAATCCTTTGTTAATATACGGAGGAGTTGGTTTAGGTAAAACACACTTAGCGCATTCAATTGGTATTAGTATTAAAAACCAATTTCCGAACAAAACTGTTTTATATGTTGGTTCAGAAAAATTTGCGCATCAATTTATAGATTCTTTAAAAAACAATAATACAAACGACTTTATCCACTTCTATCAAATGATGGACGTGCTTATATTAGACGATGTACAGTTTTTTAGCGGTAAAGAGAAAACACAGGATGTATTCTTCCACATCTTTAATCACTTGCACCAAAACGGAAAACAAATCATTTTAACTTCTGACAAAGCTCCGGTTGAAATGCAAGGTATGGAACAGCGTTTACTTTCTCGTTTTAAATGGGGATTATCAGCAGATTTACAATCGCCAGATCTAGAAACGCGAATTGCTATTCTTGAAAAGAAAATGTACGGTAACGGAATTGAACTTCCAAAAGAAGTTGTAGAATACTTAGCGTACAGTATTAATACAAACATCAGAGAGATGGAAGGAGCACTTACTTCTCTCCTAGCCCAAGCTTCTTTAAATAAGAAAGCCATTACACTTGAGCTTGCCAAGCAAATGATAGATAAGTTTGTTAAGAATACTGCAAGAGAAGTTTCGATTGAATATATCCAAAAAGTAGTGTGTGATTATTTCGACTTACCGATGGAGCTTTTGAAATCAAAAACAAGGAAAAGAGAAGTTGTACAAGCAAGACAAATAGCTATGTTTTTCTCAAAGAAAATGACAAAGTCTTCTTTAGCAAATATTGGTGCTCATTGTGGAGGAAAAGATCATGCTACGGTATTGCACGCTTGCAGAACAGTAAATAATTTATCGGAAACAGATAAACAGTTTAAAAGCTATTTAACCGATTTAGAAAAGAAATTGGCGATACAATAAAACAGTATCAATACATATTTAAAACTCCTTAATTTATTTTAAGGAGTTTTTTTTATTTCATACAATTAACATATCAGTCTTCATAAATGAATGATTAGGAATAAATTATCAGCGCTATTCTGACTTACATTTGTAACAGAATGTCGAACTTTAGCTCAATAGAAGCTCTTATTAAATTAATAGACGATCCGGACGATGCAGTTTTCTTACACGTAAGAGATAAACTTTTAAAGTACGGTTCTGATGCTATTCCCTACCTTGAAAATTCTTGGGAAGGAGAAGATTACGGACTATTATTCCAAACGCGGATAGAAGAAATTATACACGACATTCAATTTCTTTCTGCTAAAGATGCCTTAAATGACTGGAAGCATTCAGAAGATAAAAATTTACTTGAAGGTGCTATTCTTGTTGCGAAATACCAATTTCCGGAATTAGACTTTGAAGAGATTAAAAATGATATTGCAAATATTAGAAAAGACATTTGGCTAGAACTCAATCCGAAGCAAACCGTTTTTGAAAAAATCAAAACCTTTAACGAAGTATTTTTTAATCTGCATAACTTTAAAGGAAATACAAAAAACTTTCATGCTCCGCTAAACTCTTATATAAATACTGTTTTAGAAAGTAGAAAAGGAAATCCACTTAGTTTAAGTATTCTGTATAGCATTCTGGCTCAATCGTTAGACCTACCTATCTATGGAGTTAATTTACCCAACCACTTTGTTTTGGCTTTTATGGATGAAAATCAAAACTACCTCCCTATTAATCCAGAAAGTGAACAAACAGGAGTTTTATTTTATATAAATGTATTTGGAAAAGGTGCCATCTTTAATCATGCAGAAATAACACAGTTTCTAAAAAAGTTAAAAATTGCACCAAAAAGAGAACACTACGAACCTTGTCCAAACACCACTATTATAAAAAGAATGCTTGCCAATTTAATAGCAGGTTACCAACAACAAGGAAATGCAGATAAGGTAGAAGAATTAGTGCAGTTAAGAAGTTTATTTAAATAATTCTAACTGTCTAACACCTTCAAAAACCACAGCAGTTACTGCATTCGAAATGTTAAAGCTTCTCACATGCTCAGAAAACAAAGGAATTTTATACAGTTCTTCTTTGTTGTTTTCTAAAATTTCTTGAGATAAACCAACAGATTCTTTTCCAAACACTAAAAAAATATCTACTTTAAACGGAATATCGTAGTATAACTTATCGCCTTTACTAGAAAGAAAAACCATTTGCGCATCTTTATTTCGCTCAAAAAACTGGGCAACATTATCATAGTAAATCACTTCTAAATGTTGCCAATAATCTAGTCCGGCTCTTTTTAAACGTGTATCTGTAATTTCAAAGCCAAAAGGCTTAACCAAATGTAATTTACTACCAGAACCCAACGCTAACCTACCAATATTACCGGTATTATTTGGAATTTCTGGTTCTATTAATACAATATTCATTGCCATTGTGCTAAGATAATTTGTTTTTTATTTGGTTGTTCTCAATGATATAGTATTCGAATTAAATATTGGCTATTTCCATTAGCTAATTGTTGTTTTCTTCTCTTTATTGATTAGAGTAAAAATACAATTAGTTTAAATACACAATACTGAAAACAAAATATTTCCTTAATCCATTTTTGCTAAAAAATTCAAGGTATCTATATTGTCTGCATAATCTGTTAAAGAGGGTGTTTGAGCTTTTCCAAATGGAATATAATCCTTTCCAACAATGGCTTGGATTTGCTCTTTATGCTTATCTAAATAGCCGTTTACTTCATCTTCTGTATGATATTTATGCCAATATAAAACAGCGATAGGAGAAAATAACTCGTCTGACTCCTTGGTGAGTAAAAATCCATTTTCTAACAGCTGTTCTTGATTCATTAAATAAATAGCCTTGTAATAATCGTAATTATTGGCATATTTATGATGATTAATAACGTCGCCATAATCAACTATACCTGCAAAGAATCGATTGATATCAAAATCAGAAGGAATTAACAATTGTGTTACGTTTCTGCATCCTAAACCAAAATATTGAAAAATATCTTTACCCAATGCTTTCAATTCTTCTTCTGTTTCTTGCCCTGTAATCACGGCCACAGAAGTTCTACCTTTTCGAATGATATTTGGATATTTCCCAAAATATTTTTCGAAGTATTGAGCAGAATTATTGCTTCCAGTTGCAATTACAGCATCTATATTTTCTAGTTTACCAAAAGAAAACTCAAATCTATCTTTTAAAGATGGCTCAAACCGAATTAAAATCTCGCACAAGGCAGGCAAAAGTGTTTTATCATCTGATGAGAGTTTACACACGGCAATGTTGCCAGAAACCAAAACAGAAAGAAAATCATGAAAGCCTACTAACGGAATGTTTCCAGCCATAATAATGGCTACACGTTTGTTTTCAGATTTAAAAGTATACTTTAACTTCCAGTTCTTTAAATCTTCTGCTTTAAGCAATGCACCTAGATTTTTTAAACTTTCTTTAACGGCTTCTTTCGTAAACCATCCGTTGTATTGAAACTGTTTGTTTATGGTAGTTAACAATTTGAGATGCTCTTCCTCGGTAATTCCCCAGTCGTGATTGTTATGTTCTTGATCTGTGCCAAGGTTTACCATTACTTTACCCAAAGCTTCTAAGGCAGAAAAGATGTTGTGATCAGACATTCTTATTGTTTCAACAATGATTATTTTAAAAATAGTTCTTAAACGGAACAAATTTAAGCTTGCTTCGTTTTATATTTGCAAACTTACGTTTTAACAGTTAAAAAATAGAACGAAATGGCAATAATGATAACGGACGAGTGTATAAACTGTGGAGCTTGCGAGCCTGAATGTCCGAATAACGCAATATATGAAGGTGGTGCCGAGTGGACATACGCCGACGGAACTTCTTTAACAGGAGTTATTACAACCTTAAATGGAGATGATGTAGAAGCGGATAAAGACCATGAACCGGTTGATATGGATGTATACTACATTGTAACAGATAAATGTACAGAATGTGTAGGTTTTCATGATGAACCACAGTGCGCAGCAGTTTGCCCTGTTGATTGTTGTGTAGACGACCCTGATTATAGAGAATCTGAAGATGAATTACTTGCAAAGAAGGATTTTATGCACTTGTAGCACTTTAGTGGTAAGATTATTTTAAAAGTTGTATTTTTAGATACAGCTTTTTTTTATCTTGTTTTTTCTGGATTTAAAAAATTCCTGCACTATTGCTTCACGCGAAATAAATTTGAATTTATGCATTTCTCAAAACGAAAACGTCTCGTTACTTATACACTTTGAAGCTTATTTATTTGTTTGCTTGCTTTCTTAATTGCGTGGACTTTTAACATAAATAAAATGCTTTTACCTTTAGTAGTTTCGTTGGGTGTTGCATTCTTGAGTGATTGCTACTTTATTTATTGGAAAAATGAAGCTCCAACATTTGGCATCATACATTACTATCTAAAGAAACGAAAGAGAAAGGACAAGAATATTTTATAACGTTGAGATAAACTTAAAATTTTTGAAAGGCTACTTCTTAATTGAGGTAGCTTTTCGTTTGAAAATACTACTAGATTTAAAGTTTACTATACTTTAAAAATATTTGTACTTAAACTTTCACAAAAAAAAGCTGTATCAAAAGACACAGCTCCAAGTAATTACTTTTTTTAAGTAGATTAAAAAGGTTTAACCGCTCTTGAGCAGTTGATACAAGAGGTAAATTGTGTCCACGGAGAAGGAACAATAAAACCAAGATGTACACCCCAATATTTGGTCCAAGCCGAAGTACCTTGAGTAGATTCTGTGGAGCTCCAATAGTTACGATTACTTTCAAATCCAGAAATACCAGCAGAAACATGCACGTCATATAAAACTTCTAACTCGTCTTTAGTAGGTAAACGCCAGCCTTCACCGCCTTCTGTGTAAGCTTCAACCATTGATTTTGAAGCGCTGTAATTGATATGCATAGCACTCGAAACTTGGTCTTCTTTGGCCACAACAACGCCGTGTTCCTTATCTGCATCTAACATAAAAACAATTCCACCCTTATGCTCTTGTCCGATTTGAAACGTTTGATTTTCGGCTTCGTCTTCCTTTTTATTACAAGATATAGCAATGATAGAAATACAGGCAATGGCAATTAACTTTTTCATCTCTTTGTTTTTGGTTAATCCAAAGACGAATTGGTAAACAAAAAAGTTGCAACCGAAAAAAACATCCTAAAATATGCAGCGTTGGCGTATTAATTCATTACCCAAACCAAACATCCTTAATCATCTCAAAACCCGCCTTTTGATTTACACGTTCAATGATCACTCTTTTACCATGTACAAGTTCGTCGCGCATTACAGAAGAATTTAAGGTTAGGTACATTACTTCGTCTTTGATTACAATTTTATCCGTTCTGGCGGCTACGGCTCCGCCCATTAATTCTTCCCAAGCATTAATTACCGTAAGCTCGTTCATTTTACCATCTAAACGATAGGCTTTCATCAGTCTATTTATAGCATCGCCAAGAGATGTTTCGTTTTTCTTTCTGTTTTCTGACATCCTTAGGTAAGAATTAATTCGTTTTGTTTGACTTCGAAGAGTCGGATAGGAATTTCTATTTCAGAGAAGATGGCTTCTACTCTATTTTTATCTGTATCCGTTACCAACACTTGTCCAAATTCATGGTTATGCACCAACTGCATTAAACGTTGCACGCGTTCGTTATCTAACTTATCAAAAATATCATCCAATAATAAAATAGGCTTTAATCCTAAGTGCATTTTCAACCATTCGAACTGGGCCAAACGCAATGCAATTAAATAAGACTTTTGCTGACCTTGACTACCAAACTTCTTAATTGGATGATCATTGATTGTAAAGATTAAATCGTCTTTATGCACACCAACCGTAGAATATTGTCTGCGCATATCTTGTTTTTGACTTTGCGCTAATAAACGTTGAAAATCTTGTTCTGCTAGCTGACTCCTGTATTCGAAACCAACATTTTCTTTATCATCAGAAAGTAGCGCGTAATATTTCTTAAAAACGGGTAAAAACTCAGTAATAAATTGATTTCTTTTCTCAAAAACAATGTTTCCGTAACGCACTAGTTGCTGGTCCCAAACCTCTATAGACTCTCTATTAAAAAAACCAAAATCTCCCATTTGTTTCAACACTGCATTTCTTTGCACCAACACTTTAGCATACTTGATAATGGCATCTAAAAACGCTGCATCGAACTGAGAAATAATTCCATCCATCCATTTTCTACGAATCTCGCTACCTTCAGAAATTAAATTTCTATCGTATGGAGAAATCATAACCGACGGAAACTGCCCAATGTGTTCTGAAAGCTTTTCGTACTCTACCTTATTCTTTTTGAAAATCTTTTTTGAACCGGCTTTCACACCGCAATAAACATCAACTTCTTTGTCGTTCTTATCCCAAACGCTTTGTAAAACAAAAAAATTCTCATCGAAACGTATGTTTTGCTTATCAACTGGGTTAAGGTATGATTTACACATACTTAAGTAATGAACGGCATCCAGCAGGTTGGTTTTACCCGCTCCATTTTGGCCCACAAAACAATTAACCTCTGCAGAAAACTCAATTTCTACTTGGTCATAATTTTTAAAATTAACAGCCGATAAGCGTTTTAGGTACATACGTGAATTTCTGCTGTAAAGATAAGGTGTTAGCACTCTATTTGAGAATGAAAAACTGTAAACTTCTTAACAGAGTAAATTTAAAACTTCTCATTAAGCATGTCTACAAACTTCTTCGCCATAGAGTTAAAGTAGCGTTTTGTTCTATAACCTCCTACCCAAATTACACCTTGTATTGCGTTGGTTAGAAATATTTCGTCTGCTGCTAATAAGTTTTGTGGTAAAATAGAGCACTCGTAAACCTTAATTTTGTTTGCTAAAGCCAAGTTAATGATATTCATGCGCATCACACCTGCCAAACAACCTTCTTCTAACCCTGGTGTATAAAGAACTCCATTACTTACTAAAAACAAATTGGTAGAACTTCCTTCTAAAATTGAACCGCGTTCATTGGTTATCAATAAATCATCCAACTGCTTTTCTTGAGCAGCAATAGAGCACATCACATAAATCAACCCATTCTTGGTTTTATAATTTGATAGTCGGTTATTCTGTTTTTTTAAATCGGTGAAAAGATCAACCTCCCAACCTTTAGAGTTTAGTTCAAAATTATTGTGCGAAATTGGGTACACTTCTATAAAGTAATGCGATTCGTTTGTTACTGGTTTATACGTTCCGCCGAACGCTCTTTCTAATGACAAACGCACTCTACCACCATCCTTGATTCCGGAATGTGCTAACAACTCTTCTATTTTTTGACTAAAAAAAGAAGTCGAATAAAAGTTAGGCACTCTAATTTTCAGCGCTTTTGCACCTTCTAGCATTCTTGAAATGTGCGCATCTAAGTTTAAAATTTGTCCGTTTTTTATACGAATACTTTCAAAGATTCCATCTCCATAAAGGTATCCTCTGTTACCAGCTATGATCGTAGCTCCACTATTCTCAAGTATTTCTCCGTTGTTGTTTATGTAGCTTGTAAACATCTACCCAAATATAGTAGAAATAAATTCTTTACCCTTATCTAAGTTGATTAAAAGTATGTAAAGAATACCAAATACTGCTCCACCGAAATGCGCATCATGTCCGATATTAGAATTTCCACGTTTTGCCATGTAATATTCGAACGCGAGATACAAGATTCCAAACAACCATGCTTTAATTGTAAAAGGAATAAAAAGAAAACGCAACTCCATAGACGGATTCCACAAAATACATGCAAATACAACAGCAGAAACAGCTCCAGAAGCACCCAAACTCATATAACTACTATTATCTTGATGTTTAGAATAAGGCCAAACCGTAGCAAACAATCCTCCTGCAATGTAGATAATAACAAAATGTAACTTAGCGATACCAAGAGGAAAAGCCGTAGACAAGAAAAACTCTAAACCTTCTCCAAAGCTATACAATACAAACATGTTAAAAAGCAGATGCATGTAGTCTGCATGAATGAGTGTATGACTCAAAAATCTATAAAATTCGTTATTGTGTTTTGCTTGATAAGGAATAAAAAGCAATTTATATTTTAATTCACTATTCTGAAAAGCCAAGTAAGAAACTATGCACGTTCCTATGATAATAACTAACGAAATTGATAAGTCCATATAAAATAAAAATATGCAACAAACCTAGTAAATATTTAACTCACTGAGGCTCTGCTGTTTTTTTTTATCCTTAAAATTGAAATATTAATTACTTTAGTACTAATGAAAACATTTTTTAAACACTATACACTATTTTTCATTCTCTTATTTCTCGGGTGCAAAACAGAAGAATTAAGCTTAGAAGAGATGGATCTAACACTATCTGAAAAGATAGAAAAATCAATTAACACAGCCTATCTATCTCCGCTTAGAGCTAGTGAGGAAGATGTAGAATGGCTAAAAGAAACTTATGCGAACTGTTCCAATCAACCTTTGTGGATAAACGATACTTTATTTACTACAGATGGTAAAGAAATGAATCAAATAACCACTCAAACACAACGCCTAGCTCTTCCATTAAATCGTTATAATTTTCTAGTGTACAACGATACATTTAGTCTTTTTCAAAAAGAACAATATACTACGCTCCTATTATCTTACTTATTAAATGATCTTAAACAGGGCGTTTTAGACACGCTAAGCAAACAATTACGACCACCAACTAGAACAGCGTCAAACGAACTTTTAACCTTTATAAAAAATAAAAAACCACAATCCACCTGGGAAGACTATTTTTTTCAATCCATTAACTTACACCCAAAATTTAACGCAACTTGGAAAGGAATTAATCAATTTGTAAAACGTTATCCGCTCGATACCACAAGCTTCAACATAGAATCTATGAAAGAAGACTCTGTACTAACCTACGAAACAGCAAAAAAAGCTTTATTCTCTAAAGGTTATATAGATTCTACAAATCTTTCGAATAGCTTAATCATTGATGCCATAAAGCAGTTTCAATTAGAAAATGGCTTGAAAAATGACGGAATTATAGGTACTTACACAGCAAAAGCCTTAAACGAATCCAACCTAAAAAAATATGAACGAGCACTTTTAGCATTGGAAAAATGGCGTTGGAAAACAGATTTACCAGACCAATATATTTGGGTAAATATTCCTGCATACGAGCTTAATTTTTACGTTAACGATTCGTTAAAGCGCGTGCACAAAGTTGTAGTTGGAGCTAATATAACTAAAACACCTGTTTTTAATGCTAAAATGAAAACCGTTGTTTCTTATCCATTTTGGCATATTCCCTACTCTATTGCGTCAACCGAGATTCTTTATGGTGCAAAAAAAGACACAAACTACTTTGCTAAAAAGGGCTATAAAATTTTTAGAGATGGCGCTGAGGTTGACCCTAAAACGGTAGATTGGTCTGTTATAAACCAAACCAATTTTAGATATAGGGTTAGACAAGACGGCGGTGCAAGTAATAGTCTTGGATTAGTTAAAATGTTATTCCCAAATAAACACAGTGTTTACATACACGACACCCCAGCAAAGCGCTTCTTTTTAAACGATGTAAGAGCCTATAGTCATGGATGTATTCGGTGCGAAAACCCAAAAGATTTAGCAAAATATATATTAGAATGCGACAACAATAACTTTACTCCAGATTCGCTAGACGCACTAATTAATAGAAAGCAAATGCAACACATTGCACTGAAAAAGCCTTTTGATGTGTTTATTGACTATATATCTGTAAGCACAGATAAAAACAACGATTTAAAGTTTTATGTAGACATTTACAACAAAGATGAAAAATGGTTAAAATTAATGCGAGTTAAGCCTTACAGAATGGATGAAATTGTCATGAAGAGCGAGACAAAAAACAATCAATAACACGAATTATACACTTTATTTAAAACGGAACGGTATATTCATATAGAGATGTTCATAAATAAATTTTAAAGCTTCGAAAAAAAGTATATTTTTGCAAGGCTTAAAATAGCAAAGACATGAGTGAAGAAATAACGAGAGAAGAAATTATAGAACAGTTTAAAGGAAACAAAGTTCTTAAAGGAATAACAATTGCGGTTGGCGTTTTAGTAGTTGGAGTATTAGTTTACTTTGCTTACAATACTTTTATTGCAAAGCCTAACGAACTTGCATCTAATACGCAAAATGCAAGAGGAATAATGTTATTAGAAAAAGATTCTCTTGATCTAGCAATTGAAGAATTAGAAATACACGCAGATGAATTCAACGGTTACACAGGCGGAGAAGTTGCGCAGTTTGGTTTAGCAAGCGCTTACTTTAAAAAAGGCGATTTTGAAATGGCTCTATCTACCTTAAAAGATGTAAAGCTTGAAGATATTTATCTTTCTACTATGGCAATAGGTATGCAGGGCGACTGTTATTCAGAAATGGAAGATTACCAAAGCGCAGTTGAAAAGTATATTGTTGCAGCCGAAAAAGATAAAAACGACTTAACTACACCTATGTATCTGTTCAAAGCAGGTCTGAATGCAGAGGCTGCTAAAGATTTTGCTAAAGCTGCGGAATTTTACAACAGAATAAATGAGGAGTATACTTCGTATGCAGCTCAAAATGGAATCGAAAAATATATCGCAAGAGCAGAAAACTCTAGCACTAAATAAGAATGGCTAAATATGGCTACAGAAAATAGAAATCTATCAGAATATAATAAGGATTTTGTTCCTAATGGTGCCGGTTTTTCAATCGGCATTGTTGTTTCTGAATGGAATGAAAACATTACACTAAATCTTTTAAAGGGAGCTAAAAAAGCCCTTTTAGAAAACGGTGTGAAAGAAGAAAATATCATTGTACGCTTTACACCTGGTACATTTGAGTTACCACTTGCTGCACAGTATATGTTTGAATATACTAAAGTTGACGGAGTTGTTGCTATTGGCTCTGTTATTCAAGGAGAAACAAGACATTTTGACTTTGTATGTGAAGGCGCAACCTTAGGATTAAAAGATGTTGGTTTAAAATACAATAAACCGGCAGTTCTTTGTGTACTAACAGATAATACAATGCAACAAGCTATTGATAGATCTGGTGGTAAACACGGAAACAAAGGTATAGAGTGCGCCATTGCTTGTTTAAAAATGGTTGGATTAAAACACGAATTAAGCTTATAATTTTGACACTAATAAAATCAATCTCTGGAATAAGAGGAACTATAGGAGGAAAAGTTAACGAAGGACTAACACCAATTGATGCAGTTAAATTTGCTGCAGCATATGGAACTTGGCTTCAAAAAAGAAATAACGCAAAAAAATTAACGGTAGTTGTAGGTAGAGATGCTCGTATTTCTGGCCCAATTATTTCTGACCTAGTTATATCTACCCTACGCGGTTTGGGTATTTCTATAGTTAATTTAAACTTGAGCACTACTCCAACCGTAGAAATGGCCGTTACAATGGAAAAAGCGCACGGCGGAATTATTTTAACCGCTAGTCATAATCCAAAACAATGGAACGCTTTAAAACTTTTAAATGAAAAAGGTGAATTTATATCGGGTGCAGACGGAACTGAAGTACTAACACTTGCAGAAAACGAAGACTTTCATTTTGCAGAAGTAGATGATCTCGGAAAGTACAAAGAGGACAATACTTACATGCAAAAACATGTCGGAGCAATTTTAAAGCTACCTTATTTAAATTTAGAAGCAATTCAAGCTGCAAATTTCAAAATTGTAGTAGATGCAGTAAATAGCACAGGTGGAATCTTTGTTCCCTACTTGTTAAAACAACTTGGCGTTACTCAGATAGAAGAATTATACTGTGAGCCCACAGGACATTTTCCGCACAACCCAGAGCCTTTACCGGCACATTTGATAGATTTATCAGATAAAATAAAAGAAACTAAAGCAGATTTAGGTATAACTGTAGACCCTGACGTGGACAGATTAGCAATGGTTTGCGAAGACGGAAGTATGTTTGGCGAAGAATATACACTAGTTGCCGTTGCAGATTATATTTTATCCCAAAAAGGAGGTGCAACTGTTTCTAACCTTTCTTCAACAAGAGCATTGAGAGATATTACTGAAGCAAACGGATATAAGTACTTTGCATCTGCAGTTGGTGAGGTAAATGTTGTTGAAAAGATGAAGGCAGAGAATGCTGTAATTGGAGGTGAAGGAAACGGAGGTGTTATTTTACCTGAACTGCATTACGGTAGAGATGCATTAGTTGGAATTGCTTTATTTTTGAGCCTGCTTGCCGAAAGAAAGTTAAAGACTTCTGAATTGCGCGACAGTTTTCCTAAATATACGATTAGCAAAAATAAAATAGCGCTTACCCCAGATATTGATGTTGACCAAATCTTAAAGAATATGGCAGCTAAATATCAAGATTTAGAAGTAGATACGGTTGACGGTGTTAAAATCTACTTTGATAAAGAATGGGTACATCTTAGAAAAAGTAACACAGAACCTATTATTCGTATTTACTCTGAGAGTGAAAACGAGGAAAAGGCTAATCAGTTAGCAGAAAGAATAATGGAGGAAATTATGGCTTTAAGCTAAATTTTGCTCTTCAAGAATAATAAAAGATTAGTTTTAAAATATTCGATGTAGTTCACATCTTTGCAAATAAAAGTATATAATGAGAGTTTATTTAGATAACGCAGCAACCACGCCAATTGATCCTGATGTTGTAGAAGCGATGCTTCCTTATTTAGAATCTACATTTGGAAACCCATCTTCTACTCACTTTTTTGGAAGACAAGCAAAGGCTGCTATAGAAAATTCGCGCAGAAGTGTTGCCAAAAATCTGAATTGCTCACCTTCTGAAATTATTTTTACATCTGGTGGTACTGAAGCTGATAATATGGCATTGAATATTGCCGTGAATGAGTTAGACTGTAAAACGGTTATTACTTCTTCTATTGAACACCACGCAGTTGGACATACAGCCGAAAATATTTGCTCTAGTAAAAATGTTGTTCTAAAATACGTAGATGTAAACGAATTAGGTCATGTTAAACTAGATCATTTAGAAGAATTATTAAAGGAATCTAACGGTAAAGCCTTTGTTTCTTTAATGCATGGTAATAATGAAATAGGTAATCTACTTCCGTTGAAGAAAGTAAGTGCAATGTGCAGACAATATGGAGCTTATTTCCATTCAGATACTGTCCAAACAATGGCGCATTATGAGTTTGATATGCAAAATATAGATATCGACTTTATTACTTGTGCAGCACATAAGTTTCATGGACCAAAGGGAATTGGGTTTTTATATATTAAAAAATCTGTTAAAAGTGCAGCTATGATTCATGGTGGAGCCCAAGAACGAGGTTTACGTGGTGGAACAGAAAATTTGTATGGAATTGTAGGTTTAGCTAAGGCATTAGAAATTGCCAACCATGATATTCAAGCGCACCAAACACATGTACAAGCTTTAAAAAGCTACATGATAGAAAAATTGAGAGAAAATTTTGAGGATATTGATTTCCATGGAGATATTCGTCCAGAAAATTCTTTATACACCGTTCTTAATGTTTGTTTTCCAAAAACAGATAAGTCGGCAATGCTATTATTTACTCTAGATTTAAAAGGAATTTGTTGTTCTGGAGGTTCTGCTTGCAGCTCTGGATCTTCAAAAGGTTCTCATGTATTAGAAGGTATTAATGCTGATATGACACGCCCAAACGCACGTTTCTCTTTTTCTAGATTTACTACAAAAAAAGAGATAGACTATACAATTGATATTTTAAAAGAAGTATTTGAATGTAATCTGGTTGCAGGATAATTTTTAATCTATGCTCTAATCATACATATGAATTCAGTATACTAAAATCAAAACGTTATTTCTTTGTTGAGCTTGTTTCTTTTATAGCCCTATGCACCTATCTGTTCGATAAACATACAAAAGAATAATTATTAAAGTTTTCTTAAATGAACCTGCTAAAAAGAATAGTTTGGTTTTAGGATTCAATTTCATTATTCAAATATCTATTCATTCGTGGTGGTTATTCTGTAAAAACCTACGCTCCTGATAAACTATCACATAGAATTCACTTAGGTGGTGGATTTCAATTTAATTTTTAGTAATTCTAAACACATAACTAAGTAATCCATACACCTTATCAGAATTTTAAAAAAAATAGGAATGTATTTTGCTATATTACTGTAAAATGATTTGCTATGCATACCAAGAAAAACAATAGAAAAGCTAAAAAACAAGGGTTTGACCAAGCATTATTATCGCTTGGATTAACTTCTAAACCAACCAATAAACCACTTTTAAAAACCAAGGTTAAATTGGTATATGAAAAAGAGTGTTAAACTGGCTCAGGCAATAAATAGTTATCTATAAACTCTCTTACGCAGCCTTCTCCACCCTTTTTGTTCAAGATAATCTTAGCTTGGTTCTTGATTTTTGCTACTGCATCATTCGGACAAGCGCTTACACCTATTGCTTGCATAACTTCTAAATCGTTAATATCGTCACCTATCATAGCAACTTCTGATAGAGAAATTCCTAATTCTTCGCACCATTTATTGAGCACTTCAATTTTCTTTCCTCTGCCTACGTAAAAATGCTGAATACCCAGCAAAGTTGCTCTGGCTTTTACCATTTCTGCCTTAAAACCAGAAGAAATAATTCCTACCTGAAAATCATTCTTGGTTAAATGAATAATCGCCATACCGTCTTTGGTGTTGTACTTTTTCATCTGATCTCCAGATTCTGTAAAATACATTCCGCCATCAGTCATCACACCATCTACATCTAATATTAATAGCTTAATATTTTTTAGTTGTGTGCTTAACGCTCTTAAGTCAGAAAAGAGTAAATCTTTCAAATTTACTTCGTAATGTTTTCCAATCTCCCCTAATTGTTCCAAGGTAAATTCCTCAACACTATTAACTTCGTTCTTAGTTAAGAATTCAGATAACGCTACTTCTTTCGATTCAATTAAGTATTCAATATTTTGTTTAAGAAGCATATTTAAACTATTTGGTAACCAACTGCTTGTGCAATTGGATTTAATATACTTGGAATTGAACTAAATTCTTCGTGATTCAACTGCTGAGAAGCATCTGACTTTGCAACTTTAGGGTTAGGATGCGCTTCAATTAACAAGCCATCTATTCCCATTGCAACACATGCTTTTGCTAGTGGAATAACTCCGTATGCGTGTCCCATTGCATGACTAGGATCTAATATTATTGGCAAATTAGTATGTTCTTGTAGATAAGCAACTCCACATAAATCTAACGTAAATCTTGTTTTCGTTTCAAAGGTTCTCAACCCTCTTTCGCAAAGAATAACATTTTCATTTCCACCAGAAAGTACAAACTCTGCGCTTTGCACAAACTCTTGTAAAGTAGTACCAAAACCACGTTTAATTAAAACAGGTTTTTGTGTTTTAGCACATGCTCTTAAAATTCCTTGATCATACATTGCCTTAGCTCCTACTTGTATAACGTCAGAATATTCAATAACCTCTGCAATATGCGTAGCATCGCGTACTTCAGTAATTACATTTAACCCAAACTCTTCGCGCATCTTAGCTAACAACTTCAATCCTTCTAAGCCCAAACCTTGGAAACTGTAAGGAGAAGTTCTTGGTTTGTAACATCCACCTCTTAAAGTGGTCAAACCCATTCCTTTAATCAACTGAGCAGATTCTCTAATTTGGTCTTCAGATTCTACAGAGCAAGGCCCACCAATTAATATAGTATTTCCGGTATTTCCACCAATTGTAGTAGCACCTATGTTTACTTCTCTAACCTCTTTTTTGTACGTTTTAGAAGCCAACTGCATATCATTAGGAAAAACCCATGAAGCTTCGCATTTATCTTGTAATGAAGTTGGAACCTCTTTAACAGAAGACGAAGTAACCAGCACCTCTACTCCATTTTTATCCGTAAAATGAAATGCTTTATTTGCATCTGCTAGTTGCGCTGCTTCTTGTGTATTTATGTTTGATTTTAAATGTAATATCATAATTCTCCTTTTATCAAGTTCACAAAAGTAACGATTCCCGTTGCTATATTTTCATTGTTTACAACTGGTAAGTACAAAATTGGGAAAGATTTACTTTTTACTAACGCAAGTAACTCTTGTACACTTGCTTCTTCGTTTATTTTTACGGGATGCTCATTTACCAATTGTGACAAATTTGGCGCATTTAAATTGTCAATATTATTTAATAACGTTTTTCGCACGTCTGCATTAGAAATAATTCCTTTAAACGTTCCATTAACATCAATTACAACACAAAAACCCATCTTACCATTTTCTATGGCTTGTAAAACGTTTTTCAAACTCAAATTTTGCACATTTACACAAATTGGTGTTTTGAGTGTATGCATAAAATCTTTTACCAAAAATTGAGAATTGTGCTCTCTGTTGGTAAGGTTCATCAATGCTTCTCCAATACTTGCAGATTTGAATAGATAACTTCCAGAAACTGAAGCTCTAACACCCATGTTTCTTAAAATGAAAGAAACCTCGGCGTTAACACCACCGTCTACATGTACCGTTTTCGTAGGATATTTTTGTTTGAACTGTCTTACCTTCTTAAAATTAATAGGGTCAAACACTCCACCGCTCTGACCAGGAATCGTAGCCATTACAAGCAGAAAATCCCAATCTTTATATGTGTCAAATACATCTATTGGAGTTGGGGTAATTACAGCCAATCCTTTTTCTCCCTTTATGTCTTTTGGAAACTCAAATTCTTCTGGCAATTGTTCATATTGAAAAGTTACATATTCTACCGGAACTTCTCTCAATAAATCAAGATAGTTATCAGGTGTTTCTGTGATTATATGAAGATCAATTGGCAAATCGCACCACGTTCTAATGTTTTTAATATCATCAAATACAGATAGATCGTCGTTGCAGTCTACATGTAGTAAATCTACATTATGTGCAACTAAATCTTCTATTACTGTCTTCAAATCTCTTTGCTTATCGGAGTATATAGATGCTGATATCTTCATAAATCTCTGTCTAAGGGTTTAAATGTATTGTCTGTTATCACTAGGTTGACTCTATTTTCACTAAATATACTATCTCTTATCATTTTCTGTATGCGCGTAAGCATTATTTGCTCTTTCAATAAGATAGGTTGGTCTTGAAATACTTTTCTCTCTATTAGATTTACCTGAACAATGTTGTTTTTCAATAATTCTAGTTGAATTGTTTGATGCGCTTTACCAATAAACCCATTGCGTTTCCAAAATTTAGTAAACTTTACTGCATCTTCTTTACTTACTCCATTAATGTAGTAAACGTCTAAGTTTTGTGTTTTAACCATATCTCCCATTGGATTTCCGCAGGATAAAAGCAACAGAGTCAAAAGAAAAAACTGTATTCCTTTTTTCATAGGATAAAAATAAGTGTAATCTTTAAGAATTTCTTACATTTCATGGGTACTTTTAAACAGTTACTTTAGGATAACATTTTATGCGATTAAAAAATCAGATTTACACAGGTGCAAATAATAAAAAAGCCTTATTCGATTTAACAATACCAGAGCAGTTTAACGGAAAATTATTGCTTTTTCTTCATGGATACAAAGGTTTTAAAGACTGGGGATGCTGGAATCTTATGGAAGATTTTTTCTTAAAGAAACACTACGGCTTTTGTAAGTTTAATTTCTCTCACAATGGCGGAACTGTTCAAAACGGTATTGATTTCCCTGATTTAAATGCATTTGCTAACAATAGATATAGCTATGAGTTAACAGATACGTTAAAAATGATAGACATTTTACATCAAACAGTTAAAGTAAAAATAGACGACTTTATTCTGGTAGGACATAGTCGTGGTGGTGGAATTGCAACCTTGGCAAGTACAGAAGAACGTGTAAACAAACTCATCACTTTGGCAAGTGTTTCAGATCTTGAATCTCGCTTTCCGAAAAATGAAAAGTTTGAAGACTGGAAAAATTCGGGTACATACTTCGTAAATAACGCTCGAACAAAGCAGAGAATGACTCACAATTTTAGCTTTTACACTGATTTTATTGAAAACCGTAAACGCCTAGACATATCTTCAGTAACAAAACATATTTCAGTGCCTTGCTTGCATATTCACGGGGATAAAGACTCTTCTGTGCTTCCTTTTGAGTCGGAACGACTAGCCAACTTGACAAATGGTACGTATTTAGAAATCAAAAACACACAACATACATTTGACGCCAAACATCCATGGGAGGTGCAAGAGTTACCTCCAAAAATGAAAGAGATGTGCACCTTAATGGATATATGGATAAAAAAACAAGCGCAACATTAAATTGCGCTTGTTTCTAACTTGATTTAGATGATAAGCATACTGCATCCATTCTTACACTTAGTTCCTTTTATCACTAACCAACATTTCTTTGAGTTCCTTTCCTCCTTTCGCATCGAAGTCCAATGTTCGAATTGGGAAAGGAATAAGTATATCATTCTTGTCGAAAGCAGCTTTTAAAGAAATTATTCCATCGCTTACGGCATGCAAAAAGCTAGGCTGACTAGTATTTTCGAGCCAATATCTTAGTGTGAAATTTATACTGCTATCTCCAAATCCTGTATACATCAGATCAATTGAATCGTTCTGAACATAGGCTATTTTACGAATTTCATCCTTAGCAATCTCCGCTACATTTTCAAGATTTTCACCGTAAGAGATTCCGCACTCCAAATCAACACGTCTTTTCTCGTAACGCGTATAATTGATTAAAGGGTTTTGTATCACACTTTTGTTTGGGATAATCACAATTTGCCCTTCAAATGTCTCAATAATGGTTTCTCTAAGATTAACTCCTTTCACTTTACCGTTGTAGCCGTTAGATTCAATGTGTTCACTTAAACGGATGTTTTTTCTTACAGCTAAAACAATTCCAGAAATGGTATTAATTAATGATTCTTGAAAAGCCAAACCAATGGCTAAACCTACTACACCCGCTCCTGCTAAAAGAGATGTAACTGTTTTGTCTAGTCCAAGAACACCTAATGTAATAAACAGACCAATAATGACAATAACAACAGTCATTATCGCAGATATGAGACGGTTCACCGCCTTATTCTCAGAAAATTTATTCATAATTTTAACCGCAATTTTTTTAAGTCTAAAACTTAAAAAAACGGTTAAAACAAGTACCAGAACAGCTATTCCTAAATTAGGTAAGATTTTAATAACTGAAACCCACCAATCTTCTAGTTTTTGGTAGAGTTCGCTCCAGGCTTTTGTCATATTTTTTATTACGAATTAATTGTACATTTCTATTTACGTTTAATTATTGGTTTGGATGTACATTTATCCAACTCGTTAACATCCAATGGGTTTTTTCTATTTTCTTCAACTCATCAATAGCCAGCTGTGCTGTAGAAATATCTCCATTTGATTGCGCCTGCTCTACAATTTCAACTTGCAAACCAATAATTGTTTCTAAATCCGAGATTACCTCTCTAACCATTGCTTCACCAGATATTTTATTATCATTCTGTTGAATTTCAGATTTACTGATCATCTCTGTTAAGTTAGATATAGGGAATAATCCTAACACTCCTAACCTTTCTGCTAAATCATCAATATTCGTTTGAAATTGATTGTATAATTCTTCGAATTTTTCATGTAAATCGAAAAAATCCTTACCCTGAACATTCCAATGGAAGGCTCTCAACTTATGATAAAAAAACGACTTCTGATGCTATTGCTAGATTTACACATTCTGCTATTTCTGCTGTTTCAAGTTTTGAAAATCCTAATCGTTTGTGTTTTTTTGTTGCTTCTAATAAATCCATGTTTGTAGTTTTGAAAAATCTTACGGTAACATCACCGTAGTATTTATAAAGACAAAATATGTCGGATTATCAAGCTTTTCAACAATTAATTTTAAATCAACTAACTATTTTAATTCGTAAAATGTATTTTTGAATATGGGTTGGTTTAAAAGAAAAAAGTCTTCAGCAAATACGGAAGAACTCAATGTTCGTAAAATAAAATCTAAGCAATTAGATTATCATCCAAAGATAATCATGGCGTGGACGAAAGCAATTGAAGGAAATCTTGAATTCACTACTTATCTACAAAAAAATGGCTTTGAAGAATTAGCTATAGCTGTACTTGCTGTAAAACTCGACGAAAAAGCGAGAAACTGGTTAATGACTAACGGATATCCTCATTTAATGGCAATGATAAATGCTTCGGAAGGCAATGAAAAAGCAAAAACGTGGTTAGAGGTAAATAACTTCCAGATTCTTTACAACATTGCAGAAGCCGTAGATGGCGAGCATGAAGGAAAAAAAGGATTTTTATGGCTAAGACAGAATGCAACGCCAGATTTATTCATCTTGGCAAAAGCAATCAAAACTGTAAAAGATGAAATTGAAGAAAGGCACAATGATGTGCACAAAATTGGATAATCTCAACCAAAAAGATTAGGCTTAACTTTAAATGTTTCTTTACTTTTGTTTAAAATAAAAATTATGTCAGTTAAAATTGCTCCTTCGGTACTTTCTTGTGATTTCGCAAACATACAACGCGATGTTGAAATGATAAATAATAGCGCTGCTGATTATTTTCATATAGATATTATGGATGGTGTTTTTGTTCCAAACATTTCTTTTGGATTTCCGGTAATGAAAGCAATTTCGAAACACGCTACAAAACCTTTAGATGTTCATTTAATGATACAAAACCCAGATCAATACATTGAGCAATTTAAAGACGCTGGAGCAGAAATATTAACTGTGCACTACGAAGCTTGTCCGCATTTACACAGAACCATTCAGGCCATAAAAGATGCCGGAATGAAAGCAGGAGTTGCATTAAATCCACACACCTATGTAGATTTACTAGAGGATGTTATCGAGGAGCTCGATTTAGCGCTAATTATGTCTGTAAATCCTGGTTTTGGCGGGCAAAAATTTATAAAGAATTCAATTTGGAAAGTAGAACAACTTCACAACTTAATTCAAAAAAGAGGTTCTCATGCATTAATAGAAGTAGACGGTGGTGTAAATGGCGATAACGCAAAATCTTTAATTAAAGCGGGAGCCGATATGCTTGTTGCAGGTAGTTATGTATTCAACTCTGAAAGTCCAACCGAAACAATTGAAGCATTAAAGCGGACATAATCAAATTCGCTTTTATTACATATAGAGCAAACAGATATTTTATGCATTCAGTGACGGCAATCACTTGTCTCCCTTACGATAAAAAGAAAAACATTCTTTTTCCTTCTAGCATTTAATACTATTTTCTGTTAATTTTAACTATGGAAGAGAAGACAATCGTTTTTTATGATGGTTCATGCGGTTTTTGCAATAAAAGTGTGCAATTTATTCTAAGTCACAGAAAAGATAATTCCTTACTCTTCATTCCTTTACAAAGCTCTATTGCAACAAAAATGCTCGAAGACAAATCTATTTCTATCGATATGTCAACCCTTTACGTGTTCAGAAACGAAAGTATAAAACAAAAATCTTCGGCAATACTAAGCTTAATTAGAAAATTGAAATGGTACTGGTTTTGGTTGCATCTAGGATACCTACTACCAAAATTTGTAAGGGATAAGGCCTACGATGCTGTTGCTAAAAGGCGACACAAAATTACGGGTAGCTTTTGTTATCTACCCAGTAAAGAAGAGCGCAAGATGTTTAAAGTAGACTAGAATTTTGGACAAGACTTACATGCCTTACCTTTCTTTTTATATTTCTTACAACATTTCTTTTTCTTATCGCAATTAAGAGAACACAGATCGTTTTCTAATCCAAAAACTTCCTTTAAATCTGAGGTACAATTTTTTAACTTCACTTTTCCTTATTTAGACTAAATCTAAACAAATGTAATAAATTGTAATGAATAAACTTTATGTTCGACTAAAAAAAGATTATTTTTACTTACAAATAACATTGCTATGAAAAAACTATTATGCTTGATTGCTTTATTCTTGGCTATACATTCGTTTTCGCAAGAAAAGGCGTTTGTACCCAATGAAGTTCTAATTCAACTAAAACCTAATACAGATCCGCATCTATTCCTAAAAACCTCTGGTTTAGAACATATTGGTTTCAAACCGCAAGAATTACTATCGAAAAACATGAATATTTATCTTTTCACCTTTGAGGATAATTTATTTACGCACAACGAAATTTTGGATATCATACGTGGTAACGAATATGTAACTGGCGCTCAAAACAACCATTACATTGAACAAAGAGAGACAATACCTACCGACCCCGGTTTTACAAATCAGTGGTATCACAAAAATACTGGACAAACGGGAGGAACTACGGATAACGATATAGACACACCTGATGCTTGGGATATAACTACTGGGGGAACTACAGAATTTGGAGACGAAATAGTAGTTTGCATTCTAGAAGGTGGAGGCGCAAATATGAATCATCCAGACATTAACGATAACATTTACGTGAACCCAAATGAAATCCCTGGTAATGGAATTGATGATGATGGAAACGGTTATGTTGACGACATCAATGGTTGGAATACAGGTGCAAATAGTGATACACATGGCACAAGTAACCACGGTACGCAAGTTATGGGTATGATTGGTGCAGAAGCAGGAAACAATATTGGTATAGTGGGAGTTAATCACAATATAAAAATGATGCTTGTATCTGGTTTTGGAGTTTCTGAATCCGGGGTTATTGCAGCGTACGACTATCCACTTACACAAAGAAAACTGTACAACTCCTCAGGAGGTACAAATGGTGCTTTCGTTGTGGTTACAAATGCATCTTGGGGAATAGATGGAGCCAATCCAGCTAATTATCCGTTATGGTGTAATTATTATGATACGCTCGGAATTCATGGTGTATTAAATGCTGGAGCTACTACAAATTCAAACTTTAACGTAGATACTGGCGGAGATATGCCTACTGCTTGTGGTTCTCCGTACATGATTTCTGTTACGGCATCTAATCACAATGACCAAAGAACTTTTTCGGGTTATGGTCAAACTACCATAGACCTCGCTGCTCCTGGTGAAAGTGTTTATTTACCAAGTGGGACGCAATCTTATGGAAACACCTCAGGTACTTCTTTCGCTACTCCTTGTGTAGCTGGAGCTATAGCACTAGCCTACTCTGCACCATGTATTTCGTTAGCCACCTTATTTACATCAGACCCTCAAGGTGGAGCAGATTATATACGTCAGCAACTCTTAACCACTGTTGATTTAGTACCTAGTTTGGCAACAGATTGTGTAACGGGAGGACGAATGAATGTGAACACATTTATCAACTCAATTATGAATGGCTGTTCTAACAGTGGATGCATAACACCTTATCAAATAAGTGATGTAGAAGATAGCGCAGACACTTACACCTTAACTTGGGGAGGTACAGCAACAGATTACTATGTTTACACACGTCTTTTAGGTGCAACAACATGGGATTCTACTTTAGTAAACGGAACCACATATCAACTAACTAATCTTCAATTTTGTAGTACTTACGAATATATGATTTCTTCTGTTTGCGGTACGAATTTTTCAAATTACTCGGAAGTAAATACCATAGTAACAGATGGATGCTGCGAAAATCCTGCGTTAAACTTTGACGGAAATTCAGACAATACAATTGATATCTCTTGGAGTTCAATCTTAGTAGGTACAGCTTACAACATACGCTATGCTGAATCAGGTACTGGAGTTTGGACCACACTTAATAATGTAACTTCACCCTATACAATTGCAGGGTTAGATGCTTGTGTTGAATATGATATTCAAATTCAAACTCAATGCGCAGATAGTTCGGATAGTTACAGTATTTCAACTTTCGGAGAAACTTCTGGTTGCGGTGCTTGTAAAGATTTAACTTACTGTACTGTTACAGGAGGAAATACACAGTATGAATATATTTCAAACGTTACAGTTGGTCCGCTTAATAACAACTCTGGAGATGACGGTGGATATGTCAGCTTCGAAAATTTATCTCCGGAGTTCATTATAGGCAATGATTATCAAACGAGTATAACACCAACCTTTACGGGTAATCAATACACTGATAAGTTTTACATCTGGATTGATTTAAATCAAAACGGTTCATTTGAAGCTAGCGAATTAGTTTTTGAAGAGGTAGATAACCAAACCGTAACCGGTACAGTAAGTATTCCAAGCAATGCTATTCTAGGTTTAACGCGTATGCGTGTTCAGGTTTTTGGTTCTAATGGTGATGGTGATGCATGCAGAGATAATCCCTTTTGGGGAGAAACGGAGGATTACTGTGTAATTATTAAATCAGATGCTAGTGGTGTAGGATTAAATGAGAATGACTTAACTGAGATTCAGCTTTACCCTAACCCAACAGATGGAATTTTTACAGTTAACGGAGTAGAAAAAGAAACAAGAATTGATATTACTAATACAACCGGTAAAACAATTCAGTCTATAACAACCAATAAGCCTTCGATACTTGACCTAAGTAAAGAAGCTAGAGGTGTATACTTAGTAAAAGTAAGCACAGCCGTTGGAAGTAAAACCTTTAGAGTTATCAAAAAATAAAACGAATAACAAATACAAAAAAAAGCAATCTTAACGATTGCTTTTTTTTTATATTACTTTTTGTGCTAATTATTTTCTGCACGTATAGACATAAGTTGAAATAAGCGCTGGAATTTTGTTATGTTCGACTGAATAAACGCTTTTGCATCGGCTTCTAAATGGCTCAAATTTTCAATAGACGTATCAGCTATATCTGCTTTGGATTCAATTAAATCGGGTTGAAAACGAAAATAAATCAATTTTTCATCTTCTTTTTGCTTTTTCTCAAGCTCACTATGTGTTAACAAAGTATCTTCTTCAATCGCGTCATGTTGATTCAATGGAAGCTTTCCAGTACCCAATGAAATTAAAATAATAGGATCTTCTGGATAAAATAGTTTTGCATACGCTAGTGCAAGCTGCGCTGGATTTTTTGCCGTTAACATACCATCTGCTAAAGACTTCCCTCCTAGTTCAACAGCTGGGAAATAACCGGGGACAACACTACAAGCCATCATTACTTTGGCCAAAGATATATTTTGATATCTCTTCATTTCATCTGTGAAAATAAAAGGCGACTGACTATTGATATCGTAACTTACAAACAAGAAATGTTTTTGTGCATCTTTAATAAGAGTCTTACCAAAATTTTGTTCCAAAACAAGCTTTAAAGGATATTCTGAATGCAAAGTATCACTACTACGTTCTTTATTAAAGATTTGTTTACCGCGTGATTTATAAAGTTCTAATATATTATCAACCGTAAACTTTTGTTTTCCATTTTCATCAGAAAGCATTAAAGCTCCAGAGATAATTGCTCCTGTTGAAGTTCCAGAAAAAAGGTCTATCCAATCCGTTAAGTTTTGATTTTGATCTATACGCTCGAATTCTTTCTGAATGTATTTCAATATATGCAAAGCAAGAATACCACGTATCCCACCACCATCTATTGAGAGAACTGTTCTATACCTACATTGCATATAGGTAAGTTAAACAATTAAAAGAAAAATTACAAATAAATTATCTTACTCTCAGCGTTTTTCCTATCTGTAAAGTTGTAGTGGGTCGAATACCATTTAACTTACACAATCTACCAACAGTAGTTCTGTGTTTGGCAGCAATGTGTCCGAGTGTATCTCCCGACCTAATTTTATAATATTTAGATCCAGAAGAACTTGTTGTTTTAGCACTAGTGGACGACTTTGGAGCATGCGATGGAGCTGCACCTGGTCTGAACAAGCCTTTGTGCACAAAAAGGTTTTCGCTTCTCACTTTTCCTTTTTCAAAATCAATTATTTCTTCTGGATTGAGCGGTGCATCAAAAAAACGAGTTTCAAAATGTAAATGAGAACCGCTAGACCTTCCTGTATTTCCTCCTAAACCAATCGGTTGACCTGCTTCTACCCATTGATTAGGAACAACCAAATGTTTGTCTAAATGTGCGTAAAAAGTTTCTAATCCATTATAATGTCTAATAATTACTAGATTCCCAAAACCAGATTCGTTGTATTTTGCATATCTAATTTTTCCAGAAAAGGCAGCCTTAACAGTATCACCGGTTACAAGATCAATGTCAATTCCATTATGGTATCTACCTCTTCGATATCCATAGCGCGATGTAATTTTACCTGGAAAAGGCATTTTAAAGTCGTTGTAATCTTCATCAAGTACACAAAGCCAAGCCGTATCTTTAAGCTTTTGTAAATCATTTGATAAATTAGATGTGTAACAAACATCATTGTCCCATGTTTGAACAAAACTGATAGACGAATCTTCACAAAAATGAGCGTAAACGTCATCATTCAAAATACCATCAAAATCTCTATCTTCAAGGTATTCCCAAGTTCGGTTTGCATAGAAAAGTATAGTCCCCTCTTCTGTTTCTAATGTGTCAATAGCATCTTGTGCAAATAAGTGGTTGGTTAACAATGAGACACCAACAAGGCAGAGAAAAAAGATTTTCATATTAAATATAATAAGCAAAACAACAAGTCGGGATGAGAGGATTCGAACCTCCGATCTCGCGCCCCCCAGACGCGCACTTTAACCGGACTAAGCTACATCCCGATGTAGAATTGCAAATATAATGGCATCTAGGTCATTCACAAAGTAGATAAAGCAACTTTGCTAACAATCTTTTCTTAAAAAATCACAAAAATGAGAAAGCCAAAAAATCTGAGTAAATGGGAGAATAACTATTTGTGTTTATAACAACCTGTTGATTTGTAGCTTAACTTTATTTCTTTTGATAAAGAGGAATAACATGTGCCTTTGGTTCATATTTTTTCTACGTAATTTGAATATCTCAGCTCTTACTTAGATTTTTTTGAAATAAAATTACTGTTCATCCATATTCTGTTGAGATATACTGTGACTCTTTTAGGATAAATCATTAAATTCGCAGCAGATTAATTAAGAACTAAGAATATGAGTTACGATATTATTGTTGTTGGTAGTGGTCCTGGTGGATACGTTACAGCGATTAGAGCTTCTCAGCTTGGATTTAAAACAGCCATTATTGAGAAAGAATCTTTAGGTGGTATTTGCCTTAACTGGGGATGTATTCCAACGAAAGCTTTACTTAAAAGTGCTAACGTTTTTGAGTACATTACACATGCATCTGATTATGGTATTAACGTAAAAGATGCAAATGTGAACTTTGACTCAATGATTGAAAGATCAAGAGGAGTTGCTAATGGCATGAGTAACGGTATTCAATTCTTGATGAAAAAGAATAAAATTGATGTACTTAAAGGTTACGGAAAAATTCTTGCAGGCAAGAAAGTAGAGGTTACCGGAGAAGACGGAAAGAAAGAAACATATAGCGCGAGTAAAGGAGTTGTAATAGCAACTGGAGCAAAGTCTAGACAGTTACCAAATTTGCCACAAGATGGTGAAAAGATTATTGGTTACAGAGAAGCTATGACATTGAAATCGCAGCCGAAAAAATTGGTTGTAGTTGGTTCTGGTGCAATCGGTGTTGAGTTCGCTTACTTTTACAATGCAATTGGTACTGAGGTAACAATTGTAGAGTTTCAAGATACTATTGTTCCGGTTGAGGATAAAGATGTTTCTAAGCAACTAGAAAAGTCGCTTAAAAAACAAGGAATTAAAGTAATGACAACTTCTTCAGTTGAGTCAGTTGATACTTCAGGAAAAGGATGTAAAGTTTCTGTTAAAACGAAAAAAGGAGAAGAAATTATCGAATGTGATGTAGTTCTTTCTGCTGTTGGTATTGAAACAAACCTTGCAAACATAGGACTAGAAGAAATTGGTATTGCTACAGATAAAGGTAAAGTTTTGGTAAACGACTTTTATCAAACAAATATGCCTGGATATTATGCCATAGGTGATATCACTCCTGGTCCAGCGCTTGCACACGTAGCATCTGCTGAGGGTATTATTTGCGTTGAAAAACTAGCCGGACATCATCCAGAGCCTTTAGATTACGGTAATATCCCAGGATGTACTTACTGTTCTCCAGAAATTGCTTCTGTTGGTATGACAGAACAAGCAGCAAAGGACGCAGGATATGAAATTAAGGTAGGTAAATTTCCATTCTCAGCTTCTGGTAAAGCTTCGGCTGCCGGTGCAAAAGATGGGTTTGTTAAGTTAATTTTTGATGCTAAATACGGAGAATTGCTTGGTGGACATATGATTGGAGCAAATGTAACCGAAATGATTGCTGAAATCGTTGCTGTTAGAAAGCTTGAAGTAACTGGTGAAGAATTGATTAAAACTGTTCATCCTCACCCAACAATGTCTGAAGCCGTTATGGAAGCTGCAGCTGCTGCATATGACGAAGTAATCCATTTATAGAATTAAGGTAAATCAAAATTTACATATTATATTAGAGTCCTCTTTCAATTAAGAGGACTTTTTTATGCGTTACACTTTTTTCTTAATTTCACTATTGTTTTTATTGTCCTGCACGTCTTCTGAGGATGAAAACCTTGTTTATACCTATCTAAATGAATGCAATGAAAATTATTTTGAAAACAAAGGAATAAGTGCAAGTCAAGAACTAGAAGCTTTCTACTCTATGCTTGTTGAAGAGAATCAACTTGATAGTAAGAAATTTGAATCTCTTAGCGCCTTGCTGTCCGAACTTGCTTCAAACTCAATTTTTCCTTCAACTCAAAATATAGAAATACCGAGTGACCATCAATTTATACAACAGCCACCACAACAACTATATACTTGCGTAAATGATTTATATGGCATTGATAGTTTAGCATTCACACAAACGGCATACTTCAAACTAGAAAACGAAATTCTGAATTACATTAGTACAACTTCTTCTCCTAAAATTAATGAGATATGGAAAATCTACACCACCAATTTAACTCAAGAAAACTATGCCATAGATTTCTACAGAAATAACATTTTAATGCAACTGTTTAGGTGGTATTATGTATGTAAATACGAAAAAGAAAATCTAACTACTCAAGAAGAATGATAAGTATACTTTCTTTTACTGTCAATTACAATTGTTCTTTTATTTCAGCTGCTTTCCTAGTAGCTTCTACACGTTTGTGAATTTTTTGAATAGGTACTGGAGTTGTGGTTTTCTTAGTTGCTAACTTTTCTGTACTATACGCTACACATATTTTTCTTTCGTAATCCACTATACCTCTTTTTGTTTGATTTTCAATACTTTGAGCAGATACAACGCTTGCTAAAAAAAATACTCAGTGCAACGATACTTAACCCTTTTAAAAGTAAATTTTTCATATCTATTATTTAATAATTTATTTATTATTTTCAATTTGTATGCCAATTATAAATAGTCTGTAAGAAACGTTTACTTTTGCCGACTAACAGAAAAAAAATGAATAAATATTTAATTATCGCCATCATTTCATTGGTCTTTGGTTTTCTAAATAGCTTATATTGGTATACTAAAGGATACCGCGGAGGAAAATTGTTTTTCATAGGTTCAATTGCATTTTTTGGTATCTCTATGCTTGTAGCTCAGCTTTTTGAGCCAAAAGCATAATTCACCATTTTTTTGTTACCTTCAGTCTAATGAAATTTATTTTACAACATATCTCAGCACTTAAAAATGTTTTGCTCCTAATTGCAAATGGTCGATACCTCGGTTTCTTTTTACCTGGAATAATAATCGCTCTAGGCTATTTTTATCTTGTAGATTTATTTTCTAGTTGGTTCGGTATTTTAGACAATCTAAGCTACATTCCGTGGATTGGAGATGATATACAAAAAGGTGTTGGTTACCTCGGAAAATGGAGCAACAATGTTTCTTTTTTTATATTTCAATTCATAATTCTCACCTTATTTTCTCCTTTCAATACCCTACTTGGAGAAAAAATAGACAATGAAATTACTGGAAAGACAGTAAACAGCGGACTAGAAAGAATAATTGGTGATTTAGTAAGAATGATTGGCATTTTACTTATAGGTTTACTCTTCGACTTTTGTTTTTTCTTGGTTTGGAACGTTACAATAGGTAACCTTTTTGATACAACCTCAATCACTCCTTACATCAGTATTCTCATTAGCTCGTTTTGGTTAGGGTTTAGTTTTTATGATGTCGCCTTAGAACGCAATCAAGTAAGCATAGGTAAAAGTTATACTTTCGCACTCAAGAACATTCAACACCTTATCTTAAGTGGATTGTTTTTCTCAGCCTTAATGCTTATTCCCTACATTGGAATAGTAATAGCACCTATACTACTCACAATGCTTACCACATTTAACTATTACAACATGAAACCCGCTAAGTAAAACTCCATAACAATCAAAATAAAATTGTTGTGATAAAATCTTTTGTTCGCTGCTAAACCCGCTCTATTATTCTTATTTTTGGAAGCTACACAATTGAATTTCTATGAAAGAACTTTTTAGTGACTTCCAATCGCCTTCTAAGCAAGATTGGATAGATAAAATTAAGACAGATTTAAAAGGAAAAGACTTTAATACTTCTATGCTCAATACCTATGGTATAGAAGAGTTAGAAATTTGGTCGCAACACCACCGGTCAAACTCAAATACGGACCAACAAACACCAGGATCTGGAAGTTTCAAGCGAGGTAATAGAACAGAAAATAACGACTGGGAAATAGTTGCAACACTTCCTGTTTCTGAGCCAAAAGCAATGAACCGTTTTGCACTTGACTTTTTAATGAAGGGAAATACAGCTTTGGAGATTAATTTTTCTGATTTTTCTTTAGCAGATTGTAAAACAATAATTCACGGCATTGACTTTAACTATATAACCACCGCTATTCATATCCATACAAGTGAGCAGCTCAAATTTATACAAGAGCTTTTCAAATCATTCCCAAATGCCCGGATAGATGTTTTTAGCGATAAAATAGACATTAAAGAAGTAAAAGGAAGATCAACTCTAATAAAGGCAATAGACGTTTTAAATTGTGGTGGAAACAGTATTCAAGAAATCGCATTTGCATTACATGCTGGCCATACTAAATTACACAAATTGTTACAAAAGGGAATAAGTGTAGACGAAGCTAGTTTTGAACTTAAATTTACTTTTGGAATAGGCAATCTATATTTTGTAGAAATTGCAAAATTCAGAGCATTTAGAAGTTTATGGAGTTTTATTGTAGAGCAATATAAGCCCAAAGAAGAATGTTCAAAAACGGCATACATACAGGCGCAATCTATTTTCGTAAATAAATCATTAAAAGATCCATATACAAATTTATTGCGTTTAACCACTGAAGCCCTTTCCGCAGCAGTAGGTGGAGTAAATGAAATTAACCTACTCCCTTATGATCTTTTTGCAGAAAAGAAAAACACAAGCTTTACACAACGTATGTCAAACAACATTTCTTTACTGTTGAAAGAAGAAGCGTATATGAATCAAGTTATTGATGTTTCTGGCGGAGCTTATGCGATAGAAAAATTAACTGCTACAATTCAAGAAAAAGCGTGGAATTTATTCCAACAATTAGAAAAAGACGGCATTGAACCATTAAAGCACCAAATAAATCAAAAAAGAAAAGAAAGAATCAGTTTTGTTGAAAATGGAAATCAAATACTTATTGGTGTAAACAAATATCCGAATATACAAACAGAAGAAAATAGCTGGACAGCAACTCCAAAAACAGAATTTGGAGAATATTTAATTTTAGAACGCGACAGTAAAACAGAATTAGCATGAAAAAAGTAGATTTTACAACAAAAGCATTTCAAGAAGTTAAATCGAACGCTCAACCAGAGAAGAAGGAAATAGTTGAAACTGCTGAAAAGATAGGTTTACAAAATTACTACACAGCATCTGAGAGCGAAAATCTTGAACACATCAACTTTGTGTCTGGTTTACCACCCTATCTTGGTGGACCGTATTCCACGATGTATACTGTTCGACCATGGACAATAAGACAATATGCAGGGTTTTCAACAGCAGAAGAATCTAATGCATTTTATAGAAGAAATTTAGCAGCCGGACAAAAAGGTTTATCGGTAGCTTTTGATTTAGCTACTCACAGAGGTTACGATTCTGATCATGAACGCGTGGTTGGTGATGTTGGAAAAGCAGGTGTTGCCATAGACTCAATTTTAGATATGAAGGTGTTATTTGACAAAATACCTTTGGATAAAATGTCTGTTTCTATGACTATGAATGGAGCCGTTCTTCCTATAATGGCATTTTACATAGTTGCAGCTGAAGAACAAGGAGTAGATAAAAAAGACTTAGCAGGAACCATACAAAATGATATTCTGAAAGAGTTTATGGTTAGAAATACGTACATCTATCCTCCAAACCATTCAATGAAAATTATTTCAGATATTTTTGAATACACAGCACAGTATATGCCAAAGTTTAATTCAATTTCTATATCTGGTTATCATATGCAAGAAGCTGGTGCAACGGCTGGTATTGAACTAGCTTATACTCTAGCAGATGGATTAGAATATTTACGTGCAGGTATTGGTGCTGGTTTAAAAATTGATGAATTTGCACCACGACTAAGTTTCTTTTGGGCAATTGGTATGAATCATTATATGGAGATTGCCAAAATGCGTGCAGGTAGACTTATTTGGTCTAAACTTGTTCAACAATTTAAACCTAACAACCCTAAATCTCTTGCATTAAGAACACACTGCCAAACATCCGGTTGGAGTTTAACAGAACAAGATCCATTTAATAATATTGCCCGCACATGCGTTGAAGCGCTTGCTTCTGCCTTTGGAGGTACTCAATCCTTACACACCAATGCGTTAGATGAAGCGATTGCTTTGCCTACCGATTTTTCTGCTCGAATTGCAAGAAATACTCAAATTTATCTACAACATGAAACTGGCATAGCAGACATTATTGATCCTTGGGCTGGTAGTCACTACGTTGAAAAACTAACAGACGATCTAGTAAAAAAGGCTTGGGAGTTAATTGAAGAGGTTGAAGAATTAGGAGGAATGGCTAAAGCCATAGAAACTGGAGTTCCTAAAATGAGAATTGAAGAAGCTGCAGCAAGAAAACAAGCTAGAATTGATGCCGGAAAAGATATTTTAGTTGGCGTGAACAGATATCAATTGGAAAAAGAAGAACCAATGGATATTTTAGATGTAGACAACGCAGAAGTTAGAAAGGCACAAATTGAACGATTAACAAAGTTAAAAGCTGAAAGAAACCAATCCGAAACTGAAAATGCGCTCAAAAGATTATCAGAAATTGCTCAAAACCAAAACGGAAATTTATTAGAAGCTGCAGTAGATTGCGCCAGAAAACGAGCAACTTTAGGCGAAATATCGGATGCACTTGAGAAACACTTTGGAAGATATCAAGCAACAATCCGTTCTATTAGTGGAGTTTATTCCTCAGAAGCCATGCAAGATAAAGATTTTGAAAAAGCACAAAAATTAGCAGACCAATTTGCAGAATTAGAAGGAAGAAGACCTAGAATAATGGTTGCAAAAATGGGACAAGACGGGCACGACCGTGGAGCGAAAGTAATTGCAACAAGTTTTGCAGATATTGGCTTTGATGTAGACATTGGCCCTCTATTTCAAACCCCGAAAGAAGCTGCAAAACAGGCCGTAGAAAATGATGTACATGTACTTGGTGTAAGTTCCTTAGCTGCTGGCCATAAAACATTAGTGCCTCAAGTAATTGAAGAGCTAGAAAAACTAAATCGTGGAGATATTATGGTGGTTGCTGGTGGAGTTATTCCTGCTCAAGATTATGATTTTCTTTACAATGCAGGCGTATTTGGTGTATTTGGTCCAGGAACTAAAATTAGTAAAGCTGCACAAGATATTTTGGCTTTACTAATAAAATCCGCAGAGTAATGTCTAGAAAAATTGGATTTTACTGTAGCTCTATGAGTTGGGGAGGTTTAGAAATGAACTTTATACGCTATGCAAAATGGTTGCAAGAAGTAAACTTTGATGTTGTTGTTTTTTGCGTAAACAATTCTAAAATTTTAGAAAAAGCAATTGAGCTGCGTATACCATATATTGTTATAAAAAGAAATAAGAAAAATTTTGATTGGAAGAACGCAAAAATTTTAAAAAAGCATTTAATCAAACTTAAAATAGACACCGTTTGGGTAAGGGATAGAAGAGATATTAATATTTTTGCCTTACTCAAAAGAAAAAAAGGCACACGTCATATAAAATTAGTGTATCAGCAAGCCATGCAGTTTGCTAAAAAGAAAAAAGATATTTTTCACACAAGAAACTATAAGCAAGTTGATTATTGGATTGCACCACTCCAATTTTTAAAAGAAGAGGTTATTCAAAAAACTAGGTTTCTCAAAGAAAAAATTCACGTAATTCCTTTAGCATCAGACATTGACACAAAAAAGGCTTCTATTTCAAAAAAAACGGCTTTAGATACTTTAAACTTACCTGAAGAGAAAACAATAATTGGAGTTATAGGAAGGTTAGATCCTTTGAAAGGTCAGTTGTTCTTAGTTAAGGCTCTGGCGCAAATAAAAGACGAATTCCCTGAGCTAGACCTATTAATTGTTGGTGAAAAAACCTATAACGAGCACGATGATTATTTAAAAGAACTCAACACAACGATTAAAAACGAAGAGCTATCTAACCGCGTTCACCTAAGACCTTTTATGAAGGACATCCGATACTTTTTTGCAAGTGTTGATCGTTTCATTATGGCTTCTAAAGCAGAAACTATTGGCATGGTAACAATAGAATCTATGTCTTACGGCACGCCTGTAATCGGAACAAATTCAGGAGGTACACCTGAGCTACTTGAATTTGGAAAGTTAGGTAGTCTTTACACTGTAAATGATCAGGCAGATTTTATTCAAAGGTTAAAAGATAGTTTGAAAAACTCAGAACAAGTTAAAGAAACTGCAAGAAGAGCCAAGGAAATTGCCTTAAAAAAATACAGTAAAAGCGAAGTAGTAAAAGCTATAGTCGAACTACTTTCTTAAACTTTCTATTTTAAACAACACTGATTTACATTTCACTCAACAGCTTTGTCGAAAAACAACTTCAATTAATCGTTACCTGCTAGAATAAACCGTTGATTTCTGCGTCTATTGAGTTGATAATTTTACCCAAATCTTCTGGGTTTTCATGGTAGTTATTGTTGTCTACATCAATAATTAAAAGTTTACCTTTATCGTAAGTAGAAATCCAGGCTTCGTAACGCTCATTCAACCTTTTTAAGTAATCTAAACGAATACTTTCTTCATAATCTCTACCTCTACTTTGAATTTGTTTTACCAAAGTTGGTACAGATGCTCTAAGGTAAATTAATAAATCGGGTGCTGAGACGAAAGACTCAATAAGATTAAATAGAGAAAAATAATTCTCAAAATCTCTTGTTGTCATTAATCCCATCGAATGCAAATTAGGTGCAAAAATAAATGCATCTTCATAAATAGTTCTGTCTTGAATAACAAAACCTTCTGTTGCTTTTATTTCTTGTATCTGATTAAAACGGCTATTTAGGTAATAAATCTGCAGGTTAAATGACCAACGTTGCATGTCTTCGTAAAAATCATTTAAGTATGGATTTTGTTCTACGTCTTCGTAGTGTGTTTCCCAATTAAAATGTTTTGCCAAAAGCTCTGTGAGTGTTGTTTTTCCTGACCCTATATTTCCTGCTACTGCTATATGCATTTGATGTATTGTTTTAGGATGACTAAATTACAAAACTAAACCTTTTAAGAAAACATTTAATTCTTTTTTAATGAATATTTTTTTAATGCGCTCTCTGTTTTAAAATAAACGTAATCTCCTAATATTTTAAAATCTTCTATTCCTTTTTCTGGCAAAGGGATTAGGGTTTCGTATCCATCTTTTTCTCTTTTAACGAGGGAGTCATCTTTTAAATAATAGAGTATTTCGTTAACAGCTTGTACACTAGTAGTCTTTGCTATGGGAATTCGATTCACTAAGGTTCCAAAATTATCAAATAAATATATTCCTTTATTCTCTGTGAGTAAATACAGGTAATTATTTGATTCAAAAAAATCAATTAATATGATTTGATTTAAAAGTAGATTAAGATTCTCAACTAAAATGGGTTCTTTTGCTCCATCATCAAACCGGAAAAACTTACTATTTACATCATCGTATACCCAATAACGGGTAGAAATCTGAGAAAAGCATGCAAATTTACCATAATCTACACCTAAATCTTCTAACCTTTTATTTCCTGAAGTGCTTGTTAACGTATTATCTAGGAAAGAGATGTATTGCATGTCTTTACTAAAAATCAAGGTTTTTTGCGCGTATGTAGCATCAATAGAGGTAATATTACCAAAACCTTTAATACTTTGTTTAAATTGTACTGAAAATGCAGTATCCAGCTTGTATAGTGCATCGTTTTGTGCGTAGATAATGTTACCTAATGGATCAATATCCCATACTTTAAAGTTAGAAGTATAACTCCTTTTTAGCTTCCATTCTTGACCAATTATACCATTACAGAATAAAGTAACCATGAAAATAATAACCGCTGCCTTCATCGTGTACAATATACAAATAACGTGCTAAGAAATGTTTTTGATGTCAAAATATTTATCTTTATACCGATGAGTAAAATTAACAGAGAAACATTAGCGCGGTTTGGTAATTTAGAAATATTGGCCAAACAAGTGGTAGAAGGTTTTATTACCGGAATGCATAAGAGTCCATTTCATGGTTTTTCTGTAGAATTTGCTGAACACAGACTCTACAATAAAGGAGAGTCTACAAAGCACATCGATTGGAAATTGTACGCAAGAAGTGAAAAATTATTCACTAAAAAATACGAAGAGGAAACAAATTTAAGGTGTCAACTAGTCTTAGATTGTTCTAGCTCTATGCTATTTCCTAAAGACACAGAAAAATTAAATAAATTAGAATATGGTGTCTATTGTATAGCGTCTTTAATTGAATTGTTAAAGAAACAAAGAGATGCAGTGGGTTTATCTCTATTTTCAGATAAGCTAGAACTACACACACCGGCAAAATCGTCTAATAGACATCATAAACTTATTTATCAAAAGTTAGAAGAACAGATTATTGCGTACAAGGAAAATTTGGCAAAACAAACTTCTACTATACAAGCTTTACATGATATTGCAGAACTTACTCACAAACGAAGTTTAGTAGTTATTTTTTCAGATTTTCTGGATGATCCATCCAAGATAGATTTATTTTTTCAAGCTATTCAGCACTTAAAACACAACAGACATGAAGTGGTTATTTTTCATGTTGTAGATAAAGAAAATGAAATTGATTTTGAATTATCTAATCGTCCGCACAACTTGATCGACATGGAAACGGGAGAGAGAATAAAACTTCAACCTAGTCAAATCAAGGAAGCATACACCACTCAAATAAAAAGCTACTTTAAGGAGATTGAAACAAAATGTAAGCAATATGCCGTTGACTTTACGCAGGTAGACATTCAGCAAGATTTTTCTTTTGTATTATCAAAATACCTAATTAAACGATCTAAGCTTTATTAGTATAGAAACAAAAAATGCGCAATCTTAACAGATGCGCATTTTCAATTCATTTATTAAAAACTATTCTGGAACTCTAATCCAAGTCTGGGTTCTGTAAAAAATACCAGCATATCCTCTAACATTTAAACGATTTGGATTGTCAGGGTTTAACCAAAGTGCAGCCGTATAAATTTTACCTTTTTGAGGGTCTATGATTGTTCCATCTTCCCACTCTGAACCATCCCATTTCATATCTCTTATTATTTGTAATCCAACCAAAGGTTGATCTTTTCTGTCGTCAGGACATAAAGTACATTTTGGGTTAGGACCTCTTCCCTCTCTTGGGTACAACTTGATAATCTTTCCGTAAAGCACTCCATCTTTTTTGTAAAGCTCTACAACAGATTTTTTAGTACCTGTTTCATCGTCTATTGTTACCCATTTACCTACACAAGATTGAGAATAAGTTAAAGAAGTAACAATTAATAGTGTTAATAATGCAATAATTTTTTTCATTTTACTAGTTTTATTTATCACGTTTCAAATACAATGCCAGAAGAATTCTCAACATTGACCAACACAATATATAGAATTTATAGATAGTATGTACGCTTTGAATTAAAAATATAGTATTCGGCAAGACAGAACACAATGCTTTCATCCTTGGCTATCTAAAAAACTACACTTATTTTTGAGGCAAACAAAATCAATACAATGACGATTAAAAATGTAGCAGTAGTTGGAGCAGGAACTATGGGGAATGGAATTGCCCATGTATTTGCGCAGTTTGGATATAAAGTTTCACTCATAGATGTTGCAGAAGCATCTTTAGAGAAAGGAATGAAAACCATTACTAAGAATTTAGATAGAATGGTTGCTAAAGAAAAAATAACTGAAGCAGACAAGACTGAAACACTTGGCAGAATAACTACCTACACAGATACGGCAAAGGGTGTTGATGGTGTAGATTTAGTAGTAGAAGCTGCAACAGAGAACTATGATTTAAAGCTAAAGATTTTCAAAAACTTGAGCGATTTAACCCAAGATCATGTTATTTTAGCAACAAATACTTCTTCCATTTCTATTACAAAAATTGCAGCCGTAACCAATAGACCAGAAAAGGTAATTGGTATGCACTTTATGAACCCAGTACCGGTAATGAAGTTAGTTGAAATTATTAGAGGTTATTCTACTTCTGATGAAGTAACTGCTTTAATTATGGAAACTTCTAAATCCTTAAAGAAAGTTCCTGTTGAAGTAAACGATTACCCTGGTTTTGTTGCGAATCGTATTTTAATGCCAATGATAAACGAAGCAATAATTACGCTGAACGAAGGTGTTGCCGGAGTAGAAGAAATAGATACAGTAATGAAGTTAGGTATGGCGCATCCAATGGGTCCATTGCAATTGGCTGATTTTATTGGTTTAGATGTTTGCTTAGCGATTATGGAAGTATTGTATGACGGATTAGGTAATGATAAATATGCACCTTGTCCACTTTTAGTTAACATGGTTGCAGCAGGTAAAAAAGGTGTGAAATCTGGAGAAGGATTTTACTCTTGGACACACGGAACAAAAGAATTGATTGTAGCAGACAATTTTAAAAAATAAGTAGGAATAAAAGCCTAACAAAAAAGACCCAAGCAATTGGGTCTTTTTTTCTTAAAATAATTTTTTCCTGAAATCTTCTGCTTCTTCTTCCTTTATTAGATTTAGTTTTTTCAGATAATTAACCGTTTTATCAAATGCCAATGGATACTCAATTCCCTTGTAGTTCCAATCGGTCTCGTTTAGCCAATTAATTACATGACTTCTTCTTAGGTTATACCTCCAGCTAATGATATCTACGATATTTTCCATGGTTTTCATTTCTAATGCCTTTTCATTAACGATTTGACACATTTCTTTAACCTTATCTAGGTGATTATCATAAATTTCTTGTCTAACCGCTATACAAAAGCAAGGCCAAGGCGTAACCACCTCACCAATGTATCTACATTTCTTTTGCTCCACATATGGATAGGTTGTGTATTTTTCCCACAAAAAAGCTTGTGCCTCATTATTTTCCAAAGCCCACAAACCTCCGTAAATATCACCAATAACATTAAACTTTAGTTGAGATGTATCCCACCCTTCTTGATCTGCTTTGACATACGCCATTAAATGACTACCAGAACCCGTTCTAGAAATAGCAAATGTTTGGTGTTCTAATTGATCTATAGATTGAATATTTGACTGATAAGGAACATGTATTCCCCAATGTAAAGGTGTAGTTACGTATACCTGAACAATTTTGGCTTTTAACCCTTGAAGTATAGATTTAGAGATACCTTCAGTAAGTAATACGGCAACATCTAAGGCGTTGTTTTCAAGTCCTCTTATCATTTGACCCGTTCCTCCTCCCATGTCTTCCCAGTGCAGTCTAAGTCCGGCTTCTCTAAACTTACCTTCCTCTATTGCCAAACGGAAAGGTAAATTAAAATGTTCGGGAACCCCTCCAATTTTAAGTCCTAGTGTTTCTTCCATTATTTATTGATTTTCTGAATTCAAAAACTGTTTTTCATACAAGTTTTGGTAATATCCTCCTTTTGCTATTAACTCTGCATGTGAACCCTGTTCTACTATTTCACCTTTCTCGAGCACAATAATTTTATCTGCTTTTTGAATTGTAGATAAGCGGTGAGCAATTACGATACTTGTTCTCCCTGCGGTTAACTTCTCTGTAGCTATCTGTATTAGTTCTTCGCTCTCAGAATCTACTGAAGATGTTGCTTCATCTAAAACTAAAATGTGTGGATTGTAGACATACGCACGAATAAAAGAAATTAATTGTCGTTGACCCACAGAAAGCACACCACCTCTTTCCCCTACTTCATAATCATATGCATTGGGTAATCGTAAGATAAAATCATGCGCACCAACTGCCTTAGCAGCTTCAACAACTTGTTCTTTTGTAATAGAAGAGTCGCCCAGCGTTATATTATTATAAATTGTATCTGAAAATAAAAATACATCTTGTAAAACAATAGAAATATTCTTTCTCAAGTAACCTAAGTCTAGGTCTTTAATATTTGTATCGCCAATTTTTATAGTTCCCTTCTGGTATTCGTAGAAACGAGCGAGAAGATTTACTATAGAAGACTTACCGGCACCAGTAGCACCTACAAAAGCAACAGTTGTATTAGGTTCTATACTAAGTTGAATATTTTTTAAAACATAATCGTCGTCTTTGTAAGCAAAAAAGAGCGAATCAAACTTTATACTTTGTTGAAAGTTTAAGTCGGTTATACTTCCTTCATCCTGAATGTGCTCGTTTAAATCAATTGCCTCAAAAACACGCTCTGCTCTTACAATTCCTCGTTGCAAAACATTGTATTTATCTGCTAACTGTCTGATAGGCCTGTACAGTAAATTAACGTATAATGTAAACGAAATTATGGTTCCAATAATATCTGCTTTATCTGAATAATCTCCAGAAACAATAACTGAAGCGTAAACCAACATAGCTGCAATAGATAAGGAACTTAATACTTCTACTAACGGAAAGAAAATAGAAAATGCCCAAATTGCATCGATATGTGCTTTCTTATGTTCGTTATTTATCTTATCGAAACGCTTAGCTTCTACTCTTTCTCTATTAAACATTTGAACAATAGCCATACCAGTAACGCGCTCTTGAACAAAAGTATTTAAACGGTTAACTTGTACACGCTCTTTTTGAAAAGCCTTCTTCATAGCTCTTGCAAAAATTCGGGTAGCAATTAACAGCAGCGGAATTGGGATTAAAACTAAAAATGTAAGTTTTACATCTGTCAAAAACATACCTAAGAGAACAGCTGCAAGCGTAAGTAAATCTCCCATTATGTTTATAAGACCTTGTGAAAAAACATCCGATACAGCTTCTATATCTGAAACCGAACGAGTTACTAAGGTACCGATAGGTGTTTTATCAAAGTATTTCATTTTAAAACCAACCAGATGCTTAAAAAGCTTTTTACGCATGTCTTTTATGATCGACTGAGCAAGAAGGTTTGAGTAATAGCTAGAAAAAAACATTAAAATAGCTTGTGCAACAAGTAAAGCAACAACAACTAAAATCCAGAACAACAGACTTTCAGCACTTCGGGTATCTTCATTTACCACATATTTTTGAACGGCTTGTCCAATAATTGTAGGCCTAAAAAATACCGTAACCGAAATTATTACCGTAAAAAAGAAAGCTAAAAACAAATACAATTTGTATGGTTTAGCATAGTTTAATAAGCGCTTAAATATTCCAAAATCTACTTTAGAAGCCTTTTCATTTGACATAGAGCAAAAATAGCTACACCACTAGATATTTGAAAGAGAAATCATGTATTTGTCTTCATTAATAAAAAAAACAACCCTGTGGATAGTTTATACTTAGATTTCGCTCAGTTTTGAAAACAAAAAAAGCAATTGTTTACTATCTTTAGAAACTAAAAACTGATCTATGGCTCACAATTTAAGCAACACCAACTCTGTATTCAATAATTTCTTAGCGGAAATTAGAGATGAATACATACAAAAGGATACCTTGCGATTTCGAAGAAATTTAGAGCGTATAGCAGAAATTATTGGATACGAACTGTCTAAAAAGCTTTCCTATTCAGAAGAAGAAGTTACAACACCGCTTGGCATTGCAAAAGTAAACACTATGGATTCTAAAGTTGTACTCGCTACAATTTTAAGAGCGGGTTTACCTATGCACCAAGGACTCTTAAATATATTTGACCATGCAGATTCTGCTTTTGTAACTGCATATAGAAGACATATTACAGCAGAAAAGTTTGACATTAATGTAGAATATATAGCAGCTCCTGATATTTCCAATAAAGTATTAATTATAAGTGATCCTGTATTGGCTACTGGGAGTTCTATGGTTGCTGTTTATAAAGCGCTATTAAAAAATGGAAATCCAAAGAGAACATTAATTGCAGCTGGTATAGCTGCAACAGAAGCAATAGAATATGTAGAAAAACATTTACCAAAAAACACTGAAATTTTTGTTGGTGCTATTGACGATGAATTAACTGCTCACGCATACATTGTTCCCGGTTTAGGAGACGCAGGCGATCTTGCATTTGGCGATAAACTGTAAGGTATGAATTTGCTTAAATACCTTCCTTTTTTCTTTTTTGGAACTTTTAAGTTTATGTTTACGCCCATGGGTGGTCCTGTTGCTGGATTAACCTTTCTGGAAACATTTTTAGCAACCCTTTCTGGTGGTTGGTTTGCTGCTCTACTCTTTTATTTTACTAGTGAATATTTCATGCGAAAAGAAAGAGAAAAGCGACTAAAAAAATACAAATTAGCAGTTCAATCAGGAAAAACAATAAAACAGAAAAGGGCATTTACTCGTTTCAATAAGGCAACTATAAAAATTAAATCTAGTGTTGGTATTTATATGCTTTGTTGGCTAGCGCCTTTGTTTTTGAGCGTACCACTTGGAACCATAATATGTGCTAAGTTTTACAAATATGATAAACGAACTATTTGGTTTATCCTAATTGGATTAGCTCTAAATTGCTTTATTATTACTTCTCTTGTTTATGCATTTAAAATGGCAGTTTTATGACCAAACACTTATTTTTTGACTTAGACAGAACACTTTGGGATTTTGAAAGGAACTCTGAAGCAACGTTATTAGAAATTTACTCGGAATTTAAGTTGGATGAGCGCATTTTCTCAGCGCATCAATTTGTAAGAGAATATAAAAGAATAAATGCCAAATATTGGGACGATTACAGACTCGGATTAACTACGAAGGAAAAGCTTAGGGAAGGCCGGTTTAAAGACACTTTAAGCTTATTTGGTTTCAGTAAAGAAGATATAGACAAAAAAGGATTACTTGGCGAATACTACATTCAAAATAGTCCGAAAGGCAAAATTCTTTTTCCAAACACACATGAAGCACTATCTGAATTAAAAAATAGAAATTATGCGCTTCATATCATTACAAACGGTTTTACAGAAGCGCAAGAAGTTAAACTCAAGAGTAATCAACTTGATCAATATTTCGATATTATTTTATGCAGCGACACTTTTGGTAAAAACAAACCACACCCTTCTATTTTTAAACATGCCTTGAAACAAGCAAAAGCTACTGAAAAAGAAAGTGTAATGATTGGAGATGATTTAAAAGCTGATATCTTAGGTGCCAAAAATGTAGGTATGCAAGCTATTCTTTTCGATCCAGAAATGAAACAAAAGCCAAAAAAAGGATTTGATATTATAACAGATTTAGCTCAACTTACATCTAAAGCTTTCGATTAATCTAACTTAAATAAACTCCTAATCCACATCAACTTACGGTCAGATATTGGAGCGTACTTAAAAGGCAATTCTAAAAAATTAGACTTTTTAAGAATCGACTTTTGATGCGAAAAGCATGCGAAACCAGCTTCACCATGGTAACTTCCAATACCGCTAGCACCAATTCCTCCAAAAGGTAAATTTGGATTAGAAATATGCATAACAGCATCATTAACACAACCACCTCCAAAACTTAGCTCTTTCAAAACTCTATTTGTATCATTTTTTGAATTAGAAAAAACATATGCGCTTAACGGTTTCTCTTGTGCTTTTATATAATTAATTGCTTGGTTTAGCTCATTATACTGAAAAACAGGTAAAATAGGACCAAAAATTTCTTCCTGCATTACAGGATGATCAAAAGGTAAATTTTCGAGGATAGTTGGACTTATAACTCTACTTTCTGCGTCTACAACTCCACCAAATGATAAATGTTCTTTAGTAATCAACTTTTTTAATCTATCTACATTAGAATCGTTAACTATCTGAACATAATTTTTGTTTTTAACAGCATATTTACGACGGATTATTTCTTGCTTTACAGCCTTCACAAATTTATCTTTAACGGCTGAATGAACAAGAATATAGTCTGGAGCAATACATGTTTGGCCAGCATTAAAAAATTTAGCCCATACTAACCGTTTTACTGTTTTATTTAAATTACAATTTTTTGTGACAATAGCCGGACTCTTGCCTCCTAACTCTAAAGTTACTGGTGTTAGTTGCTTAGCAGCAGCTGCATAAACAATTTTTCCTACTCTCGTACTACCTGTAAAAAATATTTTATCAAATTTAATATTTAATAATTTAGTTGTTTCAGTCACTGCTCCTTCTACAGATGTAAAAACGCGCTTATCAAAATAATTAGCTACCAAATTGGTCATTAAAGCACTTGTATTAGCAGAAATTTCTGAGGGTTTAATAACCACGGTATTACCTGCTGCAAGCGCAGCAACGGCAGGAGAAAAAGTAAGATAATATGGATAGTTCCAAGCGCCTATAACTAGGCACACTCCAAGAGGTTCTGGAACTATCAAGCTTTTTCCTAGAAAATTAATTAAATTATTTTTTACTCGTTTTTTCGCACTCCAACTTTTAATATTTTTTAAAGCGTGTGAAATATCTTTTAACACAAGACCTATTTCAGAAGAAAATGTTTCAAGTTCAGATTTACCGAAATCCTTATAAATTGCCGTATATAAATCACTTTCATTTTCTAGAATCATCTTTCTAAACAGTTTAAGCTGTTTTATTCTAAATGAAATAGATTTTGTATGATTTTGATTAAAAAAATTGTGCTGTGCTGATACAATTGATTGATAATTCATATTTTATACTTAACTGACCCAAGAACGCAACGCAAATTCTTGTTGTTTATTTGGATTATCAATTAATCGAAGTGAATAGTTTTGATAAAAACCTCTATTTACTTCTGGTAAAGTTATTTCTGTTATTCTACCTTCTCTTTCAATAGTTAGATGTTTTAAATCAGAGTCGAAATAACTCAACCACTTATCTAAATCAGCGTTCACAACAGCTCCGTTTACCGCAATTATTTTATCTTCTAACATCAACCCTCCTAAGTCGGCAGGGCTACCAGGAAAAATTGCTTTTATGCTATATTTCCCATTTGTATCTAGCGCTTTTAATCCTAATCTGCCTTGCGAGTATGAAAGTGAAGGTATTGTATCTATTTCAATTCCTAGATACTCGAAACATTCCGATAAAACAACTTCAAAGCCTTTAGTGCCATGTATGTAATCGTCAAAAAGCCAATCGAAATTTGCACCTGCTACATTTTCTATAACCGCTTTATAATCTTGTTCTGAAACACCTTTTCCTTTGTCGGCAAAATCCCAATATAACCTACGCATCACAAAATCTAAATTTTTCAGATTTTTAGTATGCTTCATAATCATTATATCCGTTACAAACGCTAACAAACAACCTTCAGTATAAATAGACACCTTTCTTCCTGGAGCTCCTATTTCATAACCATCTAACCAAGTATCAAAAGAGGAGGCTGCAACTGAGTAATTATATCTGCCAAAATTATCAAAGTGTCGTTGTAGCTGGCGTGTCATTTCTAGGAAATATTGCTGTATATCAAATACTCCACTTCTAAGCAAAATAATATCTCCCATATAAGTTGTAACGCCCTCGCAGAGATAGCCCAACTTACTTAAATTCTCTTTAGTGTAATCGTACGGCATCATTTCTATTGGCCGTATTGTTTTTACATTCCATGTATGATAGAGCTCATGTGAGCTAACTCCCAATAGTTCTGTATAAAGTTTATCAAAAATAGCGTAAGACGGACCAAGGGTAATTACAGTAGATTTTTTATGCTCAACACCATGATAGGTTGCATAAGGTAAAATCTGAAAAATAAAATGATAATTTTTAACCGGAAAGGCTTGAAATTTACCAATTTGATATTCAGAAAATTTTTCAAAATCACGAATTAATTTGTCCCATTCTGGTTTTACTTCTCCGTTAAACCATAGGTGAAACTTCGTTTCTCCAACTGTATAAGCATTATGCTGTAAATTAGCAGAGCAAACGAAAGGACAATCTACTAACTCATGAAAAGATTCTGCTTTGTAAGAGAGTTTGTCTATTTCTTGAAACGAATGCGCAACTTGAAAATCTTCAGGAATATTAAGAAATACTTCGCACGAGTCATTTTCTCTATTTTGAGGATAAATACAACAATTAACTGGGTTCACATAAAGCTGTGAGGCATCTAAAAATGTAGAACCAGCATTTAAAACAGCTGCATAATATTGATATGTTATAGTTATAGCACTGCAATTTGATGTATCTAGCAACCAACTGTGTAAATCAATTTTATTTATGTTTACTTCCTTTCCTTCTGCATATACTTTTAAATAACGAATATTCTTAGAGAAATTAGCAAGCTCGTATCTTCCAGGTCGCCAGGTAGGCATGCACAATACCGTTTCATTCTCTGGTGTTGTTATTTCTACCTCTATGTATACAAATTGTTGATGCGGTTCTTGAAAGTTAAAAGTATATTTCATGGAAATTTCAGTTTGAGCAAAAATAAAAAAGTCTTACCATTTCTTGGTAGACGTTTAACTGTTTTTGATTAATTTAAAAAAAATATTCAAACGCTATGTAAATGGACAAGGCGTATAAGTCAAAATTCTACCACTAAGACAAAGAACATACGAGTCTATCAAAAAATAGATTAAAGCGACTGGTTATTAAACCTTTTATAACGGATTACCTTTAATAGTTCTCTTATTATTACAAACCGAAATACGATAATATTGTTTGAATAATTTCGATTGTTTATATTCGTCGTATGAGAAAATCATTTTTATTTACCGCTCTAGCACTTTTAATTGCGAGTCAATCAATTGGTCAAAAAAATAAAGAGAACGAATCAAACACGGACGTTTACAGTAAAAGTATTAATGCTTTAAAATTTAGAAGCGTTGGTCCAGCACTCAACTCTGGCAGAATAAGTGATTTAGCCATTCATCCGAAAGACCCAAACACATGGCTTATTGCAGTAGCTTCTGGAGGAGTTTGGAGAACAACAAACCATGGTAACACATTTGAACCTGTTTTTGATCATCAAAAAGTTTATTCTATCGCTTCTGTCACCTACTCTTTATCCAATCCAAACACAGTATGGGTAGGAACGGGAGAAAATAACAATCAGCGTTCTGTTGCCTATGGCGATGGAGTGTATAAGTCGTTAGACGGAGGTAAGACATTTAAGAATATGGGACTAAAAGACTCTGAGCATATAGGAAATATTATTGTTCATCCAAACGATGAAAATATAGTTTGGGTTTCTGCTTATGGCCCACTTTGGAAAGCCGGAGGTGAACGCGGAATATATAAAACAATTAACGGTGGAGAAACATGGACAAAAACCCTCGATATATCAGAAAACACCGGGGTTTCAGAAATTGTGATTGATCCTAAGAATCCTGAAATTTTATACGCAGCTGCACATCAAAGAAGAAGGCACGTCTACACTTATATAGGTGGAGGACCAGAATCTTCGGTTTATAAATCTACAGATGGTGGAGAAACTTGGAAAACGATTAATTCTGGTTTACCAGAAGGCAAAATGGGTAGAATTGGTTTAGCCGTTTCTCCGGTGAACACAAACACTATTTATGCTATTGTAGAAGCGAAAAATGATGCAGGTGGTTTTTATAAATCAACAAATAAAGGTGAATCTTGGAAAAAGCAATCTGACTACTCAACCTCTGGTAACTATTACCAAGAAATTATTTGTGATCCAAAAGATGAGAACAAAGTGTTCTCCATGAATACCTACTTGCACCATACAGAAGATGGTGGAAAAAGCTTTAAGCGAACTGGTGAGAGCAAAAAACACGTAGACAATCATACCCTTTGGATTAACCCACAAAACACTGATCATTGGATAGTTGGTTGCGATGGTGGTATTTATGAAACATACAATCATGCAAAGCATTGGAAATTTTACAGCAACTTACCAGTTACCCAGTTTTACCGAGTAGCAGTAGACAATGCAGAACCATTTTACAACATTTATGGTGGAACGCAAGACAACAATTCAATGGGTGGGCCATCTGCAACAACAAATAGAGCTGGTATATTAAATACCGATTGGTTTATTACTAATGGTGGAGATGGTTTTGAATCACAAATTGACCCAGAAGATCCAACTATTTCTTACGCCCAAGCGCAATACGGATGGCTGGTGCGATACGATAAAAAGTCTGGTGAAAAATTAGGAATTCAACCCATGCCTAAAGAAAATGAAGCAGCGTATAGATGGAATTGGGATGCACCTCTTCTAATTTCTCCTCATGACAATAAAACACTTTATTTTGCTGCAAATAAGCTTTTCAAATCTACAGATAGAGGTAATTCTTGGACCACAATCTCACCCGATTTAACGCAACAATTAGATAGAAATACTCTACCGGTTATGGGACAAGTTTGGGGAAAAGATGCTGTTATGAAGAATAAATCCACAACGATCTACGGCAATATAGTAGCGTTAGACGAATCTTCGGTCAAAAAAGGTTTACTTTATGTAGGAACAGATGATGGACTAATTCATATTAGTGAGGATGATGGCCGAAATTGGAAAAAGATTAATACGCCTTCAGAGGTTCCTAAAAACACTTATGTAAATGCCGTAGTTAGTTCATTACACAGTCAAAATACAGTTTATGCGGTATTTAACAATCATAAAAATGGCGACTTTAAACCTTACGTATTTGTTAGCAAAAATAAAGGCCTAAAATGGCAAAATATAAGCAGTAATCTTCCAGAGAATGGAGCTGTATTTTGTATTAGACAAGATTATGTTAATCCAAACTTACTGTTTGTAGGAACAGAGTTTGGAGTTTACTTCTCTTCTAATTTTGGTGATAGCTGGACACAGTTAAAAGCAGGATTACCAACAATAGCTATTCGCGATTTAGAGATTCAAAAAAGAGAAAATGATTTAGTACTAGCCTCGTTTGGAAGAGGATTTTATGTCTTAGACGACTACTCTCCTTTAAGACAACTAAGTAAAGAAGTTGAAAACCAACGTGCCTATTTATTTCCTGTAAAAGATGCAAAGCTATTCATACCTAGTTCGCCAGGTACGGGTTCAGAAGGTGCTAATTTTTACACAGCCAAAAACCCTGCATTTGGTGCAACATTCACACTTCATATAAAAGAAGTAGAAGAAAGCTTGAAAAAACAAAGGGAAAAGAAAGAAAAAGAATTAGAAAAAAATGGCTCCGCCGTAACTTATCCTACACTAGAAGAATTAAATAAGGAAAGATTAGAGGAACATGAACGCCTTATTTGGATAATAAGAAATGAAGCAGGAAAAGAAATAAACAGAATCATTAGCTCTCCGTCAGAAGGTTTATCACGTATCACTTGGAATTTAAGAACGGAGAGTACAGATCCTATAAGAGACAGAACTAAAAAAACAGGACTCTACTCTAATGAAGATTGGGGTACATTAGTAAGTGCAGGTGTGTATTCTGTTGAAGTTGTTCATGAAAAAGATGGGAATATTACGCCTTATGTTGCAAAGACTAAATTCAATGTAGTTTCCATTAACTCGTCAACCTTAGCAAATGTGGATGAAAATGAAAACCTAGTTTTTGGGAACAGCGTTCTAGAATTGAATAGAAAAATAGCGGGAACGGAAGAAATCTTAAAAGAAACAAAAGAAAAATTAAATCTATTTAAATCAGCCGTTATAGAATATCCAAATACCAAATTATCGTTATTATCTGAATTGAATGTAATTGAAAATAAGTTGGATTCAATATCTATTCTTATGTATGGAGATCCAATAAAGAAGTCGTTAGAAATGGAAACCCAACCAAGTATAACAGGAAGAATTAGTACAGTTCAATGGCAACGTTATGGAACTACATCTGCCCCAACTCAAACTCAAAAAGACGCAATAGAAATTGTTCAAAAGCAATACGAAACTATTCGTCCGATTATTGATCAAATTGTAGGTGATATCGACGGTATTGAAAAACAATTAGAACAGATTAACCTACCATATATTAAGGAAAAAGGTATTCGCTTTAAAAATGATTAGCTTAAAATTATCGGTGAGGCAGTTTAAATATTCTGTCTCACCCTTTAAATATTCATTCGAAATCTAAAGGTATTTACAAGCCATGTAAGTTTCTAAAGTATAACGTATCTTAGCTATATCAAAGTCGCGATATGAATAAGCTAGGTTTCTTTTATGTTCTTCTATTTTTAATAAGCTTTTCAACTTTTTCTCAAAATGATTCTTTAAAGGAAAGTCAAAAGTATCACGTAAAAATATTAATCTTAAACCAGCATATAGATTCAGTAAACAATGTCCTAGAAGATTTTAAGAATACGTATAACTACCTTACTGAGGATAGTATTTTCTATGCTTATCAAAAAGTAATTATTAACAGAGAAAGTGGGAATTACGAAAGTGCGACGAACAGATTACAAGAAATTTTAAAGTTTTATGAGCAAACTGGAAATATAGAAAAGCAACTCGAAACAATTGTTGACTTGGCTATTACTTATGACCATAGTGGAAACCACGACATTTCAAAATACTGGAATAAAATTGGTATTGAAAAGCTTAACAATAAATACAACCCTAAAACACACGTACAATTCTTAATGAATATTGCAAACAACTATACAGTTTGCATGGAAGACTCAGCGCTTTTTTATTATCAAAAGGCTATTGATGTTGCAAGTAAAAATAATATCCCAACAATCCTTCTATTATATACAATATTGGAACAATTTACTATCAATTAGATAATTCCAAAGAAGCCATTCGCTACTACAAAGACTCCTATAATTTAAGAATTAAATCAAAAGACAGTATAGGAATTATTTACTCAGCTGTAGAGCTAGCATTGTGTTATTTACTTGAAAATGATTTACGGAATAGTTTATACTTGTTAACTATTTCTAAATATGCCAATAAAAATTTAGAGTCGAAAAAAAGATATTACGAAGTAAAGGCGGAATAATAGAGTTGGTTATAAATTCATTCAAAATCATACCTAAAACACACGTTTTATTAATGTCAATATGTATTGATGTTTTCATTTCGGTTTGGAAAAACACTTTATCTCTGACGAAAGACAGTGTTGTTTTCAGAAGTAGGTCAGAAAGATAATCTTTAAGAGCGATACTGTTTTTACTCTCATTTATAACAAGAGATTCATGGATTTTATAGAAAGAATATAATTTACTTTGAACATCTGCTAAATTCGCTTTCACTTCTTCAGAAGTAGTTGCTTCTTTTTTTTTGAAATAAAGTAGTCAATTGCACCTAAATTATTCTTTATTCTGTGGTTACTCTCTAAATATAATTTTTTGTATTTGGCTATTTTTTTTCTGATAACAATTATAAAAATATAAGTACTACTAGCGCGATTATTGCAACAAGAGATAATACAAAGATAAGATCATCATTCTTTTTTTGAATTTTCGCAGCTCTTTGCTCAATGATACTTTTTTCAAGTTTAATATCAGATATAAGCTTGGAAGACTGATCGTTTATATAAACGATTTCTTTTGTTGGTTCATTTAATTGGATAAATAACGGACCAGCACTCATATTAAAACAAATAAAAGCACACATTACTAAAGTTAAAAAAAATCTACACATAATAATAAAACTTTTCGATTAAATACTATTACATGCTAAAGGTATATCTAACCAAACGTTCATTTATAGTAGATTTCTACTATTGCACAAAATTATTCTAGAAACTGCTCCCTAATATCATTGTAGCATGTAAACCGAATTGTATACTGATTGCAGTCTTCAAGCTCAAAATAGCGGTGCTCTCCTACTCTGTTTTCAAGCTCTATAACTGTTTTAATTTTTTTTTGCTCAATATTTTCTAATCGAGATAACTCTTCTTGCCATCTTAATCTATTTAAAACAATACCAAAGCTATTTAAATAAGTAGGTTTTTGTAAATCACTATTTAGTTTAACAAAAACAATTTCGTTGCCAAATAAATTAACAGTAGCCATATATTCTGAAACACGTATTGGAAGTACGTCAAAGTAATTTTCATAGAACCGAAGGGTTTTTGTTATACTTTTCACATGAATAAAGAGCTGAAAGTTGGGTGGATTTTTTTTTCTCTTTTTAAGTCGTTTTTCAAAATTATCTAAAATAATACCCTTATCTCTTGGCTTAAGTTGAGGTATTGCATCATTAATATCAACCCAACCCAACCAATCAAATTTATACGGTTCCTTCAAATCAATAACACCTTTATCCACCTCAGAAAGAAAAAAATGAGTTGATATCATAATATTACTTCTATACTCAATAGCGGAGTGTACAAGACGTGTTTCTCTTTTAACCAAGTCGATATTTGCTTCTTCCTTTGCTTCTCTTTTTATTGCTTCAAAGCTAGATTCGTTTTTACCTATTGTACCTCCAACAAAGGTGTATCTGTTGTCTAACTTCTTTGTTCTTAATACTAAAATCTTATTTCCTGAAAAAGCAATTAACCTTGCTTTATTTTTTACTTGTGTATACTCGTTAGAAGGCATTTAACTTAAATTAAAAAGATGAAGATACTATTAAAATTTAAAGGCAAATCATTATAAAACCACTCTTTTAGAACTTTTTTTATATTTTTATTCTTATGATATTAATTGTGAATTGTGGGAGTACAAAAGTTCCTCAAATAGAGGAAATAACTGATAGTTTCGAAGATTACACTACGCTTTCTATGTATGACTTTTCTAATGAAGATTTCACAAAATATATTGGAATTATTATTTCTGGGGCACCACTTTTACTTTCTCAGCTCAATCCAGAACCTTATTTATTGGCCTTTGAAAAAATAAAAACAATAAATATCCCTGTATTGGGCATCTGTTTTGGTCATCAAATAATAGGTGTGCTTCATGGAGCAAGGATTGCGTTACAAAAGGAAGAAAGAGACTGGACAGACATTAGTTTTTTCAAAGAAAGTAAGCTGCTTAAAAGTATACCTAATGAATGCTTAATGATGCAGGATCACTGCGAATCTATCTCTATTCCTAACAATTTTTCACTTCTTGGTTCTTCTGACAACTGTATTAATGAGGCTATGCAACATAATTCTAAACCAATATTTGGCGTGCAATTTCATCCAGAAGTTTCGGGCAACCTAGGTACTCGATTAATTGAGAACTTTATATCTATTTGTACAGAATTAAAGGCGCAAAGCTAGGTCAGTTAATCTGTTACTATATCCAGCTTCATTATCATACCACCCTACAATCTTTATCATATTCCCCACAACACTTGTAAGCAAAGAATCAAAAATACAACTATGCGAATTACCTATAATATCAGTAGATACAATAGGATCTGTGATATAAGAAAGTATACCTTTTAAATTTTCTTCTGAAGCCTTTTTAAAATGATTATTTATTTCTTCTATGGAAGGAGGGTTACTTTTCACATTTATTGTTAAATCTGTTAGCGAACCATTTGGAACAGGAACACGAATACCCGCACCTCCCATATGGCCTTCTAACTCAGGGAAAATCTTAGTAAGTGCCTTAGCAGCTCCAGTTGTAGTAGGAACAATAGATTGCGCTGCAGCTCGTGCTCTTCTTAAATCGTTATGTGGTGCATCATGCAATTTTTGATCAGTAGTATAACTATGTACGGTAGTGATATATGCTGATTCGATTGAGCATAATTCTTTGATTAATTTAATCATAGGAGCAGCACTATTTGTGGTACAACTGGCATTACTTATAATCCTATCATTCGGCGATAATAAATTGTCGTTCACACCTAAAACCAACGTTTTTACATCTTCGCTTTTCGAGGGAGCGCTAATTATTACTTTCTGAGCACCTCCAATAAAATGTTTACTTGCTAATTCTTTTGTTCTGAACAATCCTGTAGATTCTAGAACAATGTTAACACCGTATTTTCCCCATTGAATATCCTCTGGATTCTTTTCAGAAATAAATACGATGCGCTTACCATTTTCAAAAACTATGCAATTTTCTTGAACACTAAAAGAATGTTTCAAACCTCTATGCACACTATCATACTTGAAAAGATGTGCTAATGTATCTATATCCGCAAGGTCATTAACCACAGCAACATCAATTGAGTTGTTTTCTAAACTTAGACGAGTAAAATATCGTCCAATTCTACCAAAACCATTTACACCAATAATCTGCATATTTCTTTTTGTATTTAACAATTAAATTTAAAAGAGGTTTAAAATAATTAGCAAAGCTAAGAATCCATATAGGATAAATGATTACATTTAAGAAAAAGATAAAATATGGAACAAGAAAATGCTATTTTTTACGGAGTTGTAATTGCTGTAATTGCATTACTGCTCTATAAAAGTGTAATAATTGTGAGAGAACAAACCTCTGCAGTTGTAGAGCGGTTAGGTAAATTTCATTCGATTAAACCTTCGGGTTTTCATTTAATTATACCTTTTATTGATAATAGAGTAAGTCTTATGAACTTAAGAGTTCAACAGCTTGATGTAGCTGTGGAAACAAAGACAATGGATGATGTTTTTGTGAACCTAAAAGTTTCTGTTCAATTCAAAGTTACTAGAGACAAAGTTAAAGATGCTTTTTACTCGCTTGACAATCCTAGAGGGCAAATTGCATCTTATGTTTTTGACGATGTACGTGCTGAGGTTCCGAAGTTAGAATTAGATGATGTTTTTGCTAAAAAAGATGATATTGCAATGGCTGTTAGGCAAAATATTGCTGATATAATGGAAGAGTACGGCTATTCAATCATAAAAACACTTATTACAGATATTGATCCAGATCATAAAGTTAAGGAGTCTATGAATAGAATAAATGCAGCAAAAAGAGATAAGGAAGCTGCAATGGAAGTTGCTGCAGCAAATAAAATTAAGATAATTGCAGAAGCAGAAGCAGAAGCAGAATCTAAAAGACTCTCAGGTGAAGGTATCGCTCAGCAACGTTTAGAAATTGTACGTGGATTTAAAGAATCGGTTGAGGACTTTCAAAAGTCGCTTAAGAATGTTACACACGAAGAAGTAATGCAGTTTGTTTTGCTGACGCAGTATTTTGATACTATTAATAACGTAGGGTCAAATTCTAAAAACACTTCTATACTGATTCCTCATTCTCCAGGTGCAATGAAAGATTTTCAAGACCAAATAATTAAGGGTACGTTTATTGGAGAAAAACTAAATCAGTATACTGCAGCAGATGGAGAAACTGAAATAAAGGATTAACTACAACTACCCAAAAGTAAAGATGCACAATTTGTGTGTCTTTTTTTATTTCTAACATGATAAATTCTAGTCCAAAAGCGTAAGAAAATATGCTAATTAAATCTCAAATTGGCATAATTTACGCGGAAGCTTCAAAAAACTTTCTATTAAGACTCAATTTCTTAAAATCCTCGGAGAATTTAAGTCCAACTCAATTTTCAAGTTCAAATTCAATTCTTAACCAATTAACACGAGAACTAAATCAGTATTTTGATGGTAAACGTAGACAATTTAACTTACCACATATACCTCCAACTAATCCATTTTCTATAAACGTTTTGGAAAAGGTGAAATCTATTCCTTTTGGCGAAACAATCAGCTATACAAAACTTGCAGAAAATTCAGGGAACATTAAAAGTAACGTGCAGTTGCTAATGTAAACGCCAATAATAATTTGTTAATTGTAATCCCTTGTCACCGTGTAATAGGTATAAACAATGACCTAGTGGGTTATGTTGGCGGTTTAAGTAGAAAAGAATGGCTATTACAGCATGAGCTAAAATATACGAACAAAGCGTATCAAACCTCTTTATTTTAAGCAAATTTAAAGCAACTTAAGTTGACTTGACTCTGACTCATCTACTTTATCTTTATCTTCAGTAAGAGCATCTGTAAAACCACTTATAGAAGCTCCAATTAATCTAACTGGTAATTCAGTTGTGTAATTATCCACGAGTAACTTATTCAATGTAATTAGTAATTTCGATTTGCTTGTAAGCACGTTTTGAAAGGTTTTTGCTCGTGTAATTTGTGTGAAATTTGAAAATTTAATTTTTAAATAAACGGTTTTGCCCTCTTTATCATTGGCTTTATAACGATTCCACAAAATATCAACCACCTTTTTTAGTTCTGATTTTAATAAAACCAAATCAGTTGTGTTTTCTTCAAAAGTTCGTTCCGTTCCTATACTTTTTCTACTTCTATTTGATTTTACAGGCCTATCATCTATACCTCTTGCGATTGAATAAAAAAACTTACCTGACTTTCCGAAGTATGTAATCAATTCTTGAAGTGAAAAACGCAGAAGATCTTTTCCATAAATAATTCCCAATTCTTTCATTTTTTCAGCAGTAACCTTTCCAACTCCGAAAAACTTTTTAACCGGCAAAGACTTTACAAAGTTAAATCCATCGGCGGGTTCTATTATAAATAAACCATCAGGCTTGTCCATATCCGAAGCAATTTTAGCTAAAAACTTATTGTAGGAAACACCGGCACTTGCAATAAGATTAAGCTCATTTTTTATGTCGTTTTTAATTGAATTAGCAATATAGGTAGCAGATTTTTCATTACAACCAGTTACATCTAAAAACGCTTCGTCTAAAGATAATGGTTCTATTTCGGTGGTATATCTTGAAAAGATCTCATGAATCTCGTTAGAAACCAACTTATAATCATCAAAATTAGGTTTAACAAAAATCAGTGTAGAGCAAAGCTGTTTGGCTAATTTACCGGTCATGGCTGACTTCACACCGTAATGTCTAGCTTCATAACTTGCTGCAGCTATAACTCCGCGTTCACCACCACCGCCAACAGCAACTGGTTTATTACGTAAACTTGGATTATTACGCTGTTCAACTGACGCATAGAAAGCATCCATATCAATATGTATTATTTTTCTATGTTCTTTTTTCTCATTCACCTTGTAAAATTAAAGATTAATTATTTTAAAGAGGAAGCTTTGATAGATAGTAAATTAGAAATCTCTATTTGCACAATCTGGAAAAAAAAGATTATTTTTAAGCATGAAAACGATAATAATCACATGCTTTGCACTTTTTAGTCTGTCATTCTCATTTGCGCAACAAACTACTGAAACAATTAATATTGACGGAGTAACTAGAGAATACATCCAATATTTACCTACAAACTTTAATGCTTTAACAGAGTCTCTTCCATCGGTAATCATTCTTCATGGTTTAGGAGGAACAAATACTCAAATGGCTACCGCAGGATTTAATTTAATAGCAGATACTGCGAGGTGCATTGTTTATTATCCACAGGGTCTTCCAAATCTTTTTGGACAGAATGCATGGAATAATGGAACTGCAGCTTCTTCTACTGCAAATGACATCGACTTCATGAATTTTTTAATGGATAAATCTCTCAGCGATTTCAATGCTGATATAACGAGACAATACGTAACCGGCTTTTCTATGGGAAGTATAATGAGTTACCATTTAGCTTGTAATTTAAATAATCGAGTTGCAGCAATTGGAGCTATGGCTGGTCCAATGAGCACATCAGATTTAAATTCTTGTAATCCTTCGTATTCTACTCCTATCATTCATTTGCATGGAACGAATGACGCAACTGTTCCTTACAACTCAAACGCCTTACCTTCCTTATCTCTAGTCACTGAAACACTAGATTTTTGGAAAAATCAAAAAAACTGTGGAACAACCCAAGATTCAACGCGAATTACAGATAGTGCTAGTGATGGACTAACAACAGATCGATTTGTGTATAATGGCTGCAATGCTGACGGAAGTTTGGAGCATTGGAGAATTAATGGAGGTGGACACGACTATTACGTTGAACCACTAAATGATTTTTCGCATGCAATTGAAGTATGGCTTTTCTTAAGAAAATGGTCGCATCCAAATCCTTTATTTCCTTCGGTAAATGTAATAAATGAAAATTTAGATATAACCATCTTCCCTAACCCGGCAACTGATTATATTGAAATAGAACTCACAAACCAACAGCTTCTAGGTGTCCAATTAATATCACAAGAAGGTAAGCAAATTATGATTGGAGTCGAGAATCCTTTTCCAATTGCTCAATTAGAGAATGGCATTTACTATTTAAAGGTAATAACAGATAAATCAGCTCTTACAAAGAGGATTGTTGTGCAACATTAAAAAACTCTTTCTCAGAAATTGTAGTGTACAAAGGGTTGCTTTCATCTAATAGCTCGGATACTTTCAAGATTTCAAAATACTGCTGTGCTTTAAACGTATAGCTTACATATTTTTTGCCTACAACTTGAATTTCTTCAAAGTTTCTGTCATCAGTAATTTTAAAGAAAGACTTGTCGTTAAACAACTTTCTATATTGCGGAAAGTCTGTATTTTTGATGTTCATAATAACGAATTTACTCAATGTTCTTAAACGCACACCAAGAAAGAGCTCAAAAGTTACTTGATGAAAACAAGTTAACAGAATCGCTGAATGAATTTAATTTAGCCTTAAAATTAAATCCTAATAGTGCTGAAATTTATAATCAACGCGCTGTTGTCTACATTCATTTAAAAAAACAACATCTAAGTCTATCAGACTTTAATAAAGCTATTGAATTAGACCCAGATTATGCTTACAGATATGCCTCAAGAGCTTATGCCAGAGATTTCTTTGGAGATATTAACGGTGCTATTGAGGATTACTACAAGGCTGTAGAGCTAGACCCTACTGATGCTGTAGCAAATAATAACCTTGGAATACTTTTGGAAAAAAAAGGGTACCAAGAAAAAGCTCAAAATCATTATAAAAAAGCAGATCAAATCGCGAAAATAGAAGAACAGTTTAATCAAACGATGATAGAAAAAGAAGGTGTAGCGCTTTATGAAGAAAATACATCATCTCCAAAAGGTGAAACAATACAACCAAAAAAAATTGATAGTATAAAGCCTACCCAACCTATTTCTTTGAAAGACATTGTTACAAAAAAATCGATATTTAAAGAGTTTGTTCAATTTATATCTAATGGCTTTAAACTAAAATAATATGATTAGAAAAGAGAAAGCGGTTTATATAATGGATGAATTAGAAAAGTTATATCCTGAAACTCCTGTTCCACTAGACCATACAGATCCATACACTTTGCTAATTGCGGTGTTACTCTCCGCTCAATGCACAGATGAAAGAGTAAATAAAATAACACCTGGATTGTTTGCAAAAGCAAATAACCCATGGGATATGGTAAAATTAGAGGTTGAAGAAATAAGACAAATTATTCGTCCATGCGGATTATCTCCTAAAAAATCGAAAGCTATTTACGAACTGTCGCACATACTATTGGAAAAGTACAACGGAGAAGTTCCAGCTGACATAGATTTACTTGAAGAGTTGCCTGGAGTTGGACACAAAACAGCAAGTGTAGTTGTTGCACAATCTTTTGGAATTCCTGCTTTCCCAGTAGATACACACATTCACAGACTTCTTTATAGATGGGGAATCACAAATGGTAAAAACGTAGTACAAACTGAAAAAGATGCAAAAAAAGTGTTCCCAAAAGAAAAATGGAATAAACTACACTTACAAATCATTTTTTATGGTAGAGAATATTCTCCTGCTCGATCACCGCGTTTAGACAAAGACTATATTACAGTTAATATTGGTCGAAAAAGTTGTCTTAAAGACTACAAGTAATAAATGTTATTTCTGACATTAAGAAAAGATGATTGTTTCTCTGTATCCTATTGTTTTCAATATGCTAACCGTTTATTTGAATCAAAAAAGCTCAATCTTTCAAAGCTAAAATTTCTACTTTTTTCATTCATAATTTCTTCAAGATAAAAATGCTCAGGAAAATCTGCTTTCCAACGATTATAAAAGCACGCTGATAAACTCAATGCATTCTCTAATCTCCTGATTTCAATTAATCCATGAGGTAAAAAAGTAAACCTAAAATTTTGAAAACAATAGTATTTCTTGTTCCGAAATGATATTATACGATCAAAAGTATTGATATCAAAACCGTAATGAAAAAGTAAATCTTTATGAAGTTTTATTGATTTAGAGTTTTTGCCAAAAATACCCAAAAGAATAATTAAGTTTCTTGATTGAACTGGTCCTTCCAAACTGATAGCTTGAATAGCTTTTTTACTATCTCTATGGTGTTTATTTTTACAAGCATCAGAACAGAACCTTTTATCTATTCTACCGTGTAACGTTTTAGCACAAATAGTGCAATTAAGTTGTTTTCTAGACTTATACATATCTAAAGGTTTAGTTTATAGTTACTTAAATATAGGCAAAAAATATTAACTCAACTCACCCACTTTTTTATTAGGATAAAAACAATGAAGAAATCTAAATTTAAAGGCTATTTTATTAACTTTCCGTTCCATCAATTTTTATAACAATGAAAAAACTCCTTTTATTCATTCTTACATTTCTAAGTTTAACAGCTCAGGCCAACGTAAAAATTACTTTTCCTGAAGTAATGTTGAAAAATGAAAAAATGGAGTTTATCGTTCACAGTGAGAACGCTCTAGAATCTATTAAAATCAATACCAAAACCGTTTTTTTGCAAAAAAAAGACAATTACTTTGTCGGAGAAATTGCTTTAAAAAATTCCACAATCAACGTTAAAAGTGATGTAAGTTTTAACCGACCAATTGTTATACCTGGATGGCTAAGCTTATTACCTCCTTTGCTTGCAATTATTCTAGCTCTTTTAATAAAAGAGGTTTTAGCTTCTCTTTTCATAGGAATCTTTATAGGAGCTGCAGTTATAGGATTTTATACAAATAGCTTTTTCGGAATATTTACTGCATTCTTTACAGTCTTAGATCATTACATTTTAAATGCAATGGCAGACAAATCGCATCTTTCTGTTATACTTTTCTCACTTTTAATTGGATCTATTGTAGCAGTTATTTCTAAAAATGGAGGAATGCAAGGTGTTGTAAATAGAATTATAAAGTTTGCAACTACACGTAAATCTGGAATGCTTACGACTTATTTTTTAGGAATAGCTATTTTCTTTGACGATTATGCAAATACATTAGTTGTGGGGAATACCATGCGATCTGTAACTGATAAACTTAAAATTTCTAGAGAGAAATTAGCCTATATAGTAGATTCTACAGCAGCACCAATAGCAGCTATTGCTTTTATAACAACATGGATTGGTGCAGAGTTAACTTATATTTCTGACGGAGTCGCTAAAATTGAAGCAGCAGGTGGAGTAATTAACGAAAGTGCCTATTCTATCTTTGTTAGTTCCTTAGGATACTCCTTCTACCCTATTTTCACGTTATTCTTTATGTTCTTTTTATTGTATAAACAAAAGGATTTCGGACCAATGTTGAAGTACGAAAAAGAAGCCATTGAAAATGGTGTTAACGGCGGAGAAGCTAATGATGAATCTACCGTAGATTTAAAAGAATTTGATCCTGTAAACGAAGAAAAAACATACGCTTATAATGCAATTCTACCGATATTAACCGTAGTTCTTGGAACAATTGTAGGTTTGGTTTATACTGGTTTAGACACATCTCTTTCTGCAATTTTAGGTATAAATCCTAATTACAATGGTGGAGCTTGGGCAGGTTTGGAAATTTTAGATGCAAATGCTACTGGTTTCTTTAGAAAATTAGGAATTATTATTGGAAATGCAGATTCTTACGCTGCTCTTCTTTGGTCTTCAATGACTGGTTTACTAGTAGCTATTTTACTCACAATAAGTCAAAAGATTATGGGATTAAGAGATACAATGGAATCTGTAATGATGGGTATTAAAACCATGATGCCAGCCGTAGCTATTTTAATTTTAGCTTGGTCTTTAGCTGGAGTAACCGAAGATTTACACACAGCCGAATTTTTACAAGGCTTTTTCAAGGGAGATTTTCAGAGCGTTTGGTTAATTCCAGCTCTTACTTTTGTTCTTTCCGCATTTATAGCTTTTTCAACAGGTTCTTCTTGGAGTACAATGGCACTAATGTATCCCTTAGTTATTCCTTTAGCTTGGGCTGTAGCTTCTGGCAACTCAGGTTATAACGAAACCGCAATTCTTTACAATGTAATCGCTTCCGTTCTTGCTGGTTCTGTGCTAGGAGATCATTGCTCACCTATATCAGACACAACTATCTTGAGTTCTTTAGCAAGTTCTTGTAATCATATAACCCACGTTAAATCTCAAATGCCTTATGCCCTCACCGTTGGTTCTATTGCACTCTTCGTTGGAATTATTCCAGGAGCTCTTGGGGTTAGCTCTTACATTACCATTCCTGTGGGAATTATAGTGCTGTATTTAATCGTTCATTTCTTTGGTAAGTCGGCAGAAACTTAATCGAAAACTGCCTTAGTCTAAAGATAAAAAAAACGGTTTTGCATCTGTAAACATTGAGTTTCTCAGTTTTAAACAGATGATGTAACAAAGGTTTACGTTAACTATTTGAAAGCTGTATTTTTTTTAGATTTATTTAATATTCAAACGACGTTTCGTTAATAAATTAAAGCAACAGTTCTTACGAGGTTACAAATTAAAATCTATTTTTGTTACGAGTCAATTCAAAACTATGGCATCAATAAAAAAACAGCATATACAATACGATAGAAAAGAGTTTTCTGACGAAGAATTAAAGGATATTTATAAAGCCATTAAGAAACCTAGACTAATTGAAGAAAAAATGCTTATTCTGCTTAGGCAGGGTAAAATTTCTAAATGGTTTTCGGGTTGGGGACAAGAGGGTATTTCTGTTGGAGCAGCATATGCCATGAATAACGAAGAGTTTATTTTACCTATGCACAGAAACCTTGGTATTTTTACAACTAGAGGTATTCCCTTAAATAGACTATTTGCTCAATTTCAAGGCAAAATGAGCGGATTCACAAAAGGAAGAGATCGATCCTTCCATTTTGGAGCAAAAGAGTATAACTTAGTAGGTATGATCTCGCACCTTGGTCCGCAATTAGGTGTAGCAGACGGAATTGCTTTAGCAAATAAATTAAAGAAAGAAGAGAAAGCTACTTTAGTATTCACCGGAGATGGAGGAGCTTCAGAAGGAGACTTTCACGAAGCTTTAAATGTAGCTGCTGTATGGGATTTACCCGTGATTTTTACTATTGAAAACAACTGTTGGGGACTCTCAACACCTAGTAATGAACAGTTCAAATGTAAACAGTTTATAGATAAAGGAATCGGATACGGAATGGACGCCTACCAAGTAGATGGAAACAACGTGCTCGAAGTTATTTCTACAATAAGAAAAATTGCTAATTCTATACGCAAAAAACCAAGACCATTTTTGTTAGAATGTATGACCTTTAGAATGAGAGGGCATGAAGAAGCTTCCGGCACAAAATATTATCCAGACGGTATACAAGACGAGTGGGAAAAGAAAGATCCAGTAACGAACTTTGAATTGTTCTTAACCAAAGAAGGTATAATTACTGAGGAGTTTATTAAAGCATACGCTAAAGAAATAAAACAAGAAATTCAAGATGGCTTAGATACAGCTTCTGCTGAAGAAAGAATAAAACCAAATACGGAAAAAGAACTAGAAGATCTTTACGCACCGCATAGGCAACAAGTAATAGCACCAGTTTCTAATACAACATCTGAAAAAAGACTAATTGATGCGGTTTCTGATGGTTTGCGTCAATCTATGCAACGTTTTCCAGAGACTGTAATTATGGGACAAGACATTGCCGAATACGGTGGTGTTTTTAAGATTACAGAAGGTTTTGTAGAAGAATTTGGTAAAGAAAGAGTAAGAAATACACCCATTTGCGAATCTGCCATTGTTGGTGCAGGTTTAGGTTTATCTATTGCCGGTATGAAAGCAATTGTAGAAATGCAATTTGCAGATTTTGTTACCTGCGGTTTTAATCAAATTGTAAATAACTTGGCTAAGATGCACTGGCGTTGGGGACAAAATGCAGATGTTGTTGTACGCATGCCAACGGGTGCTGGTGTTGCAGCCGGACCATTCCACTCTCAAAGTAATGAAGCTTGGTTTTTTCATACACCAGGTTTGAAAATAGTTTACCCCGCATTTCCTGGAGATGCGAAAGGTTTGCTTGCTGCTGCAATTGAAGATCCTAATCCTGTTTTAGTCTTTGAACATAAGTTTTTATACAGAAGTTTAAAAGAAGAAGTACACGATGATTATTACACAACTGAAATCGGTAAAGCTAACTTAATTACCGAAGGAGACGAGATCAGTATTGTTACCTACGGTATGGGAGTGCATTGGGCAATGGAAATTGTTAAAGAAACTGGCGTTAATGCAGACATTATAGATTTAAGAACACTAGCACCACTAGATACCACGACAATTTATTCCTCAATTCGAAAAACAAACAAATGTATTGTCTTACATGAAGATTGTCTAACCGGTGGTATTGGTGCAGAAATTGTTTCGCTTATAAACGAAAACTGTTTCAACTATCTAGATGCTCCTGTTAAACGTATTGGTTCATTAGATACTCCAGTTCCTTTTGACGCAGAGCTCGAGCAAAACTTCTTACCTAAAGAAAGGTTTAAAAAAGCATTAATCGAATTGTTAGATTATTAAAAATTAGATACTTTATTAGCGATTAAAAGATAGAAGTTGTGATAATTTCAATTATATGTTATTTTTACAACATCTTAAATTTTACTATTACGGCACGTTATGTTAACTATTGGAAAAATCACAGAACAAATTATAAATCGCTCTCCTTTCCTTCGAGAGTCATTAACGGAGGACTTAATTAATGTTTCTGCATTAGCTAGAAAAATTAAGCCTGAAATTGAAGACAATCTTAAGAAAGAAGTCAAAGAAGGTGCGATAATTATGGCTATTAAACGCATGTCTCCCGGTTATTACCACAAAATTGACCTAAAAATCAAAAATTTTATGGGTAGCCTAGGAGATTTTCTAGTTAGAAGCGATTTAGAAGATTTTACTTTCGAAAATTCTGAAACACTAATAGAAAAACAGTCCGAAATGATGCGCGTTCTATCAAAGCGCAGAGATACTTTTTATACCGTTTGTAGTGGTGTAAGCGAAACCACTATTATTACAAGTAGCTCTATTTCTGCTGAGGTTCGAACTGTATTTGCCAGAGAAAAAATGCTGAGTCATTCTCCTAACCTAGCGAGTGTGACAGTTAAGTTACCCACAATTAATACCGAAATTAGTGGAATCTACTATTACATCCTTAAACATTTAGCTTGGGAAGGTATTAATTTAGTTGAAATTGTTTCTACAACAAATGAATTTACAGTAGTTGTTCATTCTGATGATATTGATAATACATTTTCTGTATTAATGCAACTTAAAAAATTAGGAAAAGAATAACACTTTTTATACTCAAAAGGTGTAACATTTACGCGTAAATAGCGTTCTAAATCTTTGTTGGAACGCTATTTGCATTTCATCATAAAACGCTACGAAATGAAAATTCTTTATTCTATTATTTTATCTTTTTTGCTGCTTACCACTAGCCTATTGCATGGGCAAGAAGAGGATGAATCTTGCTTAGCTCCTAACAAAAAAGCACAAAAAGCACTAGATAAAGCAAAATCTGGCTCTGGTGATATCATGGAGATATCTAAGTTATTAACAGAAGCAATTGCTTTAGATGAAGAAAATGCTACACCTTACTTCGAATTTGGATTGTTTGCCTACGAGTCTGGTAGCAATTATTACAGAACAGATAATACGCCGTCTAGAGGAGATAGAAGTTTTGAAAAATCTGAAGAGATGTTTAAAAAGGCACTCGATTATTGTCCAGACATTCATGCTGATGCTTTTTATTTCTTAGGTGTTATAAACCTCACACAGAAAAATAAGAAAGAAGCTTTAGTGTGGTTTGAAAAGTTTAAAGGTTTTGAGCATGAAGATAACACTAGATATCCAAATGATTATGATTCAAAGTTGAAAACAGTCAATAACGCTTTGAAAGAGATAAAAACTGAAGTTAATTTATTAGAAAAGGAGGTTCCATTTAATCCTTCTGTTGTACAAAACGTATCCAGTACTAACGATGAGTACTTTCCAATGATTTCTCCAGACAATGAGCTTATTTTTTACACTAGAAAATTGGACAGAAGAAATTTAGGTGATCTGCGCTCAAACATTAAAGAAGAATTTACAAAATCGGAAAGAAAAGATATTTACAGCTTATTTGATAATGGCAAACCTGTTGAAGCTCCTTTTAACAACGGATCTATGGATGGATATGGAGCTGCTACATTATCTGTAGATAACAAAGAGATGATTGTAACAGGTTGTAAATATATAGAAGTACAAGGTCAGAAATATAAAAATTGTGACCTCTACTCTACCACCTACGAAAGAGATGAGAATGGTAAGATTAGATGGACAGCCTTACAAAATTTAGGATCTCAAATCAATACGCAAGATGGATGGGAATCACAACCCACTTTATCAGCTAACGGAAACACACTTTATTTTACGGCTATCCGTCCAACAACTGCTATGGATGATATTTTTATTTCTCAAAGAAATGAAGACGGTTCTTGGGGAGCTGCAGAACCTTTTATTGAAATCAATACACCCGGAAAAGATAAAAGTCCGTTTTTACACCAAGATTCAGAAACTTTATATTTTGTTTCTAGTGTTTCTGAGCAACGAAAAGGAATTGGAGGTACAGATATATTCTATACCCGAAAAAAAGAGGACGGATCTTGGGATACGCCTATTAATATAGGATATCCAATTAATACGCAAGATGACGAAATTGGAATTTTTGTTTCTACAAACGGAACTGAAGCCTACTATTCATCCAGACAAGGCGGAAAATGGAATATATACTCATTTGAACTTTATCCAGAAGCCAGACCAAAAGCAGTTTTTATCGCAAAAGGTAGTTTAGAAAATGAGAGTGGAGAACCAATTACAAATGCAACGATTGAAGTAAGCTACGCAAATAAATCTGAATCAGAAACTATTCGAGTAAACGGAAATGATGGCAAGTATGCAGTTGTTGTAAAAGCAGATGAACCACAAGACGTTATGCTAACAGTGAAAAAAGAAGGGCATGCGTTTGATTCAAAAATAATAGAAAAAGAAACCGTTGCAGAGAATAAAACAGTACGAAATTCTGATTTAGCCGTACGAAAAATTGAAGTGGGTAAACCTTATACAATAAACGATATCTTGTACAATACTGCATCTGCCGACTTATCGAAAAGGAGTCAATTTGTTCTTCAACAATTCGCCAAATTTCTTAACAATAATCCCACCATAAAAATAACTATTCAAGGCCATACAGATGATGAAGGAGACAATGCTCGCAACTTAAGGTTATCGCAAGAAAGAGCCGATGGTGTAAAAGCATACCTTGTGGATTTAGGTGTAAATAAGGAAAGAATGATAGCGAAAGGTTTTGGAGAAACACAACCAAAAGCTCCAAATACTTCTGAAAATAACAAGGCTCAAAACAGACGAACGGATTTTGTGATTGAAAATATTTAAATAAAAAAGGGCAATTAATTTCTTAATTGCCCTTTTACAATTTTCGTTTATATTACATCCACTTGTACTGACTTATATCATAAGAAAGCGTCAAGGTGTTGAATCCTGAAGAAATTGTTTCTATCTCGTTAAAGTAGTTCGGTCTATTTACAAAAACATGTTTAAACCCGATACCTAAACCATTATCGAAAGTATAATTTACACCTACGTATATGTTGTTTACAGAAGTCTCCACTATTTCATTCAAGTAATATGAAGTAGGTGATTCAATGTAATAATCATCAAAAGAACTTAAAGTTATTTCTTCTTTTGCTGCTGTACGAACCACACTTAATCCAAGATCTACGTTTAAACCCTTTATCACATCAATAGAAATACCTAATGGTATAACTAAAGAATTGCTGTTGCTTACAACACTAATACTGTCATAGGCAGTGACAAAACTTTCAATAATGTAGTTATAGTATGAATAATCTTCGTTGATCGAATACGAATCATGATTAACTCGGTTTAAATAAATACCACTTTTTACAAAAAACCGATTTTTCAATCTGTATTTTATGTGAGTACCTACTGCCGTGTAAAAAAGAGGATTCGTTTCTCGTAACGGGAAGTCTTCTTGCTTATTTAAGTTAATGCCCGTCTCTAGTGATATTCCCCAAGATAAATCTTGACTGGAAGAATAAAAATTAACACTAAAGAAAAATAATAACACTACTAGATATTTCATATCTTAATGTTTAACTTAATCTTAAGTGCTTCATTCAGCTCTTTCTTACCCAATTTTCTTCCGTTATCTGTAATGAAATAAAGTAATTTATTATCATCTGAACTTAAAACAACATATAAATTACCTTCTTCCTTATAAACATGTTGTCCACCTCTTAAATACTGCTCATCGTTTTTTGCTTTAGCAGGCACTTTTTGATAATTTAAACGATATTTATAGGTAACAATCTTTGTTTTATTCTCAATATTTGAATATACATCTTTGGGTTGTGAATTAAGGGTTTTAGATATTTCATCCAAAGTCATTCCTTGCTTCAAATTTGTTATGTACTCAGTTGTTGTAGCATAATTATTTGTTACTTGCGCTTTTGTAATGCCGACGAACATTAAAAATATCATCAACAGCGTTGTTTTACTAATTGTTCTCATAATTATTTTTTTATCGTTAAATAGAATTATTTTATCTTTATTAATCTTTTTCCAGAATTACTGTTGGATGTTTTTGAGTTATATTTATCTTTTTTCGCTCCCCCGAATCCAGGTTTAGAAATTTTAGAGTCATTCTTCATCTCTCCACCGCCATTTGACTTTCTAGATGAACCAGACATATTTAAATTCAAATTTACTGTAGCACCACTGTTGCTGAGTTTATCAATTATATCACAATCCGTACAGTTATCGGCATCGTTTGAAGATTCAACAGGTGTTTCAATACATTTTGGATTGTTCTCTGAAACAGCTCTTTTTGGGTTGAAATTTGGATTAGGCATAGCGTTATCATCACAATATTCGCAACTTCCATCATCAATAATCGCTCCTGGATCATAGCTTAAACTTCTCGGATCTGTACAGCCTGCAAGTCCTTTCTCACTGCAAGCATCTTGAGATTCAGAAATATCATTCATCAAATTAATAGCATCATCTTTACCAATTTCAGTTACAACTGATGCCAATTTTCCGTTTTTGTAAATGATAAATACGTCAGATTCATCTACATATTGAATCTTACCCTGTGATAATCCGTTTTTTGTATCTTTTTCTTTTGAATTAACAAGTTTAACTGGTTTTTTGTACTTGTATTGATGCACTACACAACCTTCTTCTTGAGACATTAGAATATCGTGTGGACTCAAGTTTCCCAAAGTAGCTTTGGCAGCCTCATAAGTCATTCCTGTATTTAAAGCTGCAACTTCAGAAGTCTTTACATACATTGGCTGTGTTACCATTTTACAACTGATCAATGCAGTTGAAATCACGGTAAATAAAAGTAGTTTTTTTAACATTTTGTATTTATTTTTGATTACAGCATAATATTAGTTAAAAAAATATTTTAGTACAGCCCATTCTAAGCTCATCAACTATTCGTATAAACTTAATTGTTCACTAGATATTTAAAAAGCTGAGAAACCGCAGTAAAGAGAGGGCATACAAATTTTATTTAAATCAAAAAACAATATCATTTTTAATAAAGGCTATTAAATCTAGAAATGAATATTGTATTTAACAAGACAGTTTACAAGCTGCTTATAGACAACCTTTTAATTTACACTAACGTTTATAAATTTAGTTAAACTTTAATTCCGAAATTAATTTAATTGAATCATGAAAAATAGTACACTGAAGCAGACAATTTTAATCACTTTATCGTTTTTAATCTCGATTAGTACAATTTCTTCACAAACATTATATGCTTTAAAGAAAACAGTTAATGGGAGTATGACTATCCCATTTGATATTGTAAGTATTAACCCTTTTACAGGTTCTAGTGCGATACTCCAAAGTACAAATGGATTAGTTGCTGTAGCAGCAGGAGCAACAGCTTTTGACCAGCAGAACAGACGTTTTATTTCTTGGGGTTTCGATTCAAACAATAACCAAAATTTATACGTATCTGATTTAGACAGTGTAACAACAGACATCTTTAATATTCCAACTATACAACCTATAGAAATGGAATACGATCTGCAAACACAGAAGGCATATGGATTATGGTGGGATGGAACCGCCGAGCATTTTGGAGAAATTAACCTAGCCAACGGAAATGTTACATCTATTTCTACATTGCCCGGTGTACAAGCAGTTGCTATTGGAAACTCTACATTTGATTCTAACACAGGCACCTATATGTTTATTGGTGTAGATGCTTCAAATTATCGCTTATACAGTGTGAAAGCTTCTACGGGGACAATTGTTGCTTCTCCAATAATTTGGCAAAACGGAAATAGGTATTCAGCCTTAGAATTTAACGTAAATAATGACAAATTATATGGCTTATTTCAAAATGTTGATAGCTCAAACTATGACTCGAATAACTTTCTAAGTTATTACACAGAATTACAGCTTGCTGAAATAAACCCAATTACAGGTTTGGCAACCGTTATAGACACAAATATTTCGGTAATTGAAGGGTATTTACCAGGATACGCAGTTGGAGGCTTGTGCTTTGACCAACAAACTGAAACATATATTGTACGTGTGCAAAACGAAAATGGAACATTCTTAAAACTTGTAGATGTTTCTGATGCGAGTATAATTGCTTCTACTCCAATTAGTAATACAGACTATTTTTATGAACTTCAAGTAGACAATTACTCTTTTGCCCGACCATTTTATAATTTAACTGCTAGTTCTTCAGAGCTAAACGAAAATATCGAAAGCTTGGAAATCTATCCGAATCCTGCTAAAAACTATCTCCATTTTAAGAATCACTCAGAATTAAGCAACCTAAAATTAGTTAATCATTTTGGTCAAATTGTACTCAATATAGATTCTTTAGCTTCTAAAGCGATTAACATTGAAAAATTACCCAGTGGATTTTATTTCTTATCAGCTATGTACAATAATAAACCTGTTCGTAAAACTTTCGTTAAATACTAGAAATCTAAGAAAGAACAGCCATTTAATAACTTTTTGTATATTGAACAAAAAAAGATATGGTGGTTCTAAAGGTGCACAGCCTTACCAAAAAATACGGCAACCTAACAGCACTTGATCATGTTTCATTTGAAGTGAGTAAAGGTCAGGTTTTAGGATTACTAGGTCCTAACGGTTCTGGAAAAACAACAACTCTTGGAATTTTATTGGGTGTAACCAAACAAAATGAAGGAGATTTTTCTTGGTTTGGTAATGGTTCTTTAGATGATAACCGTAAACGAATCGGTGCTTTATTAGAAACACCGAACTTCTTTCCGTATTTAAATGCAATTGATAATCTTAAAATAGTTGGTAAAATAAAAAACGTTGCAAACATTAAAAACAGAAGTGAAGACGTTTTAAAAACAGTAGGCTTATTAGATAGAGCAAAAGACAAGTTTAGAACATATTCTTTAGGTATGAAACAGCGCCTTGCAATTGCGTCAGCACTACTCTCAAATCCGGATGTTTTAGTTTTAGATGAACCTACAAATGGATTAGACCCACAAGGTATTGCAGAAATTAGGGATCTTATCCAAGCGATTGCAAAACAAGGTAAAACCATCATTATCGCAAGCCATATACTAGATGAAATTGAAAAAATTTGCTCGCATGTACTCATCCTAAGAAATGGAAAACTTCTTTCTTCTAGTACAATGTCTGATATCTTAACTCAAGACACTATTCTTTCCTTAAAGACTGATGATATTAATTTATTAAGAGAAACGCTCAATAATTCAGACTCTATTGAAATTGTACTTGATGAAAACAACTTTATTTTGGTAAAAACTAGCTTAAAAAGTGCGCAAGTAAATCAATACCTCACAACAAAAGGAATTTACTTATCTGAATTAACAATTAAGAAGAAAAGTTTAGAGTCGATTTTCCTAGAAACTTTAAGCCAAAACCTATGAAAACATTAATCCAAATAGAATTTCTTAAACTTTGGAAATTAGGTACATTCAGAATCATGATGCTGGTTTACGCATTAGCGCTTCCTCTCATTATTATCGGATTAGGAAACTTACCTATTCCTCTGCCATTTATGCCCGACCTTAAACAAGTTGCTTCCTTTCCTAATATTTGGGCGTATGGAGCGTATGGAGCAGGTTGGATGAATTTATTGGTAGCATTGGTAATTGTTATTATTACATCAAACGAAATAAAGTACCGCACCCTAAAACAAAACGTAATTGATGGTTTGTCAAAACAACAAGTTATCTTCTCTAAGTTTTATTTAGTGTTAATATTATCTTCAATTATCACAACTTACACCTTTCTTACTTGTCTTGTATTTGGTTTTATTTACTCAGATAATTACGCAATATTTGATGGCATTTATCCCATCGGAATTTACTTTTTACAAACGATAGGATATTTTAGTTTTGCCTTCTTTTTAACGATCTTACTGCGCTTGCCTGCACTATCAATTATCCTCTTTATTTGTTCTTTTGCGCTAGAATCTATTTTAGGATTAATTGCAATTCCACAACATATTTATGCTTATTTCCCGTTAAATACACTTTCTAGTCTTACACCTTTTCCCTTATTTAGAGAAATGATAGAACAAACGAGGAAGCACTCTGGAGAAATTATTTATGTTCTTGAACCAAATATGCGCATAGTAATAGGCTTTATTTACATTTCAATATTTATAACCGCCAGCTATTTTATTTTAAAAAGAAGAGACTTATAAATAGTATTGAATAGAATAGTTTATTATTGATCTAAAATATTAATCAAACTACTTCATATATTAAAAAAAACTAAACTTTCTTTTAAATCAGTGTAGATTGACGAATTAAAGAAAAAAGATAAAAATAAAAAAAGCCCAACAAATATGTTGAGCTTTTTTTGTGACTTCGGCAGGATTCAAACCTGCAACCGCCACAGCCGTAATGTGGAATTCTATTCAGTTGAACTACGAAGCCAAATTGCTAAAGTTGTAATGCTTTAGCGGGTGCAAAGATATTCATTTATTTAACAATTACAAAGTAGAAATCTAAAAAAATGAGCAAACTTTATGCTTCTTGTACTACTTGTAAAATGGTTTTAATAAATGTATTAATATAAATCTACTAAAAATCAGTGGATTTCGGCAGTGATCCCTCTATCTAATAAAGCTGTACATAAGGGCTCTAATGAATCAAAATCACCCTTTTTTACATCGCATTTACCGTTAAAGTGAATTATGTGTGTGCACTGTTCTGCTTGTATTGCATCGTGCTTACATACTTTAATTAAAGAATCAATAACATGATCAAACGTATTAACGTGGTCGTTAAAAACAATCAAATTGTGTTCATCAACTAATTTTTCAACTACCTCCTCTGCATATTGTACATCTGTCTCTACCATAGTTTCAAACTTTGTACAAAGATAAGTTAAAATTCATTCGACTTCAAAACAGAAATAGTCATTTCTGCAACATTAAATTGTAGTAAATTTTGTTTTATGCGCATCAACACCTCTTCATTTTTGGCTGTTCCTATCTTGAGTGTTAAGAATGAAGCTTTTCTCGAAATTTCCCATGGTAATTCTAAAGAAAGAATCGCTTCTGCAAGGGCCGGATTAATTTTATCTCCTAAAATTCTAACATTCAATAAATATTGAACTTTAGTTTCTACCGCGTCTTTCCTATCTATTGCCTTTAGGTTAATAATTTTTTCGCCTTTAAAGAAAGGTGTAGTAGTAAATTCATCCTCTACAAGTAGCACTTTGTCAATCTCAGTTGTACTGATTAATCCAGATTGAACCTTTTGGGTATAAGAATCGTAATAAAAACGTATACCTGTTTCATTATATCTATTTAACACCTGAGTTGGATAAGGTTCATAGCTTTCCTTGCTAATTCGCTTAACTTGTTGTTCATCTTTTAAAACATATGCACTCGTAATCTCTGGAAAAGCTTCTTTGGCTTTGGTCTTTTCTGATGGTACCATTTTAGGTTGATTACTCTCTAAAATGGTTGTTCCAAATTCTGCCAACAATTACTTGGCTTTACTAACACCTACGCGTTCTCCTTTATATTAAGCTGTTATAAATGCATACGTTTTGGCTCTGATGGATAATGAATCAAAGGTAAATGATTCTTTTTCTCGTGTTCTTTTGATTGAAATTCTTCTGTTACAATGAGAGTTCCACCGATATTAGATAGATCATAAAGTCTAAAAAAACTATTGTAGTCTACTTGTTTTTTACTTACAACTACCAAATCTGAAATAGTTGAAATTAAAGATTTAGCATTTACACACATTTCTATCTGCCTGTCTACTCTTAATCTTCTTATAGCTCTGTCGCCAGAACGCTGCTGATATTTTGAGTAATTTGCAATTGCTTTGTTAAATTGAAAGGTTAAATGGTATGCTTTTCCGAGAAAATAATAGGCTTCATCTTCTACTCCTCCTACACTTACCGCATAGTTCAAATATTTAAAAGCAGAAGACTTGTTATCTGAGTTATATAGCAAACATGTACCGTACCTGTAATTATAGTTTGCATCTCTTGGTTGTAGTGATAACAAGCGTAAATACAAAGGTGTTGATTCTACATATTTCTCGTCATTGAATAGCGCATGTGCTTCTTTTTTAATGTCTTCTTCTTTTTATGCAAAAAGTCTACCTTGATTAAAGATA
>Ga0209138_1000052_pt1 | contig 115084 bp, 94 predicted proteins | sample SaaInl3SG_22_DNA_FD_184645 | JGI IMG/M metagenome (GOLD analysis project Ga0209138, IMG submission 184645) | Marine microbial communities from expanding oxygen minimum zones in the Saanich Inlet - ESP_153SG_22_DNA (SPAdes) (version 2) | ecosystem: Environmental > Aquatic > Marine > Intertidal...
TTGTCGTATGGCAAGCCACTGTTGCTTACTGCAAATATTATACGGCCGGCGAAGTAGTCTGTGGCTGCTAGTACACCGTAGCGATATACTGCTAGATCTCTGTCGCCTGCGTTTGTTGATGAGGTGTAATCACCTCTGTGTGTGTAGTTGTCAAAGTCGTAGAATGTAGTGTTTGCGAGATCACTGTCAGCGCAGTAGTAGCCTGCTCTGCCCATGTACATCGCTTGTGTGGGTATTTGTGTGTCTGTGCCAGGATCATAGGGATGGTTTACATAACGTACTACACCGTTGGCACTGAATGCTCCAAATGTTCCCATGGCATACGAGTTACCATCTAAGGTGCTTGCTGTGCCTGGATACATAAAACTTGTGTTGCTTTGACTCCTTACACTTGCCCAAAATGAAGGACCTTGGCCTTCTTGAGATTTTACCACACTCAAACTACCGGAAAATGTAGCTTGTGTATATGATCCTTGACTGCCGCTGGTGAATCTAATACCAGTGGCACTGGTTGGCCATGATTCTATACCACGAGCTGCTGCACTGATAAGATGTGTGTTTCCGTTGCTTACTGTGAATGCTAGTCCGTAGAAATCAGGCCATGCTCCTAGATTGGCATCGGTGTAGGTCTGTATTTGATTTGGGTTGGCGGGATCACTGATATCAAAACAGTGTATGCGTCCTTGTCTGCCTGAAACTGTGGCTGTGCCTACATACACCAACTCATTGATGTTGTCATAGGCTAGAGGCACTGGCTTGTCTCCTCCTGCATATTCCCAGGTTGGAGAGAATGTGCCTGTGCCTATCTGTGTGGCACTTGCATTGGGCCATGCACTCATATCCCAGATAGTAAAACTTGACGAGCCTGTAGTGAATGCACGATCGTTTTCTTCGTCTATGAGTAGATATGTTCCACTGGGAGCAGTTATACCTGTTTGTATATCTGCTGTGGTTGGATCAAACGAATATCCACTGGGACTTGTAAATCCTGAAAATCCACTTTGACTGAAACTGGTTAATCTTGGCACGACTGCTCCTTACACACTGTTTACTATCCCAGACATATCGAAGGCATGTAATCTTCCACTGTTGGTTCCTACAACACAGAGATTGGATTCTAACTTCCAACGAGTTAGTCCTCTTGTTCCAGTGATGCCTGGTATACTGTCTAGTAGATTTTCGTGTTCAGTCCACGTAGTGTTTGGCCAGGCAGTGTCTATGTCTGTTGTACTCAGTACCTGTCCAGCACTTACTAGGATCACACTTCTTGCTGTCGAACCTGGATGAACTGCTATACTTCCGTCTGAGCTCAGACTGTTGTTTGAATATATCAATGTGGCTTGAGGCAATCCGCCTATGCCAATAGGAAATACCACTTTGTATACCTGGGTTCCAGCATTACTTCCGCCTGTACAAGCAACAATATATGTACGCTCATCTACCACTGTGCCTGTCATATGTCTTGCAACTTCTGCAGAATTACCTGCTGCTGTGAAAGAACCGGCATCACCTCGTCCATCGTAATCTCTGTATACATTCACTGTTACATTGTTACCTGACGGAGTTCTTGCGGCAGCCCAAAATCGTGCTGCACCCAACGGATGATATAGTGCATTGTCGTGAACACATGCATACCCTCTTGTAAAGTCTAGTTGTGAGGTATTAAATGTAAAGAAGTTATTTCCGTTTGGGCTTCCTGTGGTCACGTTTGTTTGGCCCATGACTCTTCCAGTATACCCATCTTGTACTGTAAGAACATTACCTACATGAGCTGAGTGTATTCTAGCAAATCCAAAGTTGTTTGAGGATTGATAGCCGCTGAATCTGTTAGGTCTTCCTACACTTGCAGGAGTTTGAACTTGTGCCGAAGTGTATGCATACACATCAAGCTCTCCTTCGTTGCTGTTACCAAATGGCCTTCCGAGATAGATGTAGTTGTTGTTCATTGTGCATTGATAAAATCCCTGGGTGTCGACGCCTGTGCTTGTAGTAGATACAGTGTCTACTGCTGTAAATTCATTGCCGGTGCCTGCAAGTAAATTGTTGTAGAGAGACAACGAGTTGCTTCCTTTACGCCACACTGCAACACTGCCGTTCTCTGCGTAGTTAATATCAAATGCACGATAGTCGTATGTAGATATGCTGCTTATATAACCTAGCAGTGTTGCACCGCTTGAACTGCTGCCGCTTTGCGAGGAAGAAAAGTTTGCTCCACTTAAACTTGCAAGTCTAGGCATGTATTACAGCCTTGTTATATCAACGATGTGAGCCGCACCGCCTGCATATGTGCTAGGTCCAACTTGTAGATATGCTCCTGCAATAAACTTATCGCCCGACATGTCTATATTTCGGCCAAAGTTTGCACTAGTAAGACTCTCGCCGATGTCTGGACAGTCAACTGTGTGTAACAACGACCCATCTGTAACATCAAACACGTATACCTTACCTACGGCTGTAACACCTTCGTATTCACGATGCGATGCTGCTACAACATATGATTCATTTATTGCTACATCCCAGCCAAAATAGTCTGCTGTAGTGCCAGCATCTGGATTTGGATTATCTAATGTATGCAATAATGAACCGTCGCTTAGATCAAATACGTAGGCTTTACCTGTGCTGTTAAATGCTGCTTCGTCTTCATTTGTTGCTCCAACAACAGCATACGAGTTTGAAATATGAACTGTCCTACCGAAGCTATCACCGGTCTCAGTATCATAGTCGTTTGGATTATCAAATGTGTATACTAGATTACCAGTTGACAAATCGTATACATATGCTTTACCCGAGTTAGAAGCACCTTGGTCGTTTGACGAATCGCCAATAATAGCATGAGAATCTGATAATCCTACACTTATACCAAAGTCACCGCCAAAACCACTCGGGTCAGATAAAGTATATAATAAACTGCCGTCGACGGCATTATAAATGTATGCACCACCTACGAAACTATTATCATTTTGAGCGCCAATAATAATATGAGTATCTGTTATAGCCACGCTTGTGTCATCACCTGCAAATCGTTCACTATTACCAAGACTTGGATTTTCTATAGTGTACAGTAAACTTCCGCTATTTACATCGTAGACGTATGCAACACCTTGATCGTTGTAAGTGCCATCTTCTAAAGCTCCTACAATAGCATACTTACTTGAAATAGCAACAGCAGAACCAAATCTGTCGTTGTCTGTATTACTGTATTGATTTGGGTTAACTAGTTCATGGAGTAGTTGTCCGCTAATTGTGCTAACAATATATGCTCGGCCCGATGCACTACCATCTTCTGACGCACCTGGCGAACCTATGATAGCTTTGTTGCCTGATATTCCTACGCTCCAGCCAAAGTCATCTGCGTAGTTTCCATCGTTACCTAAATTCCAAATGCTAAGTGGGTTAGGTAGTACAGGATTGTTAAGAGGATATCTTACAAGTACAGCACCACTGCCGCCATCACCGCCACGTGATGATGATCCGCCTGTACGACCGGCACCACCACCACCACCGCCGGTGTAGGACATACCGTCTTCACCTGTAGGTTCACCTGAACCACTTCTTAACTCAGAGCCGCCTGTACCTGCACCAGTTGGGCTATCGCCTCGACCGCCACCGCCCGGGTGAGGTTCTAGCAAACTAGTTATACCGTTGCTGCCCCACTTACCGCCGCAGCCGCCTGAAGCAAACCATCCAGAGTCGCCTACATCATCACCGAACTTATCACCGAAGTATAAACCTTCACCGCCTCGTCCAGCAATATTACGGTCAGCTGGATCTACGGCAGCCGAGCCAGCGCCGCCGCCACCGCCACCGCCGTGGTTTTGAGTGGCACCGTCAGTGTTGTTTACACCATCATTGCCGTAACCATACAGCCCACTATCACCTGCTTGCGAAGTTTGATTGCCTGTTACTACGTGACCAGAAATATCGTTTGCTCCACCGCCGCCTGATCCGCCTTCTCCTGAACGTGCATCTTGGGACCATGACGAACCAAATCCACCGCCTTTGGCAGTTAGTACATATCCGTTGCCGTCATCAAAAATACTGTCACCGCCTGCTGTAGCATTAGGCATACCTCCGTAACTACCAGGGTTGTAAGAACCAGTACCTCCTTGACCTACTGTGATCGTGGTAGTTGCTGATGACAAGGTAAGTTTAGGACGATAGATTAAACCACCAGCTCCGCCGCCTCCTGGAGCAGCGTGACTTCCGCCGCCTCCTCCTCCAGCAACCATGAGTACATCAACTTCTAAGTCTCCAGTATTAATAAAGTCTCCGGCAGAGTTAAAATAGTGTACACGATAATCTATGTTGTCTGCATCTCGGTAGGTGTAAACTTCATCACCACCTGATGTTGTAACTTTTTTTACAGTTATATCTTGTGTTGTAGACACACCTGTTCTAGTTGTTGCTGTTACTGTGAATGTGTAATCACCGTCTGAACCTGTCGGTGATCCTTGTATCACACCTGTTTCGGATAATTCTACTCCAGTTGGCAGAGTTCCGCTGTCAACAGAGTACGTTATTAATCCACCTGTTTCGTAATCTGTGGTTAGTTGAGCTATACCTGTTATTCCGTCAAACACAGTAAGTGTTAAAGGCCCAATAACAGGTGTTGGGCCTAGGTTAGTTGTTACAGGAGTAGGGACAGGATCTGCAGCATTGCCTACTTCTATACCCCAGGCTGTTGCAGTTACAAAATCCTCATCGGTAAGCAGTGTGAGATATTTTCCACTGGGCACAAGTATTTGTGTTCTTTCCATTACACCCTTAGGTGCAATAGGAACTTCGAGTTCTAAAGGATATATTGTAGCGTCGTTAAGATCGGTGATGTCTGCGTTTAATGTATCAGTAAGTGCTACTGAAATTTTTATCCCGTCGTTTCTTCTATTAACAACATTTAATGTAACAGTCGTAACATCGTCAGTAGGGCATACATATATGCTCTGACTGATATTTTTGTTTAGTTCAACTGCTGCTAATCTTCCGCTTGCCATTATTAATCCTTATCTTATATATACGCCGTGTCCGTAGAACGCATCTGATCTATTACCACTCCAGTTACCTGAGTTACGTGCAGATCCATGTCCCCACCAGTGACCGCCCATTCTGTGCCAATCATCATTACCGTAACGTCCGCCAATGCCTCCACCAAAAATACTGCTGCTAGAGTTGTCTCGACCGCAGCCTATTTGTGCACCATAGTGCATAGTACCGGTGTGAAAGCCGCCTACGTAGTTACTTGTGTTGCTACTACTACCGGTATCTGAACGTATCTTGAATCCTACAAACTCATTGTTTGGTTCGTATACGTTTGTATCGCTTCGTACATGTAATGCACTTACCCAATTGTAAGCATTACCGAATAGCACAACATCAGCTTTGTAAGTGTTAGGTTGATTAATAACACTTGCCATATTTTCAAAAGCAGTATTATGTCTCCACCCAATTCTTTTGTTTAACTCGGCAGGATCGTTCGCAATAACCATTACATCGTTAAACGGAGATAACGCATATGTAGGAGCGAATGCCTTTGTATCTGTTGCTCCATCTATGTCAAAATCTGTGTAACCTTGATCCATTACTAGCTGTTTAGTAGTAGCTTCCCATCCAGACCAGTTAGCAACTAAAAAGTCACCACTTGGAAAAGGTGCTGTGTTTTCCACACCAAAAAAGTCATCTTTCCGTAACACCAACATCCAGCCTCCGCCGTCATATTGGCTGTCCATATAGCAATGTACTTGGAATGCTTCGTTCTCGCCTTCTGGTTTAATCCAATATGCACCGTCTGTGTTTGTGCCTGTGATACGTTTAATTTCTTTTGCACTAGGAGCAGCTAGTGCTTCTGTACTTCCATCTTGCCATTTCCTTGTAATCGCAAATGCGGTAGGAGTTGTATTTCCTAGTTCGTCAGTGGCGGTTAATGTAACTGTAGTAGGCGTAGATGTTGATGAGTATGTTTGAGTGTTTGTAAACACATATCTAGTACTAAAGTCAGCATTGGCATTTGTAGGGAAGTCAAACGAGTTTGTAGAGAACACAATACGTGCTGCTCCTCTGCCTCCTTTGCCACCATAGCTGGTATAGCCAGGTTGATCATAACCTCCGCCACCGCCGCCACCTGGAAATCCGCCATTGCCGCCGTGTCCGTTGTTAGTATTAGTAGCGTGGTTGTCTCTACGTTCACCTGAAACAGCAGTTGCTACAATAGTTCCAGAGAATGTTTGAGCAGAGTTATTCCAGAGGTAGGATCCGCCACCGCCACCGCCGGCACTTGAATCATCACTATAGCCGCCTTGGCCACCAGCAACTCCTGATACACCTTCTGATCCATCACCTGCTGCAGGGAATGTGTTCCAGCCACCAGCACCGCCTGCGCCTGTACCAGTTGCTAGTTCGTAGCCTACACCAGAGTTAACTCTAGGTCCTCTCGCACCGTTACCGTCAAATCCACCAGCGCCACCGCCGCCAGCGCCACCGTTATTGTTTCCTCCAGATCCGCCGCCATTGCCGCCTCCTCTGGTTAAACCATAACTAGCGTTTGCAGAAAATGTTCCTTGGTTAGCGTAGTTAGTAGTTCCAGCAAACCCGTCACGGTTACCGCCAATGTAACCGCCTTGACCTGCACCGCCCGTAAGAACTGCTACATTGTCAATCTTTAATGTACTCGCTTCGCCTGCTGAACCGTATCCGTTTTTTACACCATCTCCGCCATCGCCGACAACTACTTGAATAACTTCGCCGCCAGTGAGTGTTACATTGTTTACATAAGCAAGGCCACCACCACCGCCTCCGCCAGCACCGTAGTCGGTGTTGTCTCCGCCACCACCGCCACCGCCACCTCCGACTACTACGGCACTCATGTTAGTGAATAAACTGTTTCCTGTCGGAACTGTGATAGTGTATGTTCCTGGCTGATCTATTAGGAAATCAACCTGAGTAGCATCTCCTGGAATGTTATCTAATGCTTCTTCCAATGTGCCAGTAAGATATTCTCCTGATACTAGTAATCCTGGTAGAAGAGTTCCGCTAGAAAGTGTAACATTTACAGGTCCTTCATCATCAATATCAAACGGTATTTCGTTTAACACGCCTGTTATAGGCTCTGCTGTATTACTAACCCAGACAGGTGCTTGTCCTAGATTTTGCGAAGCCGGAGTTACTGTAATAGAGTTACCATTTACCATACCCCATGCTTGTACACTCAATGGACTGCATGTAGATTTAATAGTTAAGAAATAATTTGAAGGTACAATAATACCAGTTCTTTCAATAACCTGTTTAGGAATAATATCTAAATCCCATTCTAATATTGCATCTGTTTCTTGAATGTCATCTCTGTTCTCAGTAACAGCAATATAAATCTTACCCGAGTCTACGCCTCTATTACAAACATTAATACTTACTGCCGCCGCATCATCAGTGTCGCACACAAATATTGATTGTGTGACATTTCTAAAAACTTCGAATGCTCCTTGTATACCTGTAGCCATATTTTTTCCTAGTTAGTCCCGAATATAAACCATGTCATCCTAGATGAGCTGTTTGGAGCGTCAATGCCCCATACGCCACTATAGTTTGGTTCTGGATAGTTTAAATCGTTATAGTTTGTTGTTACGTCAGCCGTCCATGCATAGTGTTCTGTGTTTGCGCCGGTTGTTCTACAACCTAGTGCGTTGATCATAGAATATCTATAGTTTTCGTTGTTACGAATACCAAAGTCTAGTTCGTCGGTTTCTGATAGTTCACCTCTTGCACTAGATCGGTATCTATCTCTTGATGTTGTTGCACTTCCTTTTAAGAATGTAACTGGTACTTGTAGTCTTCCTGCATCGCCGTTTACACGTAGATCTGGACCGTCGTTTCCTCTAAAGAAACTTCGTAGATTACTTCCTCTAGTACTTAACCATTCCGAACTTGTATATGCTACTTCAGTAGAGATAGAGAATAAATCATCTGGATCATCAACTGATTCAGCAAAGCATTGCATGATTAATATATCTTTGTAGTCCCAGTCATAATACAGTGAATTTTTATAGCTCGTATTATCTACTAAATTTGTAAAGTTACCAAATGTATTAGTATCAGTCCAACTACCTAACCATGACCCGGTACCTGCCGTGCTCTGGGGGATTGTAACGTCGCAGCTGATACTTCCTAATAATGCCCAGCCTGTGTTAGAACTTCCTGCATAGTCTGCATTGCCGCCAATACCTGTAGTTGCGTTAGTAGTGAATAGTTTTGTTTCTACAGTATTGCCAACAGCATCTAAAATATAAATGCTTCCTGATGTTTGATTTGAAGTGTTAATAGCTGTACTAAGATTAGCGTCAGATGCTAAAGGATTATCTGAAACTGTTCCCGGAGCCCATGAACGAAGTATACTGAATACTCTTGGAGTTGCTAGTCTAGAATCTTTTGCTTCGACGGTGAATGTATAAGGTACACCACCAGCGTTGTAAGCATCACCTTCTTGAATAAAACCAGATATTGTACCCGATTGTTGGATAATCATTCCAGTTGGAAGTGTGCCAGCTGTTTGTTCATAGGTTACACTAGCACCGTCTGGATCTGTAGCATCTAGTTGAATAGGCGTCATATCGAATCCTTCGTATATTTCTCCTAGATCAGCAGTAGTATTCCATACAGGCGCAGTACCATCGTTTTGTAAAGGTTGTGGATCGCCAGTTTCTTCGCCTAGTTCATATCCCCAAAGAACTACACTAGTAGCTTCTCCGGTAGATCTGACTGTTACATAATGATTTGCAGGAAGCACTAGTCCTGTTCGCTCTAATACACCTTTTGGTTCTAATCTTACATCATATTCAATGTATTCATCTACGGTAGCAGAGTTTTCTGTAGATGTAATAGCCACCCTAATATAAGTTGGTACTATATCCCTGTTACATATACTAACATTGATTACAGTTGCGTCATCGCTGGTACATTTATAAACCGACTGTGTAATACTTGGAAATATCTCCCAAGCACCTAAACGACCTACTGCCATTTAAATCTCCAAAAACGTTTCTTATATTTATGCTAATATAACCAAAGAGAAATATTAATCAGTATCTAGATTGTTTAAAAACTGCTTGAGTTTGGTAGAACTTGCTTCTGCTTGTATCTTAGGCGCAGCTTTGCCTTCATCTGGAGTGTCACTAGATTGTATTGGTTTAGAACCTCCACGTTTGAGTGCATCTACAATACTGTTGCTTCCGCTACTGCTAGTTGCTGTTGCCGGTGCATCTTCGTCTTCGCCTAGATCAAATATACGCAGTGTGTCTACATCAAAGCCTAGATCAATCTTAGCACCTACGCCACTTGAACTACGTGTTTTCATCAACTGGATTTGATAGCGTCCACGTTCACGCATAGCACGACTTGTAAAGATACCAATCAAGTTATCTGCTGTATTAATCTTAGATATACCGCCCGAGATGTGCGAATGATCAAATTCAATCTCTTCTACACTTGATCTGTTCAACTGACTTGCTGTAACAAAGATACAGTTAAGTTCCATTGCCAAGTTACGTAGTTCTTCTGACACATACTTGTCTTTGACAAACAAGTTCTCTGCAGATATCTTTTGTCCAAGCGGGTGCATAAGATCCAAGTAATCAATTAATAATACGTCTACTTTACGTCCTGTTTTAATTTCATATTCTTTTAGATAAGCTCTAACGTCATTAGCATTCTTGCCTGTAGGCATATATTTGACCTGGAAAGCACCTGACTTTTTACCGATCATGCGTACTTTCATTTCAACATCGTCGATGGTTTTAAAGATGTCTCTGCTAGGTATGTCTGTGGTCATCGAATCAAGGCGCATACTAACTAGATTTTCACTTAGCTCAAATGTCAAGTATAATACATTCTTACCTTGTAAACACCAGTTCACACCCATGTTTGCCATAAACAAACTCTTACCAGAACCTGACCCACCTGCAAAGATATTCAGTTCGCCTCTGTTGAATCCGCCAAATAACTTACGATCTAAAGCAGGCCACCCTGTGCTCACTTGTCCGTTCTTGTCTTTGATTGCTTCGAGTCGAGCTCTAGGATCAGCAAAATAATCTGTACCTAGATCTTTTTGTAAGCCAATTTGTACAGCACTCTTAACAAGTTCTTCACAACGTCCATACTCACCTTTCTCTAATAGGTCTGCTGAGTCAAGGATTGCTTTCTCTAGTGCTTTGTGTTTGGCAAATGTTTCAAAGTCTTGTAGCAACCAGTCATAGTGATTCTCTGCTAGTTGTCCTGGGTCTTTCAAGTCTGTATTTGTAGAAGCATTAACAATTTCAAATGTAGGTAATGCGTTATGCTCTTCTACATATGTTTTAATAAACTTAGCTGGTTCTTGTAAACGTCTATCAAATGTGTTAGGATCAAACACACCCTGACAGCGTACAAAGCTCTCAGCGTCTGTCATAAACATTTCTAGATATACTCGTTGTATGTCGTAACCGTAGTCTGTGTTCTGTCTTGTCATCTTATTATTATATTACCTATGCCATACTTTGTCAATGTTTGTAAACTGTTTTGATTTTGCCAATACTGCACCTATGCACGATCCAGGATCGCCCGGGTTCTTAGGTACATGTACTGTTTCCCAGTAAGGGCGTATTTTATCTACGGCCCGACGGTTAAGAGCGCCGCCTCCTGCTAGGGCTAGATTATCTGCACCTGTGTACCAACTAGCCCACATACTTAATCCTTGTAGTGCGTCTTCAAACAAGTCCTGGGTAGTAGCCGCTAAACACCCTAAGGCCCGTTCACTGCTTATCCCTGGGCGTAACCAGTTGCACCCTCTATGTAGATTTATCTTAAACCGCCAACTAGGGTCTGCATAGGTAGGCATCTTTTCTATGACCTCTGACATCATCATACTGCGAAAGTGGTCAGGGTCGTAACCTTCACCCATGCCCGCTACCATGTATTCATCTCGCTGTGCTACCAGCCCAAGGCGCTGTGTCATAGCAGAGTAAAATAATCCTGGGCTGTGAGGATATCCTTGGCTAAAGATTTTTTTAAGTTTGCCTTGTTGTCCGTGCCATATTGTAAGTGTTTCAAACTCGCCTATGCTATCTAAACAAATAATTGCACAATCGTCATGCGGTTGTGTATAGTAAGCATACGCGGCATGACTATGATGATGTTGTGTATACATTATTTTGGGATTGCGTATACCACGTTCTTGAAAATATCTTTCTATATCATTCTCTTTAAACAACCAGCCTTGTCCAGCCCATAACTGTCTAACACTTTTTAAGAACGGGCGTTCGTACCATATGATATAACTAGGATAACCCCAGTGTTCTATAGCATAGTCTAGCAGTTCTTTGTTTAGGTGAGGGTCGTTGGGTATGCCTGAAAAATCTTTGGCAAGCCCTGCCCACACTAATGTGTCGTAACTGAATACAGCCAGACTAGCATCGTGACTGTTACCTACTGCTCCCCAAGTAATCATTTGTAGATAAAAGGATCCCGTTTTTTAAGTTCGTCTAGTCGTTTTTTAAGTTCACGATGTTCCTTCCATTTTTTATACGGAAGTAGTATAAGTTCTTTAAGTTTTTTCAAATAAACCATTTCTTTGCTCTCAGTCTAATTTTAAGTGGAGACTCTTCTGCTGAAGTTACAATACTATGTAAAGTATATAGTCTACCGTACTTATCTACAGCATCTCCTATATCATTAATGTCTTGACGCCATTCGGGCATGCTCACTGACCATCCTAGTTCAATAGCTCGCTCTACAAGTTTGCTTCCTGCTTTATCTCTATCAGGAACTACAATAATCTGTTTTCCTAGTCTATTCAACAACATTGCTTGTTGATCTGATATTTCACTGCCGCCTAGGGCACAACCTTCAATGTGTATAGCATCTACCTGTCCTTCGCAGACAATAGCAAATATCTTATTGTAGCCTTGATTATCTAAACCATATACAAAGCCAGGTTGTACTTCTGTGAGATACTTGGGCTTCTTGTCAGGTACTACACTTCGTCCTGTCCAACCTACTATGTTGCCTTCGTAGTAGAAAGGAATGATAAGTCTATCACGGTAACCTAGACTAGGCGACCAGTAATAGTCAGTGTCATCTACATTCAAATGACGACTAGCCATGTACTCTAACACAGCCATTGAGTACTTGTCAAAGTCTGTAATGTCTGTAATCCTAACAGCATCCTCAGGCAGAGGCACAGGGCGGAATGAAGGTAGTTGGGCTATGCGTGTTTGTGCCTCTACTCCTTCGTTCTCCCTCATCACTTCCAACGCCACCTTATTGACTATGTCGTCAGGCGCTCCCATCCATTGTAGGAGTTTCCGTAACTTGTGAGAGAGATTACGCCCTGGTTGCCAACTTGCTTTAAAGCCACAGTTAAAGCAGTGGAAACTAACGCCGCCGTCTGGGTTTGATATGAGTCCGCCACGCTGTCTAGTATCTGCACTTGTACCATTATGGTGACAGCAAGGAGCATTAAAACTAATCCATCCACTAGGAGTAGTCTTACGCTTGGGCGGTAGATATGTCAGAACTGTGTCAGATACAATACTCATAATAGTATTATACTGTAACTTTTTTATAAAGTCAATTAGTTTCTTACAAGAACTTTGGTTATTTTATTTTCAGGATCTGCATTAACACTTACACGTAGATAACTAAACACACCATTGAAGTTAAACATCTTATGTGTTTCTGTAGTTGTTACTACTTCTGTTTCCACATCAAACCATTTAGTAATACCTGTATCGATTTGATTCTCTAGTGTTCCCTGAATAGTGACTTCGCCGTCGAAGCCGTTAGTGTACACTAGTGCAGTATGTAGTGCTTCGTTACCGTTTAGTGCAGGTTGTGCTTCTACACTTTCTGATACCCACGTACCTTCAACTTCTTCTGAGAACTGCGTAATACTGTGTGCAGGTTTAGGCGCAGGCAAACTTTGTCCATCTAAATATATTGTGCCACGATTTTCAAAGTAACTATCGCTGTATGTTAATGTGTTTCCCGAGCTAGAGTTTAAATGTATGCTATAACTTAGATATTGTTGTTTGAGATTAAGCATGTCATTTTCTGTGATGGTTATTTTACATTTACCACGTGTTTCTGTAGTTCCTAAATCCAACACATCGCAGTCATGTTGAATAACAAGATTTTGATTCTCATCAAAAATCATAATCACAGGCGTATAGCCTTGAATGTCTACAGGCTTTTGATCTGCATTTAAAACTCTATATTCTAATACATTATCGATGCCTTTAAAAATCTTTATCTGTCTTGTATACACTGATCTATACTCCGTGATGAATCCTGCTTCATTAGCAATAATGTTGGTTTTATTTTTGACTAAATATCTAGGTGTTAATTGCATAACACTATTTATCGGACATGTTAACAAAAGATATTAAAGAAAATTTTCCATTTATTAGCGTAGTAACATATGGCGGCAACGAATATGTTGGAATCATCACGAATCAAGATCAATACGTAACTTGTATGTACAACTATGCCTTTTTAAAAACTCAAGAAGAAAAGAAACTTTTATTAGATCTTGGAGAAATATGGTGGTGGGAAAGTAATCGTCTGATACCCATTAATATCTTTCTAAGGCAAGAATTAGAACCATTAGCATATTCTGTGTTAACTATGAATTCTAAAGATGTTGTTGTTAGTATAGGTCCTACAGTCAATTTAAATAACATGACGTTAAAAAGAGTAAAAAGAAAATCTGTACAATTAATTAAAAAACCTAAAAATTAAATCTTCCACTTCTTTTATTAATATTATTTTTTGTAAACTTCTTATCGCCGGCAGCATGTGTTAATATGCCTTTGACATGCTTGCTTTGGAAATACCCTCTACCTTTAACGTCCTTGTTTAAATCATTACACATCATATGTGTGCAACATTCGGGCCATATATGTCCGTCCCAAGTTTTAGGTTTGTTCCATACTTCTCCGCTATCGTAGATACTTAACATGTTATCTACCAGTTGCTGTCTTTGTTCAGATGTGCCTGCTATAACAAATAATCCTGTTTCCCAATGAGTCATTCTATTTTGTATTTCTACGTGAACTGCTAGATCATATCCTGCAAGTAATAATTTGTCAATGTCTTTTTGTATAGGCTTGTGTGTTTGTGTGTCGGCATCTAGCCATATTACAGGTTCGTCCGTTTTTAATATTAGATCACAGATAGCATATACCTTATGACTCCATCGCAAACCTTTTAGATATTTGTTTTTAGTTTTTTTATTTTGTTCAAGATTTATTAAAGACTCAGTTTTATTTTTAAACAACAAAAAATTTTCTTGTTTGTCTAAATCAATGTTAATTATGCGGGCGTGATCTACTGGACAATCTTGATGATACACATATAGAGTACTGTCTTCAGGCCAGCACCGCGTCCAAGATTCTATAAACTTGTTAGCATAAACGTTCCAATGATCTTTGTGAAAACTGGTTATACATATCATTGTAGCTCCTCACATAGTAAGTTCATATGCACTACACAAGCCATTGCGTAAGACACAGCATGAGCTTTCTTGAAGTAGTATTCACCGTCCTCTGGTTTAATCCACACTTCCTTTCGTATAGTCGTCCACGGTTCGTTCATGAGGTGTCTTTTTGCCGGACGGATTATAGCGAGGACTGCTGCCAGATCCTCTACGCTTCGTGGCTTCAAACTGCGCAAGACGTCTCCGTGCCCCGAGAGATGAAATACGTTGTTTACGAAGTCGTCGTGTTCTAGAAGTTCCCATAATGGCTCCTTGTTCATCAACGCTAAGAGATGTTCTTCATCTCTTATATCTTTATATATGCTAACATTGAGAAAGTCTAATTTAAAGTATCCGCGCTCTTCTGCACTTTTATAATCTATTGTACTTAAATTATCAACAGGGTTATGTGGAATTTCTGTAACGTACACACCAGTGTTGTGTTTCTTTTCTGTGTCAAGTTTTGCAACACGATGATTTATTTTAGATAAAATTAAATCCCTGTCAGGGAAATCTATATCAATATCTGGAAGATCTATCACAGATTGGATTCCTTGGAAATATCTTTTACCAGTTGTACATCACTTGGACTTCGTTTAAAACGCAGTGCCCAATGTTCCGGGTTAATAACATGATAAACCATTTCTAGTTGTTCGTCATTAAATTTACTTAGCATTTCTTTTCCGCTTTTACAATTTAAAATAAGCCACGGAGATATTTTGCCATCCTTGATATGCCATACTGCTCTGTTGAGACTTACATGCTGGAAATAATGATTCCACGGTGCAGGTTCGTTTTCTTCTGCCCACTCCATCATTGTCTTTACACTTCTTTCTAATGCTGTTGTTACATCTTCTTTGAGAATAAATTCTAGTACATATTTTTCATATAAACTATCTTTTGCCCAGTGATCTAGTTTAACGCCACTAGTAACAACATAGTCTATGTATTTTTCTGGATACAACGGTTGCACATTATTAAGAAAACTACCAAACTTAACAAAAGCGTTGTAATACTGACTGTCAACAAAGTCAGCATAACTTTTTTCTTTCTTTGCTCCTGCGCTGAGAATATAGAATCTCTGGAAGGCGTATAAGCCGTATCTTACTCGCTTTTCATCTTTTTGTAGCCATCGTCTCTTTTTTTCACACATATGTGCCGCAAGAGTTTTTTCTCTTACATAACTTGTGCCGCAATATTCGCACTTGTATTTTTTATCAGAGTTTGACGTCAATGTTATGTTCTTCAGCCAGTTGCTTGAGTTCTTTTTTTGTATATAGTCCAGCAAGTAGCTCTACCTCTTTCTGTTTCATGTTAGGATGGATTTGTTCTAGTAGTTTTACTGCTTTGTTATTGTCAGCAGTTGCTTTCTTTTTGAAGCCTTGCCAAGGATGATATTCTATCTTACCTGTAGCACCACTCATACAAAGCAGTTGCCATTGTAATTGAGGATGCTTGCTTACTTCCATGTAGTTTTTATTAAAGTATTCATTGGTTTTAAACACAGCAAGTTCTTGTGCTTCTCTGTTGCCGCTGACATTACTAACATATCTATTCAGCAACCAAAAACTTACTTGTTTCTTTTCTTCGTCGCTTAGTTCCTTCCAAACAGATTTTGCACCCATGTCTATTGCCGCTAGTATGTCTTTGATTGGAAGTTTATTTGCCATCTATGTATTTCCACACTGAATCTGTTTCTAATCTGTAACTACCTGCAAACTTATATCTATCCCATCTATCAGGTTCTATTAAACTTAGTATATACTCATTGCCGGTATAATACAAGTGATACGTTTGTCCAACAATAGGAACAAAGTTAAATCGTGCTTGATAAACTAGTTGAGTATCTTCTGCTAATTTTGCTAATCTAAAATACTCTTGTTTGATTTCTTCTAGTTTGCTTTCTAAATGATGTTTAGCTTCGATTCCTCGTCCTGTTTTGAATCCGCCTACATCAGGTAATACAATAGCAGGAGCACTTACATTACTTCCGTAAGGTAAAATATTTGCGTCTTCTGCAAAGTTGTCAGGACGTTTATTTGCCATCTTTTATAATATAGTATAGTTCGACAGTTTTGTCAAGTTGCTTTTTAAGAGTAGGATGTTGCTCTGCTAGATCACATAACTTTTCCCATTCTCCCCAATGTAGTAGTTTGCCTTGGGCTCTTGCTACACCTCTAGGATCCCCGCCTATTATCCAGCGGGGTATCTCTGGTTTGTCTCGATAACGAGCGTAGACAACACCGTCATGACGCTCATATATCAACGGCTCGCCTGGAAGCAGTTTAGCCATTATTAATAGCAGCAATAATGTCTGCTTTCTTCATGCTAGCATTAACTTTAATGCCTTTTGATTTAGCATGAGCTAACAAATCATTTTTTGACATGCTATCTAAGTCTGCAGATTTGGTTGCTTGCTTAGTTGCTTTAGTCGATGTCTTAACAGGAGCTCGTGCCTCTTTAATGGACACAGGTGCTTCTGACGCTGATATAGCATCTTCGCCTAGGCGTCCTGCAATAGTACGTAACAAAATACCATACATAGGCAGGAAGATAACAAGACCTACAATAATTTTTAATACAGTCTGTGATCCTGCAATCTCAAACCAATGCTCCGCCATATACGGATCTGCTGAGTTATTAAATGCAACAGCAAAGAACGTGTAACTATCAATGATGTTTGCTACAATAGTTGACAGTGCAGGCGCCGCCCACCATGCTTTGTAGTTTTCACGAATCCATTGGAACACATACACGTCAAGGAATGTACCTACTGCGTATGCTGTTGCACTTGCAAAGCCAATACGTAGTGCTACACTTTCAGGTGCACCTTCTGCTAATACTACAGCAATACTGCCAATAATAGCAAACGGATATGCGGCGGCAATAGTTGCTCGTGCAATACCTTTACCTAGTAAGCGAACTGTTAAGTCAGTTGCAATAATAACAAGCGGGAATGTAAACGCCGCCCAAGTTAGTTTAACGCCAAAAAACTCAACTGGAATGTTGACTAATGCGTTCGATACTGTGATAACAACTACATGAAGTAGTGCTAGTTTTAGCATCATTACTTTATCTATGTCTTTAAACATATTTTCTCCTTTTACATAAGTTGTGAATAATCAATTAATTCGCTCTGTCTAGAAATTTCCTTAACAAACATAGCACACATAGGTTTCTTTCCTGTAGTTATTGGAATGCATAATAACTGTCCATTTCTTACTTTAGGAAAGTACCATTTTACATCGCTGTAAAAATTAGTTATTTTAATCTCGCCAAACTCGTGTTTAAAACTGGATAAAGGATTAAACAAAAATGCATCAAACCCTCTATCATTTAAACTTGTCAACGGAAGAACTTCTAAATCATTTCCACTTTCACTATCCCCTACTGCAATGTGCCAGTCTAGAGGCATGGTTACTTCTTGTCCGGCAATTTCTAACACCATTGCAGGAGAACTAAATGACTCTAAAAAGATCAAAGGAGGAAAAAAGAAATCTGGATCTTTTGGATCTGAATTATCTAAAACAGCAAACCTTACATCATCTTCTAGTTGTTCTGGTAAATTGTTTAAGAAAAAACATTCATTGTCTAGTGTTAATATTCTCATTTTAATTCCAATCTATTTTTTCTATTGTAAAAGGATATTGTGCATCCTTGTAAAACTTCTTACGTTGTGTAAGATGTCGCTTTGCAAATTTACAGCTACTTGTAATATCCCATATCTGTACAAAGTCTTTGTCTTTTGCCTTTCTTACGCCTCTGCCTATACTTTGAATTACCCTAACAAAACTTTTCCCAGGCTCAATAAGCACGAGATTAAAAATACGAGGAATATTAATGCCAACGGCGGCAACACCATATGTTGCAATAACCACATGATTGTCTGCTTGATTAATTTCATCATATGCTTCTTTTCTGTCTTTAAGTTTAACATCACCTTTGACAAACACTGAACCTTCAATGCGTTCTTGTAACATTTCACCTGCACTAATCCTGTCTACAAGAATAAGTGTGTTACCTTCTTGTCTTACATTGTTGAGCAGTTTTGCAATATAGTCAATCCTGTCTGTGTTTGTTACTAGGTATTTTAATTCTGATTGATAATCTCTATGTGCTACAGTATCTATAAGCTGACAAATGTTTACATGGCAGTTGGATAATACACCTTTATCTTGTAGTTCTTTTGCTGTGATCTGTCCAATAACAGGACCAAGACTTGCGTGGATACTTTCAAACTCAAACGATTCTTTAGGCACTGTGCCTGTTAGTCCCCAACGGATAGGTGCATTGCGTAGGTTGCGTGTAAGCAAGTTCTTGAGAACTTCTGCTTTAGCTTGGTGTACTTCGTCGACAATAATAGTGCTTACACCGTCTAAGAACTCTGCGAGGCTTAGTACTGCACTGCCGTCTTTGAACTTCTTGTCTAGAATGTTCAAGCTCTGCCATGTACAGATAGTGTGAGTCTTACCTAACTCTTTCCTGTCTCCGAAGTACACCCCTACATCCAAGCCGCAGTTGCGATAGTCTTCTTCTGTTTGTGTAACAAGTGATTTGTTAGGCACAATAACTAGACTACGTCCATACGGCTCACTAATATGTGACAAGGTTGCTGTGGTAATTGTTTTGCCTGCACCTGTTGCAATCTCTTGCAGGCTCTGTGGGTTTTGTAGAAAGTTGTTTATTGCTTCAACTTGATAGTCACGTAGGATAATGTCTTCGCCTTCCGCTGGATGTCCTTTAGGCCATTTAACACCTTGATCCTTCCAATAGTTTTCTGTGATCGTTTCAAAATTTAAATCTACAGGATGCCGTCTATCTTCAATGTCTACAATTTCAACATTATTTTTTTGTAGTACTTCTACAATTTTGTCTAAATGATTAACATAGCCTGTGCCACCTATTCCAAAGAATGCAACTTTACCATCCCAACGCCCAAGTTTATACTGAGGCATATATCGTGCATAAGGTACTTCAAACTTCAGCGCAGAACTGAGCTTTCTCCTTATGTCTACATCGAGTCCTTCGAGTTTGATGTTTACTTCATCTTCAATGATAAGTTTACAAGTTGCCATTATATAATATCGTACTGCTTATATCCAAAAATAGTAAAAGAACTCATACTTTCTACATCGTACACTATCAAATCACATTGCATCATATACTTAGAAAGTTCTTGAGGAATTCTTTCATCTGAAAAAGTTAACCATGCTTCAGGAAGTATTTTACTTTCAAGTGTTGGCTTACTAATCTTACTATTAGTATACACGACTTTTGTAGTTTTTGCAAGAGTATTATTTAATTTGTTATTTTTAATATATTCATTAAAATTAATATTATTTTCATCGGTATTGTCTAGCCTAAACATTACGCTTATTGATTCAGCGTCTACGTAATCTTTTAATATTTCATGTGTTTGCATTAACTGTTCATATTCTTTTTGATCAGTTAAATGTATAAAAAGAGGATAACGATCTAACTCATTAAAACTATGTAAAACAGGTTTTAAGTTTGTATGATTAGTTTTATTCCAAACTCCTGGAAATTTTCTATGAGTCAATTGTTGGGTAAACTCACTGCAAGTTTCAAAACTTGCATCTAAATCTGTTTGATCAAAATAAGATAATCCATACAGTGCCTTGCGATCATAAAACTTGTATAATGTTTCTTTACAAGGTATGCCTAGTTTATCTATAATATATGTACTAGCATTTTCTCTAAGATGTTTGATTTCATAGTCGTAAACACCGGGTACATAATCTTGAGCATTAAGGTCAATGTCTTTTACAAAGTCTAACAGTTCTTGCACTTCGTCTTGAACAGTGAATCCAGGAAAGTTATAACCTTTGTAAAAGTTATATAAGTTGCGTGGAGTTACACTAATAAAATGTTCGTGTGAGCCTTTTCTATGCAAATATTGTAGGTGAGGAACTTTTTCTTTGATAGATTGCACAGCAATGATTTGTTTTTTACTAAATGGAAAACGTATTCTAATAGCATCATTGTTGAACTCTTCTACATACTCAAGAGTGATTTCTTTTCGTCTATCAATCTCTCTAAATGGGAATCTAACTTTTTGAGTGCTGGCGTCTAAGTCAATGCCTTGCGCATCAAAAAACTCTGCATACTCATTGCATTTTTCTACAAGAGCATTATACTGACGCTCAGTAAGAGCCATGCCTTTGTTTAGTTGGCTGTTAATGCTGTTTAAAAATGTTACATCTTTTTTGTCTAATCTAAAACTAGGACTATAGATGTTTTCAGATACTAATAGATTAAGACAGTCTTCAATATAAAATACATTCATGTTATTATTATAACATGTTGATTTTACTTGTCAAGTTCTTTATAGGTAAGCCTTGTGCTATCTCATCCACGGTCCATTCTGTGTGAGCATAGTCGTTGAGCCATTGTTGTCTATCTGGAGTGGGAGGATTATCTAGGTTGGTTAAACTTTTGATAGAGACGTCCCACGCAAGACTTGATGGCGATGTATAACTAGGCACGCCTTCTATCACTGAATGAATGCCTGGATTACTAGTCCAACTTACTGTACAGTACGTGTTACCAAACTTCATATCAAAGTCGTCGTAGGTGCCTGGTATGTGTCTAGGAGGTTGTCTTGTAACGTCTTTGAACTGACGTTCTATTCCTCGCACAGGACACCTTGGATGAGGACGAAATACAATAAGACGATCTGTATAATGACGAATATTCTCTATGGTTTCTGCAACCCAACGTTCCATACTGGGTAATAAGTTCCATTGATAACTTTTATCGTGTTGCCCGCAGAGTAGAATGTTCTCTCCATCCGTGCGCCAAGGCTTTAGTGACAAGCCAAGTAGATTAGCACGAACACTGTCATGCCCACCGTTACTAAAAAAAGCATCTCCGTTAATCCCATTAAGCCCTACTTTCCAAGTTGTTCCCCGCTTTATACCGCCTACTTCTAAGACCACCACCGGTTTGGATTTTTCCAGTGCTCTCTCCCATATTGCACGATTTCCAGACATACGACCATGGAAAAGAACGCTCCATATAACATCAACGTCCCCGTCAGTAGTATTGAAGCCAACATCATAACCGAGAGACTGACAACCGCGATGAAAAGCGTCAAACACTGGTTTAGAATTGAGTGCGCCATATTGTGTCCATAAATTAAACTTCATCTTCTATATCTTTATTTAAATCATATAGCTCTTCTAAATCTTTAGGATTTATTCTGTCTTTTAACCCAGCTTTTAAATGTGTAAGATAAGGTGCTAGTACACTCTTGCCTATAGGCGTTTTATATTTGTATGCTTCTGGACTTAGTTCACACATTTTTGCACCTTGTTGTTCTAATCTTTTTACAGTAAGACCATAAACTTCTCCGTCGTAGAATCTACGTAATAAAGTAACATCGTCGTGTGTATATATGTACTTGTATGTTTCATAAAAGTCTTTAAACATTGGATGCTTGCAGTTTAACATTGTAAATCCTGTTTCACAACTAAAATAAGTTTTATCGTCTTGAGTATGTTGCACACCAAAATGAGCACTTAATGTATCGTCCGGACACATCCATGCAAATAGCTGTTCAGGAATAGTAGCAGTAAGTATTAAATCTGCATCTAACCAAATTAGTCTATCAACGTCTGATTCTAAACATTCTTCCATTGCAGCAATCAAAGAAAACCCTTTTTTACTAAATGTTACAACTTTAGAGTTACTTTTCCATCTTTCGACGAACTCTAAATAATCGTCTCCAAGATTCCATCCTTTAGACACTACTCCTTTTACTTTAGAACTAAAATGATCTTCGTTATACAAGTCAATATTATAAAATTTTCCTTGTGTTTTTTTAAAACTTTTTAACATAGCCTTGCCGCAATGATTATAGTATTTCCAGCTCATGCTGGTTACAAACTTAATGTTCATAGATTTTTCCAATATGATTCTGTTCTAGGCTTTATCAAATCTTGCCGTTTACTTTTACCCAAGTCTTTTCTTCCGCCTTTAAGGTGATCTAGATAAGCACCCCACACACTGTTAATCAAGGGATGTCCTTCTCCTTTGATTAATCCCCTGCCCCAGTCTATACACTTTAAAGGCAAGCTCTTTCTTACTTCTTCAAATACATAACTGTCATGCCATTCTTCCATTTTAAATATTCCGTTTTCGGCATCGTCATATACTCGTTGAAACTCTTGTAAAAACTTTTGTCCTAGTAATGATTTTAAGTTAACACTATAAAATCCACATTCAGGCCATTTGCGTTCTCTGCCAATATATCCTAGATCCATGTCGTTAGGAATAAGGTTATTGAGTTTTTCTATGGTTATATGACTATGGCAAAACATATCAGCGTCCATCCAAATAAGAACATCGGCATCTGTATTTTTAGCAGCGTGAAAAATAGAATATACTTTGTGGCTAAATCTAACAGCGTCCCATTTAAAGTCTTTCCAACTATCCCTGCGTTTTGCAAGATGAGGTACAGAGCTTACATCGCCATTTGCTTTAGGTACACTCTTCCACTGTGTTTTAAATGCAACCAAGTCTGGCACACTAGTATGGCTATCAAAAAGTTCTATTCTATTATGATCTCTGATTATAGGATTACAGTCTTCTGCATATACATATAGTTTAACTTGTTTAGGCCAAGCATCTAAAAAACTATCAATCATACGTTGACCGTATTGTTTTAATCCTTTTTGATTAAATGTTGTTACAACTATAAATTTTCTCATAAGTATTCTTTTATTATATTCCAAGCTATGCCTTGTTTTAAATCATCATAGTTAAAGTGACACATTGCAATTTTTTCCAACCATGCTTGTCTATCAAACACTCTAGGACTCTCTATTAGTGTAAGATCTTTGTTAGCAACATCAAATGCTTGACTTATCCTAGGGTTAGGATCTGTTACGAACACTGGTATTCCTTCAATGGCGCTAGCTACACCCGGACTAGAGTTATATGTTATACATGCCCATGCTCCGGATAAATCATGCTGAATCGTTTTTGCATTACTTATTCTTACTTGAGGATGATTTATTTTTAAGTACTGCTGTGCTCTGCGATCACCAGGGTGGGCTCTAACAACTATAGGACGATCAGATAGTTTAGTTAGAGTTTTAATAGTAGTATTACACCATTCCATAACATCTAATCCACCCATGCTCCAGCCACCATTACGCTGAAGACAAATCAATATATGCTGTCCTTGTGTACGCCAAGGTTTTACTTGTATGTTTAAATTTTTTTGTATCTTTGTCCAACGACTAGGATCGACATTGTCTGTAAAATATGTCCCTGTTGTAGGGAATACATCATTTAAACTAAAACGAAGGTAATGTTGTTTGTTTGTAGGTTCTACATATAAAAACAAGTTACTGTCTATAGCAAGTGTGTGTTTGCCTATTTCTCTTTGTTTATCGATAACTTCTTTTCTAAAACGAAGATGAGGAGACTTTTGACTTTGTTGATGCACCCATCCTTGTATTACTGCCAAGTCACTAGGTTCCCAACGTGCTTGTTCTATTTCTTTGCTTTGTCCTTGAGACACACCTACATGAAAGTTATGAAGTACATCACGTTTTTCTGGTTTAGTATTTTTTGCAGGAATACCTGCGTAATATACTCTAACTGTCTTCATTTAATATCCTATGTGCTAATCCACTTTTCATTTCATCTACGTGAAACTGTCCATAAGCTAAATGGTGTGCCCATTTATGTATTTTATCCATATCTTGTACAGTTGGTTGTTCAATTAGACTTAGATTCTTATCACAAACAGGATCAGCCGCTGTAGGTGCTAGTGTAAACGCTGGAACGCCATATAGCACACTTTCTACAGCCGCAATACTTTGATATGTTACAAGTGCATGACAATCTTTTAAATCGTCAAATATTGTATTTGTAATACGTTGTTGTCTAGATACTTTGTCTCTAATGATAATAGGACGTTCAGTATACTTTTTTATCTCCGCAACAGTTTCTCTAACCCAAGCATTTCTATCTATACCATAAAATTTACAAGGTTTTTCGCTTGGCGTAACTAATAATATGTGATTGCCAGTCTTTCTAGATTCTATCGTATACTCTAGTTTACTCCAACGATCGTCGGGTCTGTCTATTATCTTGTTATGTTGCACATCGTTCTTTACAATACGATGCCACAACTTCCAGCCATGCGGATTAGCAGAAGATTTATAGTTACCTACATAACCGCTGTCCATGTAATAAAATGTGTGATTATTATCTAAGCACCATTGTATAAGTTTGCGTTTACCCATGCTACGAATCATTATGGGCTTATTACCAAAGTCGTAGTCGTAACTTTCTATAGGCAAGCCTGCACCGTGTGCAAACATGTTCACATATTCGTCTGTGAGATTTTTACTCAGGCATATCATGCTGTTGGCAATACTCTGTATAGATGCGTTCTCTATGCCATTCGTCGCCCATGGGTGTTGTAGCAAACTCGTGAAAACTAGGAGTACCTAATGTGTAGTGTAGTAGTTTAGCATCTGGATTAGCGCCGTATTCATCTGGCAACCAGTTCCATTCAGGAGAAAGTTCTCCTATGCGTTCATCCTCAATGTGCTGAAATCTATGTAGTTGAGCACCTGTGGCATTTTGTACATATTCTGGTGTAAGTCTTTTATTAGGGAAACTAGCACAGTTCCAAAGAATAACAGAACTCCAGTTTTTTCTAGGGTAGTTTTCGTTTTTACTTCCAAGATACTTTTCAGTCATCTTAGTTTGGTAATCGTGTTTTACAACCATTACATCTTTATCAGTTTCTTTTAAGTTCCACAACTTATAGATGTCGTCACGAACAATCATATCGCCATCCATGAAGATTGCCCAACCTGTATAGTTCATTAAATGCGGAACAAGAAAACGACTGTAAATAAAATGGTTTGATCCGTCTGTGTGTTTTTCTTCGTAGTCTTGTAGTAAGTTTAATGCTAGAGGAATAATCTGTACAGGGCCGCTTGCATGTCTAATAATAGAGTTTGCACATACGTGAAAGGCTATTGCTTCTCTAGGATCATATCCTATAAAAATTGGAATCATCGTCTTTCAATATCCTCTTCTACACATACAGTACCCCATTGAATTTCAAGAACATGTGCATTTTCTGTTCCTGGATTACTTGCCTGATGCCATACTTCTTTGCCTATTTTATAAGTAAAACTGTCTGATGTTAGATGCACACTTTCTTTAATTCTATTATATTCAGTATCCATCTTAACACTGCCTTCGAGTACAGTCCAATCTTCCGAACGTTTAAAATGTCGTTGATCGCTTAGACTTTTTCCAGGATAGATTACAAGTTCTTTAACTTTATAACCTTTACTAGGTTTATCGTCTAATACTCTCCAATAACCCCAGTCACGTTCTGTCTTTTGTGTTTTCCACTCGTCTAATATCCACGAGCTAGAATTCTTTTTATTTTCACCACCTATGCCAAACTCGAAACTTAGATTATCTGCTATGACTTTCATTTCAGGAATATTTTTGCTAGTTCTGTCGCCACCGTTAGCAAACACAACTTCGTCTTCTTCATAGTTCCAGCACGAATCTTGTACAAACTTAGTACAAGTGTCATCAGCATCATAGTCGTCATCAAATGCTACAACAGCGTCTACCATAGATAGTGCTCTAATAACTTCTGCTCTTTCTTCTAAAGGCATAAACGGTCTGCCTTTCTTGCGTGTAAGCCAAGCATCGCTGTTAATGCCAACTACAAGTCGATCACCTAATGTTTTAGCTTCTTTGAAATATTCTATATGACCTGAATGAAGTGGATCAAATCCACCTGTAACTAATACTACTCTCATGTAGATATTTATATGCTACTATAATAGATTTAAAACTTTTTGATAAAAGTTATTATTATAGTCTCTACATTCTTCTAAAAACCCATTTATAATAGGACTACTAGCCGAAGTTTTCCATTGAGAAATGTGAGGTATCAGAGTAGGTTGATATTTCATATGATCGAACTTTACACTCCACGACAAAACTCTAACATCTTTTTCAAGTAGTTGTCCCCAAAACGCACCGTGATAACTATCAGTGATAATAGTTTTTGCACTACCTAAAAAATCTATTACAGCATCAAAATCCATATTGCTGTTTGACATATGTATATCGCCTTTGGAATATTCATATTTAGACTTAAATGCATGAGTATAATAAACTACATCGTGTTTAACTTCATATTGTTTGTCAAATGCTGTATGCATGCAACTTACACACGGAAGATATGAATCATAATGTCCTGGTATCCAATCACGAATACCTACAAGGTTACATTTCTTAATATAATCTGGATAATATTTTATCCCTTTAGCAACAGCTTTTCGACCAAAGTTATGTCCTATCCCCCAAAGTACTGCATTTTTTGGTTTTTTGTCAAGCAGTAATTCTATGTGCTGACTAAATTTTTTATGTATTAATCCACCACCGCCTACTACTAAAGTTTGATCAGTAATAGGAAATCCGTTATAAAGTAACTCGCCTGATTCATATTCAGGAAAATCAAAATAACGCCCAGGATTGCAAAAATAATCTCCAACGTTATTTTTTACTTTTCGATGTACCTCGTAAGTTTTCATTATATTTATAAATCTCTTTTTTTAGTGGCCCAGTAAAATGTAATACATGTGCCTTCTCTTTTAACCTAGGAGATGCACAATTCCACTCAAAACTTATCTGTTGAAAAATGTTTCTTCCTTGCTGAATCCATTCATCTTGTAACCAAATTATATGTCCATTTTCGCCTTCGGTAGTTACAAAATATCCTTTACCCCTAGGTATCCTATATTTTAATTTTTCTTTTAGTTGTTTAATAAAATCTCTACTATGGTCATTATTTTTAAAATATATAAATCCACTATTTAATCTCCCTGACTTTCCGTTTACATAGAATATACTTTTCTTTTTATTAAGAAAGTTTATAGGCGGACAACGATCTTTAATATAACAGTCGCCGTCAATTAAGCACACATCTTCATCTGTTGTATTAAGAAGATTTTCTAATTCATCTATTTTTGCCCGCTTCCAATTGCGAGATTCTTGAGAGCCTTTTATTAAATTATAAGTGTAATCATTCTTTCGGCACCATATAATTTGACTAGAAATACATGGTTTATATTTTTCTATATAGTCATCTGATGCGGTACACAATAATATCATTAGTGCGTTACATGTCTTAATTTTGTTATATCTTTAATCACAGTTGAAAACATTGCTTTACTGTAAATATCTTCAACAGTTCTGTCGCAGTCGTGAATAAAAACATCTGTATTTTTTGATGCAAGTGATGATGCAGTATAAATGCTTTGCATTCTTCCTGGCTTTTTGTCCGTTGTACCTACAGGCGAATCAACAAAAATACAGTCCCATTTTGTATTTTTTACAACGTCCGGTAAGTCCATTTTTAAATTTTTATAAACACCTTTGTTATATTCTTCTAGAAGAGTTACGTACTGAACTCTTCTAGTAGTATATGTTACTTTAATAACATCATTATCTTCTGGCCTAATCCATTTAGCATTATTTTCTAAAAATAAAGTTTTTCCGTTGCGATTAACATAGCGCCACATAGGCGTGTCATGACCAGTTCCAAATACTAGAAAGTTTTTATCTCCTAAAAAATTTGCAATATATCGATATTCTTCAGCTGTCATTTGTCCATGATTAGACTTTTCCATCTTTTCAGCGAGCATAGTTTCAAATTGTTCGTCTAACATAGTTGCTGCACCTTTTCAAGAATTTCGTCATTCTTTTCTTTAGTTTTAGTAATAATATAAGAAGGAAAAGGTTCTTGGGTTACAACAGTTAAGAAGTAATTATTCTCTTCAACAAAATCATTAACACTTTCAACTACACCCCAGTCTGGACGTTTTCGCCACGCTGGTCTATAATCATGTCCTAGTATCATTCCGTCATCTTTTACTAAAGATTTTACTGCTTGAAGATCTTTCATACATCCGTCATATGTATGATCTCCGTCAACGTATACCCAATCAAATAAGTTAGGTTCACAGTACTTAGGTAAGTTATACGTCATATCACGAATAAACTGAACATTATAATTTTTAAACTGTTCTTTTATTTCTTCGTATCTTTGATCCCAAGTTTCTTGATCAGTATAATATGTTCCTTGAACATTTGTAGCAATAGGTCCCCAAAGATCTACACAAAAATGTAGTTGTGGTTTTACTATTTCTAAAATAATTCGACTAAAATTTCCTTTACCTACACCGAGTTCTGCACACGTACTGTCTGCTGGCATAAGTTCTAATAGTTGTTCTCTTTTTATATCAAAGCGTGGCATCTTCCATTCCTGCTACTCTGAGCTTTACAACATTAGTTATCTGCCATTGCTTTTGATCAAGTGCCTTTAAGACTCCTAACCATTTGTTACGCATTAGCGCAAATTCATTGATAATCTTTTCATAGTCTACGACATCTGCCTCACCGTCAACGTATTTTTCAACGTCGCGGCTTGACAGAGCTCGTTGGTAATTTTCAAGATATTTTTTGAAAAACGAACTGCGCAATCTACGCAGTTCGATGTTTAGGTATTCTAGGATTGCTTCAATCTCTTGGAGCTGGTTAAATCGGTGTTCAACAATACCAGGCATACTTGCCGCGGCACGTTCAACATTGCCAGTTAGTTTAACTTCTGTCCGAGCTTCTTGTAGCTCGTGTTCAAAGAAAGCAACTGCATTAGGAATTTTAGAAATATCACGTGATACTTCGCTGTACCAACCCATTACCAATCCTCATCATTATCTTCGTCTAAATCGAGATAGTAGTTAATTGCATTATCTAAATACTGATCATTTCCCAGTGCATCTTTTAGTGTTTCATCTGATACTCCGTAATCTGCAAGTAGGTCAATAAACTTTTCAGCAGCAATTTCTAGATTTTTCTTGTCGGCATATTCTTTAAAAACTAGCCACAAATCAACGATGATGTTTTCATCCATTATTCATTAATCTCCAAAGGTTCTTCAACATCGGTATTTACCTCTTGAGTCTCCTCTGGTAGATTTACAAAGTCATCCATAACTTTCTGCATAATATCTCCTGTAAAGTTTTTACGATACTCGAGAATCTCTTCACCGCTACTCATAACATACTTGAGTCGGTTACCGCTTTTCTCAATAACGCCTTTCTTTTCAAACAAATCCAGCAATCCTGAAAATGGATCCATTCCTGTTTCATACGGAATACGTACTTCAACATCCTCAAACGGTTTTGCATAGCGAGTCTTCATCACTTTACACTTGGCACGAATACCATGTACTTGTGATGTTTTAACACCGTTCTCGTCTTCCTTGAGTTTAAGTTTTTTCATTGCCACAACAATACTGCTAGCATAGATAAACCCTGCACCGCCTGAAATCTTATCGTCTGGATCAAACATATCTTGGCTTGCGTATGTATGGTTAGTTACTACCATACCTACATTGTATGCTCCAAACATGTTTACACAGTTAGTTACAAGTGCTTTAAGTGCTTTAGCCTTGCGACCCATATCACCTTTCATGTCACCTGCTTCAAACTGATTAACTTCAGTAGGTGTCATTAACATGCCTAAACTGTCAACTACAAACAGAACTTTAGGACGTTCTTCTTCAGCCATGTCTCTATAGTCTTTCATGAATGTTGATACAGTTTTACCTACATCGTCAATCATTGCCATGTTAAGTTTTAACATTTTATCTTCGCCGGTGTCTACTTGAAGTGCTTGTAGCCATGCTTCGTCAAGTGCGTTCTCTGTATCAATCAATACAACAAAGATACCTTGCTCTTGTGCTGCTTTGATAATATTACCAGATACTACATAAGATTTACCTGCACCACTTTCGCCTGCAAATACACTTACTTTGCCTAGTGGAATACCTTTACTAAAGTCACCACTAATAAGATAGTTGAGTGCGTAGTTACCTGTACTAATCCAGTCAGTAGGATCGTTAAATCCTGCACTCATACCTGTAATGGATTTTGTTAGTTGTGTCCTAAACTTGGTAGGATCAAATGCTTTTGATGCCATGTGAATCTCCTAATCTAAAAAGCAAAGAACCCCCGAGCAGTCCTTTTCAGCAACTGACGGGGGCGTGTTATTATTGTCCTTGACGTGAACGGATCATTGCAAGAATGTCTTGCGCATTACCGCCATCTGCAGGAGCTGCTTCAGCTGTTGCTGTAGCAGGAGCAGGATCAGGAGTAAATGGTACATCCTCTGTTACAGGAGGCACTGGTGCTGGCTGTGGCGTAGGTGCACTCTGACTAGTAGCAGTTGCTTGCGGACTAGCCGCCATGTTAGGGTCACCTGTACGAGCCGCCATACCTGCTGGACGGAAGTACTGACTAAAGCGGTCTGGATCATATGCTTCACCATCTACTGATGCTTCAAACATTTCCTGCATAACTTTAATTTCTACTTCTGTAGGTTTCTTAGGCAAGAAATCGCCTAGATTAAACAACCCATGTGTATTGATTGCCTGCATCTCTGCATCATTTAAAGGACGCTCACGACGAGCCCATTGTGATGTAGAGTAGTCTGCATAACCGCCTTTGCTTGTTTTGTTAAGACGGAAGTCAACACCTGCTGTGTAATCTGTTGGCAATTCTTCCATATCAGGATCCATAAGAGCCTGCTTGATGATCTGGAAAATTTGAGGACCAATAATAAAACGTCGAATTGGATTCTCTGGCGTTGTGTCTTCTGATAAAGGATTATCTGCAACAAAGCCTTGGAAGATATATGAACGCTTCTTCCAATATTTACGACCCATGTCTTCTAAACTTGGATCTTTAAACCAACCACGTACTTCGTTGAGAATGTTACATGACTCACCGTACATTTCCATACATGGAATCTGCACTTGTACTGGCTTGCTTGAAGTGTCGCCTTTAACTCCACTAAACGGAAGTTTAATCATAAGACGTTCTGTCCAGAAGAATGTGTTGTCTGCATTACCATCGGGAAGGAATCGAAGTGTTGATGTTTCACCTTCGTTCATGTTCCAAAATGGATAGATTGCGTTATCGCCACCGCCTGACTGACGGTTGCCAGAAGCGCCTGCTTCTTGTTCTTTGAGCTTCGCTCGGATTTCTGCTAATGATGCCATAGTTATGCCTCCTAATGTATTGCCTATGTGCTTAGTGCCTAATTGTGTAGCACAATGTATATACTACACTCAACTATTTAGCATGTCAACCATGAAATGCTAAATTTTTCAAAAAGTTAGCGGATTATTATAAACCCGCTAAACCTTTAATTCTATTTAATTCTTCTTGTTCACCAAAGTCTTCGTTGATTTCTGCATACATTGTCTGTAGAGTTTGCTCTGCGTCTTCTTCGTCAGCAATGTTGTAGTCGTCTCCGTTTGCAAGATAGATGTCGCCTGTTTTAACATTAACCTGTGCAACTTCTTTACCATTGCTTGCTAATATTGTTACTGTTCCGTCAGCGTTTTTTTCAATATCAGCACCTGGGAAGTATTCTGGATCTTGTTTTAAGTATTTTAAAAATTCAACTGCTTCAGACTCTTTTTCAGTAATTTCAGAATCTCTATAGCCTTGTATTTCTGCTACTTTGTTATTGATTTCTTCAATAAACTGTTTAGCATGTTCAATGTACTCTTCACCGTATTCTTTTTCTACCATAGTAAGTACTGCTGTTTCGCCTTTAGGAAACTGAGCATCTTCGGTACTGAAATATTGTAATACAAATTCAGTAACTGGTATTTTTTTCTTTTCTTCGTCACGAGCTTTTTCTTCGCTTTCTTCTTGTCCTGCTTCTTTTTCATGATGTTGTGAAAGTTCAATCCAAAGTGCTCTAGGCTTTAATCCAGCTTCGTCTCTTTCCGCATCGTAATCAGCTTTTACTTCGTCTGGTATGCTAATTTGCTTGCCTCTGCCTGCATCTAATACAGCTTGTGCAAGTTGTTCTTGATATTTTTCGCTGATACCCATGATGCTCATATAAGTTTTTAAATTCATGTGTCCTGATATGCCTGGCTTGCCTGGACTAAACTCGTCGTCATATACAGTAATCAAAGGATTTTCATCTGTAGTATTTCTGTCGCCTTCTGGTGCGTCATCTCTGCCTTCTGCAAACTGCCCCATTAAATCATCGATGCTAGACTCAATTGCTTCATCGTAGCCGCCAAAGTCTTCGTCACCGCCATACAAGTCTTGATACTCATCGTATGAACTTGGTTGCCCGTCATCGTCGCCGCCTTGATCCTCATAATCGTCACCGTACTGGGCTTTGATTGTTTTTATTGTATTGATTACAAGATCGTCCATGTCATTCATACTAGACTTTTCATTTTGATAGATAGTATCAATATCCATTTGAACTTTTTCACCGTACTCGCCTTTTAAGGCAGCTTCGATCATATCGTACGCTTCGTCGTCGTCAGTGTCAGCAACTTTCTGTTTGAACTCTTCTGGATCCATTCCTTCACCTAAAAAGTCTTCTGGACCAATTTCTTCAGCAAGTGTGTTCTCACTTACTAGTTTGTAAATGTAAGGGAATACATCTGCAAGCTCTTCGTTGAACTGACGAATGGTTAACTGATCAATCCAGTTCTCACGAACTTCATCTGGAACATCTTCCATTACAGTTGTTTCAAAGTTTTCAAATGACTCTTTGTAGAAGTTTGGTCTTTGTAGTCCTTCTACTGTCTTTTTAATAACACTGACACGATCAATAACAGCATCTAGGTAACCGGATAACCCTTCTGCCATTACGCCTGAACGACTCATGTATGTTTTAAACTTTTTAAGACTCGATAGTTCTTCTGACAATCCTGTGATATGCTTACCGAAATCATCGTATGGCTTACCGCCTTCTGCTACGTGACGAGCCATTGCTCTTGCACCGTTAAGATGACGATAAGGGTATTTAAACTTCTCGCCTTCTGTACTTTCAATGTATATCGAACTAATGCCTTGTGTTCTTGACATAGGTACTTCTGGATTTACATTTGCTTTGTGCTTGATTACAATACGAGCAGAATCTACATCTTGATAACTTGTTCTGCTAGTTCCGTATAACTTTGATTCGGTCATTTGAGTGTCCCCGGTATTTGCTAAAAAATTATAATCTCTTTTATTTAGATTAGATTTATTAATATCTCTGATATCAAAATTCAACATACGCTTCTTGGCAAACTGTCTAAGTTCACGTAAGAAACTGTACCATGTATTTTGTGTTCCTTGATCTTCATTGCTAACGAAATCGTTTGAGTAAGTAACAGTAACGCCATCGTCTTCTGATAGTGCTACACTAACTTTACCCAATGATCTTCCTTCTGATGTAAAAGTAAAATCAAAAAATCTAGCATCAGTAGGTTCAGTCACTACTTCACCAGATTCGTTTCCGATTGTTAAGTTGTTAAATCTGCCTCTTATTTTTGAAAACAGATCTTCTGCTATTTTGTCAAGGTTGTTCATAGTTGTATTTATCAATAGTTGTTGCTTATGAAGATAGGCATTGGCGGTTCATAATCTTCTTCGTGCTCTGCTTGAACAAAAGTATTATACACTCTAGGATCCCAATCTTTGAGTACTGCCATCATTCTTAATGCAAGCAATGTTGCGCTTATTAAATCATCATTGTGTCCTAGTTTTGCTTGAAAACTAGAGCCTGTTGCTACAAAATTTTTAAGTTCTGATATAAATGGTTTGGAATGTATAACCATTTTATCATTTTCGATCATGGTTTTTAGTCGACTACATGCTGTAATTTTTGTAGAGTGTGTTGTGTTAAATCCTTTACGGAACTTACGGACATGTCCTTTCCTAATTGGTTCTGATACAAACATTCCTGGAATATTTTCTTCACCAAAGTCATTAATAACAATAAGTGCTGCTTCTCCTATGCCGTTGTTTTCCACACTCCAATAAATATTATTTGAAACACCAATTTCTGCTTCAATATATTTGCAGATATCTGCAAGTATTCTTATTTGTCCCGGTATAGCAGTTTGATTGTGTTGCCATTCTGCTACTTGTTCATAACTAGGTAGTTCAAATACTTGTATAGCAGCATAATCTCCGCCTGTACCCATACTAGGATCAAGTGCTACTGCGTATGTATATTGACTTGAAGGTTTCTTGTACCAGCGTGTTTGACCCATGTTAAGTATAGGTTTGCCGCCTTCGAGAATGGCAAGTTTAATACTGTTAACCAAAGTTTCGTCAAATACTAGAAATTCGCAGCCGTATTCACGACGAAACTTTTCTTCGCCGATGCGTCCAATTTCTTCTTCTTTCCATTTTTCATCACGATCAGGATGTTCGTCCCATTGTGCAACAAAACTATGAAAACCATTTATTCCTACTTCAGTTTCGTTGCCATGAGCATCAAACTTTTGTTCTGCTTGTTTCCAAATAGTAGCAAATGTATCTTCGTCACTGTTAGGTGTGCTGGTAATAATAGCTCTACCACCTGTTGCTAGTGTAGGTGAAATTGATGTCCAAAACTCTTCCGCAATGTTAGGTTGCACAAATGCAAACTCGTCACAGTATAGTAGCGAGATAGACATACCACGTCCTGTATTGCCTGTTGTTGTTTGTGCAACGATACGTGATCCGTTTTCGAATTCAATTGATTGTTTGTTGTAACTTGTAACACCTGCTCTAATATGATCTGGACAAGTTTCATAAACATATCGAATACGTGACATAATCTCTTGCGCACCTGTGTACTTGTGTGCAGCAACTAGAATGGTTTGGTCTGGATTAAACATTGCATACCAGGCAAGATAGATACTAGCACACGTAGTTTTACCAGTTTGTCTAGGCATCATGTTAATATTAAATCGATAGTTATGATAGCTATACATTAGACGTAACTGATATTCATACGGATCGAACAACAACTTGCCTCTTACCGGATGTTGAATGTATGCAAACTTACGAGCAAAATAAAGGTATCCGTTATCAGGATCCATACACTGAGCTAAGTCATTGATTTGCTCTTCTGTGTATGTTTCTCGTTGATTTGCTTTTTTGGTTAGTACACCGTCTAAACTTTTCGCCATGTATATATTTAACCATAAAAAAAGCCCCTTGCGGAGCTTTTGATTTATCCTGCGTCAATACAGTTGTTAACTCGTTTGCCGCCTTTCATTTTAGTTGGCTTTGTAGGATGTATTTTCTTACCATCCCAACAAGCTGGTCCGCCTGCTGGTGATTTTTTACCTTTTTTCTTGTTGCTACTTTTCTTGCCTTTTCTTTCAGCAATATCTATAACTTCAAAAATTTTCATTTTTTCTTGCTGCCTTTTTCAGCAGTAGCCTTTGCAATAGCAGCTCTGCGGTTCTTTAGATACTTGTCTGATTTAGTATTCTCTTCACCGTCATTATCGACATCATCATCTTCTTGGCCGACAGGATCCATTTTTTCAGCAAGTGCCTTGAGTAGTTGACTCTTGATGCTTTCTACAGCCATTGCATTGTCGCCATCTTGTGCGGCTGCATATGCCTTTTTCTCGCGATTCAATCCGCCTGATAAATCTTTGTACATGTATTTGGCGTCTTTGTATTCTTCGTCGCCTTCACTGCCTTGTGGTGAGTTAGCCCATTCAGACATGCCTCTAAAATTATTAAGTATATCGCTGACCATATCGGATCTGTAGTCTTTGGACATATTCATCATATTCAAAACACTTTCTAAATCTAGACTTTTTAATGCAGCGCCGATGTTTTTGTAGATTTCATCGTCTGATGCATCCTCTGATACACCCATCTTTTTTAATTCTTGAGCAACTGAAGTTGCTGTGTCTTCACCAGCTTCTTGGACGTCTAACCCAGCATTTTTTCTTATAGAATTTATTTCTACATTTTCGCTAGACTTTTTTTCTACAGGATTATTTTTTGCGAAGTCTTTAAGTGCCTCGACTGCATCACCAAATGTACAGTCGTCATCAACTCCGCATCTTGGCACAACTGTTTCGTCACCATATACTAAATCTGCATCATCAAAGTAAACTTCTTCACTATCAACACCTGCCGCTGCTGCAAGTGCATTAGAAACATCTGGTTGATATGCATATTTCATTATACTTGGCATTGATTGTTTACGATCATACTTGACTGGTTCTCTTCGCGGTGATTTTCGTGGTTCTGATCCAAATTCAAAACTTTCTGCCTGTCCGCGAAGTTCTGCTCTTGCTTTCTTTAGCATTTCAAAATCATCCCCAGCACGAAGACTATCATCGCCTGAGCCAAATGCCATTTGATATAATTCTTTGTCTGAGGCGTTTTTGACTTTTTCCTGCATTTCTGGGCTGAGCTTCATATCGCTAACAACACCTTCTTCCATACTTTCTTCCTTAGGATCAGCAATGATACTACGTAACTTGCTCATATCAGAATTGATATCTAGATCAGGTTGATGATCACCGTCCATATCAACGTCTAAGATGCCGTCGCCTTTGTCTAGTTGCTTCGCACCTGAAAGTCCTGCAGATTGCATAAGAGATAATAAGTCGTCAACGTGATCTTTACCGCTTGCATTTAGACTTACATTCATTGTAACAGGCTGTCCTTGTGGTTCCTGTGGTGGCATAGCCGCTGGAGGCATTTGACTTGGAATAGCTGGTACAGGTGCTTCTGACACTGCATTGAAAGATTCTAAGATTGCTTTCATACCGCCGGTGTCTTGTGTGCTTGTTGATTCACCTTTTTCTGCTGAATCAAAATTCTTTAAAATGTCTAACATGTTGTCGCTCATAATTAACTTCCTAGTGGGCTTTTTGAATTTTCTGTGTCGTCAATGTCAGCACTTTCGCCTTTTGGAGCACCTTCCATTGGGTCGTTTTCTTTTTCTTTACGAACTTGTTCTAGTTCTTTGAGCAAGTCCATTACACGATTACTGCCTACAGTGTCTTGTGCAGAGTTTTCAGCTGCACCTTTTTCCATTTCTTCTGTAGTTAGTAATGCTTCATATGGTTCGTTTGATTTTGCTTCTTGATATTCTTCTTGTGCTTCACCAACTCCGCGAACAATAAGATGGCTTACAGGAATATCACAACAATACGGAATGTACTGTTCTAATACTTGTCTAGTAGTTGGATAGTTTAAACTTACTTCAAAGTACGTAACTTCCATGTTTTGCAGTTGTGGGAAATCCAAAGGACGCTCTTGAATAGGAGTTTTCTTACCACTACTCATGTTTGCAACACTAAACTTTTGTAATGCTGTTTCTATTTTATCTACGCAACCTTCTGGTAGCTCACCAGCAACTCCAATCTTGAAGTCATAGGTCTTTTTTGATTCTGTTAAATATTCTACTAAACTTTTCATAATATTATTTATCCTTGTCTAACCCTTTTAGACGTTCTAGAAGACTGTTTCTATCAGTTACTACGTAACCTTCTCCATTGATTAAACCAGCATCTTCAATGGACGAATCCTTGTCCATCTTTTCTTTTTTAAGTTGTAGTTCAACCATCTTGAGTTTTTTATCTAACTTAGCAACTTTACTGTCTAGGTTAGTTTTTAAGAAAGTACTAGCAACTTCAAACACTCTGCCTGAGTATCTGCTTTCTACATTCATGCCAAGATCCATTAAATCTTCGTAGGCTTGCATGGCTTTGTCTGCAACGATGTCCAGTTCTTCATCCGCCATGTCGCCTAGCCCTTTTACTTTAGGCAAGGCTGAAGCAATCTTGTCAAACTCTGCAATCTCTCTTACAACTTCTTTGTTTTTTTGACTGGGAGTTTTAGGCTTTTCTTTTGCTTGTTCAACAAACTCTTGGTTCTCAGGTAAGTTTAATAAATCTTCTAGTTTCTTAGTCATAGTTTTTTCCAGCATTATATGCTACTATTATTTATCTACGTCTTCCTTGATGGAAAATATCCTTTTCGCTAATGACTCTAAAGCGTATTCCTTTTTGTTTACACCATGAGTTAGCAGCTTCCCACTTGGCTTGATTCATTACCCAATGTGCTTGATTATGTTTTGATGTGCCTAGTTTTTCTTTCAGTGTTTGATTTTCTGGTTTGACTTCTATCAGTTCTACTAGTTTTTTACCATTTTTATCTGCATACGCAATAAAGAAGTCTGGTACATATATTGTTTGCTTGCCGCTTAAAGGATTACGATACGGAATCTTTATTGCTTCACTTGCCCATTTTTCTACACTAGGATGCTCGTCGCAGAACCGCATAAATGCAAACTCCCAACTTGAACGATAGGTAGGAGTTTTGTTACCCATGTACTTTTCTGGGTTTTTAAGATTAAATTTTCCTTGAGCAAATCTAGACATATCATTTAATTAAATTTAAAACTTACAGGATAAAACTCGCTAGACCCTGTATTTGACAGCGTTCCTCCATTACTAGGATCTAACCATACTATTTTTTCAACTATAGATGATCCAGCATACCAAATCCATAATCCAGTAGGCTCGCTAGGATTGAGTGTAATAGTGCCAGAACTTAGATTAGCATATTCGCCGTCACTATCACCCGAATACTGTCTACCTATTTTTGTATCTTTAGTCACAGTAAGTTCTACAGTATCGCCTACAAAATAAGTTTTTGTTTTGATAGTATTGTTAAGAAAAATTCTATCAGGTCCTTCAGTATAAAATGTGCCAGTAGATATTGAATAGGTTTGATTAGGTGTGTCATCATAGAACGGTGCCCAATTATCTCCTGTAAAACTTGGAATAGCATTACCTGCACTATCGGTTGCACTAGTAATATTCACAGTCATAAAATTACCTTTAAGGACTGGTCCCGCTTTAAGTGTAAAAACCCAAGTAGGAGTTGTTCGCATTGAGTTATCAATAGTTGGTGTATCAGTTACGGTTAATGTGCCTGTGGGATTATCAAAATAATCACTGGCATTACCTTGATCGACAGTGATTTCATAATCAAAAGTAGTACCCGCAGGAATGTTATATAGTATTGCATATATGCCTAGTTTGGCTCCTGGTGGGTAATAATAGTCGGTCGTTGATCCGCTTACTAAAGAGTATACTCTTCCACTTGAACTAGTATCCCAGTACAGTTGTACTCTAGACCAATCAGGCGTTCTAGTTGTTCCGTCATCTATTACGTTAATTGTTAATGAATCCTGGTTGGCTCCGTCGTCGACAGAAATAGTCAACGTTTGTGTAGATTCTATTGCTTCGTTTTGAAGAACAAAAAAACTTGCTGTGCCTGTATTGTTGTTTATTATAAAATATTGACGTCCTGGAATTCCGTCACCGCTGCCGTCACTCAATTCGTAGTACCAATTTCCGCTAGTTGATGTTATGTTAAATGGAACTATAGTTCCATCTGGAACATTTGTTGTAGTAAGTGTAACAACAAACGTGCCGTCTCCTTCTGTTACTGTGCTCGGACCTGATAACGTGTATGTTCTTGTAGGCACAGGAATACCACTAGGTAATAATGTAATTTTAGCTGCATTAGGATTTAAAGTTAAATAGTTTTCCATGCTTGTGTATTGTTCGTAGTTGAATGTAGAACTAGACGTCCCAGGTACTAATAAGATTGATCTTGATTGAGTTGCATTTATGTTTTTAGTAGGGATTGTAATTTTAGTAACAGTATACATAGGCACAGCATCACTTGGCACATTACGAACAAGTTCTCCTGTGCTATAATATAGTCTTTGTAAAGTACCGGTTTCCCAGTTTAAAGAATCATATCTGTCATCTGTATCAGGAGTGTTATCCCATTCCCAAGGATAGAATGACCAATAATCGTCGGTGTTTTCAGAATCATGAAATACATATAACTCTAAATCTTCACCTTCTGTGATAGTTGTTTTAGGATATTTTACAAAAAAGTTTATAGCTCTATCTGAATCGCCATTGCTCATTGTAAGTTTTTTTGTAGATATAAAAGGTGCTTTTAGAAGTTTATTCGGACCGCCGAATATTGTTGATGACGATGTATAATCATCTGTCTGTCCAGTACCTTTCATATGATTGTCCCAAGCAAGTTGTACAATATAATCTTTAAACTGGTAATGATTCCATTTACGCCTTGCTTCTGCAAGTTGGGCAATTACTCCAGTAACTTGCGGACATGCCATCGACGTGCCAGAAATTGCAATAGCTTTATAGTTAGAATCTAAGACATAGTTGCCTCTATAATCATTATTGTATTGATCCCATATTGTACAACCTTCAGGTATAGCTCCCATAATCCAACTTCCAGGTGCATATAAATCTACTCCTGGACCTGCATTACTAAAACTCGATCTTATATTGTTTGTTGGAGGGTTCCAGCCACTAGTACTTCCGTTACCAAAATCCATGGCTCCTACAGTTATTACGTCTCCGTGACCTGGAGTTGTTCCTCTGTGATAATATCTAGTACCATATACACTTGAAGTCCAGTAGTTGTCGTAGTCATCGCCTCCTGGAATATCTACCTTGTGTTTGTCATTACCTGCTGCGGCAACAACTATTATTCCTGCATCAATACAGTCTTGTATATCAGCATCAACAGAAGCAAAGTGTACAGGAAAAATATAATCTCCGTCAACATTTTGTTGTGATTCTACCATGCCGTATTGCGATTGCATGGTAGTTGCTGTCCAAGGAGTTCCTCGATAATTGCCGCCTGTGATATTTGTATACGGAGCAAAATACCCCCAGCTGTTACTCATTATTGTAGGATTGTCGTTGCTTTTATTCAAATGCCATAATCTCATTAAATTAATAGCAAGACTTGTTCCAAATGCATCTGTATCAAAAATTTTAATGGCATAGATGTTAGCAGAAGGAGCCCATCCAAATCTTGCTCCTGCGGCAGTACTTGAACAATGTGTGCCATGACCGTACTGGTCTGTATAGTGCTGAGGTCCTTGTGTATATGAGCCAGATAAACCCGCTTCTGCAGGCCAATCAACTTGTTGAAGTCTACTTACACCTGTAATGGGATCTTTCCATTCAGGATGATCTGCAAGGATACCGCTATCACAGATTACAATGTCTACATTTTTTCCAGAAGCAGTTATACCATCAACCCATCCGTCTGGACGCAATGTAAAACTTCGAGTACCGTGTGTACTCATCCATTTACCCCAGTCAGTTTTGTCTGCGTCGTAAAATCCCTGAATGGATGTTCTATTTCCTGTTCGTCCAATATTATGAAGTAGTTCGCCGCCGTTTTCTATTTTAGAACCTACTCGTACATCTATAACACGACTATCTGTTTTTAAATCTTCAACTTGTTCTGCAGTCATTAATAGATCAAAATTACGCAAACTTTCTGGCTTTTCATTATGCACAGTAAAGCCAGCATCGTGCATTTCTTGCATGAAGTTTGCTTTGTCTATGCCTTTATGAAGAGTAACTACACAGCGTTGTTCAGACATCTAAGTTCCTTAGTAAAGTGCGTTCCACGACACACCGTCATAAAATACAGGATAAGGAGTGGATCCTCCTTTAGAAGCAGGGTCCCAGTTAGTTGCATCTGCTACAGCAAAACTTCCACTAACTGCTGTCGGAGCACTTGTTTGTGCAGTAAGTTCTAAGACATTCGTTGCAGAAATACTTCCATCTACTGCTAATACACCTGCGCTGTTTCCTGTATTAAAAACAAAATCTGCTCCACTGTCAAATGTAGGATTTCCTACACCTGTAAAAACAAAATCAGTTGCTGTAACTGTGTTAAAGATAACATCGTCTGTGGTGTTTAATGTTTGATCTCCTCCGCCGGGTAATCCTGTAACAGTGGCTCCTGAAAAATCAACTCCTGCTTGAAATTCTACATTAGAGGTAAATGTTGTACCTTGTTGAGCAATTTGTAATCCTACTACATTTACATCTGTAAAATCTACAGTTGCAGTTGAATCAAATCGTAAACTATTTTCAATAGTAACATCACTTTGGAATATTGTATTATTTGCAATGTTAATAGTGCTCGAATCGTCTGTGCTAATAACACTGCTTGCAAAACTAAAGTTTCCAACGCTATCTGGTATATCTCCTAGAGTAATATATCCTGCATCATTTGTCAATTCGCTTACAGCAGATACTAGTCTATTATTACTATCTGTTAAGTCATCAATATCTTGAGGGATAACATTGTTATTATCAGTTAGCGTACTAATATCAACAGGTATTGCAGGCTTGTTAGTTAAATCGTTATAGCTACCGCTAAACAGTAATGAGTTAATATCTGCCAGTTCAGACACATCTTGCGGGATGGTAGGCTTGTTTGTTAAACTAGTATACGAACCATCAAAGGTAAACACTGGTGGTACATCGATTAAATCGTTGAAAGATCCTGTGTAGGCAACAGCTGACAATGGATTTACATAACCCTGCGTTGTAGGACTTCCATAGGTTACATCTGTTAGTAACTTGCGCCAAGCGCCACTATGTGCATAGTACAAAGCTCCTGTGCTTGCAACGTGTATGGTCATACCAGTATAGGTATTTGGATTGTAGTTTGCTAGACTTGCTTCGTCTGCAACAGTGTTAGAATAAGAAATAAGATTATTGCCAAAATCTATATCTTCACCGCCAATGTCTGGATCACTGGCAAGAGTTGCTTCTACAGCATCTACTCTTGTGTCTAGTTCTGTAAAGTTTCCGTCTAACTCTGCGTGAGTAAGAGCTGTACCTTTTGTTGTTCTTAATGTTATTGCCATTTTAGTTCCTACACTACATATCCTGGTTCAACAAATCCAGGTTCCATAAACGTTGTTGTATCGCCTACCTCAACAGGTACAGGAACAGTATCACCGATATTTCTAGATTCGAGTCTATTTCCTGTTTGCACTTTGTAACCGATACTACTAATATTTTCTCTGTTATAATTTAATATTTCTGCAACCACTGCATCTAGTTGTATTTTATTAAAGTTTTTAATACCATCTAATAGTTCAAATGTTTTTATATTGTCTATCTTTGCTTGTTGTAATAATACTCCTGCAACTGATGTTGCACTTGATTTACCAAAGCCGCGCTTTTCAAAAAAACCTACAACAGCATCAATTTCGTTAGCAGGAAATGCAATTTTTTTAGTAAAATATCTATTATAAAATTCTTTTACTTTATCGGCACTGTCTTTAGAAACCGTTTTAGGTAAACTGCTCATTATAATCCGCCTCTTATTCTTCCTGCTGCATCTACGTTAGTTAAATCTGCATTACTAACTTTACTATTTGCTTTACCTGTTTCAACAGCGCCTTGTATTCTCTGTGCATAGTTGCTTGCCGAAGCATTTACTGCTCCGCCAAACGCTTCTAATTTTTGGAAAAAGCCGCCGCTGCCTGTGTTCTTAGGAAAACTATAGCCCGAGCTATTTCCTGACTGATCTTTGGCTGCCTGCTGTATTGCACCTTTAAATACATTCAAACCTTCTTCTCTAAGTCCTTCTGCAGAAAGACCTTTTGCATTACCAAATGTATTAGCAGCATTTAAAATAGTTCCTAGACCTACATTGCCTGTAGCAATATCATTTGCAATATTGCTAATCCCAGATAATATGCCACCTTGACCTAACAAACTTTGTGTTCCGCCGCCTTGTATAGTTAATGGGCTCGGTGTTGGATCGTAGTGTTCTTTTGCAAATCCAGGAGGGGAATCTTCTCCTGTTGCTCCGCTATCGTAAAATACCGCTTCGTATGCAACTTGCATGGTGTTTTCTGATACTCCTGATGCATCAGTTTGATCCATAGTGTCATGTCCAAAACTTGTTACAATAGGATTAACTAATGTGTATGATACATATGAATGGCGAGCCATTTGATATATTGTAATTCTATCAAAAAATGGTGTTTTACTTCCTGCATCTAGACCGTATCTATACTTGTGAGATGTATCGCCTTTATATGTATTTCTAGAATCGTATGCACCAGGTTTAGAACCTTGATTGCCGTCATTATAATAGTATCTATAGTAATACTGCATTAACGTGCTAGTAATACCAAAATTATCGTCGTGGAAGTTAATATTGATCGGTTCGTATTCTAATGTAGTTTGTAGATTCTTTTTTCTGTTATACATGTTTTTAGTAACAGTATTAACAGAATAGCTAGGCAAATCAACACCTTTGACTAGTAGATTAATTTCGTTGCGATGACGCTGAACTAAATTTGGAACTAGATCCTGTGCTTCACTGCTCAAACTTAAAACAACATGATAAAGATATTTTGTTTTAGGAGCAAGTCTAAAAGCATCATCTACGTATAATCTAGCGGCATGTTTATAATCTCCAAAAGTTCCTTTCGGATTGGATGCCCCACTTACTAAATTATCTAAAAACCCGTTGAGTATATTTGCCATAATAGTATTTATACCATTTTATAATGTGCGTATAAAACAAAAGGAGCTATTATAGCTCCTTTCGCTCGGCATTTCAACTTAAAAAGTATTAAGCACCGCCACCTGTAATTAGGCTTCCTACAGTTCTACCTACAGCAGTACCAATACCTTCACCTTGTGGTGATTGTATTGCATTATCATAGCGGATTGCTAGGGTAATTTGTACTGGATCGTTTGTAGCATATGCTAGCGTGTTGTAGTTAGCATTTTGTACAAAGCAACCGTATAGTTCGAATGTTTCTAGTACGTTTGGTGTATTAGCACCGTTGCCGCCGTCTAAAATTTCAATACGTGTTGTAAACTTATAATCAATGCCTGAAGCTGCACTTGACTGTTCAAAGAAGTCAAACTGCTTTTGTAGTTGTTCGCCGACTAACTTCTGTACATTATTGTTTACATCTTCACGTAAATTTAATGTAATTGGATCCCATGCATGCTTACCAGCTAGGTAAACACGTGAGTTGTAAACAGGAACTTCAATTTCTTCAAAGTTAACTGTCGGACGAGTTACGTCAATAACTTGTTTAGTTAATTCTGTAGTAGGTGTTGAAACACCAAAGTTCTCTAATGTCACTCTAAAGCGGTATTGTAGCTTAGGCATTAACAAGCCTTGACTTGCTGCACTATTATCGCTTGCTAGTGGCACTGTAATTTTTGATAGTGTTGAAATTGCCATCTTAATCTCCTATATAACTATTTAGCCAAAATAGGTCCCCTTGCGGGGACCCACTTTTTATAGGCCTGCGATCTCGCCTGTATTCTTCAATCTTAATGGAATGTAGATGAATTCAACTGCCTTAACAGGTTCAATAGCAATGTCTAAGTATAGTTCATTTCTATCAATTCTGTTTGGAGTGTTGTTAGATTCATCACAAACAACTAAGAAGTCATACAGTGCTCTTTGTCCTACTAATTCTAGTAATAGACTTTCAGTTGCGCCTTTGATCTCGTCTCGTGTGATCTTATCGTTTGGTTCAAAGATGTAAGGTTTGGCAAGTTTGTTTAGTTGACTACGTAAGTAGATAACTAAACGTGCAACGTTAATTCTATCAAGCGCACTTGCATTTCTTGCACGAGTCTTCTGACCGTAGTTAACAAGTCCTGCACCATTTAAGAATGTAATCGGGTTAACGTTGTTAGCGTATAATGTATCACGCTGTCCTTCGTTAAGTGCAACACTTACAAACTCGCCTTCGGCATTAATATAACCTGATGAAGTTGCGTTTGTAATACCACCACGTCTTGTACCTGCTGGTGCAAACCATGGATAGCTAACTTGATCGCTAAGTGCAATAGTTCTTAGAATCATATGCGAAGCTGGAACAACAACATTGTTACCAAAGTTATCACTTGTAAAGCCTGCTGGGTAGAAGATACCTAAGTATTCGTCGAAACTTACAAGTCCGTCGTCGTTGTCTTCTACTGCTAGTCTTACGTTGTTTGCCCAATCGTTTAGTGATGTAGCATCAGGTGTTAAACGGAATGGTGAATCACCTACGATAAACGCACTTAGTCCACGATCATAGTTTAATGATACCATTTCACCGATAAGCTCTGGATATCCTGGAGTTGCCATTAGGTTAAACGGTCTTGCTTCGTCGTCTCTAATATCATCATTAGAGTTAAGCATTGCTTGTAGAGCCTGTACAACAACTTTACGTTGTGCAACTCTGCCAAATGCACCTGAACCATCAGCGTTGTTAGCTGACTCTGTTACCCAGCGATGAGGATAATAGTTTTCCATGTTCTCGCCGCCGCTTAAGCCTGGATCATAACGATTGTTGTCTGCAACTACATCAACATAGTTACGTACAAAACGCTTAACGTTAAATCCGCTTCTACGAGTATTAAACAACAACATTCCTTTCGGATATAGTGCTGGATCTGGAGCATCAAAATCTAAGAAGTTACTAGAAAGTAAATCTACAATTGAACTTGCTTCGTCTGTAGCATTAACTCCAGCATCTGTCCAACGTGCATCAGCAAATAAAACACCATTATCTGTTGTTTGATCTGAACTGTCTAATAAATTCCACTTTAGACTGTCGCCGTTGTATCTGTAAATCAACGGATAATTATCAATGTCAGCAGTGCTAACCCAAAGGTCACCATTTACTAATGCAGTTCCGTCTGACTGTTCAGTTGGTTCAGTCGCTGATACAATAGGTCCTTGAGGATCTGTTTGTAGTACAGGACTCGAATCATAAAACGGCGCAGCCGGTCCAAATGCAGGATCGCTACCGTCATACTGATAACCAACCCAAGTAGTACCGTTGTGAATCATAATGTCGCACTCGTCAACAACTGAACTGTACCATAAAGCACCGTCTGCTGTTAATGAAGTAGGAGCATCTGTTGAGTTTTCTGCAACTAGTGGCTTCCAGTTAGAGATAACATAATCATAGAATGTATCTCCAGTTGGCGCATCGTAGAAATTAGCAGTAGCAGTAGTAATTCCGATAGCTGCTAATACAGCGTCTGGATCGTTAATTTTAATCTCGCCGCCTTCTACATGACTAATAGTAAGTTTATTTTGTGCGTCTACTGATGCTAAAACTTTAGTTAATGCACTGGAGTTAATTGCTTCTGCAATAGTTTCAGCATCAGTTGAATCTCCAGCAAGTGTCATTGGAATAAAGACTAAGGTGCTGTAACTATCGCTACCTGCTGTTGTTTCAACGATGTTAAATGCTGCAGGTCCAGCTGCAGGAACCGACGATCCGCCAACTACTGCCGACGTTACAGAAGCATATCCTGTCGAGTTTCTACGATAAATTTTAAAATCTGCAACAGGGTTAGCTGCCGATTCAACGTCTGCTTTGACGTATAAATCTCCAACTGCTAAATTTGTGCCGCCGCCTGTGCGATCCAGCCCGTATAATGCAAGTTCTGGGCTTGTGTATACAGGTGCAGTAATTTCGTCCCAAAGCAGAGTAGCATCGTTCCATTCTCTTACACGGAATCTAGCGCCGCCGTTTGGTTCTGTGGTTTTAACCCAAAGAGAACCTGTTGGTCTAGCATCTTCATAACTCTTGTAAGTAGGTACGTCTGTATGCGGACTAACCTGTAATACAGGAGCTGCATAAGTTTTTGCTTCTAGTCCTAGTTTAGCTAAGATAGGTGTATTAACAAGATTAATGTCTGGGCCTGATGAACGAAGTTCTAATGCTCCGCCAGTTTCTCTTGCACTAATTCCTGTAATATTAGCTTGATTAATATTGTTTACTAGGCTTGATATAGTAGCGCCTGTTGTAGTAATATTATTTCCGCCAATGTTAATAGATTCGCCAGGAGTAATATTATGACCAGATGTAACTGTTCCTAGAGCAGTAGTTAAACTTGCCTTCCACTCTTCTGTACCAACTTCTACCCAAGTACCTGCAGCAACTTGTCCGTCACCTTGGTCGTTGCCTGCGTTTCCGCCTGACTTGTAATAAGTTCTAATTAAATTAGTAGTTGTAACAATCGCATAATCGCCAGTTTGACCAATAGAAGGCTTAGGATCCGATGTTGCTGATCCACCGATTAAATCACTAGCACTATCGATGATAGTTGCTGTAACAGTTGTAAAACTCTGTCCGCCTGCTGTAGAGCTAGATGCTCCGTTCCATTCTAACATACCGTATGATGTTGAATCGATGTCAAACCAATATGTGCCGTCTGCAGGATTACCTGCCGGTGCATCTGCTTGTGGTGTTAGTTCGTTTAGATCAATGTCCGCACGTACTACATAAGCACGATTGCTTACTCCTAGTAATGAATATGCTGCTTGTAAACCATACTCATTCAGTTCTCCTCCATTTACTGGATTGTTGTTGTTATCAACTTGGAAAACTGGGTCGCCGAATGTGTCGGCTAAATCTCTTTGACTTGTTAGTAGATAAACTCTACCAGCGTTTTCTTTTAATGTGCCCTGCGCAATGCCTGTACCTGATGAGTTGGTCTTATCTTGACCAGACGCAACAAATATCATTGGCACTGTGCCTGGTTCAGCCGGAGTGTAAAAACTCTCGTCGATTACTGAAACCTGTACACCTGGTGATGTTAATGCCATCTTGTTTCTCCTATAAAATCGTTTAAACGATATGTTACTAGTGTATTTAGTAGAACTATATTAAAAACCTGTGTTATAACCCTAAAAAAAGAGACCGAAAAGGTGAGGTAAATACACTATGAGACCTTTATGCAAATGTGGACAACGTCCTGCAGCTATAAACTACAAAAAAAACGGACGTACATATTATCGTAAGTTATGTGAAACGTGCTTGCGCAACGGTGTAGGACACGGTATTCCAAAATGGCGGCAAGCAGGTTACAAGAAAAAAGACTCTTGTGAAAAATGCGGATTTAAAAGCAAGCACAGCGAACAGTTTAATGTGTTTCACATAGACGGTGACTTAAATAATTGCCGGCCTTCAAATCTTAAAACAGTGTGTGCTAATTGTCAACGTATACTTCAAAAAGAAGGTGTAAAATGGAAGCAAGGAGATTTACTTCCAGATTTTTAGGTTGACAAACTTGTTATAGATGTTATAATACTTGTTTAATTAAGGAAAATCTATGGCCATTGATTACAAGTATAACGAACGCAAACTCATTGAAGAATTTCAAAAATATGTAGATGCTACATATGGTGAACACTATTCTATGAATAAACTACAAAGCACAGAGTTTATCATGGATGCTGGACATGGAGATGGATTTTGTTTAGGAAATGTAATCAAGTATGCTCAACGTTACGGCAAGAAAGACGGCTATAATCGCAAAGATTTATTGAAAGTATTACACTACGGACTAATGGCGTTGCATCACCATGACCAACAAGGGCGTTAACCGATTAAGAAGCCATAGCCTGTGCCGCCCGATACTGCCATAGAAACTTCATTTTCTAGTTTTTCCATTTCAGATTGAGCTTCAGCTTTTAATGAATCACCGTTAAGAGTTGATCCTCCTTGCGGTCCTGCAATAGTAGCAAACTTTGAACGTGCTTCGCCTAACATATACTTACATGCTGCAAGTGTATAATCTTTGATCCATTGTATTGCTAGATAATCACTTAGTAGTTCACTGTCTGGACGATAGTTATAAGCGTATAGTAATAAAGTTTCTTCTGCTCGTGGACGTTGTAACAGTGTAAGTTTTTTACTTGTACTATTCCATTTGAACTCGATAAAACTACCAAACATTCTACCTACTAGTTCTTGATATTGACTGAACATGTCGTAGGTTGCGATGCCTCCTATATTAGTAGAACTTAACAAATATGTATTTGTATAAGCAAGGTTAAACGGTTCAAAGATACTTCCGCCGTCACCTCCTCCTGTTCTAGAGCCTATACTTCTGCGGAACAATTTACGAACTTCTATAACTTCATTAGGTAGCGTGTATTCGTTCTGGTCCTCTACAGTTTCCATGAACAAATATGATTCTTCAACAGAGTTATCTGAACGTTGTCTAAAACGTGTTAGTGCTTTAGTTAATGCTGTTTCGTAGTGAACAGGATCAAGTTCTACATCAACCATGCCTCCGCCTAACATTGCGTAAACATAGTCAAATATTTCTTGCTTTTGTGTTGCTAAATCTGCCATAGGTAATCTCCGTATAGTATTTATGCTAAATATGTGTATGCCGAGATTATCACTTTACAAGCCCGAGAGAGGCAAAGATTACGGATTTATAGACAAGCAAGTCTATGAAATGTTTACCATTGGTGGTACTGACGTATTTGTACACAAGTATCTTGGAACTGAGAACCCTAGCGACGAAGATGCGACTGTAGACAAACCTCAATATGATGTTGTAAAAGAAACTAATATTCAGGATCTGTTATTTTTAGAAAATAGGGATAGAAAGTATGATCCAGATGTCTACAGTCTTAGAGGCATCTATAATGTACAAGATATTGATTTTGATTTATCAGCGTTTGGTTTATTTTTAAGTAATGATACATTGTTCTTAACAGTTCATATCAACTCTAGTGTTAAGACTATTGGCAGAAAGATTATTGCAGGAGACGTTATTGAGCTTCCGCATCTACGTGACGAATACGCTCTTAATGATTTAAGTGTAGCACTAAAACGTTTTTACGTTGTAGAAGATGTTAATCGTGCAGCGGAAGGTTTTTCACAGACTTGGTATCCTCACTTATATAGGTTAAAACTCAAGCAGATTGTAGACAGTCAAGAATACAAAGAAATACTTGACTTACCTGCAAACGAAGATAATCCTGCAGAAGGTTCATTAAGGGATCTGCTTTCTACATATGAAAAAGAAATGCAGATTAACCAAGCAGTTGTTGCTCAGGCAGAAGAAGACGCAGGACTTAGTGGATACGATACAAGTCACTTGTACACACTTGCTACTAATGATGACGGCAGTGTTGACCTTGTAACTATTGACCAAGACGATATCGATGTAAGTGCAGAAAGTATTATTTCTGATGAAATATACGGTAGACCAGATAGGCAAGGCTACGACGGTTATCTAGTAGATGCAGAGATTGCTCCTAACGGTGCTCCTTACGGCGCTGGCATTAGTTTCCCTCCAGAAAATCAACCTGGAGATTATTTTTTACGCACAGACTTTTCGCCCAAACGCTTGTTTAGATTTGACGGCACACGTTGGGTCAAAGTACAAGATGGTGTTAGAATGACAATGACTAATGGCCCGGATAGGCAAACACAAAAAGGTACGTTTATTAATAACACCAATGTTGATAGTATAGGTGGCGAAGACGTACAAGAAAGACAGAGTCTAAGTAAGGCACTTAGACCTAAGGCGGATAACTAATGCAGTTTTTTTACGACGGTCAAATAAGAAGATATATCACTCAAATGGTAAGATTAATGAGCAACTTTTCTTATCAAGACGGTAGAGGAAATCTTACTCTAGTACCTGTACTATATGGAGATATGACTCGTCAAGTTGCTAATATTATTCGTGATAACTCTGAAAACAAGATTCCTAGTGCACCGAGAATGGCAGTTTATGTAACTGGTTTAGAAATGGATCGCAGTCGTACAGCAGATTCTAGTTATGTAAACAAAATAAACATTCGTGAAAAAGCATATGATACAGACGGCAACGAATATCTAAACATACAAGGTAAAAACTACACAGTAGAGCGTCTTATGCCTACGCCTTATACACTGTCAATGAATGTTGATATATGGAGTACAAATACAGAACAAAAACTTCAAATCTTAGAACAAATACTAACACTGTTTAATCCTAGTTTTGAAATACAAACTACAGATAACTATGTTGACTGGACTAGTCTAAGTGTTGTAAATCTTGAAGGCACAACATTTTCTAGTAGAAGTATTCCAGTAGGTGTTGACAGCGACATAGATGTTGCTACTCTACAGTTTAGTACACCTATATATATTTCACCGCCTGTTAAAGTTAAGCGTCTTGGAGTTATCACCGATATTATTACCAGTATTTTTAACGAAGAAGAAGGAACCATTGATTTAGGATTAACTTCACCACAGGTAAATGCATATGACGACAGTCCAGAACCTGGACGTACTAATGTAACCGAAGACGATGTACAAACTGACATGAACAATAGCGGTGTTACATTTAGCACAAACTATGCAGATCTTGGAGTGTACGTCGACGGTAATATTCTAAGACTTATTAGTAAGAACCAAATAGGAACAACAAACTGGCGCAATGTGTTAGATAATGTTTCGGGACAATATCAAGCAGATATTAGTCGTATATACCTTAGTAACTTAGATACAGGAAGTGTATACACAGGTACTATTACTTTAAATGAGTTAGATGAAACACAACTTATTGTTAACTGGGATTCTGATAGTTTTCCTAATGATACAGTAATAGAAGGTCCTGCAAGAAACAGTGCTAGTTGGACTAGCATAGATTACATCATAGATCCTCAAAAGAAAAATCCTACAGATTTAAAAGCTGCAGGTGTAAGAATATTATTACTTAATAATATAGGCGATGCGGCTAACACAGATGGGCCAGATGCTTGGAAGAACAACGACGGCACTGATTTTATAGGCGGCGAAAACGATATCATTGAATGGACTGGCACACAGTGGGTTACAGTATTTGATGCAAACGAAACCGCAGAAGCAACATACACTACTAACCTTAACACAGGTATACAGTACAAGTGGACAGGCGAATATTGGTTGTTAAGTATTGATGGAGAGTATCCAAAAAGTTCTTGGAGAATGGATCTCAACGGCTAACTACTGTATGACAGATAAAATCGTATGCAGCGGTGCTCTATTTTACAGCTTATCTACAAAACGTTTCTTATTTTTACATCGTACTCAAGGTAAAAACAATAATCTTTGGGGATTAGTTGGCGGAACCAACGAAGGTGAAGAAACTCCGTGGGAAGGTCTTAAACGAGAAATATCAGAAGAAATAGGCAATAATCACGAAGTTACAAAAGTTATACCTTTAGAAACTTTTGTAAGCAGTGACAGCAGATTTTTATTTCATACATACCTTTGTCTTGTAAAGGAGGAGTTTATTCCCACACTTAACATAGAACATGACGGCTATTCCTGGGTGAGTTTTGGCAAATGGCCAAAGCCTCTACATCAAGGATTGCGTAATACTCTGAACAACAAAAACAATATTTCTAAACTAGAAACAGTATTCCGAGTAATCGATTTAACACAATAGAAAGGACAACCAATGCGTATCTTAGTAACAGGACACAAAGGGTTTATCGGACAAAATATCTCAAAATATTTAATACAACAAGGACACGAAATAGAAGGATGGGAATGGATTCCTAACACTGTACCAGATCCTAGTTCGTATGATTGGGTTGTACATTTAGGAGCAATCACAGATACTACTTGCAAAGATGTAGAACAAATTATGGAACAAAATCTAGAGTTTAGTCTTAGATTATTACAAGTATGTGATATGACAGGGACAAACTTTCAATATGCTAGTAGTGCCAGCGTTTACGGAGATTTAAAAACTTTCAACGAAGAAGGACCGTTTTATCCTATGAATCCATATGCTTGGAGCAAATATCTTTTTGATAGATTTGTAGATCAACACATAGACGGATTTACAATCAAAGTACAAGGATTTAGATTTTTTAATGTTTATGGAAATCATGAAGAGCACAAAGGAAATATGGCCAGTGTGTTTCACAAGTTTATAAAACAAGCACGTACTACTCAAAATATTCAAGTATTTGAAAACAGTGAAAATTATTCTAGAGATTTTATTTGTGTAGACGATGTATGTGATATTATGTCTAAGTTTATGGACAAAGACGTAATGGGTGTTTTTAATCTAGGAACAGGTTCTGCAACAAGCTTTGCAGAGGTTGCAAAATATATTGCAAGAGTGTATAATAGTAGTATACAAGAAATACCTATGCCAGATAACTTAAAGGCACAATATCAAAAGTTTACACAAAGTAATAATAACCTTTTATTATCTGAGCTAGGTGATTATAAGTTTACATCAATATACGAGTGGATAGATAAAAATGGATAACCCGACTAGACTTTCTGGAGCAGTAAAAAAAGGCTGGGGATATGAGCTAATATTTGCAACCAACGATTTGTACTGCGGTAAAATCATAGTTTTTGAAAAAGCTGGTGCAAAAACTAGTATGAACTTTCACAAAGAAAAAGACAAAACTTGGTTTATTAACTCAGGTAGTTTTTTATTACGAACTATTGAAACTAAATCTGCTACACTAATCACTAAAGAATTAAAGGAAGGCGATGCTTGGCACACTCCGCCATTAATTCCTCACCAATTAGAAGCATTAGAAGATAATTCTAGTTTAACAGAAGTAAGCACACCTGATTCAGTTGAAGATATGCATAGAATTAGTCAAGGCGATACACAACTCGAGGCTAAAAATGGTTGATATTGTTTGGAGTGGCAAAGACGATCTACGTTATAAAGATCCGAGCTGGATCGCTCCTAACGTAGTTGTAGGTTTAGATCGTGACGGCGTACTTAATGAAAATGTCGAAGGATATTGTACTAAGCCTGAACAGTTCGTACCAATAGAAGGCAGTCTAGAAGCGGTTGCTAAACTTCGCAAACTGGGACATAAGACTGCTATTATTACTAATCAAGGATGTATAGAAAAAGGTATTTGCACTCAAGAAGATGTAGAGCGTGTAAACACCTATATGTTTGAACTACTAGGCAAAGCAGGATGTCCTGTTGTTGATGCATTATATTTTTCTGCTAGTAGCCGCAAGGACGATGAGTGGGCTAAACCTAATGTTGGTATGTTTAAACGTTGTGAGCGAGAACACCCTCACATCAAGTTTAATAAAGGGTACTATGTAGGTGATAAACTTACAGATTTGAAAGCCGCTGTAAAAATAGGTGCTACGCCTATTTTAGTTCGTACAGGACACGGCTTAGAAACAGAACAAGAACTGAATAAGTTTACATACAGAAAACTTAAAAAGGCAACAAAGATCTTTGACGATCTACAATCATTTGTTGCCACTTTAAGTTAGGCTTGCGCTTCGCCCCAACGTAGAATAATATTTGACGTTGTATCTGCACCTGATGTTTTATATACGTTAATAGCCAGTACATCAGGACCATTAGGGAATGTACCTCGCCCTCCTAAAGTAGTATTTGTCAATTCTTTTAACGTATCTAAGTTTAGATTAGCACGTTCGCCCGGTGTTGCAATAAACGAGAATACTGTTTCACCTGGTTGTGCATAAGGCGGTTCTACAAACTCTACAGTAATAGTACCCGTGCCAGCTACCAATGTTCCATTGTACGAGTTATTGAATATTATTCTATAGTATATTGTGCCTGCAAACTCTTCTTCTGAAATACTCTGTATCTTTGTGTTAGCAGGGAAGTTACCAGCGGTTGTAGCAACAACATCTGTACCTACACTGGCGCCTGAGGCTGTTAATGATGCAGCAGTAGCAAGCATAAAGTTACGTCCTACAAGATCACCACCTCGAGAAAATGTTATTGTCTCGCTGTCTTGGATTCTTCCACTGAACCGCTGATTTAGTCGAACAATATAGTTATTCTGCCAAGAGTTTTCTATTCGTCTTACCGTTGTGCCTGCAGGGAAAGTTGCGCCACCAGCTGCAGATACCAGACTATCACCTGCTTCTAATCCGATATTATTTACACTATCTCTAGTCATATATATGTAATCAGCATTATTGGCATTCATAAAGAACGATGTAGTTGCTGTTCCTGTAATAGCAGACTGTGCTGTAATATTTGCTTGTACTGCACTTTGACCAGTTGACCATTGAACAGAACCGCCTGCGGCAATCTGTGCAAAGCTAGGCTGACCACCTTGTGCTTCTGAGCTTAGTCCCGACCATACAATATTTGCTGGGTTATCTGGATAGTTTTGAGGATTAAGTACGCCTTCAACAACAATGCCACCTGTGATTGGTGCATTTGAGTTTGCAGGGTCGACACCGTCTGAACTGATTTCAATACCTTGAATCAATAACTGGGCACGATTTAACAGTTCGCGTTCGCCTAAGTCACCTGTAATAGCGTTTGATACACTAGGTGCTAGACGCAACAAGAATGCTGTTTGTTTGATTGTACTGACTGGAATACTCTGTTCTGTGTAAGAGAAAATATATCCACGATCTTCGTCAAAGTTACCATCTGTAATAAACGATGAACCCCAATGACTAATAAGTGGTGTAATAGTGTTGCTTACTAGTACAACGCCAGTTCTATTAGAATGCGATGCTGCTGATCCTGCTGTATACGATCTTTGTGCTCCAGCATTAAAGTTTGTAAGGTTAGCACTTCTAGTACAACCAGTTAATCTATTATTATCAATATCCACACCAGTAAATGATATTAGCTCGTTGTCTATATACACTGTTCCTCCACTTGGTGGGAAGAAACTAGCATCTTGCAACGGTATAAAGTCTTGCGAAGGCGTCATGTCTGCACTTAATCGATCATTTGCACCTTCGTTGGTTACTTCATAACGTACAGGCAAGTTACCTGAACGCATGTATGCTTCAGTGTTTACGTTAGAGTTACGTATTCTGTGTGCGTATACAAAGTTACCGTCTGCACCGCGGACCATAAAATCAATAAAACCAGCACCATACCATGAATATTGAATACCAATCATCTGCATCTTAGCAGGATCAATGTTGTATTTACTAGCACCTGTGCCATCTAATCTATCAAGGTTAAAGTCTTGTTGTCTAATCTTTTTATCTGTAATCAAACATGCTTTAGCACCTGAAATATTTACAACGCCTCGGAAATCTGGAGTGACTGTCATCTCTGTTTGTGAGGTTACACCTGAAATAACGTGTGTCATACCTTTAATAACAATTCTGTCGCCTGCTTTTACTTGGTCGCGGAATCGTGTGCCTGTACCTGTTACTAAACTACTGTCACTATCAATAGCAATAGTACCTGCTAGTTGTTTAGTAGATGTTCTTTGTACTACACTTAGATATGTTCCATCATATTCCCAAAAGATTCCGTTCTGATCGTCAAAAATACCTGAACGTACAGTAGCACCATTCCACGCTACTGTAGATATTTGAGCGCCAAATCCGATAACTGGGTCTGTACTTCCCAATCTGTATTGTGCTGTAACTCTAAATGTTCTTTCGTTGACGATATCAGTAACAGTATAATCGTGATTGTATCCTGGAGTTTCTACACCAATAATGCGTATCTGACCACCTACTTGTAAGCCGTGATCGTTTTCATCAGTAGTAACTGTAATAGTTGATCCTATTTCTACGTTATCTGCTGAGATACTTAAAATATCATAACTTGGTGCAAACAATGCACCGGTGGTATACATAATACCTTTACCTGATTGATAACGAATATATTTTTTACTTTGACGTATTGCTTGCGCACCATGTTGCGGACCGCCTGTGCCTAGTTGTACGCCGCCGTCATACGGTCTGTGAATAAAGAAGCTGTCAGGTTTAGGATAAATGTTGCCTGCAATAACATCATTATCGTCAATGGCTCCTGGCGCTCTTGCTTGATATGTTAAAGTCAACGCATCTGGCACACTTGTAGCAATGTATGGACCGTTTGCAAGATTATGATTGTTTACACCGTCGTCGGAGTTGATTACAACGTTAAATCCACTACCAGGTATTAATCCATGAGCAGTTTCAAACGTTACTAGAATAGTTGCAAGTGCGCTAAAACTAATAGTATCACCGTTGGTTATTCCGCCTACAGTAGATTCACTGAGTGTAACACTGCTAATAAAATCTAATGCAGCGCCTGCTACTGCTGTTCCTGAATCTGTAAATGTAACAATACTACCCGCTGAATCAACGTCAGTTACTGTAATTAGAATATCGTTAACACCGTCAACTCCACCCAAATCGTTACCACTAATTATTAATCTATTACCAGTTTCATAACTTACACCTGTACTAACTAATGTTACAGATGTATATGATCCCGAATCTCGTGTTACGTTAAATGTTGCGCCGCTACCGTTAATAGTAATATTAGAGCCAGATACAGCAGTATATGTTCCGACGTCGCCGGCGGCAGTGCCTGTAAACGTAGAACTAGCAATGCTTCCGTTTGTTCCTATTGCTGTTACAGTTACTTCAATATCGTTAGTAGGACTAGCTCCTCCTACAGATGTACCTGGAATAATAACAGTCTGTCCAACGCCATAATTAATACCTACATCTGCTTCAGTAACACTATAAACACCGTTAACAATATCAACATCCCATGTTGCGCCCGAACCTACGATATTATCTGCTGTTAATCCTAAACCATTTACTACATCTCTATTAGCTGCTGTACCTGCAATAGAAAATGTTAGTATTTCTCCGTTTACATCTACAGTATTAACAGTAATTGTTAGATTATTAGTTCCATCATCGCCGCCAAGTTCACTACCTAATATAGTAATAGTATTAGTAGGAGCATAATCTACACCAGCAGCAAACAATGTTACAGAATATACATCAGCATTTTTATCTATGTTAAACGATGCGCCTGTTCCAATACCATTAGTAGTACTTTGAGTTACAGCACTATAACTTTCAACAACATCTGGCGCAGTTCCTGTAAATGTATATGATGTAATATATCCGCTACCATCTACACCAGTAACTGTTATAACTATATCGTTAGTTGTTACAGCACCGTTTGGTATTGTAACACCCGATATCAATAGTTTATCGTTTTCTACATAGCCTGACATAGTTGGTAATGCCGTCCCCGAACCAGATATTGTAGAAATAGTACCCAACAATGTTGTTTCTGATCCAGCAGTTATTGCTGTTATATCTACGGTGAGGTCATTAGTTGGAGAAGATCCTCCTATTTGATCACCGGTGATCAAAATAGTCTGATCAGATGCATAGTTAGTGCCTGCATTATTAACTGTTACAACATATGAAGATGCTGATACTTCTACGTCAAATGTTGCGCCTGATCCTACAATGTTTGACGTTGATAAACTTTCCCTAGTTTCTTCGTCAACAGCAGTGCCTGAAACATTTACTGTTAATATTTCTCCGCCTACGTCAACAGATGAAATTGTGATAGTTACATCATTGGCAGGAGTAGCTCCACCTAATAAATCACCTGTAACTACTTTAGAATCACCATTGGTATAACCACTACCTGCGTTTGTAATATTTACTAGGTAGTTTTGATTATCTGTTGTAATATCAAATTGTGCATTAGTGCCAGTGCCTGTATCAAAGTCTAATCCGCCATATAATCTACTAGTACTAGGTGCACCTGATGAATCATATGTAAATGTTGTTATTGCGCCGGTACCATCTACTCCTGTAACTTTAATATAGAGATCGTTAGCAGGAGTAGTTCCTCCTAGATTACTACCAGTTATTTGAATTATATCATTTACTGCATATCCTGAAGTTGCCGCTCCAGAAAGTTGTACGTCACTAAATCCCGTACTAGACCATGTTACATCAAATAATACACCAGATCCGTTTCCTTGCTGTGTAGTTCCTGTGACATTTGTATACGTAGGATTGGAAGTGTCTAAACTATAAACATTGTCTTCCCAAGTAACATCAAAACTTGCACCTGCGCCATTACCATGCTGATAGTTGCCTTCTATACTGGTGTACGAAGCATTACCGTCAAATGCTGCGCCAGCAATAGTAGCAGTAAGGATTCCTCCTGAAGAATCTACAGTCGATATTGTAATAGTTGCATCGTTGGTTGACGATAATCCGCCTAAGTCTGCTCCGTCTACAAGTATTTCTTCGCCAGCATCATAATTTGTACCTGCTTGAGTTATTGCATCTATTGTATAAGATCCACCGGCTCTGCTAATGGTAAACTCTGCGCCAGAACCAATGACTAAATCAGCAGATGCATTTACTCCGATGTAATCTACAACATTTCCTATAATAGTCGAACTAAGTTCATCTGATAAATTTACAGTATTTCCTACTACGTTTAATACAGTAACGCCAACGCCGTCTCCGCGGTCTACTGCTAGTCCTGGCAGAATTCCTGTTACACTGTCTACATTAACAGAAGTCGATCCTGCCGGAGCATCGTTAGTAACATTCGGAGATACAACTGTTCCTCCAGCACCTACAATACCAGTTACCTGTGTACCTTGATTTATACCATTACCACTTAACGGAGAACCTATTTCTGGCACGTCATCTTCAAATGGTATAAAATCACTTCCAATAGGAACATTTAATGCTGCTGTCATTACACCACTGCTGCCTTGACTATCAATAGTAAACTCTGGGCTACCAATAGTAGCTCCTGTATAGAAACCTGCTTTTCTAAGAACGGTAAAGTTTGTAGCCATTTCTTCACCAGAGGTTGTTCCTACTTTTGCTTTTGCTAGGTATGTGAACTCGTTCGTAGCCGGTGTACTTGTAACAATAAATGTTCCTTCTGCTCTTGCAGCACCTACAACACCTAAATCTAATGCTTTGACTACAACAGGATCGCCTTCTTCTAATGTATGAGCACCAGCAGTTGTTACTGTAATAACACTAGAACCTACGCCCTGAGATCCAATACTCGCATCCGTAGTAGCACTTGTAATATTAAGTTCTGTACCTACTACTTCATAAGTTGAAGGATATCCACGTAGTGTGCCAATAGCACTCCACTTAGTAGGCTGTAAACCGTATTCAAAGTCAGCATCAAGCATCGACAACGGAGGTGCAACACGCATACGTTCAATGGCGTCAGTTCCAAAGTCAAATGGTCTTGTTCTTAGTTCTTTTTCGTCTATGAATATTTGAATATCGTCTGCAGCATCTTGTCCTGTTGTATCAGCAAATAGATTTACAATAGTAACAGCGTCTGTTTTATCTAAGAACTTAGGAAAATCGTCATCTTCTTCTGTGTGGTACTCTAAGAAACCTCCTAGTTCTGCTTTAGCAAAGTTGTAAATAATCTCACCACGATCAGTGTTTGTCATTAACAAGAAATCAGCGTTATTATAATTACCTATAACTTTAATATAACTTACACCAGTATCTTCTCGCACAGGTACAACACTTAATCCGTTTTCGATAATATTAGTTGTATCATCTAACAGTACTTCTAGTTTTGTTACTGCTGCAGGTTCTGACGTTTTAGTTAAATCTATAACTTGTGTATTAACATTTTGTCTAGCATATAAAAATTCTGTATTTGTTAACACAAAATCTAAAATTAGTTTCTTTAAAAAAGTATGTCCTTCAACTTCTGCTAATCTGTTACCGTCTACTTGCGAAACATCACCGTCCCAGAACAAACTGATAGCATCTATAGTGTTTGTGTTTCCACCATAACGAATATCATACAAATATGCATCAATAGCATAACCGACATCTCTCTGACACTTGCTGGCATTAAATGTATAGCCTGCAAAAATACTATACACACTGCCGCCGTCAGCACTTACAAACGTGTGTTCACTAGTGTTTGAACTAATACCTACATCTACTGTAATAGTATTTGTACTAGTTGCTACGATTTCTACAGGTTTGTTATAAGCATAATCAGCATCAGGTTTTCTTATTGCACCGTCAATAGCGCCTACAAATGTGTGTACGCTAGTGTCACTGCTTATACCTACATTTACTGTAATAGTCGTTGCTGTAGTTGCTGTGATACTTACTAGAGTGTTAAACACATAATCTTTCCCGCCAGGTGCATTAGATCCTGTTGATCTTGGATATGTGTGATTAGTAGTGTTACCATCTAAAGCACAAGTAAATGTTAAACTATTTTCTACGATTCTTATATCGTCGCCTTGACTAAAATCATGGGCGCCTATAGTTAAGGTCATTACCCCAGTTGTCGGTGTGTAAACAGCATTTGTTGGAGTGTATTTTTTACCTGCTGAACTACCTGTAGCACGAGGATATGTGTGATTAGTAGCATCGTTGTCTAGCGCACAAGTAAATGTTAAACTGTCTTCTTGAATACGAATAAAATCGCCTAACTCGTAATCGTGCGCACCAATCGTTAGCTGCATTAATCCTGTAGCAGGATCATATGAAGCATCTGTAGGAGTATAAGGAACTAGGATACTGTTTGCTTTTCCACGAACAAATGTGTGAACACTTGTGTCACTGCTTATGCCTACGTTAACTGTAATAGTTGTCGATGTAGTACTGTCAACTCGAATAGGATTATTACTATAAGGATCTGTTCCTGTTTGGTTAGGAACACCTATTGAACGAGGATATGAATGTTCTGTTGCATTGTTGTCATAGCCGCATGTAAATACTAAACTATTGCCGCTAATTCTAATGTAATCACCGACGTTAAGTGAGTGTGTCCCTATAGTGATTTCCATTACACCTGTTGTCGGTGTATAAACAGCATTTGTCGGAGTATATGTTGTACCAACATGGGCAATTTGATCAGTCAACCATTCTGTTACTTCTTTCTGCAAAAATGTTTTATTTTGCTGTAGTAAGTAATATGCATTAGGTGCTAAGTTATCTGTGTAACTAATGCCTGGATGAAATACATAATCATAAATTCTTTTCTTTGCCATTATTATAATCCAAATGCTATCGAGAACGCAATATCTTGCGTGTCTACATAATCTTTATTTGTTATATCGTTGTTGTCTACAGGTTCACTAGACACTGTTGCACTGGTAAAACTAGCAGTGCTAGGTGTAGTTAATCCTATTGTAGTGTTATTTATTGAACTATTAGTAATGTCCATATTTTCTGCACTACTATTTCTAATATCTAATATAAGGCCTTGAGCATCAATAGTACCAATCTGAGAACTACCTATTTGTATAGATATTTCATTATCAGCATTAAATGCTAGATCAGTTGTCGATACAATACTAAATGTTTCTACTTCGTCTGCTGAAACAGAGTCTGCTCTTAAATAATCACCTACAGTTAAAGAGCCTGCTAGACTCATAGAGCCCTGTGATGTAATCGAGCCTTGTGCTGTTATCGAGCCTTGTGTTTCAATAGCACCTTGCGAAGTAATACTTCCACCGATGTTTACGTCTTTTGCAATGCCTGCGCCGCCAGCAAGAACAAATCCGCCCGTAGTTGTACTTGAACTTTCTGTAGTACTAGATAAACTTAGATTGTTTAACAGTGATGTTCCTGTAACAGTTAACTGTTCAAAAATACCCACTCCGACTACAGTAGGAAGAGTTACTGTAATAATACCCGAAGATGTAAATGTTCCGTTAGCATAAAACAATCTATCAGGAGCATCTACTGGTACTTTAAATGTTAATGTACCTTGACGCTTTCCTTGAGCACTAGCTCCGTCAAATACATCACCGCCTATGTCTACAAACTGTAGTCCATTACTATATAACACACCAGGACGTTCGTAGATATTAAAATCTGCATTGCTGTCTAGTGTAAGCGTAAACTGATATGTTTCACCTTTAATTATTGTTATTCCAGGATTTCCAGTCTCATCATTGATAATAAATGTTGTACCTGAGTTAGTTACAACAAAGTTACTGGTGTCTGCTTGACTTGCAAGCGAAATAGATTTAGCAGCAATATTACCTTCGTCATCCACAGTAAAGCCTGGACTTTTAAATCCATGCTCTGCGCTTAACGGTTTATAGTTTACTGCCATTAATAACTCCTATATTGTATTTATGACACTATGATTTGTCCGGTCATTGCACTGTGAAACTGACAGATATAATAGTAAGTACCAGGTGTACTAGGAGTCCATGACACTTGTCCGGTTTGTAAACCGTTATTAGTTACTCCGCTTGCTTGACTTCCTGTTCCTGTAACCTGAGATGTTTTAATATAAAACGGATGTCCTGATGCGTTAACATTAAATAATAACGTGTCGCCAGAGTTACATGTCACTGTTGCATTTGTGCCTGTAAAATCTCCGCTTAATGTATATGATCCTGCTCCTGCATTTGTTACATTTATTGTATACGTTGCTCCAGATCCTCCAGGAACAGCATCATCCGGTGTAGTATCAAACTCGTAACCAACATTAGATATTGTAAATGTACCTTTAGTTTCAACAGGTTGTGTTTGAAATGGACTTATTAACACTCTATTAGGACTGCCCAGCAATGCATCGCCGTCAGTGTAATCCGTATCGCTGGTATTGTTTATTTCTTCTTTAGACAAGTCAATAACTTTGTTAAGCACTTCTTCTGGTGTAGCATTGGGTTGCATCTGTAAGTAACACGCAACAAATCCAGCAACCTGAGGAGATGCCATAGATGTGCCGCCTATTTTCATAATTTTATATGTAGGATCATCTGGATAGTCTGATACCAGTCCTCGTGTATCATAACTCGAATCTCGTTCTTGACTAGTTGTACTTGTAATATGTGTGCCTGGAGCCCAGATATTTACGGCTGGGCCTCGTTGACTACTACTAGCAGTAGTATCAAGATTATTAACTATATCACTGTTAATATTGCCAACATTAAACGCTCTGTCTGAATAAGGACTGCCGCCTCTGTGATAGTTATATGTTTGAGATGTGGTGTCGTTTACATCTGTGTAAACAGTAAACGTGTTATTGTAGTCATCACCGTTCGGTATATCTTGTTTGTAATAATCATTACCTGAAGCTAGACAAACATGTATGCCGGCGTCTATCATATCTTCTATTTCAGCATCAGCAACAGCTGATCTTACCGGAAAACGTCTGTAATTATCACTGTCTGGAATATTAAACTGCGGCACAATGCCGTAACTTTGCCAAAGTGCAAAATCGTTTTGAGTAGTATATGTCCAAGCAGCGCCTCTATAGTTGCCACTAATAGGAGAACCAAATGCGCGACTAATAAATCCCCAACTCATGTTTACTACTGTAGGACGACCATTTGTTTTAGCAGCATGCCATAATCTAATAGCATCAAATGCAAATGTGCTACTAATACCTGTTCCGTCGGTCCCGTTTAGTGTTTCTAAACCTAGTAGTTTTTGACTATAAATGTGAGCGCCTTTTGCCCATCCGTAAGTTTTACCTGCAACTATACCTGCACAATGAGTTCCGTGACCGTCTCTGTCCCTATAATGATCTGCACTTTGTGTAAATGCTAGGCCGCTTTCTGTTGCCCAGTTTATTTGAGCTAATCTTGAATTTCCGTCTGCATCGTTCCATTCAGGGTGATTAGGATCGATACCTGAATCTTGTATTACTATATCTACACCTGTTCCATCTAGAGGATATACATAATCTTGATTTGTATTATTATATGCTGTAGTGGTTTGTGATAAAACTTTTGATCTATATAGCCCCCAGTTTACATGATTACTCGAAACAACATTACCTCTATAAAACAAAGAAGTTTGCGAGCCTAAAGGTACTATTTCTATATCTGGATTATCTTCTATTGGAAGCTCAACATCAATAACACTGGGATTATTTTTTAAATCTGCTGCTTCTTGGTCATTAAGCATATAATGAATAATCCTAGTTGACCCAGGACGTAGATTTGCAACATCGACATTTCTTGCTGGTATTGTTTCATTACCGTATTGAGAAGTCATAAAAGCATCAAACTCTGCTTTGTTAACTCCTTTTTTAAGTACTACTAGATATTCTCTTTCGTTTGCCATATTAACTAAAACTTGTTAAGTTTCCTAGAACTACCCAACTATTGCTAGTTCTTATAAATGTAAAGTTAAACACATCCTTTGCATTTGCATTACCACTAGGAACAGAACCACCTACCCAGTTTACAGTTTGTGCAGAGCCATCGATCTGTACTACACTTACTGAATCTGCATTTGCTGTTTGATCTACAACCACTGCAAAACTAATAGTTTTGTTATTTGTAGTAGGAACATTTTGGAAGTTTAATGTTGCTGTTACGCTTCCTGATCCTGTTAGATAAAAGATTTGTGCGTTTTGTGTGTTTAAGTTAGTTGTTGTACTTAAACTACTTGCTACTAATGTTTCAGTACTTCTAGTTATATCAAACAAATCAGCACTTATACTGTCGCTTACAACGACACCGCCTGGAGCAGTAATAGTTAAGTTAGAACCACTTACTATTTCAGGAGGCCCTGTACCGTCATTTATAAAACTTGTTGCAGTAACAGTATTAACTTCTAGATCGGTAGTTGGATCTATACTTCCGCCGCCGCCGGCATTTGCATCAACATAGGCTTTTACAGTTGATTCTGTTGCTAGTGCTGTTGCTCTATTGCTAGCAATATCAGTACTAATAGAATTTATAGTTCTTCCGCCTATTGTTAAAGAACTAGGAGATGCTGCGCCTGTAAAGTTTGCATAGTTTAAGAAATAAGTGCTGTCTTGTCCGTCTAATGTATCTGCGTCTAAGCCAGTACCGCCACTAGTAATATCAGCAGCAGGCGCCCACTGATTACCATCCCATTTTAATACTTGGCCGCTCGTTGGAGTGTTACTGCTTACATTTGTTAAATCTTCTAATGCAAGTGCAGAAGAACCTCCTGACTGATCTGTAGGAACCCAAGCAGAACCGCTCCATGCAATAACTTGATCTTGTGTTGGCGGAGTACTTAGGTCAACGTCGTCTAACGAACCTAATGTGCCTGCATATGCTACAGTTTGTAATGAATCTGTATAGTTGTTTATACCACCTAATACAGAGTTATCTGAAAGTAATTTGCTCCACGTTCCGTTATGTGCATAGTATAATGCGCCTGTTGCAGTTACTTGTGCAATAGAACCTTGATATGTGGTTGCATCGGGCAAGTCGCCTACTGTAGCATAAACAAAACTTACTTTATTAGATTTGCCGCTAACATCTATTTCAAGATTATTATTTACTACATCTAATAGTCCAGTTCCGTTTCCAAGACTGCCATATATCTCGTTGAAGTTGTCATTAATTTTATCACCGCCTGACCTTAGGGTATCGCCCGTTCCGTCATTTGCTGATATACCTAAGTTTAATGCTTGTTTAGCCATTTTTATCCCCGATCAAACGTTACACTAATTCCATCAAAGGTTAGTGAAATATTGTCAAATGTTGACGAACCAGCGAGATCAAACTCTTGAGCCACTGTTTCTTTTTGTCTCTGATATAAAGGATGATTATTTTTAAAGTATGTGGCACTAAAAAATACACTTGCGCCTGCTAAAGAAATATCGTTATCTGTAACTTTTGGCGTAGCATTAACAACAACATAACTGTCAGTTATTTCAGCAGTTATGTCAACAATGTCTTCGTTTAACCCAGCTCTTGCATATGGCAAAACAGAAGTTGTCGAGCCGCCTGCAACCACAATACATTTTATTATTTCTTTGACATTGTGATCAAAGTCTGCTATTATAGTATATTCTGCGCCAGCAAACTCTCCGAGTTCGAATCTGTCAATCTCAGTTTTATCATAGAGTTCAATCCAGGGTCCTTGAACACTCAAGTTTACTCCTGGATTAAATTGTACAGTTTTTCTTGGTCCGGTTGAGAAATACTGGTCTAATGGTAACATACTACATCCTTTATGTAGTATTATTTATCAGTTTTTTACAACTACCATTTTACCTAATTCAGGGAGGAACAAGTATTCAATATCGCTTTCTTTCAGTGTACGTACAGCATCATCTAGTGTTTCAACAAGTGGCTCACCTCCTAGATTAAATGACGTATTAAAGATGATTGGTACGCCTGTACGTTCATAGAATGCTTTAATAATATTATAATAATGTTTGTTTTGTTCAGCATTAACTGTTTGGATGCGACAAGTGCCGTCCACATGAATAATGCTTGGAATTTTTTCTTCAACTCCTGGTTGACAATCCATTGCATACATCATATGCGGAGATGACTCCATGCCTTTCATGTCAAACCATTCATGTGCATATTCTTCTAAAATACTACCTGCGAACGGACGAAAGTACTCTCTGTGTTTAACACTGTTAACAAAATCTTTACCATTCGGATCTGTTGGATCGTAGAGAATACTTCTGTTACCTAATGCCCTAGGGCCATTTTCTGCACGACCTTGAAATACTGCAACAATATTTTTACTAGTAATTAAATCAATAACTTTTTCGTAGTCTGCATCAATTATTTCTACAATAGAATCTTCAAAATTTAAATCTATTTCTGTGATGTTGTATTTCGGTCCAAGATATAACGAATGACCTGGTCGAATTGTATTATCTTCTTCTAATGCATGGTGAAATAATAGAGCAGCACCGAGAGCCGTTCCTGCATCTGAGCTAATAGGTTCTACATAAAGTTTAATATCTTTTTCGTTAAGTGTATCAAGATAATAATAGTTTGCAACACAATTTAGCGCATAACCGCCTGAAAGCACAACATTTTTTTTACCTGTCATTTCTACTGCTTTTAAAATAATATTAAGAATTTGTTCTTGAGTTTCTTTTTGTAATGCATATGCAAGATTTCGACGACTTGTTAGTTCAGTTAAATCTTGTCCTTCTTCAGGCATTTCGTCAAGAGTTCCATATAAATCACTATTAACTATACTGCCGTTAGGATATCTAGGAATAATAATGTTCCTATTACTTAATGGATATTTAGAATCTTTATCGAACAATGGAGGAATACTATCGTCTGGTTTACCATATGGGCTTAGACCCATAGTTTTTCCTGCTTCGATAGAAGAAAATCCACAATATTCTGTTACACCTTCGTATACTTTAGTTACACCGCTTCTGTCACTAATTATTGCATCATGAAATTTATCTGGCTCTCCAAATCTATCGCTTGGCATTTTTGTAATACCTGAAGGAACAGGATCTCTCACACCATAAACCTTAAATTTAGTTTCAAACTCTGCAGGATATGCGCAATCCGTAATAGTTTCTACTTCGTAACTCATTACTTGTTCGTTGCCAATTTGTAGAGGAATAAACGTTCCTGCACCATCAACCGATACAGCAACAGCATCTTCAAACCCTGAACGATAAAACGCACAAGCAGCATGTAATTTATGATGCATATTTGCTAGATCAATAACTTGCGGATGATCGTCCCTGCCGTGATGATTACGTTTGATGAGACCTAGTTTTCTTGCAATACCTGTATAAACATCGTCTCCTGTATAATCTACTCGGCCGGCAGTCTCGTATAAAGGCTGTGTATGTGCTATTACAAGATAATCTAATCTGTCTGTATAATCTAAAATTTTAACCATACTAGCAAAAGGGCCGCCGTCATATTTTTGACGACTAAATCTTTCTTCTTCGCTGGCAAAAACAATTTCACCGTCTTTTAAAAGACATACTCCTGCATTATGTCCTCTTGCTATTGCTGCTATCCACAATGGACGTTTTTTCATTTTTTAAAATCCTCTATATTCATTGTTCCATCTTATTTTTTTAACAAATGCATTAAAATCAGAATAACAGTCGATGTAACACTGTTCTACTGTATCTATCCAAATATCTACTTTTGGACTTAGAATCTGGTTGCAAGATAACGCTGGTAAAACACAAGATTCTGCAAACTCTTTGTGCTGTAAAATAGTTGGATGGTGTTCTGTTCTAAACTTTGTAGTTCCTATAATATTTTTAATTAAAAATCTATAACAAGGGTATTTGCTATTCCAGGCTGTTGATCCAACTGGTGCAATCCAATGTTTTTTATTTTCTGTAAAAAGTTTGTCTTTATATACGGTTAACTCTGGTATTTTATCCCAAATACTCTGTTCTTCTACATCTATCTTATCAACAGTTATGTCATTTCCTGGAACATCTGTGTTTAACTTTTCAATATCTCCCATACTGGTCATTAACCAAGTACATCCTATATTTTTTAGTAGTTGTTGAGCAGTATTAATGCAGTTCAACGTATGCATTACATAACTTTTTTCATCCCAAAACTGATTAATCCATTTATTATCGTATATTCGTTGATTAATATTATTAAAGATACTTCCGCTAGTTTTCCAACCTTCTACAACTCCATGCCTTGCATCGGTTGTATGCCAGTCGTGTCGAATATGGCTGGTCCATTGTATTATTACAGTATCATCTTTATTTAGATTATGCACTAGAGAAAGTTCTGATAATCTTTCCAATATTGCTCTATTACCTAAACCAGGCCACGCCCAGTTCTCATAAAAATCATATTGTTCTCCTAGCATGTCTGCCCAAGTTGGCCAGGCATAGCTAGAAAAACTACAACCTATAGTAAATAATCTTGACATTATTCCTCATGTTGAATTTTTCCTAAAATAACGTCTATTACATATTCTCTGATATCTTTGTCCATAGCCATTAATCTTTCATTATGTCTATCAATTGATTCGTCCATGCAAATTCTAATAGGTGAATACTTTCTATCTTGTTGTCCTAAGTCTAAAACATCAAAATACTCGCAGTTGGGGTAAGAAACATTTATAGGATACGTTGCACCTGTAATGATAACTGTTGGAGTTTCTACAGTATAGGATAAATGTTGTCCAACACTATCACATCCTATAAATTTATCTGCATATTTAATAACAGAAGCCCATTGTCTTAAGTTAAGTCCTTCTGGCATTGCAACTTCATCTTTTAGTTTTTCGCCTTTAAGATCCATATGTATTTCACTCATTATGATAATTCCATAGTTATCTTTTTGTAGTGCTTTAATAATTTCTTTTAAATCATTAAATTCTATACTTCTACCAGTTTTATCAATTAACGTAGAATCTAGTAATTCTATTCCTCTGCCAAATGGTTGTATAACTACAATTTTATCTTTTTTTGTTTTTTCTTTTACTTCAGTAACTATTTTTTTACCAATGAGCAGTTCGTCTTTACTAAGATATAATTTTGGTTTAGGTAAATCTCTAATTCCTTTATTATTAATAACAAGATCAAATGCTTGTGACAAGTTACAGTTTTGATTATAATAATCGTATTGTTGATAAGGTTCTGGCCAAATACAATCTCTATTTTTTAACATATTGTTAAAAAGATTTTTGGTCCAATTATCATAAGCTTTATCATCTAATGTAGGATGACCTTTAAACATATCGGTGCCGCCTTCAGCAACAATAATAAAATCTTCGTCACCACTTTCTTCTGCATATTTTTCTAGTGCCGGAATTGAACAAAGCATGCGGCCGGCGCCGCCGTTTAAGAAAAAAGCTTTAGATCTTGACATAATTTCTCCATTAAAAAACCGATCGGTAAAGTATATATGTGTATACTTTAACTCGACCGGTTAATAATGGTTTAGATTAAAAGAATGTAGGATAATCTACATCTGTTGGAAGTTTCCAATGAGGTATATCTGCATATTTTGTAGGAATATTTTCAAGGTATTCTTTGTACGCAGTTATTTCTGCTATTTGTTCATCAGTAAACCCGTGAGTTTCTGCATTGTCCAACTTGTTCTGCATGTCTGAAATCATGCTTAAACGACCGTCATTAAAATCATCAGCGGTTACGGCATGTGTTCTGTATTCAGGCCCTTCCCATTGTTGTAAATTAAAATTGTAGGTATACCCTCCATTTAGCCCAGCAGTTTCATGATCGATTACACCAGTAGTTTCATCATAAGTATGTTCCCATGTAAAAGTTTCACCGTCTGCGTCAGTTAGTGTTTCAGTCCAGTCATTTGGATCGGCATGCGTATACGACAGCGTTAACGAAGAGGCAAGTGCAGGATTCTCGTCTGCATCCACGATAACATATTCCCATTGATTATGAGCCAAACTAGATGCATCTAAGGCTGGATCGTTTTCATCGTCGCTGCCTCGAATACTTGATCCAGTGCCTAATGCTGGATCTAATTCTACTAGTAAATATCTTGGACCCGTATATGTAATATCAATGGTTCTTGTACCAGTTGACGAGTTTACATATGGCTCATCAGGTCTATTCCATGTAAAAGTTTTATTCACTTCTATCTCCTATGATTCAATAAATTTAATTCTAACTGCTCCGGCACCGCCGTATGTTGCGTGATCTCGAACATTACAGCATGCTGCTGGACCTGGAGCACCAGTTCCAAACGGTAGCCAATGTCCGCAACCAAATGTGTTATAACAACCATAATACCTGCCATTCCAGCAAGCATGATTTCTAGGTGGTGCATCAGGTGATCGATGTGCTGCTTGAAGAGCTTGGATAAAGTCTGTAGCTCCACTACCTGATCTTGGATGCATTGGTGAATCCCAGTCTGGTGTATAACTAATTATTGCACCTTCTTCTGAATCATACATTCCTGGAGCCATTGGTACGTGATAAACCATTCTACATAGCTCCCAACCACCGTTTGAACAGCAGTAGAATGTTACACATCCAATGTTACTTGGCTTGTTAACATCGCCGCCATAAGCAAGTCCGCACCATCTTCCGTTACCAATGTTACAAACAATACCGCATTCTGGCTGATTATCAAAACCGCAATTAGTGTGGCAAAAGTTATTACATCTAAAACATCTACTTGCAGCAGTATTTGGATTACATGTAGTACAACCGCCTAAGCCGCCTTCTGCACATATACATCCATCTGCTGTTGAAGAAGTCCAGCACAACATAGTAGGTGCTGAACACCCTCTAAAACAAAGAGCATCTGCGTCATTACATGCTTTGCCCATACATCCACAAATATAGTTATTGGCTGCAACTGTAATGGTTTTTTTACTGTACGATCCGCTGTTGCCAGGTATACCTCCTCCGCAACAGCACATTTTAGCACTCGATCCGCCTGGGCCGATAGTTTCTATAATCGCTGTTCCTGGAGCTTTTGCACACCAACAAAATGTCCTACATGCATCATATGTAACACTGTGTCCGTAGAAAAAGATTTCTCCGTCTTCGAGGTTATTCTCAATCGGATCTGACGATCTTTGTGCTAATAATCCTGATAATTTTGCCATACTTAGATCCTAATTCTCTATAAACTTAATTCTTGTCATTCCAACGCCGCCGGCTGTTCCTACATCTCGCATACCACTACACATTGTAGGAGCTGGTGCGCCGAATCCATAAGGAATAAAGCTATAACATCCATTAGCTTCATAACAACCGCAACTTGTAAATCCGTTCCAACATCTTTTTAGGTCCCAACCACCACTAGGCTGTCTACTTACACCTCGAACAGCTGCTTGGAATTGAATAGACCCTTGCCCACTTTGTCCACCGTATGCAGAGTTTTGATCATCGTGCGTAAATGTTAAAACAACACCTTTATTAGAAAACATTCCTGCAGGTCCTGCAACATGTTGATGGAAACAGCAGTTGCAATTTGGATAACACCCAAGGAAACTCATACAACTTATTTTACCGTCACAGTTTGTGTCTCCACCATATGCATTTGCAACCCAATAGCCGTCGTAGTGATTACAAACAAGACCGCAGTTATCATTTGATAGTCTTGTAGTACAATAGCCTTCGCATAAAAATCTACAATACGGGCTTATTGTACATGAACAATACGACATGCCTGCAATACCGCCTTCTGCACACATACATCCGTTTTCGCTTGCACCTACATAACAACATATGCTAGTAGGTTCTGAACATCCTCTACAACATATTTCGCTAGAGTTTATACAAGCTCGTCCGCTTACACCAGTTATATAACTACTGCCATCAACGTCAAATGTTTTCTTCGAATAAGCACCGCTGTTACCAGGAAGTCCTGCAGCACAACAACATTGTCTTGAACTTGAGCCGCCCGCGCCCCAAATTTCTAATACTGCCGTACCTAACCGACCTTGTGACTGCCAGCACCAATCTACAGCAAAGTTGTTATTTTGGTTTCCTGACACAAAAGAATATATTTCACCTTGTTCAAGGTTTAGTTCGCCGACAGAATACGTATCTGCTTTTTGTGCTAATAAATCTGACAATGTTGCCATTATAAAAACTCCGTTATGTTATACGCTGCCTACAATCCAACCGTATGTTGCACCAGTGTAGATTAGTGTTACAATAGAACCTGCAACATCAATTGTTAAGTCTTCAGCTGCGCCTTGGATCAACGAACCATTTCTTCCAACAGTAACAGCATTGCCTGATGCACTACCAGTTACGTCAATAATTTCAATAGTATCGTTTAATAACAACGTTGAGTTAGCTGGCAATGTAATAGTAATTGCTCCTCCTGAAACATCTGCTAAAATTCTTTCATTAACAGCTGCATCATGATTTGCGCTAACTTCTTTTGTTACTACTCCTGCTGTTCCAGTTGTGGTAATATATCTTCCCATTTGTGTTTCCTTTGTTTAGTATTTATGCTGTCGGTGTTTCTATTCCCATCACTACTGCACTAACATTTGCGCCGCTTGTCCAGGCAACAACTTGTTTACCTGCATCAACTACAATGCCAGTTCTTTCTAACACACCTTTACCTAAGAGTTCTGTTTCATACTCTATAAATTCAGCATTTGTAGGTGTTGCGTTATCGGCGATAGCAATTCTTATAGTCGCAGCCTGATTGCCGCGATTAACCATATTGATACTTAATACGCAATATCTATTTGTAGGCACAGTATAAACCGTTGTATAAGTTGCTGTACTTAAATTTTCTGAGCCTAATATTCCAGTAGCCATTTAAATCTCCGTTAATTCAATAAGAACATCTGCAATGCAATAGGTGCTCCATCAACAGGAGCATTGAATGTCATACTCGTATTTATGTTTAATGGCGAGCCATCTACTGTAGAAATCTGTTGTCCTGTAATCTGAACTACACCTGCTGTTAAACTGTTAACATTAAGTGTTGCTGCTCCACCACCGATCTGCGATGTAATATAAGTCTTAATAGCTTTCTGTGTTGGTACAACACTGTCACTATCTGCAGCAAATGTTCCGTCTGTACTAAATTCTGTAATGATTGCGCCAGTGCCGCCTAATGCTACAGAACCTAATTGTAGTTCGTTCAATCCTGAAATGTTAAACGCTTCAACGTTAAGTGTAGCAATACCAGTTGCCTGTTCAACGTTGAACAGTCCACCAACACGGAAGTTACCGTCTTGGTCCGTCGAAGTATAAAATACTCGTCCGCCGCCAAAGTCGTTTGTTTCGTTGTTTGGATCTGGATCGGTCAACGGATCATTTGGATAGTTAGTGCTAGTGAAGTTGCCTGTACCAATATCTAGGAAATCGTGTCCAGTTAGACGTACTTGCGAGAACCTACGTCTAATAGTAATAGCGTCATCGTGCGGTAAGTTATCACTGACGCTAATTTCTGGGCTTACTTGTAGAATTGCACTGTAAGGTCCATTGCCTATAAGACTTGTTACAGTTACTAGTTTAAACCAAGTGTTCGGTATACTAGCAAACTCCACATTTGATCCAGGTAACGGTACATCGCTTAATCCGTCTACACGAACACGAGTACCATTTTGGAAAATATCAGAAAAACCGTCGCCGACGACTGTTGCACTTGCTGTGACAAACCCAGAACCTCTATTAGTCCAAGTAGGTTGACCTAATACACCGTCCCCTAATCTGACTTCGTGTGGCACAGCAGTTAGTTCGTTTGGATCTGTAATTGTGACTGTAGGAGGTGTTACATATCCTTGTCCAGGGTGTGTAATCCGAATTTCTACAACTTGATCGTCACTAACTCTAGCTCTGCCTCTTGCAGTATCTGCATACAGTCCGCTCAGAGGAGCACTAAATTCTACTCTTGGAGCAATATCATATGCTGTAGTTGTGTCTAAAAATGTTTCAATAGTAGTCCCGTCAACAACATGATCCCATCCTGGTGTGCCGTCGCTCATCTTTGAAATAGTAGCTATTTTGTTTCCGCTGTTAAAGTCTGTAATATAGCCATATTGACCAGCGCCTCTACCCGATGTTAGATAAATTGCCATCCCGTTATATGCATCATCTGGACGTACATCTGTTGCAGAAAGTGTAATTTGAGTAGCGTTTCCTGCTTGTGCATTACTTGCAATAGTAACATAACCTTCGCCACCGAAATTATCACTAGGATTAGTTAAACGTACTTCTTTGACGGCACCGTCAAATACTTGAGCAGCATTAACTATTGCTCCAAATCCTTCGCCTGAGATTGTAAATCTAGTAGCATCGCCTATATTAGAAACACTTGCAGTAAATCCTGATCCAGTCCCGCCAATTTCACTTGCATCAAATGTAATAACATCATTGATCGCATGTCCGCTACCGCCTTTGGTAATTTCAAAAATTTCAACTCCGCCGACTTCGTTTACAACAATAGTAAACTCTTGTCCTGTGCCTGAACCACCTGATGTACCAGAAACATTTTTATATGTGCCTGTAGTTCTAGTATTATCTTGTACTGCACTTGGCGGATTCATAGCAATAATAGCGTCAGTTGCTGTAGTATATCCTTCTCCAGCGTGTAAATATTCTAGCTGTAAAATTTCATCAGTTCCGTCTGTGAATGCCAAACTAATTTGTGCTTCTAATTGACGGTTGTCAACCACGCCTAGTACAGGAGTTTCTGTTTCGTCAATGCCTTCAGCAACTGAACCAAAATCACCGTAAGAGTTGTTACCGTTTGTTGCACGAATCTTACCACCGTTCTCTGCTAAGTAACCAATGTGATTATAGTAACAGAACACAGATACAAGTTCAGCTCGTCCTAAGTTAGTTACCCAGTAACCGATACCGTCTGATAGTATTTGTGTAAAGTCGTTTGCTACAATTGAATCATTACCGCCGTTGTGCAAGTTACCATCTACTTTACAGCCTACACATGCATCACCAAATGTTGTTACATTCTGTACGTAAGGCGATTTATTTTTAATCCATACTGCTGCATGCTCTGGGCCCCAGCCTGGATCAAGAGAAGTATAAGCGCCGCCTAGCGGTCGGCTAGTTCCGTATTGATTAGGACTGCTTAGTGTAGCGGTTGCATTGAATAATGTACAGTTACGCAATCCTGTACCATTTCTCAAATAGAATAAATCTTTATCTCGTGATCCCACGACGCTATTCGCATACACCTTTGCTTTTGTAATGCTATTATAGTTACCTGTGTAGATTAAATCGTGTTTAATTCCATCGATGTACTCTTTAACATCTCTTTTACAAGCATCGATGCTATAGTCGATTCCTGGATTTTGATCATGCACATAAGCTACTGCTTCAGCGGCTAAAAAGTCTTTGTTTGCTTCTAGTGTTTCTACAGCGTATGTATAATCTGTAGAAGTTACAGGATTGTTTACTCCTCTCAATTGCGGTTCTGTTGAATCACCTGATACACCGTTTACTGCCCAATCGATATAATCGTAAATTTCTTGCATTAAATCTGATGCTTCAGTACCTGCGTTTGATCCGCCAGCAGGTCTAGTTGTTACTTGAGTTTCTGTATTTGGTTCGTCACCTGTAGTTGTTGCTGTTACTGGAGTGTTTGTTACTACATCAGAAATAACATCTCTTAATCTTCCAATAGCTTGTAAACTGTAAGGAGTGTCAGCAGAGTCTACTAGCGATCCTGCTAATCCAATTCTAGTAGAACGTAGTTCGTCTCCTACAATTGCAGTGTTTTCTGGAACAATAACAGGACTTACTTCTTTTGTTTCACCAGTTTTAACAAATACAGTCTTTTGTGCAACAAGTTCTGCAGGAATACTATTTGTATTTCCAGCAGTAATAGCATCTGTAACAATGCTTAGTAGATTTGTTACAATGCCTAAAGACTCATTATCTGCAGATATCAAACCGTCTATCTGCTGTGTAATAGGTGAGCCTACACTGTTAAGTGTTTGATAGTTTGCTGCAGGAGCAAGATTGCTCAATACTGCTGTCATTACTTCTAAAGCATAATCTAATGCCGCAACGGTTTCGTCTTCTTGTCCGCTAATATAACTTAGTCCGCCTGAAGTGAAATATTCAAGTGCGGCTTGTCTTGAACGAACATTACCGCCGTGACTTAAATCCCATGTAATAGCATCTACAATAATACCTGTATCTCTACGACATTTTTCTTTGTCATAAGTAAATGCTGAAATAAATGGTGCAATATTATTTGCTATTTGATAATCAACCCACTCAACAACTTCTGCTTGAATAAAACTTCTGTTATGCTCAAGCATGATTTTAGCATTATAATGTGCTGCACCTTTTTCTATTTGCTGGCATGCATATCTCACAGACTTAAATGGTCTGTCGATTGTAATACCTCTTCCTGGAGTAGGTTCGTCTGCACCTGTAATAGGTTCTACGTAATAGACATGGTTAATGTAGCCAAAGTTTGACCATATCGGAGCATCTCCTTCTGGATTAACTTGTAGTACTTGTCCAGGAGCACCGACTGGTAATCTAGTAGGTCCTGCACCGCCGTAGTAAACTAAATCCCCAGCAGTTGTTAAGTTAGCTGATTCTACACCGCCGCTAACAATATTCCAATATGTTCCTGCAATATCTTGATCTGGACGATTATTTCCTACTAACGGGTTTTCATCCGAAGTGTGTTCAAGTATACAAATATAACTGTTAGAGCCATAACTTACAACATCACCTTTATCGTAGTAAGTTACATCTGTCCATGCATCTTTCCAATATGCACCTTCGTTTAACTTGTCCCAATAAGTTACATTAGGTGGACGATTTCCTGTGGTATCTGCTGTAGCAATATATGTCCAGCCACCTAAACGTACAACGTCGCCTGTCTTATATGCAGTGCCGTTATCGTAGTCGCCTTGTAGATTAAATCCGGTTACAAATAAATCCCAGTCACTGGTATTGTTGTAAGGAATAACATTGATATTGTTTGTAATGGCAATATATGTGTATCCGCCATATGTCACAATGTCGCCTGATTGGTAGCTAGTTGCTGAATTCCAAGTATCTTCAAACTCGAGCCCAGGTAAGAAAATAGACCAGTTTGATTCATCTTGTCTTAAGTCATCATTAGCACCTGAAGTGTGATGTGTCGTACAAATCCAAAGTCCGCCGCCATTTTTAACAACATCGTTGACACGATATCTTGTAGATTGTTGCCAATCGTCTCTATACTGAATGCCTTGATGCAAGTAATCCCAGTTTGACTGATTTGCTTCTAAACCTGCACTTTCAGTTGCAGCTGACGTATGTTCTGTATTACAGATATAAATCTGTCCACCGTATTTAACAACTTCGCTTTGCTTGTAACGAGTGCTAGTCTGCCAATCACCTTGCCATTCTAAACCTTCGCTGAATACTTCCCATTTGTCTGCATTAGCAAGTATACCACCTGCTACATCTGCTGCAACATGGCCTTCTAAACAAATATAAGTTTTAGCACCGTACTTAACTACGTCATTTAACTTGTATCTAGTTTCTGCAACCCATGCACCTAAGTAATCAAAACCTTCGCAGAATAAATCCCACTTTGGATTAGAACTATCAACACCTAGTTCGTTTTCAAGTCCGCCAATAAAATCATTATCTGAAGTATGACCGACAGAACAAATATATAGCATACCGCCATACTTAACAATATCGTTTAGACCATAAACTGTTTGAGGAGCCCAATCGCCTTTCCATGTCACACCGTCTGACATTTGTTCCCAGCGAGGTTCGTTGGCGTTTAAGTCATCGTTAAATGTTGCACTAGTTGTGTGGCCTATCAAACATATAAATGTTTTGCCGCCGAATCTTACAACATCATCTTTATAATAAGTACTTGGACCGGTCCATTCACCCTTCCATACAAATCTAATACGCCCTAGTTTAAAGTCAGCCATTTAAAAAACTCCATTATATACTATTTATTCTAATCAAGATATTTGCTATTTCCGTTAAATGTTGGGTCTGATCCTAACACATCATCTAACGGATTAATTGTATTACCTGAGCCACTAAAATAAGATTTAAATGCTAGATCTCCTCCAACCGCTCCATTAATTTTAACAGGACTTTGCATTTTAATAGTAATATTAGTAGGAGAAAATATATTATTACCTGTAATCGAGATTTCACCTGCATTTAGTCTGTTAACTCTAGGATCAGAGCCGCCGCTTGCAAGTCTGCTATCGATATATCCTGCAATTGCTTTTTGTGTTGGTACAATATTGTTTGAGTTAGCAGCAAATGTAGGGTCTGTACTAAACTCTCTGACAACTGCGCCTGTACCTCCTAGTACAACTCCGCCTAGTCTAAGTTCATCGAGACCTCCTAAATCAAAAAATGCTGCGTTAATGCTAATAGTACCAGTAGCCTGTTCTACTTCGAAAAGTTCGCCAACTCGGAAGTTACCGTCTTGGTCTGTTGAAGTATAAAATACTCGTCCTCCATTATATAACACAGTTTCATTAAATGGTTGCGGCTCATTTACAGACTCGTATCCAAATACATATAATCCAGGATAGCTAGTATCTTCAAAATTACCTGTTCCGATATCTAGGAAATCGTGACCTGTCAAACGTATTTGACTATATAGTTCTCTAATAGTTAATCCAGTTTCATGTGTAGGCGATTCATTTTTACCTAGAGCTGGATTTATTTGTAATGTTAGAGTATAATCGCCTTCTGATCCCGTGACAGAATCTACTTTTGTTACAAAGTAAATTACATCATCAATTCCGTTGATTCGTATATTTGCTCCAGGTCCTGGAATATTTGTAGAATTTTTTATTTTTAAAGTAGATCCTATTTGAAACTGCTCTGCAAATCCGTCACCAGAAATACTTCCTGAAGCTCTTAAATATCCTGTTCCAGGATTTATAATTTTAGGTTGAGGCAATACATTATTGTTAACATACACTCTATAAGTTATATCTGACGTATTTTGATTATCGTATACTGTTACAGCAGGCTCTCCTATATAGTTACTACCGGGATCGTGTATAAGAATTTTACCAATTCTTCCGCCGCCAACATTTGCTCTAGCTTTAGCTGTAGCACCTGTTTCTATAATTAAACTGTTATCGGTTCCTGATACTACCCAGGTTGAGTTATTTAGCGCCGCAACACTTGTCCATGCACCTATACCTGTATGTAGTTTTTCTCTCCAAGAATATCCATCTTCTGAAAGTAGTATTCTATCAGTGCCTGGATCTGCCATTACATATAAACCTTGTTGATAAGCTATTCTTGTATATTGTCCGGTTGGTATTTCTGTTGTTGACCACGTTAATCCGTCATACGATATTGCAACAGCACACGGCGTACTGTCAGCACTGCTTTCTATAGCAATAAATTTATCATATGCAAATATAATATGTTTCCAACGTGCTGTAACACCTGTATCCACGCTCTGGAATGTAGCTCCGTCATCTGTACTAACAGCAAAAGTTGAAATGCCTGCAGCTGTACTGTCGTCTGCAAACTCTGCAATAGCAACCCATGTATCGTTACCGTATGCAATACTTGACCAGTTTGCAACAAACGGCATAGTAAAATCTATCCAGTTACTAGCACTTCCAATACTTTTTTGTACAGTATTAGTAGAATCACCGTTGATCTGTTCACCTACTGCGAACCAGTTACCGTTTCCAAATGCTGCACTTTTGTATGAATATTCTGCAATAGTAGCAGTGTTCCAACTACCAATATTACCATAGACCATATCAGTTCCGTTTGCTGGTAATATCACATATTCGCCATTTCCGTATGCAATAGTTCCCCAGTCGGAATTTACACTTAAAGTATCATTATTCCAATTATTTCCATTTTGACTAGTGTAGACTTGATTTCCTGTTCCAGGAATTGCAACTATATCAGACAAACTACTAGCAATGTCTATTGAAGAATTTAAGTTAGTAATATTCATACTAAATGGAGGGGGATCTATTACAACTCTAGGTTCAATTAAATATTTTGTAGTGTCGTCAAGTAATGTTGCAATCGGTCGGCCAGATATATGATCCCAACCTGGCTCACCATTACTTTCTTTTTCTACTTGTAAGATTCTGTTTAAAGGATTATAACTTGCTATTTTGGCATATTGTCCGAATCCTTTACCTTCTTGAATAAAAATACGCTGTCCGTTATACAGTTCATTTGTGCCTTCATCTGCACCAGATAATGTTATTTGTGTTTCGTTGCCTGCTTGTGCAGTACCATTAATAGTAGTGTAGTTGTTGCCCCCAATTTGGAAACTATCTTCTTCTGTAATATAAACTTCACTTACGCCTGCGTTTCTAAATTCTGAGTATTCAGCTTCAAAATTAGTACTAGTTCCTGTTACCGTTAAAGTGGCATTTGTATAATCTTGACCGCAATGCTCGTAGGAAACTCCAAAGATTCCGCTACCATTTGAATATAAAGAATTTAATTGTGCTTGTTGTGCCCTATTGTCTATTAATGCTGTTTTAGGAGTTTCAGTTAAATCAAATCCTTCAGCAACACATCCGTACTTACCATATGAATTATTACCGTTTGTTGCACGAACTTTTCCACCGTTAGTTGCAAGATAACCAATATGGCAATAATATGTAAACACAGATACTAGCTCTGATTTACCTTCACCGTTAACCCAATAACCAATTCCATCACTTAAAATTTGTGTAAAGTCGTTAGCTACAATAGATTTATTACCGCCTTCGTGTAAATCTCCATCTACTTTCATTCCGATACAACCTGTACCAAATGTAGTTACATTTTGTATATACGGGCTTTTCGAACTAATCCATACATCTTCGTCATCAACTCCAGTTCCTGGATCTAATGAAACATAAGCTCCTGCTGTCGGACGCTGTGTATTATTATCGTTTGGTATATCTAATGTTCCTGTTAATCCTTGTAAAGTACAATTTCTTATTCCTGTGGCATTTCTTACATAAAACATATTTTGTGTTTCATATCCCGGGGCAGGTGTTATAACTGTACTACGGAGTTCGTCTCCTGTTATTGCACAGTTTGCAGGAACAATAATAGGCAGTTGTTCTTGATATACTCCTGTTCTAACAATAATAGTTGCAGGAGCCCTGTTTATTTCGTCTGCTAAAATGTATTCTGAAGCATATTTGATTGTTCTAAACGGCGATGCAGGAGATGTACCTTTATCTATTTCGTCTACACCGTCTAAACTAACCCAATATACTTTTTCAGTTTGGTCAAGTGATTCCCACGACAAGGTATAATCGTCTTGAACTTTTAATACTTGTCCTGCTTCTCCTACAGGTAATCTAGTTTCTCCAACAGTACTTCCGTCGTCAGTAACGTCATATACTTTTAAGTCGCCTTTATATCTGAGAACATTAGCATCATCGCCGCTGATATATACTTTCCAATAGTTGTTAGCACCTGTAGTTTCTCTAGTGTCTAACTTAGGTCTTCCTTCAAAAACATTTGCAAAGTGCTGTTGTATACAGATAAACGTTGTACTTTCGTCAGCAACAACATCTCCTGGAAAGTATTCATAAGGAGTAGAATCATCTAACATTTCCTTCCATTCTGCTCTGTAGAATATACCAGTTACTAATAACTCCCAATAAGGTTGACCATTTAATGTTCCTGGAGGAGCATTTTGTATACTACTAACAGTATCTGTTGCAAGATACAAATATCCGTTAACTCTTACTACATCCCCAGTTCGATAATCAGCAGACGAATCAAACTCCCCTGTAAGATTATACCCTGTAGTTAACAGCGTCCACTGATTCGGATTATTAACTGGTTGAAAATTTTGATTAAAGTCTATACAAACATAAGAATACCCGCCGTACTTAACAATATCGCCAGGCTGATAAGTAGAAAATTCATTCCATACATCTTCAAAGTCTAATCCTGGAAGATATATTTCCCAAGGATCGTCATCGAATGTAGTAGGACTAACATGTCCGTATCTTGCTTTATATAAGGAAGGACCGATTTGTACAACGTCGTTCATTCTATATTTTATATCAGATGTCCATTCTTGTCTATAACGAATACCTTCTACCACAAGCTCCCATTTTTGAGTTACTTGTCCTGATCCTAGATCGTCTTCTAAACCTTCTTCGTCATTGTCTAATGAAGTATGGCCTTCAATACAACGATAAACATTACCGCCATATTTAATAACATCGTTAACTTTATATCTAGTATCGACCGTCCAGTCTCCTAACCATGCATCGGTATCGAATAAGACTTGCCACTTTTCTTGGTCAAATTCTAATCCGTTAACAACTGTACTGCTTACATGATAATCTATACAAGTATATAAGACACCGTTATATTTTATAATATCATTTATTTTATATTCAGTGTCAGGACTCCAACTGCTCAGCCAGTTTGAACCTCTAGCAACAATTTTCCATTTTTCAATATCTGCTTCTAGACCTTCTTCGGTAGTTTCAGCAGAAACATGTGGTGCAATACATTGATAAAGTATTCCTCGATATTTGACAATGTCGTTTGCTCTATATTCAAGTTGAGGAACCCATTCTCCTGCCCAGCTAACACCATCTGTCATTAAAACCCAGCGAGGGTCTACATCGCCAAAATCGTTTACATATCCAATATCTTGATAAAAACTAATAGCACTAGATACGTGAGTTTCCATGGCAACATATGTGTTACCACCAAACTTTACAATATCATCTTTTACATACGGAGTTGAAATACTCCATATACCCTTCCAGTTATATCTAATTCTATCAATTTTAAACTGTGCCATTGTTTTTCCTGTTAGTATAATCTGTTATCTTCTGTTGTAGAAGTAGCTTTTTTACGTCTTTCGTCTGTGCTAGTTAGTTCTTCGTGCGTGTAAGGACGATGTCTACGCATAACTAGTTCACCTTCGTCGTTGATATAATATATTGCACGAACATTATCCCATCTGTACTGCTCGTGCTCTAAGTTTTTATAACTTAGATCATGATTCTTGTTTCTTCCTTCGAAGTAGTCAATGCCCTCTTCGAACCCTGGATAATTATTTAAAGGATCACCAGGAGCATTAATAGTTAGTTCTTCATTTGGATCTGTTTGATCTACTACTGTGAGGAATAGCTCGCCATCATCATTTCTAAATACTCCATAGAAATAACGATTGTCTAAACCGTCGTATAATGTATGTTCGTTACCGATAATATTAGCCATTGTCTATTCCTTATACAATCTCTACAAAACTTACTGTGCAATCAACACTGTCGTCCATGTCTGTTACAACTTTAAGAGCATTATCTGCTGGTAGGATAAGTTTTTCTCCTGGCATTAATGCTCGCAAACTAGAGTTAGGAGTTATTTCAGTGTCCTTAATAAAATAACCTTCAATACTAGTATCGTCTTTTAAAAGTAAACTTGCTCTTACAGGATAAGGTGTAAGATTTGTAAGTGCAATACCTACAATAGTCACACTGCTTCCAGGTGTAACTGAAAATATTTCTATAGGTTGAGTTCCTACATTTTTAATAATTTTATTTCTAAAAAAGGTTGCCATATCTTATCCTAGTGCTAACACAATTCCTATTGCTAATTCTTCTGCATCATTTTGGTCTAATCCTGATGCTGCGCCTGCTACACTAACAAATGATACTCCGTCAAATACTTCTACACGCTCATCGTCTGTGTTGTAGCGCATCATACCAGTTTCTGCTTCGTTAGCAGGTGGTTTATTTAAGTTACTACCAACAGGAATAACAAAACCATTACTACCGTTTATTCTATAATAGCCGCCATTCGGTGCATCAAAAGTTGTAATACTATCTGTTACTACATTACTTATCCGATTATTTTCAATGGCAAAATGTCCGATGCGAACTACACCGGTTCCGTTTGCTGATAATACTAAATCTGAATTTGTTGTGATAGTTTCTATTACATTTGTATCGATGCTAATATCATCTATTTCAACTCTGCTTGTATTAAATCTATTAGCATTGATATCTGCAACTAGATTACCATTTGCATACATTCTAATAGTATCGTCATTTGCGCCAGGTGTTAGTTCAGCTGTAATTCTTGTGTCGCCGTCTAAATCAATAACACCTTTACCTAGATCGAGCCAGTTAACACCGTCATAACCTTCAAATCTGTCTAATTCTGAGTTATAACGCAGCATGCCATTAGCAGCTGTTGGACGTTCTGCTGTTGTACCTGACGGTAACACTACAGCGTCGGTGCTGTTGAATACAGTTAATCCACTGCCTGGTGTAATAGTAAAGTCGCCAACTGTGGTAATTTCATTTTGGTTAAATGTAAACTCGTCTACAACGATGCCGCCTGTGCCACTGGCACGTAACTCTAGATTTGAATTACTCTGTGTAGTTGTTATAAAATTATCATCTATTAAAATATCGCCGGTACTAAATGAATTAGCAGTAATGCCAGTCACACTTAAAGCTTCAGCAGTAACAGTACCTTGCACAGTTACGTCATTAGAAACAATTAAATCATTGTCAGGTATAACAACTCTACCTGTGCCTGCGGCACGTAATTCTAAGTCTGCATTTGTAGATGTTGTTGTAATAAAGTTATCATTGACTAAGATTTCTTCAAACTGTAAACTACTGTCAACAGTTAAAATACCAGTAACACTTGCATCACCTGTTAGAGTATAAGTACCAGTTTGATTAGTGTCGCCAACGTGTGTTATTGTGCCGGTTACATCTGTATTTGCTAGAGTAGTTAAACCGTTTACTGTTAGAGATGTTGATACAGTAACATCGTTACTCGGTATAAGGACAACACCATTATTATTTGCGCTAAGTTCTAGATTTGAGTTACTCTGTGTTGTTGTAATAAAGTTATCATCTACTAAAATATCACCTGTAGTAAATGAGTTACTAGTTATATCACCTGTGCTTGTAATATCAGCAGTGTTAGTTGTGCCGTTAACTGTTAGGTTATTTGTTATTGTTACATCGTTACTCGGTATTAAAATCTGCCCTGTTCCGCTAGCACGTAATTCTAAATCTGCATTAGATGTAGTTGTTGTAATAAAGTTATCGTCGATTAGTATTTCTTCAAACTGTGCAGAACCAGTAACATCTAAATCACCTGTAACTGTAACATTGCCTGTTACAGTTGTATCACCTGTTTGATTATAATCACCTGTATGTGTTACAGTTCCTGTGATAGTTGTGTTAGACAGTGTAGTTGAACCACTAACAGTTAAATCGTTGTCTATTTGTAAATCGTTGTCAGGTAGATATATCCTACCTGTACCGCTGGCACGTAGTTCTAAATCACTGTTTGATGTAACTGTAGTAATAACATTTGTAAAGATATCTATATCGTCAATGTGTAAGTTATTAGCATACAAGTTTAACCATTGCTCTGTTGGTGTTCCCAGGTCTGGTTCTCCTGCAGGCACAAGATTACTGATAATGCTTGCATTAATAAACAAGTCGTCAGTTGCTTCGTCACCTATAACAATATTACCGTTAAGATTAATATTACCAGTAACATCTAAGTTACCCGTGATGTTTAAATTGTCATTGATATTAACTACATCACTAGCTGCATCTAAGTTAATATCTCCTGACACTGTACTAATAGTATTTCCGGAAATGTTAAAGTTGCCTACATCAATGTCTGTAGCAGTGATACTTGTGGTGTTGCCATTATTAGTAACAATCAAACCATTGATTGCTTCTACACTTACATCTGCATTTGCAAATGTAACTGTACCAGTTTCTTGGCTTACAAAAAATTGATCACCTACTCTAAAATCGCCTTTATGATCCACAGAGTTGTAACGAATAATAGCGTTATTAAGATCTACAACTTCATTGGCTTGGTTAACTGTAGTTGGATCATTTGTAACTTCCTTGCCATTACCAATATATGCTAGATTATGTCCAACAGCATACATAAGAACACCAGGACCGTCGCCATATAATCCATAGTTACCGTAAACACTTGCACTTGCAATAAGTCTTATTTCTGCACCAAAATCTCTTAAATCGTAATGTAATATTTCTGTTGCTGTTGCAGTGCCGTCTGTAATACTTTGTGGCGTTGTATCAAAACCTACTAAGCTGTCAAAGTATCCGTCAATGGTGATAACATCGCCATTTACACTTTCTATAGTTGCTGTATATTCTGTAGAACTGTCAGTTGACGTAAATGTAATAGTGTTACCAGGTGTAAAAGGTCCGCTAGTTCCGCCTAGTTTAATTCTAGTCTTGCCGTCATTATATTTTCCAGCAACACCGTCAACTGCATAAATGCCACGATTTGCAAAATACGAGAAAGAGTTTAACCATTCTATTCTAACACCGTTTGTAGCAGTTAATGCATCAACACCAGGAGTGATAAACGTTACTGAATGGAAAAGCATTGATGCTTCTTTGCTGGCACTGCCTACTACACTACCGTCTACGAGTGCACCTTTACCTGCATCACCTTGATTAAATCCTCTTGGATCACTTGCGTTTGTAACTGAACCTTGTGTGATTACTGAAATATTTCTAATGTATGGTGAACGACTTGATACAAACATACCATTAGCGAAACGGAAAGCATAACCTGTATCATTGCCGCTATTATAAAAGAAGTTTCCTACTGCTAGATCTTCTACAGTAGTTTCACCGTTGAGTAAAAATGCATCTTTATCTTGTGTTGCTACACTAGGTTGTATTAGTACACTTCTAAGTCCACTACCGTGTACTGTAACACCTGCTGGTACAGTTAATGGGAATGTTTCAGTGTATATGCCCGGATAAATGAACACTGTATCGCCTGCAACTGCTTCACTTAGAGCTTTACTAACTGATAAGAATGGGTCGTTTTGGTGTGTACCAGAACGTGCGTCGTCACCATTTACAGCAACATAATAAATATTGCCTTGTCTTAATGCCAGGTCAATACCATCCACTGCAAGATTATCTGTGTTAATATTTGTAGCATTAAACTCGTTAACCCAAATATTAGCCCAACGTTGATCGGCATTACCTAGTTGATACGTATCGTCAATGTCAGGTACAATATCGCTGGCTATTTCTGCATTAATCGTAATAGCGTCTGTGCTATCGTCGCCTATAATAATATTACCATCTGCACTAATATTACCTGTTGCGTGAATATTGCCTGTAACAGTTGTATTTGATAGTAAGTTGATTATTCCGGCTGCATTTGCTGAAATATCTAAATCTGAATTACTTTGAGTTGTTTGAATACTATTACCATTAATACTAATATTATCAAACTGTATACTATCAACATCTAAACTATTTGCTGTTAATCTGCCAGTAAGATTTAAGTCTCCGCTGCTGGTTAAATCGCCTGTTTGAGTAATATCACCGTTGACTATTACAGCATTAAGATTGCTTGTGCCTCCAACTGTTAATCCTTGGTCTATTTCTACATTATTGTTAGCAATATAAATTCTGCCAGTGCCATTTGCTCTAAGTTCTAGATCAGCATTAGATTCTGTAGTCGTTATTAAGTTGCCAGCAATAGATATTTGATCAGTTGTTAAGGAGTTTGCATTTACATCTCCACTTACAACAATATCTGCTAAGAAAGTTGTACCTAGGATAGTAACATCTTGTTCAAATACTAGATCACTGAATACTTTAATTACACCAGTACCATTAGCACTTAATGACAGATCTGCATTAGATTCGTTGGTAGTAATAGTATTATCATTAATGTATATGCCGTCAATAGTGACCGAGTTTTGATAAACAGTTCCATTAACACTTTCTAGAGTAATGTCTCCAGAAGAGTTGGTTATAGAACTTCCTTGAATTGTAAAGTTTGCAAGATTGGCAGCAGTAACAGCATGTAAATTATCTGCTCGCGAAGTACCGTTTACGTCTAATTCGTATTGAGGTGTTGTGGTCTTGATGCCGATTTTTTGATTGTTGTTTTCAACATTAAGATATAATAGGTCAGTCTCAAAGGCTAAATCTACGCCAAGACGCTCTAGATTCTGCTTTAAGAGTGGACCGGAAATACGACCAATCGCCATCTCTTCTCCTCAATACGGGGATCCTGTCCCTCCAACCACCTTACATTGCGGGTTGACCACAGTTTCGTCTCGTAAAAGTTTGGTCGACTCTTACAGTAATAGTATTTATCGGATTTGAGATATATTAGCCTAAAGCCATAGTAAATTCAAAGAGAAGATTTTCAAATGTCTCAGCGGTAATACTTTCGCCTCCGCCTGCAACAATTATCCATTCCGTACCGGAATAGATTTCCATGATTTCTCGTTCTGTATTCCAACGCATTTCGCCTACTTGAAGATTATCACCTCTACCTGCTGTAGAACCTGCTGGAATAACGAGTCCGTTTGTTCCATCAAACTTAACATATCCTATACCTGTTTGAGTAAATTCAAATGCACCTGTGTTATAATGTTTAATAAAATCGTTTACAATTTCTAAATCATTAACTAGTATTTTTGGCGCACGATATCTATGAATAGCGTTAACTGTTCTTACAAATAGATCGTTGTTGTAAACAAATAAGTTTACGTCTGTATTTTCTCCTGTAGGTACAGCAACTTGATAATCTAAGTTTCCAGTAGTTTGATTATATGCATGAACAAAATCGTCTCCTGCATTAGGATCAGCGGCATAGATATAGTTGTCATCTGCATGCCAGTTATTTAAACCAGTGTTTTGCCCGATTGTAGGTATTTGATTTAATATTGTTTGATTTTCAATATCATATATCACAAACTGAATATCGTCACTACCTAAAGGCGCTATCTCTTCTGCATAATACAACTTTCCTTTTCGTATTTGCATAGCATACATATACCATGCATTATAAGTTGGAGTGTTTAATGTGTCTATTAGAGTGAAATTTTCTAACTCAAATATAAAAATCTGGCCGCCATCGTCTGAAGAATACACTGCAAGATAATTTTCATCAGCAGCCATTGTACGTCCAAACGAGTCACTATTAAATGGATCAGTACTTGTAGGGTGAGTTAATGTTTGGACCAGTTGTGGAGGATCTTGATATAAGTCATATACTCTAACATTGTCAAATTGACTAGATCCAGTTATTGATACAAATGCATATCTATTATTGATAGCAGTAGTCCAACCAAAATTGCTACTACTAGTAGGCCCTGTAACACGCAAAAGTTGTTCTTGAGTTTCTACGTTATAAAATACAACCGATCCTCGTCCACTAGGAGGTGTGTTGTATGCTCCTGCTACTAAAATATTGTTTTCATTTAAAGATACAGATCCTCCAAATAAACTTATACTTTCATTGCCTGGTTCGTAAAGAGTGTACTGATATTCACCTTGGCGGGTGTAAACCATTACTCTACCTTCTAAAAACCCATTTTCATTACTACTAGGATCACCGATAACAATATATTCATCGTTGACTGCTATAGTTTGTTTGCCGTTTCTTAAACTTGTATCTGTAAGTGGTTCATTTGCTGTCAGCTCACCGACATACTGTGTAATAGTTTCTTCAGTTCTAAGTTCTAAATCAGCATTTGTATCTACTGTGGTTATTTCGTTGTTATCTATTAGCACACTGTCTGCTTGTAATGCGTGGAAGTTAACACTGTTTAAATCTATATTACCTACTTGTACATTGTTTACAGTAAACTCTAAATGATTGTTTGTGCTGTTAGCAATTACACTTGTTTGTCTATCTGCAGAGTATAACTGATCAAATGTTTGTATGTTTGCGCCAAACCCTTCAAACACATTATCATCTGAGTTATATCTAATACTACCTTCGGTTAAACTCCAATTAGCTGTTGTACCTTGTGGTAGTGTAACACTGTCTGTGCTGTTAAATGTTGCTATACTAGTATTAAACTGTAAATCAGCAGAGTCGGTAAACAAGTTGTCTGTGTTTATTCTAACGTCTTCAAAGTCTACATTACCTACGCCATTTGCTCTAAGTTCTAGATTGGAGTTAGTTATAGTTGTTGTAATAACATTGTCAAACAAATCTATGTTTTCTAATTCAAAGTTATCTCCAGTCACACCGTTGACATTAATACCATCTAGTGTTAATATAGTAGTTGTAAGATTTTGTGCAAGAAGTTCTTCATCAATAATCACTCTACCTGTACCGTGAGCTCTAAATTCTAAGTCTGCATTCGTTGATGTGTTTGTAATAACGTTATCGTCAAATCTTATTTCTTCAAGTTGTACACCTTGTGTAATATCTAAGTTACCAGTGATGTGTAAATTTGTTACAGTTAAGTCACCAGTATGATTTACATTACCAACGTGTGTAAGTACGCCATTAATATCTGTAGATTGTAGTGTTGTGTCTACTGCAATAGTTAAATCTTGATCTGCTTGTAGATCTTCAAACACAACTTCTCCTGTGCCACTAGCTTGTAGTTCAAGATTATTTGTTCCAATTATTCCGTTAGCGTTTGCTGATGTTTGATCTACCTGCTGTATTTCCCAGCGCCACCAACGTTGATTTGTTGTAGGAGTTGCTGTGTAATAATCTTCAGGATTATCTATTAACGCTCCTCTCAGCCACGTAATACTTCCATTAGTCAATGTGTCTATAGTATAATAAGAGCTGTATGCACCTGTGCTAAATTGAGATAGACTATAAACAGATACACCATCTATCCATAATGAAAGTGTATGGGTCCAACTTCCTCTTCTTTCTAGTTGCCAAAAAGTAGTAAGTCCATTAGTGTATACTCCTCCAGCATAATAATATTCAAAAGGACGTTGACTACTACCTAGTTCTACGTTATCTAGAAACATTCTTTGTGCTGTTATATCTTCTGCATTTATGTCTACTAAATTTAAATCGCCGTTTATAGTTAGGTCATTTGTAACTTCTGTATTTTCATTGAATAGCACTTCGCCTGTACCGTTGGCTTGTAATGACATAGGACTATTATCTATATTTAAAATATCTCTTCCTTGAGATAGATATTTTAAAGTATATGTAGCAAAACCAGTAAATAATCCATCAATATCTGCTTCTGTGATTCCTTGGGGATATAAAATATCTCCAGAATATAATCTTATAGTCGGTCCACTATATGTTCCTAAAGAATAGTTACCGTAAGCAAATACAAGATTATTACTATTATCATATATTAATATGTTAGGAATGTCTGTCAAATCTAAATTAGGAGTATCTTCATGTATTAATAAAGCACTAGCAGTAATATACCATTGAAAATCGCCCGGATCATCTATTCGCCACCAAGGTTGATTTTGATATATTAAATCTGCTGTAATAATATTAGTGTCAGGTACAGGAATACTTTTTATTACACTATTTGATATAGAGATTTCGTTAAGTATACTAGCACTATTTACATTTAAGTCTTGCGTAACTGTTAGGTCGCCAGTTTGATTTACATCTCCAGTTTGACTTTTATCACCTGTATGTGTTACTGTTGCAGGTGCTTCTGTAGTAACAGGAGTGTCACAGTCTATGTTTAATCTTACTTGCCAATAATAACCATCAGGCATTCCACTAGGAGAAAAATTTACAGCTGAAGGGACTCTATATTCTATAGTGAAAATATAAGATCCCGGCTGGTCGCCGAGCCAAGAATAGTTTTGATATATAGCAGTATCTGCTGTTCCTTGATATCTATCATAACTTCCTGATGAAACTAGTCGTAAATCTATATATTCGCTGCTGATTCCTAAATCTCCTCTTACATCAACACTTGCAATATTGATATTTTGTATATCAGTTGTTCCTAGCTCTGATGATAAATCAACTATAAATGTACCAGTTCCAAATCCTGCTTCTCCGTATTCTACCTGCACTGTTGTTTGTTGAAAAGTTATCTGTCTATCAATAATTTCTAAATCTTGTAAATCAGTATCTCCAACTACAGTTAAGTTATTATCTATTTGTACATCATTACTTGATACATAAATGTCGCCAGTTCCGTTTGCACGTAGTTCAAGATCTACATTTGTGTCAGTAGTAGTAATATAGTTGTCATTAATGGATATTGAATCGCCTACAAACTGTCCAATGTAAGCATTGCCCCATGCATTAGTATCACTACCTAGGTTAAATCCGCTGTCACTGCCAGGAATAATATCTTGTTCAATGTCTGCATTAAATGTAATCTGATCTACGTCTGTGTCACCGAGTGTGATTACACTGCCTTGTACACTTATATCTTGGAATACTGTTGTGTTATTAGCAACATTAACATTACCTAAAACATTTACGTTTGTGTCGTATGCGTTTAAATTAATAGGTCCAGAACTGGTGCTAATAGTATTTCCTTCAAACTTTAAAATACCTTGATCTATTGTTGTTCCTGTTATAGTAGTAACATCGCTGCCGTTTGTTATAGTAACACTATTGCCGTTACCTAAGTTAATAGTGTCAATAGTAAATGCAGTACTGCCTGTTTCAAAATCAACAAGGAAGTTTTCACCTGCTCTAAAGTTACCTAGTGCATCTGTGCTTGTAAAATAAATCTTACCATTGTCTAGTTCTACTGTTTCATTTTCTTGTATAGTTAATGTTGGATCATTGGTAACTGCTTTACCGCTACCAATATATGCCATATTATGACCTATAAGGTAAAACAGCGTATCATTGCCTTCTGCAACAACTCCGTAGTTACCGTAGACGTTTGCACTACCAATTGAACGAATTTCTGCCCCATACTTAATAGTGCTTCCGTCAGTTGATAAGTGGCCTGTAGTTCCGTTTTTAGCATATAACCCTCTATCTGCAAAATATGTAAATGAGTTAAGCCATTCAACTCTTACTCCATTTGTCATTGTAACAGCATCAACACCGGGAGTAATAAATGTTACTGAATGGAACAACATGCTTGCATCTTCGCTGGTAGGCAGAACATCGGCTCCGTCAATATAAGCTCCGCGTCCTGCATCTCCCGAATTAAATCCTCTAGGATCTGCAGCACTTAGTTGTGCTCCTTTGGTAATAACTGTTATGTTTCTTACATAAGGACTTCTGCTTGATATAAATGCGTTAGGTGCAAAACGGAAAGCATAACCTGTGTTATCTGTACTATTGTAGTAAAAGTTTTGTACACTAAGGTTTTCAACAGTGGTTTCACCATTTAACCAAAATGCATCGTTGTCATAGGTTGCAGTTGTAGGATAAACGATAGTGTTTCTAATATCACTACCTGTTACTGTAGTGTTCACAGGAACTTCTAAGGGAAAGTCTTCTTGATATTCACCAGGAAATATATAAATCTGTGTAGGTATACTGCTGGTATGTGCAACTTCTAAAGCTCTTCCTATTGTTCTAACAGGACGCTGTTGATGATCGCCTTGATTTATGTCGTCACCGCCTTGAGCAACATAAATGATATTACCTTGTCCTGATCCTAAATCTACACCATCTATGTTGATTACTGCGGCTGCAATATCTTGACCGTTGAGTAACACTGTGTGAACTTCGCTAAATGTTTTTCCTTCGACACCTAAGTTATACTTTATATCTTGATTAGGTAAAACGTCTGTATCAAAATCAGCATTAAAGGCAACAGTGTCAACTGTGCTATCGTCGCCAAAAACAATATTACCGTCTAGTGTAATATCTCCTGTAGCATGTAAACTTCCATCAACTAATACATTGTTTAATAAATTAATTTCTCCTGTACCAGCAGTGTTTATGTTTACATCTGCATCTGACACAGTTTGTTTTATAGCGTTTCCTTCTATACTAAGATTACCTAGTATACTATCTCCAGGAATATCTAAATGTATACCGGTACGATCAACATAGTTAAACCCTGCGTTACCAGTGATACTAATATCACCTGTTTGATTTATTGTGTTTATATCTATATTTGCAAATGTTACTTGTGCAGCATTATGAGTAAAGTTATTATCGGTGGAAAGATTTTCAAATATAATCTTTCCAGAACTGTTTGCACTTAGTTCTAAATCAGCATTAGATACAGCAGTAGTAATAATATTATCATCTATAGTAAACCCATTAAACAGATATCTGCCTGCTTGTATATTACCTGATGCATTAATACTATTACCTTGGATTGTGTCTAAACTAATACCAGCATATACTTCAACATTACTGCCAAATAACATAGTGCCCGTGCCATTAGTATTGAATTCTAAATCAGTGTTAGTATTATAAGTTGTAATTTCTTGATTATTAATTCTTATTTGAGAAGTAGAAAACGAATTAATGTCTACATTATTAGCAGTGAAAGTTAAAGGATTAGAACTTAAATTTGTTATAGTATTTTCATTAATACTAATATTTCCAAGTTGGGAAGAGGTACTGATTAAAAAATCAGCGTTTAAGGTTCCCGTAACATTAAGTTCTGCACTAGGAGCAGAGTTGTTTACACCTACTTTACCAGTAAGTACATCTAGATATAAAAGAGGAATGTCGCCTGAATTATTCTTAAAAGCCAGATTAGCTTGACTATCTGGCTTTACAAGATCTTTACGTTCGAGGTTTGCCTCTAATAGAGGTCCTGAGATTCTACCTATCTGTGCCACTCATTATTCTCCTGACACAGTATTTATAGGATTATGATTCGATAAACTTAACACGCATCGAGCCAGGCCCTCCGCGATATCCTGAATCACGCTGTGCATTACATGGAACGCCTGCAGGAGCACCCATTCCATACGGATACAGATATACACATGCTTGCGTCTCATAACACCCGCAACTTCTAGTGCTTGCCCAGCATGCAGCTTGCCACATTCCTGATCCTGGAGATCTATTTAAACCGTTTAAGCCTTGCACTGCTTGATACATTACACTGCCTGCACTTCTTGAAAAACTATTATCTAGTTCTGAGCCAGTTGTTCCTGTGCCGCCGCCTTGAGAAAATGTATATGGCGCAGTAGCAAGATGATGCTGCCAATGACATATATCGCAAGGACTATTACTGTTTAAAGTTAAACAACTAATTCTACTAGGTGCATTAATATCCCCACCGTATGCTTGGCCCCACCATCCTGAACCATCTTTACAGACATTGCATAGTGTACCGCATGCATCGCCTCGTGTTGTGGCACAATAACATTGTGCCAGGCAGCAAAAAATAGGACAAAGATGACTACATGTAGACTGACCGCCTCTGCCACCTTCTGCACACATGCAACCCCAGCCACTATTACACGCCCCGCAACAATCCATGTTAAATATTACGCATGTTCCTTCTGAACACCCTTTAAAATCTGCATTAGCATTAGCACATGCTTGACCGAGCCATCCGCAAATCATCGCTCCTGTTTCAAGAGAAAATGTTTTTCTCGCATATGCGCCGCTGTTGCCGCCGAATCCGCCTCCGCAACAACACATTTTAGGACCAGACCCGCCAGCTCCCCAAATCTCTAATACTACTGTTCCGTCAGAAGGAGCACAAAATCTAGGTCCGCAACACATGTTGTGACAACTACCACCTAAGGTATATGAAAAAATCTTACCTTTTTCAAGATTGTTTTCTTCTATCTCTAAATTTTTGCTGCCTAATAATTGTTTAAGCGATGCCATTTTGTTCTCCTACCATAATATAGTATTTATTATTTGTCAAAATTATGTAGCACTGTCACCGTACTTCCAAACGGTACTGCACTTCCAAATTTAATGTAATATCCAGGATCGTTATAAGGATGATTTGGTCCTTGGGCTGCACCTCCAGTAGTGACTTCAGCTTGTTCGTGTAATGTATATTGTGTTCCTGCTAACTGTATTACATTTCCAATATACACTATTAAATGTTCTGCAGCAACGGGTACAGTATTTGTTGTTCCGCTGCCATCGTTTAAAGGACCAAAAACTGTTTCAGCTCCTGTACCTGCGCCTAATACTTCTTTAACAATAGTTGTAGGCTCTTTAAATCTAAGATTTCTCCAAGAAGCATTTTGATATGCTTCTATTTCACCTGTATCAGTGTTATACCGAATCATTCCTTCTACAGGAACATTTGATCTTTCTGCTTCTTCACCTGTTGGTACTACAACAGCATTTGTGCTTACTAAATCGATTCTGTCTGAAACAGGTTCTACGTTCACTCCAACTTTTCTTGTTCTTAGTCCGCCGAAGAATCTTGAATCAGTTGTTTGTGATTTAACTAAACGCATATTATACTTCCAAATAACTTACGGTTGCTGTTAATATTGTAGGCGATTCGCCTTGAACAATTAATCTATCACCTGCTTCTAATATAACTTTTTCTGAATCAAACGTAAATGTTTCGCCAGCTGGTAGTTCTACAGTGTTTAAAACAAGTGTGCTAGGTCCTTTAGTTCCGCCATTTGCAGGTACTAGATACATGTCAAAGTTAGTAATATTTGCTTCTGGCTGCAAAGGATCAGGTATAGCAGTATTACATACTAATACTGTTAAAATTGCGTATTGTTTTCCAGCAGGAACATCTAATAATGTTACTGGATCTACACCTACTTGCTCATTGTAAATTGCCATATTATTTCCTAAAATATCATACTAAACAATAACGATCTGTTTTTGCTTACCAGTTCGTCATTGTTGCTATTATCATCTATGTAATATAATCCTGTATCACCTGCTCCTATATCTTCTACATATAACTTTAATCCATTAACAGGATCGTTAGGAGCGGCAAGTGTTCTTTTTATTACCAAATTATCGTTAACTATTACACTTCCTGATCCTGCAACACCTAATGTTAGATCGGATCCGCTGGTAATAGTTTCAATTGTTGTGTCTTCGATTCTTAAATCAGTTAATTCTAATCTGTCTTCATAAAACGACGCAACTAAATTATTATCAACACCTATTTCAACTACACTAGTTGAGCCTGAAATTTCAAAATCACTTGCTTCAACATATGTCGGTGTTAATGTACCTTCTGCTATTCTTGCTTGGAATACACCTGCAAAATAAGATGTAATATAATCTACAACACCTTTAGCATTTGGTATTAAATCTTCGTCTATTGCGCCATTATATGCTCCGCCGGCAAGATTAATGGTATTAGTTGCAGGAAGATAATCAAATACATTACGTTCGTAGTTACTAGCACCAGTTACACTAATAACACCTGTACCCGAGTTGATTAAGTATAAATCGCCGCCGCCTGTATCAATACTATTAGTTCGTATTGCAACAGTGTTGCCATTTGTTAATTTAGCATGGAATGCACCACTAATTGTAGTTTCTGTTACTGGATCTCTCCAATCAATGCTTTCATCAAATACAAACTGGGCATCGATAATACTTCCGCGATCTATTTGTATTCCGCTGGTTCCAAGAGTAATTCCTGTTCCAGTTTCTCCAGAGTTTAATGTAATTATATTGTCTTCAATGTCAGTATCGGTTGTATTTAAAGTAGTTTGTGTGCCTGCTACGAGCAAGTTACCAGTAATAATAACTGTACCTTGATTCAATCCAGTATCAAGAGTAATTTCTCCACCATCTTGGACTTTGAGTTTATAATCACCGTTTGGTACATTTACATACTTAGACATTAATTAAATCCTTAAACTAGGGGCCGTAGCCCCTATTACTTAGATTGCTGTTAATCTTAATAGTGATTCTGTTGAATCATCTTCAACAGCCCAAGTATAACGATTGTTATTCCAATCAACAGCAGTTCTGTTAAAGATTTTTTTAATAATAATAGCGTCGCCACCGTCGGCAATACCTACTAGTGAACATTCACCGTTAGCATTAGGTGAAATTTCATTAACTAAACGACAAATTCCGTCGACTGTATCACCGTCATTACTGACTGCAAACTTGTTAGTACCTTTTTGTGCTGTAATATAACCTTCGAAAGCTCCGCCTGATAAAAAGGCTCTTACTGGAATCTTTGCTGTTGCGCCGCCTGTAGCGCCGAAATATCTTTTATTAACTGGACGTCCCATTGTTTTCTCCTTAGGTTGACGTTCTAGGTCTACGCGGTGGGTCCGCATAAGTCCTCGTAATAGAGGCTCGCTCTATGACAAATGTATTTATCTTTTTGTATCCAATAAAAAAGGGTGACCGAAGCCACCCTTTAAGTTTTATTACCTAAGTAACGATTAGCTAAATGATACAGCAGTATCAGTGATAGCAACGTTTGCTAGATAATCAGCAGCATTACCAAGTGATGATGCTGTGTTGTTTAGCTCAACATAACCATAACGTGTCATGAATGAAACTGTTGGTTCAAACGTTGTTGGGTTAAGAACAACACCAGAGCTCATTAATGGAATGTATGGGCAATAGAACGCAGCTGCGTCTGATTCTGAAGAACCTTTATAACCAACAAGTACTGAAGTACTGTCAGCTGCATAAGTGTCAACATAAACCTTCATTGCATTGTTAAGTGTACCAACAAACTTAGTGTTAGTTGGAGCTTCAAACGCACCTTCAGTTGTTCTTGCGAACGCTGAAGTAGTTGCTGATTGAAGGATAGTTAACGCCATTGGTGAAACAACAGCAAAGTTACCAGCACCGCGACGTGTACGTTGAGCGATGATGTTTGCCGCACGGTTGATCTGAACAGCTAGAGCAGCGTGTTCGTCACCAACGAATGTAGCAGTACCTGATACGGATGCTTGGTTGTAAGTTTCAACTGCGTTACCAGCTAGTGAACGTAGTGAAGCAAGTACTTCTTGGTCAATTTCAGCAGTAATTTCTTGTGCTAAAGCAGCCATGATTTCAGCTTCAACGTCGATGCCGTGCATAGACTGTGCATCTTGCGCAGCTTCAAAAGTCCACTGTGCAGATAGCTTACGAGTCTTAGCTTCAACAGTTTGCTTTAAGATTTGGATGCTTAGTTTATTACCAGCTTGTCCTTCTAAAGCAGCAGTTGTAGCAGCCTTGTCAGTTGATCCACCACCTGAATAGCCTAAGCCAATCTTGAATGGTGATAATGCTTCTTCGCCAGCTGTAACGTCATCTTGACCTTCAGCATAACGAACACGTAGTGTGTGGATTTGTCCTACAGGGCCAGTCATTGGTTGTACACCAACCAACTCGTTAGCAATTACTGTAGGCATTACACGTCTGATCACAGGAAGGATCACACGATTTAGGGTAGCAACGTTACCAGCAGAAGTAGCACCTGCAGTCGCACTTTCTGAAAGATACTTACGTGTATTTTCAAGTGTCGCAGCCATTACAGACTTCTTAGTACCTTTTAGGCCTTCTAGAAGTGCGCTTTTCGTTTCCTGCCAGCGACTTTCTAATAGTTCTGACATTTTATTCTCCTTAATTAAGTCCAGCTAGTCGACGGATGTTAATTACATTCTCGTCAACTGTGTCAGTTGTTTTTGTTTCTCTATTGCCTGTTACTTCTTTGCCTTCTGTTAGTTGTGCCTTCTGCTTCGCTGGAGATTTACCGTCAATCACTGCCGGTAGGTACTTGTCGAACGCTGATTTTAATTTCGGCGTCTGAACAGATTCCAGTAAGTCTGTCATAATCTCACGTTGATCCTTGCTTAATGGAGCAAGTAACTCGTGCATTGTTTCTTTTCTTTGAGCACTTTCTGCAAGTGTCTTAAGCTCAGCTTCTTTGCTTTCAACAAGTTGTTCTTTTTCTTGTTTAGCAGCTTTTGCTTCTGCAAGTTGTTTGTCTTTAAGATCAACTACTTTCATTAGTTTAGCAATTTCACTCTTTTCATTTAACAAACTGTTTGCATATTCACTTGAGAACGCTTCAAAAACTCTACGTCCAAAGTCATTTTGACGAGCTGACTCGATATCTTCTTTAAGTGCAGAAATCTCTTTGTTAAGAGTTTTGCTGACTGTTTCAGATACGATGCCTGCACTTTGCTTGACAAAACTCTTCTTGATTTTATCAAACTCTGACTTTGCTTCTCTAACCAAACGTACTTTTGTTTCAGCTAGATCCTTTTTATCTTCGTAGAACTCTGCAATTTCTTTTGCTAGTGCTTCAACAACGAATTCTTCAAGTTTGCCAAACTTAGTTGACATTGACTTTTGATCTTCGTGTAGTTCGCCAACTTCTTTTGATAGTTGATCAACTACAAAAGTTTTAAGCATGTCTGCGTTTTCACGCATAGCAATAGCATATTTTGCTTTTGCTTCGGCAAGTTGATTACGGTCTTCTGCAAATTCTTCGATTTCACTTTGTAGTCTTTCGCCTACTAGTGCATCAAGAGCTTCAACCATAGTCTGCTTGTCATGCTCGTATTTTTTAGCAAATTCTTCACGAAGTTCAGCTGTTACCGCTTGACGATTTTCTTTAATCTTAGCGTCCCATGCTTCTTCGATGCTCGCACGAACTTCTTCAGAAACAACATCGTTCTCAAAAAGTGTTTTCAGTGCATCCAACATATTGTTCTCCTCATTATTGGAGTTTGCTGATTATATTAATCAGCGATTCTTTTAGATATTTTTGTGCCTTTGGATCTTCTTTTGTTGCCTGTGCTAGTTCATAAGCCTTCATTCCACCTCTCGCATTCATGAGATGCTCATAAATTGGAGTTGGATATGCACCAGGGGCGCTTGGCTGAGCCACAACGTCCACAGTGATAATTTCAAAACCAGAAACGTCTCCGCTTCCGTCAACTTCACCAGATCCCCTTGATGAGACACCTAGCTTAACTCCGGATTGTACCATTGTTTGAACTAGTTGTCCCATAGGGGTTGGTAAGATTTTTAGTTTTCCATAACCATTTGGGCCATCCATCCACATTTCTGTGATCATATGACTTACTCTGTCTAGGTTAATGTTAAGACCTTCTGGATGATCTACTTCGCCGAGAACACTATAACCTCCGCTAATTTGATCGTTGAGAGTTTTGACAGCCCTGCCAATTTCGTCTACAGGATACACTCGTTGATTAGCGTTGCGAATTCCGCCTTGAATAACAATTCCCTTCATATAAAGGTCTTTGCCTTCGTTAGCGGATTCAACCACAATACCTGCTTGGTCAAATGTCAAATGCTCTCGTAAAAAGTTCATCTATCAGTCCTTATTAGCCGCCAATTACTGGCTTGGCATTAGCGCCGTTGTCGCCTTTGCCGTTTTTCTCAGCACCATGTCCTTTAGTTGGGCTCATCTTAGTAGCTGTACCCTTTTTGTTACCAACCTTGTTTACTTGGTTAGCATCATCTTCTTTAGGATTAATGTCGCCAAGACCTGCATGGTCGCCTGCTTCGTTGTCTTTACCTTGGTTTAAGTTAGACGCTGTGCCGCCCATGTCATTCTTGTTTGCTACAGGTGACGCAGTGTTAGCACCGTTGTCGCCCATATTAGGTGTTATTTTGTCTGCATATTCGCGCATCATTTCAGCAGCTGATTTTTCTACTGATTCGTCAACTTCTTCTGACGCTTCTTCAACTTCTTCGTCGGATGCTTCGTCTACTTCTTCATCAGTTGATTCGAACTCAAAAGACTCTTCTTCAGGCTCGTCTTCTTCGTCTTCTTCGTCTTCTTCGCCTTCTGGCTCTTCACCTTCTGCTGCGTCTTCAACTTTGTCCATTAGTGCGTCAAACATGTCTTTTAACTTTCCGATTTCAGTATCTAAATCCATGTCGCCGCTTTCTTCGCCACCCATGTCATCCATGTCATCTTCGCCTGGCACTTCGATGTCTAAGTCGTCCATGTCGCCGCCCATTGGGTCTGCTTCAACTTCGAACTCGTCTAAATCAAAACCTTCTTCAACTTCTTCGTCTGACTCTTCAACTTCTTCATCAGTTGCTTCGTCTAAGTCGTCTTCTGATTCTTCAACTTCTTCATCAGTTGCTTCTTCAACTTCTTCATCTTCTTCGATGTCACTTTCTAACATTGAAGCATAGATTTCACGTGATTTTTCTACCACAATTTCGTGGAATAATTCTTCTGCTGCTGCTTGGTCTTCGTTAACTAGAAGTTCAAGCATTTCTTCAAACTTGTTACGATCAGTCATTTTAATCTCCTGTGATGTATCAATAAGTTTTTACCTAAGGTAAGGCTGTCACTATTATTTAACATTTATACAAAAAAGTACGCAGATATCGGCTCGTTTTGAGTCGTTTTTAGAAGAAAGTTGATTTATCTTAGATGTAAACCAAACTTTTCTATGAATTCATCAATTTTGATGTGAGAAAGATTGTTTAATTTAGTTAGCGGCTCTGGTACAAAACACTCCTTGTCTGTTACACGTATATATCTTTTTTGAGGATTTTTTTGTATTACAATGCCAGTTTGTCTTAACCAATTTCCGTAATATGTTGCTCTATCATTTGTTTTTTTATAGTTAGGAGAATCTGCAAAGATATTATTAACTTTATCATTTATGCCTTTGTAGTCAAACCCTAGAATATAGATTTCTTGCTTGTTATGAGAGCTTGCTAGATGAAGAGCAGTAGGACCACTACTCCAACCTAAACTTGGATCGAAAAAATCAAAACCTCTAAACTTATCATATGCTCTATTTTTATTTGTATAAACATTATTCTTTAATTGATAACCGCTTTTGTTTATTTCGATGACCATTTTAGAATCTACAGCAACTAGATAATGCGGACGATGTGTTCTATATACAGCATTACACGCATACACAGTTCCTAGTTTTATTAAGTCGTTTATTTCAATACCAGAACGACTAGTTCCATTACCTAATACAAATGCAATAGGGCTATCGAAGTTGTCTACAGGTTTTATGATTCTTTGAAGATTTGCAGATTCTTGGTTAGTTTCTTTTTCTTTACGTCTTTGTTCCATAAGACGACATGCTTCTTCTTTAGAGTATAAGGTCTTATCTAATTTTGACATTACATAGATTCGGCGGTTGCGGCAATTCCATACATTTGTTTAATAAAATTTAAATCTTCGGCTTTTAGTTCTTGATGTGCTTCAGCAGCTTTTCGTGCTTTATTAATTTGACGTAGAGTTAGTCTTGTTTTACGTTTGTCTTTTTTACGCAGAATAGAGCTGTCTGAAGAAGGATCGTACATTTTATCTTCTTCAGACTCTAATGTATTTCTGTCAATGTAAAAGAATTCTCTTAAAATCATAATAGTATTTATTCCGTTGGAGGTGTTGTTGGCGTTTCTGCATCAGTTGCACTAGTAGGTCCAGTGTCTTCACCGCCTTGCATTACATCTGTATCAGGTATTTCGGTTTCTGCTCCTGCAAGATCTGCATCAATGCCAGCACCGCTGATGCCTGCACTACGCATTTCTCCACTAATGTCACCTGACGGTGCTTGTAGGTTCTCATCGTTTTCTTCACGCCATAGACGTTCGTTTTCTGCAAGTTCTTCGTCAGTCATTCCTAAGAAACGTTTCATTGCAAAACGATTTGAAATAAACGGTATAGCACTCATTGTTTGGAATGTTGGAATTCTAGCATTATCAATTTCACTTTGTCTATATGCAGCAAAGTTTTGCGGTTCTTGGAATCTTAGATCAAACATAGAAGTATCAATGTTCACGCCTTTTTCTAATAGATAACGTTTAAACTCTGTATCAAAACTTTCTACTAATAAATTTTGTAGACGTTCGCAGTACGTATTAAAACGTAGTTCTTGAATATATGCTGTTCCTACTCTGCCGTCATTGTATTGAGCAGCACTGTCATCTGCTCCCGTTGGAAGATATGAGGAAGGTATTCGTAAACCGCGTACCAGCTTATTAGTAAAATATCTAAGATCATCGATCTCTCCTAGGTTTGTGCCGCCTGGCAGTGTTTCAACTTTTGATCCACGTCCTTCTGCTGTTTGTGGGAAGAAGTAATCTTCATTGATTGACAGGGGATTATACGAACTGTCTACAACATTCTGACCGCCGCCTGTTGCCGATGGGATTCTGCGTTGATGAATTTCCGTTTTAACACGCTCGACAAACTGCATAGCAAGGTGTGAAGGCATGTTACCCACATCAATGTAGAATACTCTTCTTTCTGGAGCTCTTTGGACACGATAGATAATAATCGCATCTTCAAGCAATTCTTTTTGTTTGAATACTTTGAATACTGTTTCTAATAGACTGTTACCGAATGGAAAGTTGTTATCCAATCCTTCTGACAAACTTAAATGTACAACGTGTTTTGCATCAACTGCCATTTCGTTTTCTTCTCTTTGGAAACGACTGCCTTGTGTGCTGTGTTGTTGTCCGCCTGTCATTCCACGAACGCCACCTGTTAGATATCCATCGCCGCCACCTGTAACATTGCCGTTGGTTTGATATGGTGTTGTAGCAACCATATCTCTAAAGTTCATGTTAAAGTTTTTAATAATGTATTGCTCAGGTTCTTTACCTTCACTTTCATTAACAATAATACTAGTCACGTTTGCAGGATCTACATGATACCACTTTTTATTCTCTGGATCGCGAATAAAAAATCCGTCGCCGTATTTGAAAATATTACGGAAAATACGAAACATTCTAGTATCAAACTTTTGTAGTTTAGTCCACTGTTGTAGGTACTGTTGAATAATAGTTACTTCAGAGTTTGTTGCTTCTTTTTTAAAGTCTAGAATAAAGTTTGTTTTATTTCTTTTGTTTTGTTGTGTACAAAACTCAGCAAGAATATCAAGAGCCGCGTTTACTTCTGAGTCTAAATCCATAGTGTTGTATTGACCATAACGTTCAACACGATTAGGCGAACCTACATAAACATCAGGAAGATATGATGAATAGTTTGTTTGTGCAGGACCAGGTTGTGCACCTCCGCGTCTTCCGCCTAAGGCACTGTATGATCCTGTTGTGTTATCACCAGTCGGTACTGGTGTAAAGTATTTTTTCCAACTCATTCTTTACTATTGGACAGTGCTGCCCATTCCTTCTGTTGCTCTTAATTGTCTGCGGCCTGTTGTATTCATAGTTTGCAGTGTTTGCAGAACCATCATCATAGTAGTATTTAACTTTTCTAGTTCTTCCTTGCTTCCGCTACCGCCACTCATTTTTTCAATAACCTGTGCGGCATTAACACCTGTTCCGCCGCCGAATGCGCCTTTGTTGTCTTCTGCAAGTTCGTCATTTAGTTTATCTAGTACTTCAACTAGTTCTTTCATAGCTTCAGTATACTTGGTTATTGGCGTTGTGTCAAGTGAATCTGTTACATTTGTTAATGCCGCTAGTCCAGTTCCTACATCTCTTATATTACTAACTGCTTGAGTATTTGCATCGCCAAATGTGTTAACACCTTCTATCAATGTTTCAAAAGGATTACTTGCACCTAGGTATTGTAAAAATGTATCTAATGCATTACCTGCTGTAAATGTTGCTAGAGCAGGTCCTAACCCTCCTAGTCCTGTTACTATTTTATCAAGATTGTCTGCGCCTTGGATATTTGCAACTACTTCAAGAGCGTGTGCAACTCTTTCCATTCCTGCGCCTATGTGATCTATACCTTCACCGATTGCGTACAAACCTGCACCTGATAAGCCTAGAACAGCACCTATAGCGGCTCCTCCTATAGCTGCAGGACCTGCAGCAAACATTCCTAAAATAGTTGCAAATGCTGTAAATCCAAGAATTATTCCTCCAGTCTCTCCTAATAGTGATACAAGTTCTCTAATATTTTCCATGTTTAGAGAATCAAATAAACTACCAAGTATTCCTGTTGAAGTGCCTTCTCTATCAGCTTTAGCCAATTCATCACGCTTATCACGCAATTGATTCATTTTAGCAATAGTATCATCTATTTGTTGTTGAACAACAGCATATTCATCCGCTGATATTCCTGGTCTGTTTTGCTGACTTTGTAATTCTTTAAGTTGATCTTCATATCTAGATATTTTAGTTTCGGTTTGTCCAATTGCTTGTCTGTTATCAACTTTTTCTCCACCAAAGATAAAGTTTTTAATCATTTCGCCGAGTCCGCTAAATGCATCGCTTATATACATTTTAAGAGTATCTACTAGTCCAAAGTCTTTTATGTCTTGTATTAATTCTTTAAAGAAATCTGCAACAACTTGCACTCCAGTTTCTAGTTGTTTTAATCCTGCGCCTGAAGTAAAGAAGTCTACAATATCACTCAACATATATTCAAACTGTTGGAATATGCCACTTTTAATTAATGTGCCTAATATAACATTTCTTGCTTGAGTTAATCTACGTTCAAAATCTAATAGTCCTTGATTACCTCTGTTAGCTGCGTCAACTTGTTCTTGTTGTACTTGTGTGAGATTTTTACCTACATTGTCTAAGCCAATTAACATTGCTTCTACTTCAGCAACTGGCACGCCTAATGCAATCAATCTTGATCTGAATAATCTCTGTGCGTCAGAACTTTCTCCGATACGTTTTGCAGTTTTTCTTACTTCAGCAGCATATTCGTCTTGACTTACAGTACCGTTTACCAGTCCTGCCGCCATGTCTCTAAGTTTAGGGTTAACAACAGCAAGTGCTTTCGCTTGATCTGTAATAGGTATACCTGCTGTTCCTATGAGTTCCGTAACAATATTTTGCAGATCTGGACTAGCTCCTTTTAACAAAGCAAGTGTTCCGTCTATTTGAGCTTTCACTGCTGGATCCATTCCTGCTAATAATGCTTTTAATCTTCTATCGTCAGCAAACTCTTTTAGTTCTGCAGCAACTTGATCTCTACGTTTACCTGTTAGTTTAGATAGTTTGTCTAGTTGCATAATGTATGTTTGAGCACCTTGCGATAACTGGAAGTTATCCATACGCTGAGCACGGCCTAATCTTGTTTGTATTTCTAAATAGTCAGCAGTGAACTGAGCAGTTTCATGCATTTGCATACCTAATGCACTAGCGGTAGGTCCGAAATCTCTTTGTAGTATTCCACTAATCTGTGTAAATGCTCTAGCACCTGCGGTTGAACTACCTGTCATTAATGCTAAAGATTCAGCATTATTTGTAATAGTATCAGTATATGTTTCTAAAGACAATCCTGCCTTTGTTGCTTGTAGTTGAGCATTAAATAAACTTCCACCAAAATCTGTACCTACATCGGTTAATGTGCGGAAGTTGTCAATATTATTGTCAATGACACTAACAAGTAGTTGTAAAGGTGCAGCGGCTAAACCAAAGCCAAGTGGCAGTTCTTTAATAAGACCTGTTATGTGACTTGAAAAGTCACTGATACGCATACTACCTGTTAAAAACTCTTCAGTAAGTCCGCCAAGTGCGTTGCCTAAATGACCTAAGCCCCGAGTCAAGCGGTTGCCAGCATCCTCTGCTTTTTTACCCATGTCTTCAACTTGGTCACCGGCTTCTTTAGATTTATTTGCTAATTCTTCTAGTGCTTCGCGACGCTTACTAGCATCGCCAGAACTTATTTTAGAAAGTCTGTCTACTGCTTTAACAAGTTCTGCAAGTGTAGTTTCCGTGGCGGCATTATTAAGGACAACTTCGTCTTCCCCAATGGTGCCTTTTACCGGATCTGCCATATTAAATAAATCCCATTATATGCGCATATAAATATATTAGATACATACGAACGTAATGTATTTATACGGAGTAAATCATGGAACAACAATCTAACAATCCTTTAAAGAAATACTATAGACAACCTAAGATTTATATTAGTTTGCCTAGCAAAGGCAAGTATTATCCGCCTGGAGCACTTGACTTTGAACCAACAGGTGAATACCCTGTGTACCCTATGACTGCAAAGGATGAATTAAGTTTTAAAACTCCTGATGCATTATTGAACGGACAATCAACTGTTGATGTTATCCAAAGTTGTATTCCTGCAATCAAAAATGCGTGGGCATTACCTAGTTTAGACTTAGATGCTGTGCTGATTGCTATCCGTATTGCTACATTCGGTGAAACTATGGATATGAATATCGATGTTCCAGGCACTGATATTGAACGTGGATTTGTTGTTGATTTAAGAATATTAATGGATCAGTTTGCTAATGTAAACTTTGAAGATACCATTCAGATTGATCAGTTTACTGTTACTCTTGCACCGTTAACTTACAAAGATTTTACAGAACAAAGTTTAAAAAGTTTTGAAGAACAGCGTGTGTTTGCTATTGTAAACAACACTGATATGGCTGAAGATGAAAAAATCTCAGCTTTTCAGCAGAGCTTTAAAAAACTAACAGAACTTAATATTAACACTGTTGTTAAAAGTATTCAAAGTATTTCAGTTGACGGAGAAACTGTAACAGATCGTGCGATGATCGACGAGTTTGTTGCTAACTGCGACAAAAACTTTTTTCAAGGCATTACAGATCATCTTTCTGCACAAAAAGAAAAGTTCCAAATTGCTCCAATGACAGTAGAAACCACAGAAGAAGAACGTGCAGCAGGTGCTCCAGAAAAATTTGAAGTTCCTATTGTGTTTGACCAAGCACATTTTTTCGGATAAGGATTCTGACCTGGCCAGTCGACGATATTTTAGAAGAGGTCAGAATCCTAGAACAGCAAACAAAACAATTTAAACTAGACCTATTCAGACTGAGCTGGTATATGCGTGGAAGCCTAGGATTAGATGATATTTTTTCACTGTGTCGAGATGATCGAGAAATAATCAGTGAGTTGGTAAAAGAAAATATGGAGACCACTAAGAAAAGTGGTCTGCCATTCTATTAAGCTTCTTCTTTCTCTAATTGCTTAACCATTTGAATAAAACGATTACGTTTTTGCGGTTCGGTCATAATAGCCATTAGTGGCTCTACAAAAGGAGCAAGTTCTTTTGCTAGATTAGCAGGAATAGCTTCGCCTTTGACTATTTTTTCCATACCTTTAGCAGTTCTGTCAGCACTTGTCTTGGAGCCCATTTGTTGTGCTGTTGTTCTAATACCTTGTTTGGTTTTAGTTGCATCACCACTGCCTTTAGTAGGAGCATACTTTGCTTTAGCAACATTGCCAGGACCGCTTACGCCTAATCCTTTCTTAGAAAGTTGTACAATAATACCTTGAATGTCACTTGGCTTTAGAGGTGCTTCAAAAATAATAGTTTCATACATACTATCTTTTGCAACAATAGGATTGTTAGCATCAGGTTTAATAGGTTCTGCGCCTTTCATTGCTTTGCCTATTTTTTCTGCACCTTTCTTTAATGCTCCTCCTACAGCTTTACCTACACCGCTAAGTTTACGAGACATGCTAGGATTGTCACGAATGGCTTTAATAATCTCACGCTCACTTTCAACAGGAAGTCCTACCTGCTGTAAAAACTGAAACAAAGACTTTGTATCAGGACGTTGAACGTTAGAACTTTTAACCCAATCAAGATATGCCTTAGTAAGACGCTTTGAATCTTTTTCCATATCAATCTTAGTAGCAGCAACATTACTGCCAAAAGTTCTTGCAATATAATCTAGAGGATTTGCTTCATCTAGTTTTTTTGATTCTGTTAGTATGTCGTAAACATTCATTGTAATATTCTCCTAGCAACATTATTTATTAAAAGAAATGAGCTTACGCTCATTTAGTTTTCGCTATCGCTCAAACTACTCACTTCGTTTTATAATAATATTAAAATGCATTATGACGAATGTCATAATGTTTAAGTTTCATGTAGATTGTTTCAGTCAGACGGAACCTGTTACGGCTCCATCTAATCTCAAAGATAGCTTCATGTGAGTCTTATCCAGCCGAGACATTGGAAGTAGGTGTTTATTATACTGCTACACAATGGGCTCTGACCTTTCCCAACCTACGTCGACATCATGTACTATATAGAGTGCATAAGACGCTCTTATGCTTTCTGTATAATACATTACCTCTCGCTTCGTTCCTATTGCTAAAGAGTTTTTATGTGTAATGTGCAGTTTTTCGACAGCCAACAATCTATCTATATCAACCAGTAGCCCAATTTGTCTGATGGCTTCCACACTCTGGTGTGTCGATCAATATGTACGTGTGCTTCTATACGAGAGCTTTTTCCACAGCGGTATTTTTAAACTGGCCCGCTAACCTTATGTGTTGGATTGTTTTGCCTGGATGGAGTGTTCTAGTAATGCCTGTTTAAGTTTGTCTGATCCGCCTACTCTAACATTAATGATACCATTATAGTATTCATCAGTTTCAAGTACACGCCTATCAAACTGTTCTCTTGCTTCTATGTAGGACATTTCTGCCCGTGATTTACAAAAGTATAATATTTCTCTAGTGAAGTTGTCTGGGCCTAGTGCAGTGACGTCAGTGTTAAGTCTATCAGATGATCCCCAATAGTCTTTCCAGTCTGACTCTTTGTATCCACGTCTTTTATTTTTTTTGCCTTTGAGTGGTGGTTTAGTGGTTTTGAACTTGGCTAATTTTTTGCCTATGTATTTTTGCCCAGTAGTGAGATTTGTGATAAGATAAACAAAGCCTTCATACTCTTCTGGTATTGTGTCAACTGTTTTTCCTTCATAAGTCCACTGCATGCGCTTATATATCGCCTAGCTAGTGTTATACTTGCCTTTCCTGAATTTTTTATTAAAAAACTCAGTGTTTTCTTTTTGTTTTGCCTTAGATAGTTTTTGTATTTCTCTTAACCAACGTTGTGTAGCATAATAAGTACGCATGGAACGCCTAATTTCCCATTTTTCGTTGGCTTTAAAGTATTCTAAGTAAGCCTTTACTAGTTGATCGTGCGTATCGTCCATTAATCTACAATTTCAATATCGTTCTCATATGATGTAAATCCGTTTTCTTTAATAACCTTCATAACATGATTAACTCTACCTACTAATTCGTCCTTGTGACTAATTAGGAACACATTTTTATCACGCTCTCTGCCCATTTTCTTGATAACACTTAGTGCATTTTCTACACCATTAGCATCGAGACCGTTATCTACAAGTTCATCAATAAACAATAGGTTGATATTCTGATATAGACTTTCCCAAACATCACGGAATGCAAAACTCATACCTAAGATAAGTCTATTTCTTTCACCTCTACTTAGGTTATCAAAGTCTAAATCCTGTCCTAGTTGTGTAATTTCAACATTCAAGTCGTTCTGGAATAATACTTGATGCGGCAACCCTAGTCGATCTAGATAATAAGTTAATCTGTTGTTCAAGTATGCTAAATTCTGATCAATAATCTTCTTGCGAATAAAACTATCTTTGTTTGTCAGTAGTTTTAGCAAGAATTCTTGATGTTCTTTCACACTTGATAGTTCGTTAACCACTGTCCAATTAATTTCTTGTAGTGCTTCTTGATTTAATTCATCAATCTGTGACTGGTAAGGGTCCTCTTCCTGCGTTTTACTTAGCAGTGCTGTCTTTAAGTTATCTATGTTGTTTTTATGGTCATAGGCATCTTTAATGGAATCGTAGAATGTATTAGGTTTTCCACTAATGTCACCCAGTTCTTCTAATCCTTTAAGTACTTCTGCGAGCTTTGTGTTTACTTCTGTTTGATATAATATTGCTTCTTCTAACTCTGCGGCTTTTGTAGACAAAATTTCTTGTTTTTTGTCTTCGTGAATTGCTTGTCCGCATGTATAACAAGTAGCATCTTCTAAATTTAAGACGTCTTTTTCAATCTTTTTAACACGTTTGTCGGCTTGTAGTAATGCACCATCTAATGTGCTTTTCTCTTTGTTTAAGACAGTGATTGCGTTGTTTAATTCAGTCCAGTTTGTTAGACGTTCATGTGCATCTAACTCTGCTTCGACGTCTAATTTCTCTAATTCTTCAATGCTAGACTCTAATTTTTCTACATCTTTGGCTTTTTTAGCAATCCAAGCTCGCTTTGTACCTTCTAAGTTATTGATAGTAGACTGAATCTTTTCGTTTGCCGTTTGAATAGCATTAATCTTAGCAGTTTCTTCTTGAATAGCATCTTTAGTTGTACGGATCTGTTCTTTAAGTACTTCTGCTTTTTCTGAAAGTATAGTAATACCTAGTAACTGCTCAATAATAGCTCGTTGATCATTTTGCCGCATGCTCAAAAACGGTTCAGTATAGGTATTAAGAGCTACAATATGCTTAAACATATCGTGCGTCATACCTAATAGCTCGTTGATTTCTTCCTGCGTCTTTCGACTGTCGCCTTGACTTTCGTCGGTCATTTCTTGTTCGTGTTCATTAATAAAGAACTTTAACACATTGGGTGAACGTCCTCGTTCGATCCTGTAATCTAACCCATCTTTCTCAAAATGTAAGGTGACCAACATCCCTTTACTATTAGTCTTATTAATAAGATTATTTCGCTTGATGTTGGTCAGTGCTTGGCCGTACAAAGCGTAACTAAGAGCATTAATGATCGTAGTCTTGCCAGTACCATTGCGTGAACCTGAGTCGTCACCTCCTTGATCTAAATTTTCGCCAAGCACTAAAGTGAGCTGCTCCTTGTTAAAGTCAACAGCCTGAGTTTGGTTTCCCACACTCATAAAATTTTTAACAGTTAAATCCTTAATACGTATCATAATTCGTTATAAATGTCCAATAGCAGTTTTTTATTAAAATTATCACTGTCAATAGCAGTGATTTCGTTGCTAACAATCTCATCAACGCTTTCAAACTGTTGAATGTCAATGTTTGTTGAAATTTCTTCAATCTGTTTTTGTGGAATAAGTGTAATCTCTCTACAGTTATACTGAGTAATAAATGTTTCTTTAATAAATTGTGCTTCTTCGTAAGAGATTGGCAAGTCTAAAGTAACTCTTAGATACATTTTATTTTTGATAATATCATCAGTCTTTTCAAGAAGCTCACTTAGTTTAACTGTACGGTATTTAGGACAATTATTCCAGTTAATGTACTCAGGCTCTTTGTTATTTTCGCGGTCTAGTATCATCATACCACGCTCGTCATCCCATGCATCGGCATAGTTATGAGGGAAAGCATTGCCAATGTAGTGGATTTTACCTTGTACCTGGCGTTTGTGGAAGTGTCCAGAGAACACATACTCTTGATTTACAAAATGTTCTGCCTTGAGCTCACCGTGATCAGGCATTTGCACCATTGCGTTCATGTAAAAGTGAGGTAATTCAAAGTGTCCAAACATGTATTTTGCTTTTGACTTCTGTAGTTTCTTCCATTCGTCTCCTACCAGCCAAGGAACCAAGCAAACATCGTCTACTTCTGTGATTTCATTGACAACAGTAACACCTGGAACATGCTTTCCGAACTCAACTGAGTGGATATCACGCTTGTCTTTGTAGTACAAATCGTGATTGCCAGGGAAATAAAAGAACTGCTCAAACTCTTTACCAAGTTTTTCCAATGAACGCAGTGTTGCATCCATTGTAGTAATGTTCAAACTGTTGCGATTGTGATGCCAATCGCCGCAGAAGATAGCAGTTTCGCAGTTATTTGCTCGTGCAGTCTC